>Ga0302320_10004857_pt1 | contig 30330 bp, 18 predicted proteins | sample Bog_T0_3_FD_202130 | JGI IMG/M metagenome (GOLD analysis project Ga0302320, IMG submission 202130) | Peat permafrost microbial communities from Stordalen Mire near Abisko, Sweden - Bog_T0_3 | ecosystem: Environmental > Terrestrial > Soil > Wetlands > Peat | place: Sweden: Abisko, Stordalen Mire... | reverse complement strand
GCCCTTTCCGCAGCCAGAACCACGCTTCGACAACGTAGTTATGACACAGAAAAGACGGCCTTTCCACACTTTTCTTAGGTTCCTACTCACCCAAATCGACAACCAGCCTGTGAGATATGCGGGTTAGCAGATGACGGCGGAAGACGCCGGCCAGCAGACCGCACTCTACGGGCGGTGTGAACCATCGGCCGCCTGTTTCGATAAATACATTGCTGATGGCGCCTTCGGTGACCTGGCCGCGCTGGTTCAAGAAGAGCACGTCGTCATAGCCGGCTTCGGTGGCTTTCTTGAATGCCCGCGCATAAAGCGGTCGATGCGTTGTTTTGTGGAAGAGCATGCGGTCGCGTGAATCAGTGTGCTCGGACGCGAGGCAGGCGCGGGCCATTTTTGGCGCGACGGTGTGAGAAGGCAGAACTTCTGTTGTAATATCGAGGGTTCCATCGCGCGCCAGCAGCAGGCGCACCTTGCGCGGCGCCTTGCCGGCGAACCCTCTCGCATGAGCCAGCAGCGCCTCCTCGACCGCGGCGCGCTCGCAGGAAAAGCCGAAGTAGCCGGCTGAATCTTCGAGGCGGTCCAGATGGAGCGGAAGGAGCGGAAAGCCGTCGCGCCAGAGCATGGTCTCGATCAGTTGGAACTGGCTCGGGAATGACTCCTCGGAACGGGTAAGGAACTCCGCCTTCAAGGCGCACTCGCGGAACTCCGCGGCTGCGTCAGAATCAATCACTATGCCGCTGCCGACGCCCATCTTGCCGCTGGCGCAAGCGAGTTCCAGCGTGCGGATGGCGACGCTGAAGACTGTCTGCTCTTGCGAGAAGAAGCCGACGGCTCCGGTGTAGAGGCCACGGGGCTGGGGTTCGAGCGCTGCCAGCAACTGCATGGCCCTCACCTTGGGCGCGCCGGTGACCGAACCGCAGGGAAACAGGGCGCGGAAGATCTGCTGAAAGCCGACGTCGCCTCGCAGCTCGCCGGTTACCGTCGAGGTCATCTGCCAGAGCGTCTCGTAGCGCTCCACGGCAAAGAGGTCCTCGACGCGCACGCTGCCAAAGCGGCACAGGCGGCCCAGGTCGTTGCGGAGCAGGTCGACAATCATCAGGTTTTCGCTGCGGTTCTTTTCGTCGTTGTGGAGCCACTGTGCGCCGTCGCGATCTTCGCGGGTGTTGCGTCCGCGGGCCGCAGTGCCTTTCATGGGCCGGGTGGTGATGCGCCGCGCGCCGCCCGCTGCATCGAGCCGGAAGAACAGCTCTGGCGAAAACGAGAGAATATGCTGGCCGGGATGGGTGTGGAGAAATGCGCCGTATTCAACCGGCTGGCGGCGGCTCAGGCGTGCATAGAGTGCTGCCGGGCTGCCTGCTGCCGCAACGTGCAGCGGAAAGGTGAAGTTGAGTTGATAGACATCGCCGGAGCGAATCCACTCGTGGATGGCGGCGATGCGGTCGGCATACTGCTGCGCGGTGATCACCCGGCTGGCGAGCGGCTCGGACAGCGCCGGGCCCTCTTCCGGAGCTGCCAGGCCCACAAGCCCGGGAGGGTCGCAGTGGACAAACTTGCCGGTGAGATGGTTGAAGACGTGGCACTGAGGATAGAGGCCGATCCAGGCCAGGGGCTGGCCGGCGGGCCGGGCGCGCACCGGCACAGTGGGCTCAAAGAAGCCGGAGCACTCATAGGCGAAAAAGCCCGCGGCAAAGCACCCGGCAGCAACGGCCTTTTCAATCTCCGCAAAGAGTTCTGGGATTTCAGCCGAATCGTCGACCGCCAGAATGCGGCTCGGCGCCGTAAACAGCCGCGACAGGTGCTCGGCGCCTGCTTGGGCCGGTGGCGTGGCGCTCTCAAGCAGCACGGTTCCCGGCGCGCGCTCAACCAGGGCATACACCGTGGCTGGAAGAGAGTGGACCGGGCTCATGAAGCCTCAACCATGAGGCTTACTTTACGGTAAGCGCCAGCGTGGTGGAGCGGGCAATGGCGGTGACTCCGTTGCTATACTGCGCGGTCACATGCACGGCGTAGGAGCCTGCGGGAGTGCCGGGATTCAGCGGCGGTCCGTGGTTGAGGTAGTTGTAGCGCGGATTGCAACCTGTAGTTCCCAGCGTCGTGACCAGGCCCACCAGCGCCAGCAGCGAGAGGCGGCTGAGCCAGCGGCGGCGACGGCCTCCCCAGGCCAGGCCCAGAAGGCCCAGCGAGCCGGGCAGAACGAGCGCCCAGGCGATGGGAGCAGAGCCGGGGCGGGTTGCCAGCTTGCCGGTTAACTGCGAAGCAGCCTGGGTCTGAAACACCATGGAGCTGGTTACCGGGCTGGTTGCGTTTACCAGGATCTCAACGTTCTCCGGCGTAAAGGTGCAGCCAGACTCGTCAGGGAATCCCGAGCAGGAGAGGGTGACAAACATGGGCCCGGTGAGCGCGCTGGAGTTCTCAGGCGTAACGGAGGCAATCACGATTCCGGACTGCCCGGGAGTGAGCGACAGCGTAGCCGGGGAGATGGAAATCTGAAAATCGGGCGTGCCGGTGGTTTGGGCGCGAACTTGCTCAAGCGGTGAAACGGAACGCTGGTGGGTGTCATCGCCGGTATACATGGCGCGCAGTTGGTGGTCGCCGGCTGCCAGTGAAAGCGCGAGGCTGGCTTTGCCTTCCACGTTCAACACGGCGCCGCCCTGCGGCTTGCCAAAGTCCTCAATCGCCACGGTTCCAGTTGCGGGCTGCCCGTCTTCGCCGGTCACGGCCACGTTCAGGGTAGCTTGCGTGCGTCCGGCGTGGTCGCGCGTCTCCGCGGCGAGCGTGGTCTGCGTAGCAAGAGCCTGCGTGCTCTCCGCGGACGCTGCCAGCGCGGGCATTGCCAGCGCGATTCCCAGTCCTGCCACCAACTCAAGCCGCAGACTGCGGCAGACAATGCCTCTCACGTGCACCTGCTCCAGAAATCAAGATCGTGCGCCGCCCGAATTGCGCGGCATAGAACACCATTGTATCCGGCTGGGGCGCGCCGGAGCGAACCGTTGCCCCTTCTTTAGACTCGCTTTCGCCGGGAACGGCGGCCTTGTTCGGTCCGAATTGCGGGTTGCCGGAGCCGGATGCAGATTTCCGGGCGAAATCTCCGGGCCAATCCGCGCTATCCTCTTTGTTTGAGGAATATCGCCATGACTCAGACTCCGCCACGCCCCCAGCTTGCCCACCTGACCGCAATTCTGGATGAGTTACGCGCCAACGGCACCCATTTCAAGCTGCGCATTCTGGACGATCAGCAGGCTCCTGTTTGCCACTACGACGGCAAACAGGTGATCAACCTGGCCAGCAATAACTATCTGGGCCTGGCCAACCACCCCAAGCTGATTGAGGCGGCGGTGGCGGCGACCAAGGCGTTTGGCGTGGGGTCGGGCGCGGTGCGCACGATTGCGGGGACCATGCGCATCCACATGGATCTTGAGGAGAAGATTGCGCGCTTCAAAAATGTGGAGGCCTGTGTGGTCTTTCAGAGCGGCTTCACGGCCAACGCGGGAACGGTGAGCTCGATTCTGGGCAAGGAGGACTTCATCCTGTCGGACGAGCTGAACCACGCGAGCATCATTGACGGTGCGCGGCTGTCGCGGGCCAAGATCAAGGTGTTTCGCCACAAGGATGCGGCGCACTGCGAGGAGCTGCTGCAAGAGATAGCCAACGAACCGGGGCGCAAGCTGGTGATTACCGACGGCGTGTTCAGTATGGACGGCGACATTGGGCCGGTGGACAAGCTGGCCCGGTTAGCGGAGAACTACGGCGCCATCATGATGGTGGACGATGCGCATGCCTCGGGCGTGCTGGGGCGCAACGGGCGCGGGAGCGTGGATCACTTCGGCATGCACGGGATGGTGGATGTGCAGGTGGGCACGCTGAGCAAGGCGATTGGCGCGCTGGGCGGGTACGTCTGCGGCTCGAAGGATCTGATTGACTACCTTTACCACCGGGCAAGGCCGTTTCTATTTTCGACGTCGCATCCGCCGAGTGTGGCGGCTACGTGCATTGCGGCCTTCGACATTCTGGAGACGGAGCCGGAGCGGATTCAGCGGCTTTGGGACAACACGCACTATTTCCAGGGCGAGCTCAAGCGGGTGGGGTTCAACATTGGCGGCGTGACCACGCCGGCCACGGAGACGCCGATTACGCCGGTGATTGTGGGCGAGGGGCGCAAGGCGATGGAGTTCAGCCGGGCGCTGTTTGACGAGGGCGTGATGGGGACGGGGATTGCGTTTCCGACGGTGCCGGAGGGCAAGGCGCGGATCAGGCTGATGCTGACCAGTGAGCATACAAAGGCGCAACTGGATGAGGCGCTGGAGACGCTGGAGCGGGTGGCGAAGCGCATGGGGATACTCTAGCGGTTTGCCAGCTACAGTAAGGGAAAGCCACTGCGGCCGAGTGGCTCTTTCCTTAAGAAAGAGCCACCTCGCACCCTACTCAAAATGCCGCGAGAGCTGGCGAATCGCTCTAAGATAGAGGCACCATGATCGCTCACTTGCGCGGCAAGCTGATTCACAAGGAACCCGGCCAGGCCATTGTCGAGGCTGGCGGCGTGGGTTATGACGTGGCCATCTCGGTGCCCACGTTTACGGCGCTGCCTTCCGTGGGCGCTGAGGCCTCGCTGCACATTCACACCCAGGTCAGCGACAGCCAGATTGCGCTGTTCGGCTTTCTGGAGCGCGAAGAAAAGCGGCTGTTTGAGCGGCTGATTACCGTCGGCGGGGTGGGGCCGAAGCTGGCCATCAAGATGCTGAGCGGGCTGAACCCCGAGCGCACCGTGCAGGCGATTCGCGGGCAGGACCATGCGCAGCTCACTCGCATTCCTGGCGTGGGCAAAAAGCTGGCGGAGCGGCTGGTGGTGGAGCTGAAAGACAAACTGGATGATTTTGCAGTCGCACCGGTGCAGACGTCGGTCGCTGGTCCGGCGGTGGACGATGTGCTTTCGGCGCTGGTCAATCTCGGCTACCAGCGACCTGCGGCGGAGAAGGCGATTGAGCAGGCTATCGCGAAAGAGAAGGCGCTCAGTGCCGATTTTGACGGGCTGTTCCGTGGGGCGTTGAAGGTGATTCGGTAACCACCTGCGGTGGGGCCAGCGTTTCCTGGGTTCGTGGTATGCCGACCCCTGCGGTGGGGCCAGCGGCCTTCGGCGCAAGATGCATTTTGATTCTTGAGTGTGCGGATGGGAGCGCGGGAGTGGAAGAGAGCAGGATTGGTAAGGGGCCCTGTGAGCTAACGCCGCTTGATTGCGCCCTTTCTCTGGCCCTCAACAACGCCCATGCAAAAGAGACGTCGGTGCTTGATGAAGATGGTCTTGGCTTGCTGTTGGGGATGGCTTTCTACGCCAGGGGCATTGACAGGGGCGCAACCGCGCTGCTGATCGCGCTCGATCACGACGCGACCTACGAGAACCCGAACTTCGCGTGGTTCAAGGCGTCCAGTGAGCCGTTTGTTTACATCGATCGCGTGATTGTGGCGGAGTGTGCGCGGGGGCAGGGGATTGCGCGGCTGCTCTACGAGGATCTTTTTGTCGCGGCGAAACAGGCGGGGCACAAGCGAGTGGTCTGCGAGGTGAATCTTGATCCGCCTAACCCCGCCTCTGATGCTTTTCATGCGGCAATGGGTTTCAAGGGCGTTGGCGAGGCAACGATTTACAAAGGGGCCAAGACGGTGCGCTATTTTGAAAAGACTCTGCGTTGACCTGGCGCCGGGGCGAGGGATGATCGCCCAGTCAAGATCGAGCCCCATCGATTGAATCGGCATCTACGTTACACTGCAACTTGCAATGGCCACCAAACTGAAGCCCGCCTCGACTGCCCCCGCTTATCTTCGCCGCGAAGCTCTCGCCTTCCTCCGCAACCTGGGCCGCCACAACGACCGCGAGTGGTTTACGCCGCGCAAGGCCGTCTTTGAGGCGGAGCTGAAAGAGCCGATGCTGGCCATCATCCGCAAAGTCACCAGCGCGATGGAGGAGTTTGCGCCGGCCTTTGTGCGGCCGGCGGAGAAGTGCCTCTTCCGCATCTATCGCGATACGCGGTTCAGCAACAACAAGCTGCCCTACAAGACGCACGTGGCGGCGTGGTGGTCGCACCAGGGGATGGAGAAGACCTCCGGCGCGGGATACTACTTCCACATTGACGCGAAGGAAGTGATTCTTGCCGCCGGGGCGTATATGCCGGAGAAGGAGCAACTGGCGGCGATTCGGCATTGGTTGCTGGAGAACCACGTTGCCTTCAAGAAAGTCTTGCAGACGGCAGCTATTCGTAGGACGTTTACGGAATTTGAGGGGAACGCGTTGACGCGGCCGCCGAAGGGGTTTCCGTGCGAGCATCCGGCGCTGGATCTGATTCGCTGCCGGCAGTGGGGGCTGAGCACGACGCTGCCGGCTGCCGAGGCGCTTAAACCCGGGTTTGCAGCGGTGCTGACGAAGCACTTCAAGCTGGCCGCGCCGGTGGTGGATGCGCTGAATACGCCGATTGCGGCGAGTCTTGCGCCGAAGAAAAAGGTGCTTTTCGGCCTGCACTAGGGGCGTTTCGGGTGCTCCGCACCTTCTGGTCTCTTGGAGCAGACCTGAGGCTTAGGGAGGGATCCAAACGGGCCGATTTCAGGCAAAAACAGGCAAATCCCGAGGAAATATGCATGATTTCCTAAGAAAATTGTGGAAATCGAGCTTTTGCCATTGACTTGGGGCACCCTGAAGCCGCATTGTTACGAACGACAGGGTCCGAAGAACCCGCATGAACACAGGGGTTTCGTGCAAACGTTGCCTCGGTCGCACTCTCTGCATGCGGTTCGAATCCTGCAACGGACCCCAGGCAACATCGGCTGCCCCGAGGGCATGCCCACAAGGAGAACATCACATGGCAACTGGATTGACCAAGACCGCGCTGACCCGGCTACTGGCCGAGAAGCTTCAACTCACCAACAAGCAAGTGGCCGGCTTCCTGGACCTGTTGGCAGAGACCGCCATCAAGGAGACCAAGAAGAACGGCGTCTTCGTGATCCCCGGCATCGGCCGCCTCGTGAAGGCAGAGCGCAAGGCCCGCATTGGCCGCAACCCCCAGACCGGCGCGGCCATCAAGATCAAGGCCAAGACGGTGGTCAAGTTCCGCGTGGCCAAGGCCGCCAAGGACGTGATCGCCCCCGTCAAGAAGTAGCTACGGGCTGACAGCAGCAAAGCAAAAGGGAGAGCCCTGGGCTCTCCCTTTTGCTGTTTGTGGCGCTCTCTAATTCGCCGGCAAGCTCGGGCGTCTACTGGTGGTTGAGTTGGAAGAGGGTCCTGTTTGCCGTGGTGCTGATGTCAATCATGTAGGCCTTGGTGGGCGAAACCAGGTAGATGGCCCGGACGGGAGTGGAGCCATTCACCAGAAGGAAGCGTCCGTTCGCTGCCGCAGTGTAGGGAGCGCCGATGGCCTGGTCCACAGCGACATCGCCCCCCGTGTTTTCGTCGACGGTCCCGCTCAGAATGCCGGCGCCATTGGCGGTGATCTCGCCGGTCAGGGCAGTCTCCAGTGCGAGGTCGTACCAGAGCGACCCGGCTGAATAGGCGCCGCTGAAGCTGGACAGCTTGAAGCCGCCGGTGGGCACGGTCTGCTTTTCGAAGTAGAGAAGGGGCGCTTTGAGACTACCCTTTATGCCAAAGCCCTGATTGGGGCCGACCAGGTAAAACACATGTCCGTCTGAGGAGGCGGCTGTGACCCGGCCATTCGTATCCACGGCATAGGTTGTGCCGAGGGCGTTGTTGGGATACTGGATCACTGTTCCGGCATCGTTGACGTCGCCGTTTCCGGCAAGATTCCCCGCGCCATCCCAGGTCAGGATGCCCGCCTCAATCTTGCGCTGATCCCAGCCAGTGGAGTTGGTTTCAGAGATGGCGTTGCTCACATAGACGCTGGTTCCCGACAGGGTAGCTTTGTTGAAGGTGGTGGTGGTGCGCAGGTATCCTTCGCCCGCCATAACCGGAGAGCTGCCATTGCCGCCGCCGCCAGGGTCCGCATTCATCTGGAGGATGTGGTTTGGCCCGGCTACGTAGAAGACCAAGTGCGATGTGCCCGCGCCGATCTGGCCACTGGGCACGGTGACGGACATGGTTCCCCGGCCGCTGGAAGCAAGCGTGTACGAGCCGGTGAGGCCCGTCTGGTGGACGAAAGTGTTGCTGGGTACGCCGGAGTTGTAGTTGTCAATACTGACGTCTGTCTGCCCTGCGGTCAGCTTGCCGCTGCCATCCAGGGTCAGGAATCCGACCGCCGCCATCCGGCCGACCTGGCCGCCGCTGAAATTGCCGCCCTGCATCCCAAAGGCCCAACTGCCCTTGGCGGAGTTGAGCGTGAAGTTGCTGCCTCCCTGGGCATAGAACGAGCCGGAGGAGACGTTCCCGTCGTCGTCGTCCTCAACCATCCAACCGCTGCCGGCCGCGCCGCTCGAGATAGAGTCCAGAGCGATGCAGTAGCTGTAGGTCTGGTTGGGGCCGGAGTCCTGGGTGGCGCTCACGGTCATGACGCCGCGATCGTCCGCGCCGACGGCATAGGTTCCAGTAAAGCTCCCGTTGTAATCACCGCTGGAAAGGGCAGGAGAATTGACATCGTAGATACCGCCGGAGATATTGCCTTTGCCATCGGCTGCAAAAGCGCCCAGAATGAAGCCCGGTGCGTTGCCCTCTTCCAGGTAAATCTGGGAGAACTCGAAGGCATACCCGCCCTTCAGCTTGGCGTTGCCGGTGCCGTCGGCGCTGCATTTTCCGGTCGAGGCCGGGCTGATGGTGAAGGTGGCTCCGGCGGAGGTTCCGCCGGCGGTGGTCACGGTTACGCTGGCCGAGCCCGCCGTGGCAATCAGGCTGCCTGGAACCGTAGCGGTCAGCTGGGTTGCGCTTGGGTTGCTTGAGGAGAGCGTGGTGGAGTTCCACTTTACGATCGAAGTGGAGGTGAAGTTGGCGCCCGTGATTGTCATCTGGAATCCGGATGCGCCGGCCGCTATCGAGTTCGGGCTCAGGCTGCTGATGGTGGGCTTTGCCGGGTTGATGGTGTAGATGATCTGTGCCGTGGCCGTGTGGGCAGTACTGGCTGAGTCGGTTGCCACTACGCTGAAGTTGCCAGCGCCGCTGGTGGGGGCCGTGGGAGTGCCGGAGATTGCCCCGGAGGTGCTGAGCGTAAGCCCGGCTACCAGAGAACTGGCGTTGGCCAGCTTCCAGGTGACTTTGCCGGTTCCGCCGGAAGAGGCAAGCTGGGCCGAGTAGGCGGAGCCCACAACGCCGGCAGCCAGTGACTTGGTGGTGATGCTGAGCGGGTCAGCGGCGATCTGGAGGCTGAGGGTCGCAGTGGCCGTGTGCGCGGTGCTGGCCGAGTCGGTTGCCACTACGCTGAAGTTGCCAGCGCCGCTGGTGGGGGCCGTGGGAGTGCCGGAGATTGCCCCTGAGGTACTCAGCGTAAGCCCGGCCACCAAAGAACTGGCGTTGGCCAGCTTCCAGGTGACCTTGCCCGTTCCGCCGGAAGAGACAAGCTGGGCCGAGTAGGCGGAGCCCACAACGCCGGCAGCCAGTGACTTGGTGGTGATGCTGAGCGGGTCAACGGCGATCTGGAGGCTGAGGGTCGCAGTGGCCGTCTGCGCTGTTGTGGACGCGTCCTTGACCTGAACTTTGACGCTGACAGGCGTGCTGCCGGTGGCCGTGGTGGGCGTACCGCTGAGCGAGCCGGTGGAGCTGAGCGTCAACCCGGCGGGGGCGCTGCTGCCCGAGGCGATCGACCAGGCGTAGGGCATCGTTCCGCCGGTGGCATTGAGGGGCGCTGAGTAGACCGAACCGACCATGCCGCTGGGGAGCGTGGTGGTGGTGATCTTGAGGGGAGCCTGGACGGCGATGGTCAGCGGCATCTGGGCCGTGTTCTGCGGGGGGGTGTTGCTGGAATCCACCACCTGGATTGTGAATCCAGCGCTCGTTGCCTGTGCGGTGGGGGTTCCGCTGACGGTGGCGCCATTCAGCTTGAGGCCGGCAGGCAGAGTGGAATTGCCGCGAAGGCTCCAGGTATACGGCTTGACGCCGCCGCTGGCCTGCATTGTCTGGCTGTACGCAACGCCGATGGTGGCCGTCGGCAATGAGCCGGTTGTGATCACAACGCTGCCGGAAGGAAAGACATTGAGAGTGACGGGGGCGCTGCCCGTCTGCTTGGGCGAACTCGAGTCTTTCACCGTGATAGTGAAATTGAACGGCGTGGCGGATGCGGTGGGTGTTCCGCTGATGTTGTCGCCCGACAGCTTGAGTCCGGGAGGCAGCGCACCCGCGGTCATGGTGTAGGTGTACGGGGAGACCCCGCCGTTCACGGCAACGACTCCATTGAAGGAATACGGAACGCCGACCACGCCGGTGGGGTTTGCGGTTTGGGAAACCTGCAACTGGGTTGCCCCGAGAGAGATGGTGCTGGACAGTGCCAACAGCGGCAGCAAAAAGACGTTGAGCCTCTTCATGAAAGTACGCATGATTTGCATTTCTGATTCCCTTCCGGGGTGACAAGAGTCCCCTCAGCGCACACAGCCCCGCGGCCTGTGTGTGAGAGATGGAGGGGCCTGGCAGGCCGCTGAAAGGAGTGGCGGCTAGAATTCTCTCTCCGGCGGCGGCTGGTGTCAATCAACAGGAGCCAAGTTTGTGAGTATGGCCTGGTTCGGTCATTTTTTGTTTTAGAAACAGTAACGAGAGCTGCGCCGGCGATTGGTTGAAAACGGAATAACCGGCTGCCGGAAGACACTTCCAATCCTTCACGGGATTCGCCGCGGCGAGGGCTGGCCTCGATGGGCTCGGACGCCAGGAAGCAGCGGCCGACTGAACGCTGGAAGCGCAACAGGGAGAGCCTTGGGCTCTCCCTGTTGCCATTTGCCGACGATCTTGCTTAAGAGTGGATCTTGGAAGGCTACTGGTGATTGAGCATATAGAGCGGAATCCCTTTTGCTGCGCTGTTGATCGGGATCATGTAAGCCTTGTTGGGCGAGACGAAATAACCGGCGTAGCTGGGAGTGGCGCCGTTCATGGTTACAAAGCGTCCCAAGGGGCCTGCGGTGTAACTCTGGGTGACAGCTATGCCAGCTTGCACATTGCCATCGTTGTTAAAGTCCACCACTTCACTGTAGCTGCCGGCGCCGTTCGCGGTTAGCTCTCCGTTGAAGATGGGCTCGTTGACAGCGTCGTACCAGAGTGTGCTGAGCGAGTATCCGCCGCTTAAACTGGCCGCCGTGAAGCCGCCTGAGGGCACGATTTGCTTTTCAGCATAGATCAGGCTCGCCTTCAAGCCGCCCGACACGCCAAAGAGCTGATTAGGCCCTATGATGTAGAACACCGGCCCGCCGGCAGCCACGCGGCCGTTTGCATCCACAGAATAGGTTGCAGTGAATGCATTGTTGGTGGCCAGGGTTACGTCTCCCGCATTGACCACATCGGATGCGCCGGTGATGTTGCCCTTTCCGTCCCAGCCAACGATCCCGGCCTCCAGGTAGAGCTGGTCGTATTGCGTGGAGTGGTTGTTGGATACGCCTTTGCTGACATACACGCTGGTTCCCGCCAGTGTTGCGTTGGTGAAGGTGGAGGTGGTTCGCAGATATGCCTCGCCGGCATTGACGGGGTGATGAGTGGTGATGTTGCCCGGGTCCGCGCCCATCAACAGGATGTGGTTTGGCCCAGCCATCCAGAAGATTACGTGGGATGTTCCCCCACCGGCTTCGTTGGTGCTGGGCACGGTGATAGTCATGACCCCACGTCCGTTGGAGGCCAGCGTGTAAGAGCCTGTCAAGCCAATATCGTGGAAGGAAGCATTGACGATATTGGTTCCGGTAGTGGTTACGTCCACGCTCACGTCCATTTGGCCACTGGAGATATTGCCGACACCATCCAACGCGAGGAGGCCAGCCATGGCTGACCGATAGAGATACGTCCCGGTGCTTGCGGCCGTGCCCCCCTGCATGCCGAAGACCCAACTCCCTTTATTAGCAGAGTTGAGCGAATAGGTGCCGGTGCCTTGCGCATAGAACGCGCCGGAGGCGGCATTTCCGCTGGTGGTGTCGTTCTCGACCATCCGTCCGGCGCCTGCCACGCCGCTGGAGAAGGAGTCAAGGGCGAGGCAGTAAGTAAGGGTCTGGGTTCCGCCGGAGTCTTTTGGAACGATGACGTTCAGTACGCCGCGATTGTCAGAGCCGACCGAGTAGTTTCCGGTGAGCGTGCCGGATGTGGCGCCGCTGGTTTGGCCAAAGGGTGAGTTGATGTCATACGAGCCGGTCAGATTGCCCAATCCGTCGGCATTGAGCGCGCCGACGAGGAATCCGAGTCCGCCGCCATGGACCGGGAAGGTCTGAGAAAGCTGGAAGGCGTAAGCGCCCCTGATCTTTCCGTTCCCGCTGCCATCGGCCGTGCATTTGGCTGTCGGCAGGTTGATGGTATAGAGCGCTGAAGCCGGCGCGCTGGTTGTAAAGAAGGGCGCGGTGGCGATGGCCTTGATGGTCTGTGTGGCCGACACCGTGATGGCGCCGGTGTACTTGGTCGACGAGGTGGTGGGGATATTTCCGTTGGTTGTGTAATAGATGACTGCTCCAGCCGTCGTGTCCTTGATGGAAACGTTCTGCGCGGAGCTATAGGTTCCGGCCAGGGGCGTGAAGGTGGGCGTGGCTGCCTGAGGCAGGTTGATCGTATAGAGGGCCGAAGCGGGAGCACTGGTTGTGTAGTTTGATGCCGTGGCAATTGCCTTGATGGTCTGTGTGGCCGACACCGTGATGGCGCCGGTGTATTTGGTCGACGAGGTGGTGGGGATATTTCCGTTGGTTGTGTAATAGATGGTTGCGCCGGTGGTCGCGTCCTTGATGGAAACGTTCTGCGCGGAGCTATAGGTTCCGGCCAGGGGCGTGAAGGTGGGCGTGGCTGCCTGAGGCAGGTTGATCGTATAGAGGGCCGAAGCGGGAGCACTGGTTGTGTAGTAGCTTGCGGTGGCGATTGCCTTGATGGTCTGTGTGGCCGACACCGTGATGACGCCGGTGTATATGGTCGACGAGGTGGTGGGAACATTTCCGTTGGTTGTGTAATAAATGGTTGCGCCGGTGGTCGCGTCCTTGATGGAAACGGACTGCGCGGAGGTATAGGTTCCAGCCAGGGGTGTGAAGGTGGGTGTGGCTGCCTGAGGCAGGTTGATCGTATAGGTGACAGCGGCTGTTGCCGTATGTACCGGGCTGGCTGAGTCGGTGGCAATCACGGAAAAGCTGCCAGCTCCGCTTGTGGCGGCGGTGGGTGTTCCGGAGATGGCGCCTGTGGTGCTCAGAGTGAGCCCCGCGACGAGCGAGCTGCCGTTGGCCAGCTTCCAGGTGACCTTACCGGCGCCGCCGGACGACGCAAGCTGGGCTGAGTAGGCTATATGCACTGTGCCGGATGCGAGCGACGTGGAAGTAATGGAGAGCGGGTCGGCGGCGATCTTCAGAGTCAGGGTAGCCGAGGCTGTCAGCGCCGTGGTTGAGGAGTCTTTTACTTGAACCTTGAACGTGACGCCCGATCCGCTGCTGGCGGTGGTTGGCGTGCCGCTGAGTACACCGGCGGTGCTGAGCGCCAATCCAGCCGGCGCACTGCTGCCTGAGGCGATGGACCAGGTGTAGGGCGTGGTTCCGCCGGTTGCAGCGAGGGTTACCGAGTAGGCCGAACCCACCGTTGCGCCGGTGAGGGAACTGGTGGTGATGGAGAGAGGTTTGGGGCTCACCTGCACAATGACAGCGTTCGACGTGGCGCTCAGGCCGTTGACCTGCCCAGCATACTTGGCCGTCAGCGAGTGTCTGCCCACGCTCAGCGACGAGGTGGACCAGCCGAATCCATCGTTGACCATATTCGGCATGGCCCCGGAGATCAGGGCAGTGGCGCCGTCGTAGATGGAGTATTGCCCGATGGCGGGGTCGGTGCTGCCGGTTATGGTCAGTTGCGCCACTGTATAGACGGTTTGTCCAACGGTTGGATTGCTGGGGTTGGCTACCAAAATCAGCGATGCAGTGGGTGCTGCCGCCGCCGCTGCCGGCACGATCAGGGTGAGTGCAAGGCTTACCGGCAAGATCGCGGCCAGCCACCGGGCATAAGTGCGAATGATGTGCATGATGGGTTCCCCTCAAGAAGTGACAAACCTGTCCGCCGGCCACAAACAACTGTGCGGCCTGATGGTGGAATGTGTGAGAAGACCCTGCGGGCCGCTGAAGTCGGTGACGGCTGAAATTCTCTCTCCGGCGGATTGTTATGTCAAGCGCGAAGCAGGAGTTACGGATTCAGCTATAGTTTCTTGCTTTTTGTTGTACAAAGAATAAATTTGCAACTGACCGTCGGGGGCAGAGAATTCTCTGATCACTTTCTGTCCATCCTGGAATCTGGCACCGGTTTACGCCGCGACTCCAGGGCTTGTGGAGTGTATTCTGCCTGCGGGTCAACTGGCGCTTTGTTGTTGCGCTCGCGGCATCAGAGCCCGCACCAGGAGCGAAAAGCCAAATACGACAAGGACTGCGCGCACCATGAGCCAGTTGTCATAGCGCCAGGACAAGACGGAGACAACTAGAAACACGCCGATTGGGTTCAGCTCGGAAAGAACGGCATGGAGCCAGAGCGGTTTGCTGCCGGCAGGCTGGAGGCGGGCCCGCAGGTGGGGCAGCAGCCGCGGCACTGCGCCCAGATAGGCAAGGTAGGGTTCCCCAATCTGGCTGCGGAGGAACGCTTCTTCGCCCAGGGTGAGGCGCAGCAGAAACACCGTAACCAGAACCATGGCAAACAGCGCGCCGCTGGCCGGCATGATCAGCGCCATGGCGGCAAACATGCACCATAGGCCGAGATAGAGCGGGTTGCGGACAAAACGGTACGGTCCATCGGCTACTACCGCGCCGGCCTGCATCTCGGCATGGCGCATGGTGAAGGGTCCCAGACAGGCCGTTCCCCACACGCGCAGGGCCGCGCCCGCGCCGGCGAGCAAGGCCCCCGCAACAATGACCACCGCCGTGGCCGTGGTGAACGAAAGCAACCCGGTGCGGCTCAGTTGCAGCGCCAGCCACTCCAGCAGCGAGATGCGCTCGCCAAGATTCCAGAGATCAATCCACGGCGCGACAAAGCCAAGCGTGATGATGACGACCATGATGGCCATGCGCAGGCGAAATTCGATCTTTGTGGCGCCCATTCAAACTCTCCCTGTTGCCGGAGTGTAGCACTCGGCCTGCAAGAAGTACGCGATGGGCCGGTTTCTGGTTCACGGGCGCCTGGGTGAGGGTCTCAGTTCAGCCGCATGGTACGCTGGCCAGGAGGGACGGGAAACCGCTTCCCAGGAGGTCTTTCCCCATGGTGATTCGTGCATTCTCAATTGCCGCATTGGCGGCAACAGCGCTGACAGCGGGCGCGCAGGCGCCTGCCGATCTGGCTGCTTCGGTCCAGGGCCAGTTGCCTGCTCTCACTGAGACGTACAAGCATCTGCATCGCAATCCCGAGCTCTCGCGCCACGAGGAGCAGACCTCCGCATTCCTCGCTGCCGAGTTGCGCAAGCTGGGCTACACGGTGACCGAGCACGTGGGCAAATACGAAGACGGTGCGCAGGCGTTCGGCGTGGTGGCGGTGCTGGAGAACGGCACCGGTCCGCGGCTGCTGATCCGCACCGACATGGACGCGTTGCCCGTAGAAGAGAAGACCGGACTGGACTACGCCAGCACGGTGAAGACCACCAACGCGCAGGGCCAGAGTGTGGGCGCGATGCACGCCTGCGGCCACGACCTGCACATGACCGTCTTTCTGGGCGCTGCCCGTGAGCTGGCCGCCCGCAAGGCGCAATGGCATGGAACGCTGATGCTGATTGGCCAGCCCGCTGAAGAGGTAGTGCAGGGCGCGGCAGCCATGCTGGCCGACCATCTGTATGACCGCTTCGGCACGCCGGACTTTGTTGTCTCCGAGCACGACTCGCCCGAAGTGCCGGCGGGTTCGGTCGCGCTCAAGGGAGGTCCGCTACTGGCCAGCTCCACATCGATCAATGTGGTGATGCGCGGCATTGGCGGGCACGGTTCACGGCCTGAGGCAGGCAAGGACCCGATTGTTCTGGCAGCTGAGTTTGTGCTGATTGCGCAGACCATTGTGAGCCGGCAGATCGATCCGCAGCAGCCGGCTGTGTTGACCGTGGGCACGATTCATGGCGGGACGAAGAACAATATCATTCCCGATGAAGTGACAATGGGCCTGACGCTGCGCACGTATTCGATGACGGAGCGCGACCAGATTGTTGCCGATATTCGCCGGACCGCGAACGGCCTGGCCGAGGCCTACGGCATTCCGGCCGATCGCATGCCGGTTGTGACGATGGGCGAGAGCACGCCGCCCACGCTGAACGATGCGGCGCTGGCTGAACGATTGCGCGCGTCAGCCGTTGCTTCGCTCGGCAAAGACCGGGTTCTCGATGCTCGCGCCATCATGGGCAGCGAAGATGTGGGCCTGTTCTCGCTTGACGGCAAGATTCCCGCGGTCATGTATTGGCTGGGCGCGGCTGATCCGGGCAAGCTTGCGGAGAGCCGCAAATCGGGCGTGCCGCTGCCTGGACTGCACTCGGCGCTGTTTGCGCCGGTGTATGCGCCGGCTATCACCGCCGGCGTGACAGCGATGACGGCCATGGCGCTGGACTTGCTGAAGTAGACCAGTTCCTTACTTCGCCGGATCGACCAGGGCTCCGTAGACAACCGCGTGGCTGGTGTATTGCAGATGGTGGTTATCCGGGCTGCCCATGCGCTGAATCATGGTGACGAAGACCACGTCGTTGGTGGGGTCGACCCAGAACCACGTTCCCGCGGCTCCATCCCACAGGAAAGTGCCTTTGCCATCGGGCAGGTTTGCCTCTGGCGGATCGTAGACGACCGCGCAGTTGATGCCGTAGCCAAAGCCTGGGCGCATCACGTGCATGCCGCCGCCAAACGCGCCGGTGAGCAGGCTCGGCGGCAGGTGGTTCGAGGTCATCTGCCGCACAGTGGCCGGAGCGAGGATGCGCTTGCCGTTGAGCGTGCCGCCGTTGGCCAGCATCTGCGCAAAGCGGTAATAGTCCTCTGCCGTTGACACCATGCCGCCACCGCCGGAGGGCATGGTGGGCTCGGTGGAAAAGTCTGCTGGCAGTCCGATGCCGCCGCCATCTACCACCAGGTTGCCTTGCGCGTCTGGGCGGTAGTTGGTGACGAAGCGGGCACGCTTCTGTGCCGGGACATAAAAGCCAGCATCTTTCATGCCCAGCGGGTTGAAGATGTGGTCGCGCATGAAGTCGGGCAGCGTTTGGCCGGAGAGTTTCTCGACGATGTAGCCTTCAATGTCCATGGAGACGCTGTAGACCCATTGCGAGCCGGGCTGGTAGAGCAAGGGAATCTTCGCCAGCTTGTCGATCATGGCCTGAAGATTCTGGGATTGCAGCACCTTTGCGTCGCGATAGAGACCATCCACCGGCGTGGCGCCAAAGCCGTACGTAAAGCCGGCGCTGTGGCTCATCAATTCGCGCATCGTGGGCGCGTGGTCAGGGTCGGCGAGAATCATCTTGCCGTCTGCGTCGAGGCCCTTGAAGACTTTGAGGTGGGCAAACTCGGGAATGAATTTGGAGATGGGATCGGATGGCAGCCACTTGCCCTGCTCGTAGAGAATCATCATGGCTACGCCGGTGACGGGCTTGGTCATGGAGTAGTCGCGGAAGATTGCATCCTTTGTCATCGCCGCGCCGGTGGCGATGTCTCGCTGGCCGCCGTTGCGAACCTCGACCACCTTGCCGTGGCGCGCAAGGATGCTGACAAAGCCGGAGATCTGCTTCTTGTCCACTTCGTCTTGCAGCAGCGCGTGCAGGCGCCCGAGGCGTTCGCTGGAGAAGCCCACCGTCTCCGGCTTCACTGTTGCCTGGCTTGCTACAGGATTCGGCATCACTGCCTTCTGCGTCTGCGCTTGGAGTACACCCTGCATCACCATCAACCCAGCGAAAACCCACGCAACTCGAATAATTCTCATTGCAATCTCCTCGCCGCATTCGGCGGCCAATGCCATCCTATTTGCGGGGATCAACCAGCGCTTGATAGACAACTGACCGGCTCTGGTACTCAAGATTCCAGGTTGTTGGTCCGCCGCCCATGCGCTGAATCATGCCCACAAACACCACGTCGTTAGTGGGGTCAACCCAGAACCAGGTTCCCGCTGCGCCATCCCAGAAGAAGGTGCCTTTGCCCTCGGGCAGGTTGGCCGTGGGCGGATCGAAGACCACCGCACAGTTGTACCCGTAGCCGAAGCCCGGCCGCAGCACCTGCAACCCGATGCTGTACTGACCGGTGAGCAACTCAACGGGCACATGGTTTGAGCCCATCAGCTTCACGGTTGCCGGAGCCAGGATGCGCTTGCCGTTGAGCACGCCGCCATTGCCGAGCATCTGCGCAAAGCGGTAGTAGTCCTCGGCTGTGGACACCAGCCCACCGCCGCCAGAGGGCATGGTGGGTTCAATCGTAAAGTCTCTTGCCGGTATCACGCCGGTAGGCTTCGCCGTGAGGCCGCCTTTGGGGTCTACCCAGTAGACGGAGGCAAAGCGATTCAGCTCTTCCAGCGGCACATGAAAGGCCGCGTCCTTCATGCCCAGCGGCTTGAAGATCTCGTCGCGCATGAAAGCCGCAAGCGGCTTGCCCGAGAGCTTCTCCACAATGTAGCCCTCGATATCCATCGAGACCGAGTAGGTCCACCCCTTGCCCGGCTCGTAGGCCAGCGGCAGTTTGGCCAGCTTGTCAATGAACTCCTGGAGGTTCTTTGAGCTGAGCGGGCTTACATCGCGGTACATCTTGTCCACCGGCGTGTTGCCAAAGATGCCATACGTGAAACCAGCCGTGTGGCTCATCAGCTCACGCATCGTGGGCGCGTGCTCGGGGTCGGCGAGAATCATCTTGCCGTCGGCATCAAGCCCCTTGTAGACCTTCAGGTGGGCAAACTCGGGAATGAACTTTGCGATCGGGTCAGAGGGCAGCCACTTGCCCTCTTCGTAAAGGATCATCATGGCCACGCCGGTGACCGGCTTGGTCATGGAGTAGTCGCGGAAGATGGTGTCCTTGCCCATCGGCGAGCCGGCGGCCATGTCGCGCATGCCATAGGCGCGATAGTCCACCACCTTGCCGTGCCGGGCGAGGATGGTGACCACGCCGGCGACCTGCTGCTGCTCCACGGCCTGGCGCATGAGAGTGTGTAGCCGCTCAAGCCGCTCGGTGGAGAAGCCAACCGTCTCCGGCTTGACCTCAGTCAGCCCCGCGGCAGGATGCGCCGGGGGTTGCGGCTTTGCTTGTTGTGCGAGTGCGCACTGAAGATTGCAGGCGAACAGAAGGGCAGCAAGCGCCGCGCGCGTTGCCGGCTCACGCCAAATGATTCTCATGGGATTCCCTCGCAGCGGGGAAGCGATAGGGCCCCCGCCTGGCCGCAACCTTTATACCAAGCGGATGGGGCCGCGGCAATCGAGAATCGCGGCGAACAGGATCGAGGCTGCCGCGCGCGAAGCGCAATTCGCCGCACGCGCAGCAGTTAGTAGATTGCCTTCAGCGAGAACTGAATCTGCCGCGAAGTGCCTGCGGTCTTGGAGATCTGGCCAAAGCCGGTGCCGTTGAGAATGTTCTCTGGCAAACCCATGTTAACGATGTTGAATAGATTGAAGAACTCGGCGCGGTACTGAAGGTCGATGCGCTCGGCGCCGCTTTTGCGCTGGCCAAAGGGAGTGTCTTTGATGAGCGCAAAGTCGAAGTTATAGAAGGCTGGCCCGCGGAAGGTGTCGCGGCCCAGCGTGCCGAAGACGCCCTGGTTCGGGCCGGTTCCTCCGGCAACATGAATCGGAACAGAGAAGAAATCAGAGGCATTGCCGGCGCCGCTGCCAAAATAATCCTGGCGGTTGGCGCGCGCCGTTGAGAGGTGCGGCCGGGCAATCTGGTTTGGCCGGTCAACGCCCATGGAGCCGGCTCCGGTTTGCTGAATGCCGGAGTAGACCGTGAACGGCGAGCCCGAGCTGATGCTTGAAATGCTCAACAGCTCCCAGCCAGCTGTCAGCTTTTTGCCCACGGGGCGAAGGAAGCTCACTCCGTCGAGGTGCATGTCCTGAGCCACGCTGAGGCCAAAACCGTGGGTCACGTCAAATGTTGAAGGCCCTTTTTCCGGGCGGCTGTCAAAAGGGTTCTGCGAAACACCGGTGGTCATTGCGCCCGCTGAGCCCATGTTCCCGAAGACTTCGCTGGTATCATCCAGGGACTTACTCCAAGTATAACTCGCCTGGATGCCGGGACCGCCGTGCCCCGCGGTGCCGGACAGCGATGTTTGCAGCGCGTGATAAGTTGAGTGCGCGCGCGAGACCATTAGGTTCTCGACGCCAAATCCGCCGGTAACATTGCCGTTGCTGTCAAAGGTGGTGAGCGGGGCAAACTCTGCCGTAGCTCCGGGAAAGGCATTGGGAAACTCCAAGCGCGGCAGGCGGACTCCGGCCGTTCCCACATAATTCGCATCCGCGGTGAGATTGCCGATCTTGCGCTCGAGGCCAGCGGTCCAGGTGTAGAGGCGGGCGTTGGTAAACGAACGGTCAATGCCGGCCAGGTTCACATCGCTGACCACATTGCCCGCGGTCAGCGCGGCAATCTCCTGCTCGTAGCGATTCACATCCAACACCGTGTTGGGAGCGACGTCTTTGGTCTTGCCCGTGGGGAAGATGTTTGCGCCGGCCGGCGTATAGTCCGGGGGTAACTGCGATGGAGCGATCTGGAATCCATACGGAACGGGCGCGTTCGTGGCGGATTGCAGGCGCGGCATCACCGCGAAGGGCAGAGCGCCGGTAAGCATGTTGTCCTGCCATATGTTCGGCGGAATGATGGTGATGCCGCCACCTGCGTGAGCCGATAACTTGCTTGTAACTTGCCATGCAGCCTGAATGCGCGGACCCCAGCCATGCCAATCGGTCTGGTAACCCGGCTGAGGGTTGACGACATACTGTTGCTTGCCGTTGATATCCATGAAGCCCGCTGTCCGCTTGGCGCGCTCGCTGATGGGCGTATACAGCTCCCAGCGCACCCCATAATCGAGAGTAAGGCGCGGTGTAATCTTCCAGGTGTCCTGGGCATAAGCGGTCCAGTTTCCGCGGCTCACGGCTGCCGGGCCAATGTGCTCGCCGCTGGACATGAAACTGGGCGCGATCGAGACCGTGTAAACAAACGGACTGCCGGAGAGGAAGCTCGACAGCGTATCGGGCAGCGCATCGCCGGGATTGAGGTCGTGCTTGCCGCTGGCGGAGGAGATCGCTTGCCGGGCATACGCAGTGCCGGCGCCAAAGTCGTATTCGCCGTTGGGGCTCATGCCCCAGTAGGTGGAGTCGCGATTGACCCGTAACTCGAAACCCGCCTTGAAGGCGTGCCGCGCGGTGGTGAAGGCCACACTCTGCTGGCCGTGGAAGAGATTGCCGTACTCCTGCATCACCGATCCGCCGGCAGTATTGAAGCCCTCAAACAGCCCATCGTTGAACTTGACGGCGGGGTCAGTGTGGTTGGGCGAAGGGAAGCCGGGCGTGGAGCGCTCGATGCTGATGGATGACTCCAGTGTGAGGCGCGGCGATACAGTGCGTGTGTACCTGCCCACCACGTTGCGCTGGCGGTCAAAATATTCGACGCCGAATGAGGGGTCGATGGCGGTCTGGTCGGGATTGGTTGTTGGCCCGGAGAGATCGTCCATCACGAAACGCGCAAAGAACTGGTCCTTGCTGGTGAATTTGTGATCGATGCGCAACGAAAACTGATTGGCATTGGTGGTCACCTTCGAGGCGGTTGCAAAGGTATGCGCGCCATACGCCCCGGTGGGCAGGTTGGGCAGCGGGTAGCGCGCCAGGATTGCCGCAATCGCGGGATCGACCGGAACCGTGAGTGTGTCAGCGACGTTGCCGGGATAGGTCACCGCGTCCAGGCCTGCGCGTTCATCGGCAGTGGGCACCGGCATGACCTGCGTGGTGCCCAGCACCTGGCGGAATCCCTGGAATTGCGTGAAGTAGTAAGTCCGCTTGCGCCCGTCGTAGAAGCCGGGAAGAACCACCGGGCCGCCGTTGGTAAATCCAAATTCATTGCGGCGGAAAGGCGGAATTCTGCCCGGATAAGCCGGCGTCGCATGATCGAAGTAGTTGCGCGCGTCAAAAGCGGAGTTGCGGACAAACTCAAAGAAGGACCCGTGAAAGCCGCCTGCGCCGGAGCGGGTGCGGATGTTGGTGAATCCCGCAGCGCCGCGGCCAATCTCGGCCGGCATCCAGCCCGAGCTTGAGTCGATTCCCTCGACCGCATCCACGTTGAAGTTTGAAAAGGTTGCGCCGCCCATCTCCGGGTCGCTGATGTCGGCGCCGTCCATGGCAAAGACGGCCTCAACCCCGCGCTGCCCATTGATGGCGAACTGGGCGGTAAAGTTAGCGGCACCGTTGGTGTCAGTCATGGTGCCCGCGGCCAGCAGCAGCAAGGTGCTGAAGTCGCGCTTGTTGAGCGGCAGCTCGCTGACAGCCTGGCTGCTCAGTTGCTCGCCTCCGGTTCCGGTCTGGCCTTTGAGCTCGCCCACTGTGAGCTCGCCACGGTCTGAGAAGGTAATCAAGGCGGCGGGCGCGCCGGCCACCAGGTCAACCGGCTGCGCGAATTCGCCTTTGCGGCCATGGATCTCGACAAACAGCCGGTATTGGCCCGCAGGGAGCGCCGCCAACTGGAACTGCCCATCGGCGCCGGTATTCGCCTGCGCCGCCGAGCCCTTGGCCGACAGCCGGATCTTCGCTCCGGCAAGCGGCGCGCCGGCGGGGTTGCGCAGCACTCCGTGCCAAACGGCCTCGGGTGCTTGCTGACTCCAGGCCGCAGGCGCGGCCAAAACCAGCGCCGCAAGCAGCAGGCTCCTGAGTGCCAGCTTCATCCTGTTGGTTCTGCCGTCGCCCGCCGCGCACTCGTTTCCCAGCCTGAATTCCATGTGATTTCCACTTTCGTCATGGTTTGCGCGCGGCTTGAAAGGCGTCCTGAGACGGCGCGATCGCACCTTCCGCGTTCGCTTGGATTATAGCTCCTGAAGAAAACGTCTTCATATAGGGGCGGGGCCGCAACACACCGAAAAGTGCCTGGCAGCTTAAACTAACCGCAAGCCTATGGCTGCGCCGGAATCCAGTCTCGACACTATCGCCGCCATCTCAACGCCGCCGGGCCGGGGCGGCATCGGCATTGTGCGGCTGAGCGGACAGCAGGCTGCGTCCATTGCCGTCGAGTTGGTGCGGCTGCGCCATTCACTTGAGCCGGGGCGAGCGCGACTGGCCGATGTGTTGGACGATGGCTCTCCAGTTGATTCAGGCCGCATCGAGTCTGGTCGCATTGACGAAGCGCTGGTCACTTATTTTGCGGCTCCGCACTCCTACACGGGCGAAGACCTTGTCGAGATCGCTGCCCACGGGTCGCCGGTGGTGCTGGCGCTGCTGCTGCGCCGCGCTGTTGAGGCCGGTGCGCGGTTAGCCGAGCCTGGCGAATTCACACAGCGGGCGTTTCTGAGTGGGAGGCTCGACCTGACGCAGGCTGAGGCTGTGCGCGACCTGATTGAAGCGCAGACCCTCACCCAGGCCCGGCAGGCCGCCGGCCAACTGGGCGGAGCGCTGAGCCGCCGCGTGCAGCCGGTGAAGAACGCGCTTGTGGAGTTGATTGCCCTGCTTGAAGCCGGCATCGACTTTGCCGAAGACGATGTGGACGTGACCCCGCAAGCGGAGATCACGCGCCGGATTGACGAGCTCAGGCCGCCGCTCGCGGCTTTGGAGGCATCCTTTACCCGGGGGCGCATTGTGCACGACGGGCTGACGCTGGCCATCGTGGGGCGGCCCAACGCCGGCAAGAGCTCGCTCTTTAATGCGCTGGTTGAACGCGACCGCGCCATTGTGACGGCAACCCCCGGCACGACGCGCGATACGGTTTCAGAGCGGATATCGCTCGACGGCATTCCGCTGGAGCTGGTGGACACGGCCGGATTGCGCGGAAGCCTGGGTGAGAGTCTGGAGGAGGCCGAGCAGTTGGGCATCGTCCGCAGCCGCGAAGCTCTCGCCGACGCGGCGCTGGTGGTGGTGGTGCTGGACCAGACCCAGCCGCTCAACGAGGAAGAGCGCGAGGTGCTGGCGTCGCTCGAGGGCCGGCCCGCGCTGGCGGTGCTCAACAAGAGCGATCTTGTGCCGGCGAATGCGGAGCCGCCGAAGTGTGGCTCGCTGCCTGCCGTCTCCACCTCCGCACTTACCGGGGCCGGCATTCCCGCGCTGCGCGAGCGCATCTTGACTCTAGCTACTGGCGGAGCTGCCTCCGAGCCAGGGATGTTGACCAGCCTGCGCCACCACCAGAGCATCACCACGGCGCTGGCCGCCTTGGCTGACGCCGCTCATGCCAACGCAACGGCCATTCCTCATGAGATGATCCTCATCGATCTCTACCGCGCTCTCTGGGCTTTGGACTCGCTCACCGGCCAAACCACGCCGGACGATATCTTGAATCTGATCTTCGCGACCTTTTGCATTGGAAAGTAGACTTGGGTTTCGCACCTTTCCGATGCGGCGGCCGTATTGCATCGGCACGCCAGAATTGCGATCATTGGTTCATGCAAACTGTCTTCGAAGCAGCGGGTGGCGACGAGGGGCTGCGCCGTCTTGCCAAAGCCTGGCATCACCGTGTCATGGCGGATGACGTGGTCGCCCATGCATTCAGCCACGGCTTCCACCCGGAGCATACCGAGCGCCTCGCTGCTTACTGGGCTGAGGCGTTCGGGGGCCCGACCGCGTATTCCGATTCCTATGGTAACGAGACAACGGTTGTCAAAATGCACAGCGGAAACGGAGTCCATGATGAAATGGATCGCCGTGCGATCGCTTGCTTCGACCAGGCTCTTGCCGATGTCGGACTAGCCAACGACAGTGCGTTGCGACAGGTGTTGCACGACTACTTCGCCTGGGCGACGACGACAACGATGTCTCGCTACCACCATTCCGCCGAGGACGTGCCGAACGGCCTCAGCATCCCACGCTGGTCGTGGGACGGGCTTCAAGAGTAGACCTTTACGGCAGACCACCGGTATTGGCCCAAACTTCGAACCCTGATGTTGACCATTGGGGCCGAGGCGCCCTCTGCGCCTGAACCGCAGGTCCTCCCTGAGGGCGCAGTGTCCAAATCCATTCGGTGCGTTCCCACCATCTGCACAGGCAAGTGAATTTCAGATTGGGAAGCAGCTTCCGGTTCTCCTCCGTCTAAGCGTTCTCTAACGCACATCGGCTGAAAACCGCCCCGGCAAATGCATCCTTTGCCGATGAAGAGAGTGCGTGTCGAAATGTGCCGGCATCGCTTCGATCGCGGTGACAACCGGAGATGGCTCGTATCTGGTTTGCAAGTCCCGAACAGAACAGGATGCGCAACGGAGCAGCGCCGGCCTCTTTGCGTGCCGGCAGCAGGTTATGGAGCAACGCGTGCCGATCACCATCAAGCAGGATGAGGCGCGAACCGCGATGGCGCTTGAGGGCGTGGTGGATATCTCCGTCGCCACTGAGCTGAAGCAGTCGCTGCTTGAGGCGCTCGGCTCGGGCAAGGAACTGCATGTCTCGCTGGCTGCCGTCACCGAGCTGGATGTGACCGCCGTGCAGTTGCTTTGGGCGGCGGCGCGCGAGGCGAGTGCGCAGGGCGTGGCCTTTGTTCTGGATGAGCCGCCCCCGCCGGCGGCAGCGCGCAGCCTTGCCAACAGCGGCCTTGAGGAGCTTCTGCCTCCAGCGCAGGACAGGTAAAACACCAGCCATGGTTCAGACCGTCGCAAGCAATGCCGAGCAGTTCAAGCAGAGCTTCAGGGAAGAGGCGCGCGAGATTCTTGTGGAGCTGGAAGCGGCGCTGCTTGAGCTGAACGGGAATCCCGGCGACCAGGAGCTGGTGGGGCGCGTCTTCCGCGGACTGCACACGATCAAGGGCTCGGGCGCCATGTTCGGCTTTGAGCAGTTGGCCGCCTTCACGCACAACCTTGAGACGGCCTTCGACGAAGTGCGCAACGGGCGGCTCGCGATTACGGCTGAACTGATCGATCTGACCCTGAGTGCGCTGGACCAGATCCGGGCCATGCTGGAGGAAGGCGCAGGAGGCGCGCCCGCGGCCAACGCGGTGCGTTGCGAGCAGATTCTCGCCCAGGTGCGGCAACTGGCCGGACTGCCCGCCGCACCGCCCGCTTCCGCATCCGCCGCTAGGAAGGCTCCGGCCATCTCAGAGCGTGCTGGCAATCCAACCGGACCTCTGCGCGAGTGGCATATTCACTTTGCGCCGGGCCCTGCGATGCTGCTGAACGGGGCCAACCCGCTGCTGCTGCTGCGCGAGTTGCGTGAGCTGGGCGGGCTCTCGGTGAAGGCATCGATGGCCTCGGTTCCGCCGCTGCGCGAGCTGGACGCCGAGCGCTGCTACATCGCGTGGGAGATGGTTCTGGCCACATCGGCCGGGGAAGACGCGGTCCGCGATGTCTTCATCTTTGTGGAGGACGGCTGCGAGCTGACGATTGCGCCGGCAGCGGAACCGGCTTCAACCGCCGACCTGACTGCCGCGGCGCTCGCCGAGCCGCGCTCCGCCTCTGCCGGCCGCCGCACCACGGACAGGCCCGATACGGCCACCAGCCTGCGCGTCCCGGCGGCCAAGCTGGACCAGTTTGTTGACCTGGTGGGCGAACTGGTGACCGTGCAGGCCCGCCTGAGCGAGCTTGCCGGCCGCCGCGACGATCTGGAGATTGCCGAAGTCTCTGAGGAGATTGAGCGGCTTACCTCGGCCCTGCGCGAAAACTCGATGAACATTCGCATGCTGCCGATTCGCGCGACGTTCGAGAAGTTTCGCCGCCTGGTCCACGACCTGGCCCGGGACCTGGGCAAGAATGTCGAGCTCACAATCGAAGGCGCGGAGACCGAACTGGACAAGACGGTGATCGAGCAGTTGGGCGATCCGCTGATGCACCTGATTCGCAACAGCATGGACCATGGCATTGAGCCGCCCGCCGTGCGCGTCGCTCGTGGCAAGCGGTCCACGGCAACGATTCACCTGTCGGCGCGGCACTCCGGGGCGAGCGTGCTGATCGCGGTGGCGGACGACGGCGGCGGCATTGATGCGGCGGCGGTGCGCGCCCGCGCCGTGGAAAAGGGCCTCATCGCCGCCGATGCTCAACTGACCGAAGCAGAGACCTATGCGCTGCTGTTTCAGCCCGGCTTCTCGACGGCGAAACAGGTGACCGATGTCTCCGGCCGCGGCGTGGGCATGGACGTGGTGCGGCAAAAGGTGGACAGTTTGCGTGGCACGATCGATGTGGCCAGCAAGCCGGGCGCGGGCACCGGCGTGACGCTGCGTCTGCCGCTGACGCTGGCGATTATCGACGGGCTGCTGGTGAGCGTGGGGGATGCCTGCTTTGTGTTGCCGCTTGCCAACACGCAGGAGTGCGTGGAGCTGACGCGCGACGACATTGCGCGGGCCAACGGCAAGCATGTGGCCAATGTGCGCGGCGAGATCGTGCCCTACATCCGGCTGCGGGAGCACTTCAACCTCCGCACCGCGCGGCCGGATCTGGAGCAGATCATGATTGTCGAAACCGAGGTGGGCCGTTACGGCTTTGTGGTGGACCGGGTGCTGGGCAATTGCCAGACGGTGATCAAGAACCTGGGCCGGTTCTACCGCCATGTGCAGGTTGTCAGCGGCGCCACCATTCTGGGCAATGGCACGGTGGCGCTGATTCTGGATCCCTTCCGTCTGGTGCAGGACGCGATGCGTCTGCGGGCTGAGGGGCAGCGCGCCCGCGCTGGGCCACCGCGCGGCGCAACCCGGCAAACCAGCCGGGCGGTGAGAGCTCATTAGAAGTTTGTCGGTGCTGCCTTGTGCGCCAGCACCAGTCCTCAACGATTCAACCTGCGGAGTTTCGTGCTCTTCGTGATTCGGGCCTACCGGCGGACGGATGAACGGATGGATGAGAGCGAATTCCAGAGAAACAAGGAGCGGATTCAATGGCAACTACTTTGGTAAGTGAGGGCCGGAAGCTGCATGGTGCCGGCAACGGACACGGCAACGGACACGGTGCGCACGACGCAGCAGGCGATGCCGCTCGCGCGGCAGAAGACGAGGCGATGCTCGTGTTGCAGGAGATCATGCGTTTGGTGGACGCCTCGAAGGAGGGGCGGCTCTCCGAGCGGGGCAAGGCAACTCTCTTCAATGGCACACAGCGGGAGATTATCCAGGGCGTCAACGAGATGCTGGATGCCATCCTGCTACCGATTGGCGAAGGCAACCGGGTTCTTGCGCAGATATCTGCCGGCAAGATCGACGAGTTGATTACCGCCACCTATAAGGGCGACCACGAAAAGATGAAGGTCGCGGTGAACAACGTGGCAACTGTCACGCAGGGTCTGCAGAAGGAAATGGCGCGGCTCATCGAAGCCTCAAAGGAGGGCCAGCTTTCGGACCGTGGCAAGCCGGAGCAGTTTCAGGGCGCGTACGCGGAGATTGTGCGCGGCGTGAACCAGATGCTGGACGCGATCCTTCTGCCGATCGGCGAGGGCAACCGGATTCTGGCGCAAATCTCGAACGGCAAGATCGACGAGCTGATTGCGCAGACCTACAAGGGCGACCACGAAAAGATGAAGGTCGCGGTGAATAATGTTGCCGTTGTCACGCAGGGCCTGCAAAAGGAACTGGGGCGGCTGATCGAAGCCTCAAAGGAAGGCCAGCTTGCGGAACGCGGCAAGCCGGAGCAGTTTCAGGGCGCGTTTGCCGAAATCGTTCGCGGCGTCAATACCATGCTGGATGCGATTCTGCTGCCCATCGGCGAGGGCAACCGCATCCTGGCGCAAATCTCCTCGGGCAAGATCGACGAGCTGATTAGCGCCAACTACAAGGGCGACCACGAAAAGATGAAGATCGCGGTCAACAACGTAGCGGAAGTGCTTCAGGTGCTGACGCAGATGTTTGCCCGGCTGACCGTTTCCGCCAGGGAGGGCAAGCTGGAAGAGCGCGGACAGGCTGACCGCGTCAAGGGCGCCTATTGTGAGATCGTCCTCGGCGTCAACTCCATGCTCGATGCCGTCATCGCCCCTTTGAATGTAGCGGCCAACTATGTGGACCGCATCAGCAAGGGCGACATTCCCGCCAAAATCACCGACACGTACCACGGCGACTTCAACACCATCAAGAACAACCTGAACACCTGCATCGACGCGGTGAACGCGCTGGTTGCCGATGCCGGTGTGCTCTCCAGAGCCGCCGTCGACGGCAAGCTGGCCACGCGCGCCGATGCAAGCAAGCACCAGGGCGACTATCGCAAGATCGTGCAGGGCGTGAACGAAACGTTGGACGCGGTCATTGGGCCGCTCAACGTCGCCGCCGACTATGTGGATCAGATCTCGCGCGGTGCCATTCCGGCGAAGATCACGGCCACGTACAACGGCGACTTCAACACCATCAAGAACAACCTGAACACCTGCATTGACGCGGTGAATGCGCTGGTGGCCGATGCCGGGATGCTGGTAAAGGCGGCGGTGGACGGCAAGCTGGCCACGCGCGCCGATGCCAGCAGGCACCAGGGCGACTACCGCAAGATCGTGCAGGGAGTGAACGAAACGCTGGACGCGGTGATCGGCCCGCTGAACGTGGCCGCGCGGTATGTGGATCTGATCTCGAAAGGCGACGTGCCCGCCGAGATTACCGATGCCTACAACGGCGACTTCAACCTGATCAAGAACAACCTGAACACGCTGATTGTGGCCATGAACGAGATCACGGCGGCCGCCGAGGAGGTGGCCAACGGCAACCTCACCGTCGAGCTGCGGGAGCGCTCCGCGCAGGACAAGCTGATGCAGGCTCTCTCTGCAATGGTTGCCGGTCTCACGCGGACGGTCTCCGATATCCGGTCGATTGCCGGCGAGGTGGCCGCTGCCAGCCAGTCCATCTCCACGGCTTCCATCCAGGTGTCGAAGGGCGCCAGCGCGCAGGCCGCGGCTGCGGAAGAGGCATCTTCCTCAATGGAAGAGATGGTCAGTAACATCAAGCAGAACGCCGACAACGCGCAGCAGACCGACAAGATCGCCAACAAGAGTGCCAAGGACGCGCAGGAAAGTGGGAAGAGCGTTCTTGAAGCTGTGGCCGCAATGAAGGAGATCGCCAACAAGATCTCAATCATTGAGGAGATTGCCCGGCAGACGAACCTGCTGGCCTTGAACGCGGCGATTGAAGCGGCGCGGGCCGGGGAACATGGCAAGGGGTTTGCCGTGGTTGCCGCCGAAGTGCGCAAGCTGGCCGAGCGCAGCCAAAAGGCGGCCGGAGAGATCAACCAGCTCTCCGGGACCACGCTGAAGGTGAGCGAGAAAT
>Ga0302320_10004854_pt1 | contig 30337 bp, 27 predicted proteins | sample Bog_T0_3_FD_202130 | JGI IMG/M metagenome (GOLD analysis project Ga0302320, IMG submission 202130) | Peat permafrost microbial communities from Stordalen Mire near Abisko, Sweden - Bog_T0_3 | ecosystem: Environmental > Terrestrial > Soil > Wetlands > Peat | place: Sweden: Abisko, Stordalen Mire... | reverse complement strand
GACGCGCTGGGGATGGCCCAAAAGGATGCTGACAACCGCTGGGCTCAAATTCGAGCAGAAGAAGGGCGTCCACCGTTCAATTGGCCGGCGGCCATTCTCATGGCGCTAGGCGTGTTGTTTGCTCTGTTGGGCTGGGTTTACCTGCCCGAGTACCGCCGGAAGCTGACGCCCCGCCAGAAGTCGGAAAGCCGTACTGGCTATCTCTTTATCTCGCCCTGGCTCGTCGGCATCTTCCTCTTCTCAGTGGGGCCCATCCTGTTTTCGTTGCTCATCAGCTTTGCTGACTGGGACATCATCACGCCGGCGCGATATCGTGGCTTTGGAAACTACACCGAGATGCTGTTCGGGGGCGATCCGCTCTTTTGGAATTCGGTCAGGGTGACCCTTGTTTACACCGTGTTCTCAGTGCCGCTCAGTATCATGGTGTCCCTTGGATTGGCGCTACTGCTTAACGTGAAGGTGAAAGGAATGAGCCTTTACCGCACGTTCTTCTACCTGCCTTCCCTCGCCTCGGCCGTGGCCATGTCTCTCATCTGGGAGCGCATCTTTCAGCGCGACCAAGGCGTTCTGAACACCCTCATTTTTGGTTCCGACGGCAAGGGCAACCTCTTGGGGCTCGGGACGGTTCTGAGCAACGCGACCGGCAAGGTCGGCCCCGCCGACTGGCTCGGCTCCGAGAAGCTGGTCATCCCCTCGTTTATCATCATGTCGCTCTTCGGCGCGGGCGCGGCGATGGTCATTCTGCTTGCCGGGTTGCAGAACATTCCGCAGTTCTATTACGAAGCGGCCACACTAGACGGGGCGGGCAGTGTGCGCCGGTTCCGACATGTCACTCTGCCGCTGTTGGCGCCAGCACTGTTCTTTGTCTTGATCACCGGCTTTATCGGTAGCTTCCAGTCGTTCACACAAGCGTTCGTTTTGACCCAGGGCGGTCCGAACAACGCCTCACGTCTGTTTATGTATCATCTGTACGATATCACGTTTAACGACATCCGGATGGGGTACGGGTGCGCCCTCGCCTGGTTCCTCTTCATCGTGGTCATGGTTCTTACGTTCCTCCAATTCCGGCTAAACCGGAGCATTTATTACGAAGGAGATATCAAGTGAAAGCCGCTTCCCAGCCGAATTCCGACGCCAGGAAACTGGATCAGGCGACCGCGGTTGAACTGGCGGCAAAGATCATCGCGATCTTGCTTTTGATCTCTGGGTCGATCGTTTTCGCGACTCCCTTCTATATCGCCTTGAGCATGTCACTCAAGTCCCAAACTGAGCTCGCCCACTCACAGGTTTGGTTGCCGCCGGCAAGGCCGACTTTGGAGAACTATGACCATGTGCTCCACAACCCGAACATTGTGTTCGCGTTGCTGTTCAAGAACTCCCTGATCATCTCCCTGCTCTCGACGGCGGGTGCGGTGCTTAGCGCCAGCTTTGTCGCCTACGGCTTTGCGCGGATCAATTTTCGAGGCAGGGACCGTTGGTTCATGGTGCTGATTGCCACGATGATGCTGCCCGGCATCGTGACCTTCATTCCCCAATACTTGGTGTTCGCGAAGCTCCACTGGGTCAACACGTTCCTACCCCTCATTGTGCCGGCTTGGTTTGGCGGCGGTGCGTTCAACATCTTTCTGTTCCGGCAGTTCTTCATGGGCATTCCCAGAGATCTGGATGAGGCCGCGATCATCGATGGTGCAAACCACTTCGTGGTGTGGAGCCGGATCATCCTGCCCTCGGCGAAAGCGGCGCTCGCCACCGTGGGCATTCTTGGGTTTATCTATTCATGGCGCGACTTCTTGCCGCCCCTTATCTACTTGAACGATGTCTCCAAGCAAACCCTGGAGGTTGGCTTGAACTCCTACAATACGTTGAACCAACAGCATTGGTATGACATCATGGCCGCCTCTGTCTTCGTCATCCTTCCTTTGGTGATCTTGTTCTTCGTCGGACAGAGGTACTTCGTGAGGGGCATCCAGATGACGGGGATCAAATAAGGTGTCGGGGCGAACATCCGACGCCGCCCAGGCGTCTGGCTTGATCGTGACCGATGGCATTGACTATCCCTTTCGAGATCCATCGCTCCCCGGTGAAGTGCGGATCGACAACTTGCTTTCCTTGATGACCCTGAAGGAAAAGGTCGGATGCCTCAGCACGGATCCCGAAATTCCAAGGCTGGGGGTGAGAGGCTGTCGGCATGTGGAGGGTCTGCACGGCTTGGCCCAGGATGGCGTTTCCAACTGGACGCCGCCCCGCCGTGTCACCACTACGATCTTTCCCCAATCTTACGGTCTCGGCGAAACCTGGGACACCGAAGTGCTGCATTCGCTAGGCGTCGTGGAATCGACCGAGTGCCGCTACTTGTGGCACCATGCTGACTACCTGCAAGGCGGCCTAATCGTTCTGACGCCGAACGCCGATCTTGGCCGGGACCCGCGATGGGGGCGGACAGAGGAGTGTTTCGGAGAAGATCCATGCGTTGTTGGCAACCTTTCGGTTGCATTAGTGCGTGGACTGCAGGGCGACCACCCCGTTTACTGGCGAACGGCTTCGCTCATGAAGCACTTCCTCGCCAACAGCAACGAGAACGGCCGCGAACGAACTTCGTCGGATTTTGACGAGCGACTCTGGCGTGAATACTATTCAGTGGGCTTCCGCAAGGGGATTACGGAGGGCGGGAGTCGGGCCTACATGGCCGCTTACAACGCCCACAATGGCATCCCTTGCCACGTTCACCCGATGCACAAGGAGATCGCAGAGAATGAGTGGGGCCAGGACGGGATGATTTGCACCGACGGCGGCGGCTATCGCCTTCTGGTGGAGGCTCACAAGTTCGTCAAGACGAAGTCGGCCTCGGCGGCTGCGATCATCAAGACGGGCATTGGGCGGTTTCTTGACAGGTATCGACGCGGCACTTTTGTCGCTCTCAGGAATGGCCTCCTCTCGGAGGAAGATCTGGACCACGTGCTCCGCAAGACCTTCCGAGTCGTGCTCAAAGTTGGCGGGCTCGATCCCGAGGGCCTGAACCCCTATGAGGCCATCGCCAAGGGACCGGCGCCATGGCTTACCGAGGAGCACAAGAAGCTAGCCCTTGAGGCAACCCGCAAGAGCGTCGTTCTCCTGAAGAACGAAGGCGACATCCTTCCACTCAATCGGACAAAGATCAACCGCTTGGCGGTGGTGGGCGAACGGGCGGACGACGTTCTCCTCGACTGGTACAGTGGCCGACCCCACTACTCCATCACGCCCTTGCAAGGTATTCGGACGAAGCTCGGGGAAGCGGTCGAAATCGTGACCGCAACCGGCGAAGCCGGCGCGGTTGCCGCGGCACGAAATGCCGATGTGGCAATCGTGATTGTGGGCAACGAACCCGTAGGCGAGCTCGGCTGGGGCAAGGTGCCAAAGGCCAGTTACGGCAAGGAAGAGGTAGACCGGGAATCTCTGGAACTTGAGGAAGAGGAGCTTATCCGGCAGGTTTACGCCGCCAACAAGAACACAGTCGTGGTCTTAGTCTCTAGCTTCCCCTACGCCATCAATTGGACCCAGGAGCACGTCCCCGGAATTCTGCATATGGCCCACGGCAGTCAGGAGCATGGGGCCGCCCTTGCCGATGTGCTCTTTGGCGACTACAATCCAGCGGGAAGGCTTAGCCAGACTTGGGTCAGGAGCATAGATGACCTGCCGCCCATGCTCGACTACGATCTGGCCAAGGGCCGTACTTACATGTACTTCGAGGGGAAGCCCCTCTATCCCTTCGGGTTTGGCCTCAGCTACACGCAATTCGCCTATCGGAGTTTGCAAATTGAGGGTGCACCGCTTGCCCCGCACCATCACCTCAAGGCAACCGTCGAGGTGGAAAACGTCGGCAGGCGCGACGGGGAAGAGGTCGTTCAACTCTACGTAAGCTATCCCGACTCGGAAGTCGTGCGGCCAAGGAAGCAACTGCGAGCGTTTCGGCGCGTGGCGGTCAAGGCGGGCGAGACCGTGTCCGTCGAGCTTTCGGTATCGGCGGAAGACCTGTCCTACTGGGACGTCGCCGCCCATCGCTGGCGTCTCGAACCCGGTCGAGTCGAGCTTCACGTGGGTCCATCCAGCGACTCTTTTGCCCTGTCTCAGACCATCACAACCCTGACCGACGAGTAAATCATGATTGCATCCCTCATTGCCCTGGCCTCTCTTGTGGCGTCGCAGCCATACAACTGGCAGAACGTAGTCATCGTGGGTGGCGGCTTCGTGTCCGGGGTCATCCCTCACCCAAAGGAAAAGGACCTGGTCTACGCCCGCACCGATATCGGCGGCGTCTATCGCCTCGATAAGAAGACGCGCCACTGGGTTCCCATCGAGGATTTCCTCACCCGCGCCGACTGGAATCTCTATGGGGGAGAAAGCGTGGCCCTTGATCCCAACGATCCCAACCGGGTGTATATCGCTGCCGGTACCTACACCAACAGTTGGGCGGGAAACGGAGCCATCCTTCGTTCACAGAATCGCGGAGAGACCTGGTCCATTACCGATCTTCCATTCAAGAATGGCGGTAATGAGGACGGTAGGTCGATTGGAGAGCGTCTGGACGTCGATCCAAATGATGGGAACGTGCTGTTCTTCGGCAGTCGGCACAACGGCCTATGGCGCAGCGGCGATGCCGGTGTTCATTGGAGCCAAGTCTCGAGTTTTCCGATCGCCCCGAGCCAGGCGGGCTTCGGCGTAGGGTGGATTCTCTTCGACCCTCGCGGCGGCCATGCGGGACTCCCCACCCAAACGATTTATGCGGGCGCCATCGAGAAGGGACCCACACTTTGGAAGAGCATCGACGCCGGACAAACCTGGGCCCCGGTTCCAGACCAACCGGCCGCCGCGAGTCGGGGCAACCTTGCCGGACTCTTGCCTCACCATGCTCGCCTCGCGGCCGATGGCACCCTGTACGTGGCCTATTGCGACGGCGTGGGACCAAACAATGTATCCCACGGCGAAGTCTGGAAGCTGAACACCGCGACGGGGGCCTGGACGGAGATCACACCTGAAAAAACGGGGGGCGACAATCCGTTTGGTTACGGTGGCCTATGTCTCGATCGTGCCCATCCTGGCACCGTGATGACGTCGACTCTCGACCGCTGGCGCCTTGTCGACACCGTGTTCCGTTCGGTGGATGGCGGCGCTCATTGGATTTCGCTCAAGGATCAAGCGGTGCGCGATTCCACCCTGGCGCCATTTCTAACGTGGGCGGACCCAACGGCAAAGTTTGGTCATTGGATCGGCGATGTTGAGATCGATCCCTTCGATTCGGACCGGGCTTGGTACGTGACGGGGGCTGGGATCTGGACGACTGAGGACCTGACCAACGCTGACCGGGGCACTCCCACTCATTGGGTTCCGGGCGCCCAGGGTTTGGAGGAGACCGCGGCGACCGATCTCATCAGCCCGACGTCTGGCGCACAAGTCATCAGCGCGTTGCTTGACGTCGCCGGGTTCCGGCATGACGACCTTTTGCACGCGGCGCCGGGCGGCATGTGGAAGAACCCGATCTGGTCAAGCACGACTTCTCTCGATTATGCGGGGCAGCGGCCAAATCTGGTAGTTCGGTTCGGCAACAATGGTGCCCAGAGCGGCGCTATCTCGCACGACGGCGCTGCTTCCTGGTCACCCCTTGCTTCAAGTCCCTCGGGAATCCAAGGTGGAGGTTCGGGAGCAATTGCGGCGGACGGAACCGCCATCGTGTGGAGTCCCTACGGAGCGCTCCCAAGCGTCTCTACAGACGGCGGGACCACATGGACCGCCTGCGTGGGGGCGCCCAAGTCAGGACGGGTCGTTTCCGATAAGAAGGACCCAAAGGCGTTCTATATTGCCGATGGCGGCACGGTTTACGCCAGCCATGATGGCGGGTTCACATTTGCGGCGGGCGCCACCGTCCCGGTTCAAAATCCCGGTCCACTGGTTGCCCCGTTTGATCGATCGGGAGACCTTTGGCTGCCGGGTTCGGATGGGATTTACCGCTCAACCGATGGCGGCCAGACCTTCTCCAAGCTCAACAGCGTAAACTCTGCGGAGCGGATTGGCTTCGGCCAGGCGGCGCCGGGGAGTGATTACCCCGCCGTCTATATCATCGGCGGAGTGCATGACGAGATGGGCGTGTTTCGTTCCACCGATGGCGGGGTCTCATGGGTTCGGATCAACGATGATCGCCATGGCTTCGGGTTGATGAACGAGATCACCGGCGATCCGAAGAAGTTTGGTAGGGTGTACCTCGGCACGAATGGCCGGGGAATCCTGTATGGCGACCCCGCAGAGGGTCAAGGGAAGGCAAATTGAAGTTCACCGACGGGAATTGGCATATTCGGAAGGGCGTTGACGCCCACTACGCGAGCGAGGTTTTTGATGCGCGGGCAGAGGAAGACGCACTTACGGTCGTCGCTCCCTGCCATCCAATCCGGCATCGGGGAGACACGCTGGGCGGCGTTACCTTGACGGTTCGGTTTTCTTCTCCGTTCCCGGACGTCATTCGGGTCCGAACCACCCACTTTGCCGGCGTGGTCGACCACGGTCCCCACTTTGAAATCGCCGAAAAGCCAACCGATGTCGTGTCTACCGTAGGAACCGAAGAGGTTTCGTTTTCCTCCGGGCGTCTCTCGGTGCACATTCCGCGCGAAGGTTGGCGTTTGGACTTCGTCGCCGAAGGCAAACCTCTTACCCAGAGTCCCGCCAAGGGCATGGCCTACATGGTGGACAAGGCGGCGGGCGCCTTTCTGCTTGACCAACTCACCCTTTCGCCAGGCGAGCATGTGTACGGACTTGGCGAGCGGTTCACCGCCTTCATCAAGAACGGCCAAGTGGTCGATATCTGGAACGAGGATGGGGGCGCCAACAGCGAACAAGCCTACAAGAACATTCCGTTCTACATGACCAGCCGAGGCTATGGCGTATTCGTGAACCACACCGGGAGGGTGAGTTTCGAGGTCGCCTCTGAGCGTTGCCATCGAACCCAGTTCAGCGTGCCCGGCGAAGACCTCGAATACTTTGTTATCTATGGTCCAACCCCCAAAGAGGTGCTTGAGAAATACACCGCCCTCCTTGGCCGCCCGGCGTTGCCGCCACCGTGGTCGTTTGGCCTCTGGCTTTCGACCAGCTTCACGACCAACTACGACGAAAAGACGGTCAACGAGTTCATCCAGGGCATGAAAGACCGGGAAATCCCCCTAAGCGTCTTCCACTACGATTGTTTCTGGATGCGGGCCTTTCACTGGTGCGATTTCGAGTGGGACCCAGCCGTGTTCCCCGATCCCAAGGGCATGTTGGGGCGCCTGCACGACCAGCAGGGGCTCAAGGTTTGTGTTTGGATGAACCCCTACATCGGCCAGGAATCGAAGCTGTTCGAGGAGGGCAAGGCCGCTGGTTACCTGCTCAAGCGCCCGAACGGCGACGTTTGGCAGTGGGACCTCTGGCAGCCGGGCATGGGCCTGGTCGACTTCACCAATCCCGCCGCCACCAAGTGGTTCCAAGACAAACTAGCTGCCCTTATCGACATGGGAGTGGACGCTTTGAAGACGGACTTTGGCGAGCGGATTCCGATCGACAACGTCGCTTATTTCGATGGCTCAGATCCGGTGCGGATGCACAACTACTACACCCAGCTTTACAACAAGGCGGTTTTTGAGGTGCTCGAGGCCAAGAAGGGGAAGGGGCAGGCCGTGCTCTTTGCGCGCAGCGCCACCGCCGGTGGCCAGCAATTCCCCATCCACTGGGGCGGCGACTGCTGGTCGGACTTCATGGCGATGGCCGAGAGCCTGCGGGGCGGGCTATCTTTGGGTCTTTCCGGCTTCGGGTTCTGGAGCCACGATATCGGCGGTTTCGAGGGGAAGCCTCCTGCTGAGATCTATAAGCGCTGGGTGGCCTTCGGCCTGCTTTCGAGCCATAGCCGCTTGCATGGTAGCCAATCCTATCGTGTGCCGTGGATTTACGACGACGAAGCGGTGGAAGTGCTGCGAAAGTTCTCCAAGCTGAAGTGCAGCCTGATGCCCTACCTTTGGGCAAAGGCTTACGAAGCTCACGAGACCGGGGTGCCCGTCATGCGGGCCATGCACCTCGAATTCCCGAATGACCCTGCCTGCGAAACGTTGGACCGGCAATACATGCTTGGCGATTCGCTGCTGGTAGCTCCGGTCTTCACCCAAGATGGGACCGTCACCTACTACGTGCCGGAGGGCCGCTGGACGAAGCTTCTGACCGGCGAGGAAGTGATTGGCGGCCGCTGGTTCAAGGAAACCCACGGCGCCTTGAGCATCCCTTTGCTCGTCCGTCCGAACACCGTGCTCGCCACCGGTCAAAGTGATCGTCCGGACTACGACTATACGCAAGGGCTAAAGCTGACGGCCTATGGCCTTGATGAAGGCGCTAGCACGTCAACCGTGATCCGCGACGCCAAGGGCGGGCGCTACGAGATCAAGGGCTCGTTTGCCGGGGGCAAACTCTCCGCCGAGGTCCCAAGCGGGATTACTAGGCTCAGCATCAACTAGAGAGCAGCAACTCCTCTCTCGGATGATGTTTGCCGGGAGAGGAAGTTCGCCGGGGTTGGGGCCCCGATAGCGAAGGTGAAGGAGATATTCAAGCTCGTGATCTCTCACCAGCAGCTTCTCGGAATTGTCTGCCTCACCCATCCGGGGGGAATCGAGAGTTGGGTATGTAACAACCAATATTTGCGCGGCTCAGCGACGGGTGCCACGATTGCTGCCCCGGAAGGCCCCGTAAACTTCCCCGTGGAGAGGAGTGACGCCCTTCCGGGAAGCCATCCTACTCCGGCTTCGCCTTCGGCTTGGCCACTCGCTTGGCCACGCGGGTGACCGGTGGCTTCTTGACCGCGCTGCCGCGCGTGGCGCGAGGGCGGGAGGCCTCGGCGATCGGATCTTCCTCCTTTTTCTTTTTCTCGTCGGGATCGCCTTCGCCGGAGAGGCGATCTCCCCAGTCTTTAAGACCGTCTCCGACCTTCTTGCCCACTGGCTTGAGCTGTTCGGCAACCCAGGGTATGGCGGCAGCGGCCAGCACGACCAGGCCGGCAAGGCCCAGCGGAACGATTCCTACTTTCAATCTCGGTCTCATAGAAGGGCTTACGACGGTTCGTTGCCCTCGGTTGCGGGGGATGGCGGGCTGGGGCTATGGTCCTTTTGAATGGATTCCCGAAGCCAACTGATGATCAGCATAACGGTCGCGACCGTTATGCAGCTATCGGCGACGTTGAAAACGGGAAAGTCGATCAGGCGAAACCAGAACATGTCGGTCACCTGGTGGAGCACCAGGCGATCGTAGAGGTTCCCAAGCGCCCCGCAGGCCATGAGGGCTGCCATCGTGATCGTCCACTTGGTCTCATGAGGATTCTTGAGAGCGAACCATATGGCATAACCGGCGATGCCGATGGCGATCGGGGTCATGAAGATGCCTCGGCCCTGCATCATGCCGAACGCCACCCCTCGGTTGTAGGTAAGCGTCAGCTCAAAGACGTTGGGCCATGGATAGCCGGGGGTCTGATGTTCGAAAAAGTGGCCTCGGACCCAAGCCTTCACCGCTTGATCCAGGGCAAGCCCGAGGATCAAAATCGCGAAGAAGAGAGGTCTTCGATCACGCGCCAACGGGGGTCGTGACCTCCCGGCATCGGCGGCACAGGGTCGCTCCGTCGATCGTTTGCACGTCGGGGCGGCTCAAGCGGCATCGCTCGCACTCCAAGTATTCGCTCGTGCGGAAAGTGTAGGCTGGAGCGCCGGACTCGATCTCTACCCAACTCATCTTGAAGTAGTTCGCAAGGTCCTCGACGTTGAAGCTCAGAAGATCGGAGGACTCGGAGCGGATGGAGACCACTACCTTCTGGCCGTTCTTGACCTCGTTCCTCGTCTTCCAGGCCTCAAAAGCGGCAAATAGCTCCCTTCGCGTCTCGAGCATCGCCGAGAACCGGGTCTGCAAGGCACTTGCCTCAATCTCAAGAAGCCTCTCCTCGGTCGGACCGCCGAACAGTTCCATGTGCACGGAGACCGCCTCGGGGTGAAGCTTGAGCCAAATCTCTTCGGCTGTGTGGCACAAAATTGGAGCGATCAGACGGGTTAGCGAGAGCAAAATGGTGTGACAGGCAAACTGACCGGACCGTCGCGAAGCGGAGTTGGGAGCGTCGCAGTACATCCGATCCTTGATCGCGTCCAGGTAGAACGATGAAAGCTCGTTCACGCAGAAATCGTGGATTCCGTGGACCACGCGGTTGAAATCGTAGTCGGTGTAGGCCTTCACGCAGTCGTCCACCAGAATCTCGGTCTGCTCCAAGACGTACTCATCGACCGCCGCAACGGGACCGTCGAAATGACCCGGATAGTCATAAAGGTTCGACATGAGGAAGCGGAGCGTGTTGCGAACCTTGCGGTATTGGTCTCCGAAAGTCTTCAGAAGGGCCTCTGAGCAGGGGGCGTCGTTGGTATAGTCCACACTCGCAGACCAGTAGCGAAGAATGTCGGCCCCGTGGACGTCCATCACCTTCACCGGGTCCACCACATTGCCCAGGCGCTTCGCCATTTTCATGCCGTGCTCATCCACCACGAACCCATGGGTCAGCACCGCCCGGTATGGCGCACCGTCGCGAAGCGCGGTCCCAAGAATGAGGGAAGAGTTGAACCATCCGCGATGCTGGTCGGAGCCCTCCAGATAGAGGTCTGCCGGCCACGGCTCCTTCCACCGGGGCTCCACGTTGCCTTCCAGGACGACAATCGATGTAGCTCCGCTGTCGAACCATACGTCGAGCACATCGGTTTCCTTCACAAACTCGGTTTCGCCAGTTTCGGGGTGGCGATATCCTGCGGGCAAGATGTCTTTGGGTTCGCGCTCAAACCAAGACTCTGAGCCTTCCCGTTCCACTAGTTGGGCGACCGCTTCGATGGCCTCAGGGGCCAGCACTGGCTTGCCGGAAGTCGCGCCGTAGAACACGGGAATACCGACGCCCCATGGCCGCTGGCGCGAGATGCACCAGTCGGGTCGGCCTGAAATCATCGCGGTGATGCGGTGCTTGCCTTGCGGCGGCACCCATTGCACCTTCTCGATCTCGGCTAGCGCTCTTGTGCGCAGGTGATGTCGGTCTACGCCGATGTACCACTGATCGGTGGCGCGGAAGATCACGGGTTGATCGTCGCGTTCTGCGAACGGATATTGGTGAACGTAGTCTTCAACGAGAAGCAGGTTGCCGACTTCGCGCAGGCGGTCAACCACCGCCACGTCGCAGTCCTTGTAGGAGATGCCTTCAAACTCTCCCGCTTCGGCGGTCAGAATGCCCCTACCATCTACCGGGCAGAGGATCGGCAAGTTGTACTTGACGCCGGTCTGAAAGTCTTCGCGTCCATGGCCGGGAGCGGTGTGGACCACGCCGGTGCCGTCCTCGGTGGTGATGTACTCAGCCATCACCGCGATGGAGTCACGGTCGAAGATCGGGTGTTTGAACACCGCGTGTTCAAGGGTGATGCCGTCAAACGTCTCCAGCACCTTGGGCGATTCCCAGCCGAGTTTGGCGGCGAGCTTCGGCACCAGACTGTCCAGCACGATATAGTGAACGTCTCCTACCCTGACCACCGCATAGGTGAACTGTGGATGAAACGCCACCGCGAGGTTGGCGGGGATTGTCCAGGGGGTGGTCGTCCAGATGATTGCGTAGCAATTCGGAAACTTCTCCAGCACCCTTAGCGGGTCCTTGCGCAGGGGAAAACGGACGTAGATCGCCTTACTGGTGACTTCTTTGTAGATGATCTCGGTGTCGGCAAGCGCAGTCCGCGAGGTGGGACTCCATAGGGTGGGCCGCAGGTGCTTGTAGATGTAGCCCTTTTCCGCGAGCCGCTTGAACAAACGCACTAGCTCGGCCTCGTATTTGAAGTCCATCGTCATGTACGACCGCTCCCACAGGCCCATGGCTCCGAGCCGCTGGAACTGCGCGGATTGAATCTCGGTGAACTCTCGAGCGTGTTCTCGGCTGGCTTTGCGCAGTTCGGTCGCGGTGGGCGTGATCTTCTGCTCATGAAGCTTCTTGGTAACCGCCTGCTCGATCGGAAGGCCGTGGTTGTCGAACCCGTTCACGTACGGTGCGCGAAAGCCCATCATCGTTCGCGAACGGGCGACCACGTCTTTGAGAATCTTGTTGAGCGCGTGCCCGCAGTGGATGGAGCCGTTGGTGTAGGTGGGACCATCGTGGAGCACGAAGGTGGGGGCGCCGGCCCGGGCTTTCTGGATGAGGTGATAAAGCCCGATATCGAGCCAGTGCTTTTGAATATCCGGCTCGCGCTTAGCCAAGTCGGCCTTCATAGGGATGGCGAACTCTTGGTCCGGCAGATTGAGCGTTTCTTTGAAATCCATCTGGTTCTTAAGCCGTTGCCGGGGGCGGTATGAGGTTCCCGGTCGTTCGGGTCAGTCTACCTTGGGGGGTTTTCTGGTACACCCACCGGGTGCGCAAAGCCCCTACCAAGCCTCCCGGCAACCGGATCACTCGCTTTATGCGCAAACAGGCCGAGGAACTGTTTCCCGATGTCACCGAGCAGGAGGCGTTTCTGGAAGCGCTGGTTGAGGGGGGTTCCAAAGAGCAAGCGATCGTCGTACTCGACGACAAGCCGGAGATCGGAGCGTTCCCGAAGCAGCGCCCTTTCCCTTGGCAGCCCGACTTTGTGGTGCGGATTCTCGGCGACTTCCGGCCCACTAAGCATGCGCTCTATGCGAAAGGGGCCTACTATTCGATGGACTTCTCGTCGGCGTTCGCTGCGAGCGTCATGCTCGGCGCCGAGTTGCCCCGGCGCGTTCTGGACCTGTGTTCCTCGCCCGGGGGTAAGGCGATCTTTAGCTGGCGGGCGTTCCGGCCCGAGCTTCTGGTCTGCAATGAAACGATCCGGAAGCGCTGCAAGACCCTCATTGACAATCTCAAGCGCTGTCACGCAGCGACCTCGTGCGTCTCCTCCGCTGACCCTAGCGTGTGGGCGAAGAAGGCGTCAGAGGCGTTCGACTTGGTGATTGTGGATGCCCCATGCAGCGGCCAATCGCTCCTTGCAAAAGGGGAAGAAGCCGAAGGCTGCTTCCACCCCAACATGATCGATATGTGCGTGGGCCGGCAGCGTCGAATCGTCGGAAACGCCGTGCGGTGCCTGGCGCCCGGCGGCTATCTGCTCTATATGACATGCACCTTCGCCAAGAAAGAGAACGAGAAGCTGGTTGAGTGGGCGCTTAGACACGGCGACGTCGAGGTGGAGCCGGTGGCGATCCCTGGCCTCGCGGGATTCCAGAGCCGGTATTCGGACGCCGCCTGTTACCGCATCTTCCCCCAGTCCGGCATCGGAGCGGGTGCGTTCGCCGCCCTCCTTCGTCGCCCCGGGGAGCGTCCGGAGGTCCTGCCGGACCTGGCCGACCTGCCCATTTTTTGGAGGTACGGGGAGGAGAGGTAGTTGCAGTGGCAGACATATGGCGATTGGCGTTCAGATTGTGGGCAAAGACTGGTCCCGGCTTTGTCACACGCGCAATGCCGAGCAACCGCCCCACGCCAGTGGGGAGCCAAAGCCTCTAAACGATGCAAGTCTTCGGTCCTAGGAGCGACCGAAGATCAGCCGCAAACCGAAGGCCACCATGACGGTACCGCAGACTCTCTCAAGCGGACGCCTCATCGCGAGGTAGCGCTTCTGAACGGCGGGGGTAGACAGCAGCAGCGCGACGAGGCCGTAGCAGGTGCTCCCCACGACCGCGACGGTGGCGACTGCGCCCCACTTGATCCACAAGGGCGAGTCGGGGCGGATGAACAGAACGAACACGCTGGCAAAGAAGGCGAGGCACTTGGGGTTGAGCAGGTCGGTCATCAGGCCGCGTAGGAAGGCGCTGCCGGAAGGAGGTTCCACCGGCTGCCCTCCCGGGGGCGCCGAAGTTCGCCAGTACTGGATTCCAATATAGATCAGGTAGCCCCCGCCGGCGACTTGAAGCGCTGTGTGGGACCATGGCGCAGCGGCAAAGAGTGCTGACAAACCCACCAAGGTGGCGAGCGCCCAAGTTACGCCCGACGTGACGACGCCGAGTACGGCCATCAGCGCCTGCCCTCGCGAGCGTCCCATGGCGATTTGGCTGACGAGCAGAAAACTGGGACCGGGGGTCAAGGCCGCCATTGCTCCGATCGCGGCCAGCGAAAACAATGGGGCGAAGGCGCTGAGCATAGTGTGTGGCTACCAACGAGGTTGGCGCAATCATACCGGGTGGCCGTCCGTCCGGCTATCCGGCCGCGAAGGCACAACGTATATACTTGTGGCGCGAGTTGACAACATCCCCGTCCGGCGTGCGGACTGTTGACCCGCGGCTATAGGCAGAGGCCATGCATCAAGCTCCGTTGCCGCTCGAATACGGCGTGCTCACCGCCGAAGACCTGGATCTGCGCATCGGTCGCGCCAAAGCGGCCTTGGGCCGACGCCTCGTTATTCTGGGCCACCACTACCAGCGCGACGAGATCGTGAAGCATGCCGACTATCTCGGCGACAGCTATAAGCTGGCCAAGGACGCTGCCAGGCACCCGGAGGCGGAGTTCATCGTCTTCTGCGGCGTGCACTTCATGGCTGAGAGCGCCGATGTCCTCACGCCGCCCCACCAAACGGTGATCCTGCCGAATCTGGCGGCCGGGTGCTCGATGGCGGACATGGCGAACCTGTTCCAGGTTCGCAACTGCTGGAAGGCGTTGGAAAAGGTCTACGGAGGCATACGGGCCCCGAAGGCCGTCGAGGTACTGCGGCCCGCAGGGCACACAGCGCCGACGGCAATTGCCGACGCGCCCCGCATCGCACCAATCACTTATATCAACTCGGCCGCGAACCTAAAGGGGTTTGTGGGCGAGCATGGAGGAACGGTGTGCACATCGTCAAACGCCCCCACGGCGGTGCGATGGGCCCTTGAGCATGCGGACAAGGTTCTCTTCTTCCCCGACCAGCACCTCGGGCGCAACACCGGCGTCAAGCTCGGCTTCGACCCGGGACAAGACATGTGTGTGTGGGACCCCTTCAAACCTTTGGGTGGCAATGATGACGAAACCCTGCGGCGAGCGACCTTCTTGCTCTGGAAGGGCCACTGCAGCGTTCATCAGCGGTTCACGGTCGATCAGATCGCCAAGGCCCGAGCTGAGTACCCTGGGTGCAATGTCATCGTCCACCCCGAGTGTCCCCTTGAGGTTGTCGAGGCGGCCGACTTCAACGGCTCGACCGAGGTGATCATCCGCACCATCGTCGAGGCACCCCCTGGAACGGTTTGGGCGGTGGGCACCGAGGTGAACCTTGTGAGCCGCCTGGCCAAGCAGATGCCGGAGAAAACCATTTTCTGCCTCGACCCCCAGATCTGCCCGTGCTCGACGATGTACCGCATCCATCCCAGCTTCCTCCTATGGATTCTGGAGGGACTTGTGCGCGGCGAGGTGATGAACCAGGTCTCGGTGCCGTCGCCCACGAGGGAATTTGCCCAACTCGCGTTGGATCGCATGCTGGAGTTGGCCTAGAGTGATCACCGGCGACAAGCGGATGCAGTATCAGCAAACCTTCGCGACGGCCGTCAGATCAGCATCCTGTTCCAATCGCGCAGTTCATCAAATGGGCTGACATCGAATCCCTCGCGCCGCAGGTGCAGGACACGTTGGACCGGCCGTTGCCCAGGGGCTCATGTATCACGATCTCACCGGAGCGGCACGACGAACCCAAATAAGGAAACAGAGATTCTCGCGGAAAGCAGCCCTTTGCATGTGAGCCTGCGGTCACGGTCAGGGCACTTCGCAGCGGTTTGTGGCGCCAAGCCGTTTCATGGGCGACCAATCAAGCAATCCAGGGCCTCCTTGACCGTCGTCACGAACACGGCCTCGATGCCGGACTGGATTTCCGGAGGGAGGCGCTTGAAATCGGGTTCGTTCTCGGCCGGGAGGATGACGGCACGAAAACCGGCACGGTGGGCGGCGAGGAGTTTCTCTTTGATACCACCGACCGGCAGGACTTGGCCAGTCAGCGTGATTTCTCCAGTGCAGGCAATATCCGGGCGAGGGATGAGGCCGGAGACCGCGGATGCGAGGGCGGCGACCATCGCCAAGCCGGCGCTGGGGCCGTCCTTGGGAACAGCGCCAGCGGGCACGTGAATGTGCAGGTCGAGCCCGAAGTCGGCGGTAATCGCCGCCCGGGCCGCACTCAGGGCAGCCTGGGCAGACTCCTGCATCACCACACCCATATTGCCGGTCACTTCGAATGCGGGGCGATTGCCACGCATTGGGAGTGCGACTGCCTCGACCCGGAGGGGAGTGCCCCCCTGCGCGCCAACTGCGATACCCCATACCACGCCTTGGCAGGCCATTCGTTTGGGGGTAGGCATCGGCTCTTCGGACACCAATTCGATGTCCGCCCCGAGTCGGCGGCGCGCGACCCGGCGGCAAATGCGGGCGATCTCGCGGTCCAAGCCGCGCAGCCCCGGCTCTCTCACCTGTTCGCGGACGAGCGTCTCCAGTTCGGTATCGGACAAGAACGAATCATCGCCGAGGCCATGGTTTGCTGCGGCGCGAGGCGCCATGTATCGGCGGGCGATGGTCAGGCGTTCTTGGTCGGTGTAGCCGTCAAATGCAATGCACTCCATACGGTCCCGCAGGGGGCCGGGAAGGGTATCGAACACATTGGCAGTGGCTACGAACACCACCTGGGAAAGGTCGATCGGCATCTCCAGGTAGTGGTCCTGAAAAGCCGAGCTCTGTTCACGATCAAGGGCTTCGAGGAGGGCGGATGCGGGGTCGCCACGCATATCGAGGGCCATCTTGTCGATCTCATCGAGCACGATGACGGGGTTCATAGAGCCGACTTGCCGAAGCCCTTGCGCAATACGCCCAGGCATGGCGCCCACGTAGGTACGGCGATGGCCCCGGATTTCCGCCTCGTCACGCAAGCCCCCAAGGGCTATCGAGAAGAAGCCGCGACCCATTGCCGCCGCCAAGGCCTTGGCGAAGCCGGTCTTGCCCACTCCAGGCGGGCCAACAAAACACAGCGCCCCACCCATCGGGCGGTTGCGGAGAGCCTGCACGGCAAGGAACTCAAGGACACGCTCCTTGACGTCGACCAACCCATAGTGCTCAGCCTCCAGAATCTTGGCAGCCTCCTCCAAATCGGTGCGGTCGGGGGTGGCAATGTCCCAAGGCATTTCGAGCAGAAGGTCGAGGTAGGAGCGCATCTGTCCAGTCTCGGCGCTGCCGGAAGGCTGACGCTCTAGGCGCTTTAGCTCCAGATCCACCTTTTGGCGAACTGCCGCGGGCAAGGCAAGCGCTTCGATTCGCTCCCGGTACTGCTGAATTTCCACCTGAGCCTCGTCCGGTTCCCGCAACTCGCGCTGGATCACCCGGAGCTGTTCGCGCAAGTAGAACTGACGCTGGGCATCGACCACCTCGTGGTCGACCTGCTTGCGGATGGTTTCCTGCAAGTCGGCCAGCCGTTCCTCCCGACTCAGCAGATGGTGGGCCAGGTCGAGGCGGCGCAGGGGATCCAGCTCCTCCAATACGCTTTGCTTTTGGTCGGTGCGGAGGGGAAGGTAATGGGCAATGGCATCGGCCAACTCGCCGGGACGTTCCAAGTGGGAGACGCTTTGCACTGCCTCCGCCGGGACACCCGCATGAGCGTCGGCCAGGCGACCGAACCGTTGAAGCATGTCGCGCATCAGCGCCTCGGTTCGCTCTTCGCGGCGGACCCGCCGGTCGGGCGCCGGCTCCGGCAGCGCCTCGAAGGCTCCCTCTTCCAATTGGAGGAGGAGCGGACGCGCTCGCTGAAGCCCTCGGAGGACGATGCGCAGCCCGCCATCGGCGGTGACACTGCTGTGAAGAATCTCGCTGAGGGTGCCGATTTCGGCAAGGTCGCGCGCGGTCGGTTCGTCCAGTTGCATGTCCCGTTGGCTCACCACGAGGAGGAGCCGATCGCCCGAAAGGGCCCGTCGTGCCGAGGCAAGGGAACGCTCTCGCAGGACGTGTACTGTGTTGATAAGACCTGGAAAATGTACCTGGTCGCGGATGGCGAGAACGGGAACCGCTCTGACCGCCTGTTCCGCCTTGGCCTCTGATGCTTTGGACATCTTCGGTTACACCCTACCACCGAGATCCACCCGGTGGGAGCCTATTCTTGCAAAAACTAGCTTCACTGCCGGACGAGGTTCTTGAGATCGTTGAGGGCTTCGTCGGTCGCGAACGCCTGCTTGTAAACCGCGTCAACGATCTCGAACACTTCCAGGAGTCCAGTCAGGCGCTCGTGGATCACTTCCGCTTCGGGAGATGGATCACCGGCGGGCAGCATCGATAGGCACTCGCGGATGGCATCGGCCGTCGGATCAATTTCCCGCCGCTTGCGCTCTCGCACCACTCGAATGAACATTTGCCAAGGCTCGGATTCACTTACGTAAGTGTCTTTGCGGTCACCCTGCCGCCGGTAACGGCGGACGATGCCCCAATCCATCAGCTCACGCAAATTCATGCTGGCATTTCCTCGGCTGATGCCAAGTCGCTGAATGATTTGGTTGACATCCAATGGCTCTTTGCTCACGTAGAGCAACGCATGAATTTGAGCCATGGTGCGGTTGATCCCCCAACTTGAACTAAGCCGTTCCCACTCCAGAATGAACTGGTCTTGGGTGCGCCTCAAAGCGCTCTCATCGGGGCATTTCGGTTTGGGAGTCATGGTAAAGATGGTGACGCTGCTGCCAATAATCCGGTTGTCCCGGTGAAATTACTCCATGGCCCCAGAACCCCGCGAATTTTGGAAAGTTCGAACCCGCTACCATCGGCAGGGTGAAGGTTTGGTGCGAACCGGTTGGGTCCAAACTCTGGAATACCCGACTCTCATTGTAGCGACGTTGAAGGACTCGACATTCAGCGCCGAAGACAAGTTTCATTTTGAGGTCTTTGGAAGTGAGCGTAACGCTCGGTTTGACGCCGTACTCACCTCTCCATCGCCCTATTGGGCCAGCGCCGATGCGCCCCTCGACGGCGAGGAATCATGGTACGAGTTCCGCATCGTGTCAGAGATGAAGTACGTCGCGCCCAAGGAAGATTTCCGAAAATGTGTCCCAGTTCTTCCCGCCCGCGTATGGTCGGACGGAGGTGAGCGCAGCGCTCAGCTCCTCGACATCTCCCGACATGGGGCAGGCCTGCTGGTGGACCAGAAGCTGCGAATTGGGGACCAACTCCGCGTGGAGCTTCGCATTCATGGCCACATTTTGATTGTGAACGGCACCGTGCGCTATTCACGCTGTTACCGTTCTGCCCACCCCAACTACCGGACGGGGATTCGCCTGCTTTCGATGGACAAGCAGGATCAGGAGCAATGGGAGGACATCCTCAAGGCGGCTTGAGCGGGAGATCATGAAAAGCAAGAAAGCCTCCCTACTGAACAGTCGGTCCCGCCTCCAGCGGGCTCGCGACGCTAAGTTCTTCAACGGCTGGATCAAGGGGTTCGATGACGAACAGATTCAGGTGCAGTTGGCATCAAATGATGTCCTGGAGCTTGGTGACATCTTTATCATCGAAGTCCACGGGGCGGACTGCTATGCGATGATCAAGGGAAAACTCGGGATGGTCAGCGAAAGCATTGCGGTCTTTGCTTTGCTGGAGCAGCCCAAGTACTTCCCACCCAAAGAAAGGGTGCGGGTAAAGGTGGAGGGCGTCAGCGCGAGACTATCGGTGCTGGCGATGCCCAACGAGGCAGCCGGCGAACACTCGATGTACAGCCTTGACGTTGAGGTCAACGATGTTTCTCACGAAGGCGCCGGCATTCTTTGCGCCAGCAGGCTTGACCGCGGCACCCAGATCAGCCTCCTCGTCGATTCTCCGGCAGGGCCAGTGGCCTGCAAAGGCGAAGTCCGCTACTGCAAGCCCGAACCGGAACACGAAAACGTCTTCCGGGTGGGGCTTCTGCTGCAGGAGATGGGGCGCTTAGAATTGGCGCGCTGGACGAAAATGATCGAGTTCGCGATGGAAGCGGCCTAGCCGCGTTCGTCGCGAAGCTTGCGTCCCATTTCCGTGTTCTTCTCGATATAGTTTTTCCAGTTCGGAGGAACGTCGGTGTCAACGAAGATCGCGGTCACCGGACAAGCGGGCTCGCACAGCCCACAATCGATGCATTCGTCGGGGTTGATGTAGACCATATCCTCGGCTTCGTAGATGCAGTCGACAGGGCAAACGGTCATGCAGGACTTATCTTTCACTCCAATGCATGGCTCAGTGACAACGTAGGGCACTCGGCATTACCTCCAATCGGATGCTAAGTTTGGCACATCAAGGGCCTGGTCGCGCCGCCAAGCTCAGGCGTCCGCCCCAAAACCGTAGCCAACTCCCCTCAGCGTTTGAAGCCGGGAAGCGGCAAGTGGTGGAAGTTTGGACCGGAGCCGACACACGTGGATGTCCACCGCGCGGGCACCGCCATCGAAGCCAATGCCCCAAACCAGATTGAGCAGCCTCTCTCGGTCGAAGAACTTTCCGCGGTGGATGCACAGGAATCGCAAGAGTTCGGCTTCCCTGGGTGTGAGTGGCAAGGCGGTGCCCTGAGCGTCATGGACCATGTGAGTTGAGAGGTCAAGGACGATGTCAGCGAGGGCAATTTGGTCGGCTGCGCGCATCCGCATGCTCCGCCGCAGCATGACCGAAGCCCTGGCCACAGCCTCCTCCGGGAGATAGGGAGGCAAGAGTATTTCGTCCACGTACTCGTGAAGATCCTCAATTTGCAGCCGATCTGGGGGGAGGAGAGCCAAACATGGCGTCTTCAAATCACTCCCATACAGTTCGCTAAGGATCTCCCGCAACCGGCGAATCGACGAGCAATCATCAGCCTCCCGAAGGTCCGCGACCAGAAGGTCAGGGGGCAGGCCGTCGAAGAGCCGCGCCATCCGCGGTCCCGGGCTTGCTCCGAAATCCTCCCCGCTTCCGATTCGGGCGACGACGTGATTGGCCTCTCGAAAGGCCGTTGCCAGAGACTTGAGGGCCGATCCTAATAGAAGCAATCTAGGCATTTTTTGACGCAAATCAACTGGCCCGTCCGTCACGACGGAACTAGGCCACGGGGTCGTTTGCGCCCGCATCGGCGCTTGCTCAAGGTTCATAAATAGTTCTGCATCGCCGCGGCTGACGGACCTCGCTTGGGGAAGGCTTCCGTGCTCCGCGCCTGTTTGTCGGCAAACGCGATGCAAGTGCCCAAAACGGACACCCGTCACAACGAGGACAGATCGGATGGAAAGGCAGCAATGCCCTTGCGGCTACGACGCCGCTTGGCCTACATCGGCTATTCGGGATCAGACGAGCGCACCTTACGCCGCCACATGCCCGAATGCAAACACAATGCGTAACAGCAGACACCACGCGAAGCTGCGGCGCCTGCCCAAGCTGATTATATCAGGCGTTTCAGCGAACGGCGATGGAAAATTGCATGCGCATCGATTCCGTTAATTTCGTCAAAATCACGTCATTCTTCTTCCGTTCCCTCGATTGACGAGCCTGCAAACCGAGAATGCAGTGGAGGCCATTCCGGCTAGATGCAGTTTGCGGATAGAATGAATGTCGTTCCCACTCCGTCATTCTCATAAGGCACCTTCAAACTATGCAGCCGCCCAACTATCAGCCCAACGGTAACATGCCCCCGCGGCCGGGACAGCCCGGCGTTCCTCCCCCGATGGCGCCGCCCCCCATGCAAGCGCCACCGCCCATGGAGACGCGGCCCCCCTTTGTCGATGGTGGTGCGGGTACCCCGCGGCCACTTGAAGATCTGCACATCGACGAACTGCTCCACTTCGTCGTTGATCGGAATGCTTCGGACCTCCATATTTGCGCGAACAGCGAACCGGTCATCCGCGAAGATGGAACGCTCAAGCGGATGAACTTCGAGAAGTTCTCACCCAACCAAGTTCAGCGAATGCTGTATGAAATCCTGAGCGACGAGCACATCAATCGCTTTGAAACGACGCTCGAGCTGGACTTTTCCTACCAGTTGCCGCGTCGAGCCCGCTTCCGCGTGAACTTGTTCAGAGACCGGGGAGCGGTTGCCGCCGCGTTTCGGCTTATCCCCCAGAGGGTACCGACGGTGGAGGATCTGAATCTTCCCCCGATTTTGAAGACGCTTACCGACAAGCCGCGCGGCTTGATTTTGGTGACCGGCCCAACGGGTTCGGGCAAATCGACCAGCCTTGCAGCGATGGTCAACCACATCAATGCCAATCGACCGGTCCACATCATCACGATCGAAGACCCGATTGAATACCTTCACCAGCACAAGTTTGCGGTGATCAACCAGCGCGAGCTGGGTCAGGACACGCGCAGCTTCGCTAATGCGTTGCGTGCCTGTCTTCGTGAAGATCCCGATGTGCTGCTTGTGGGTGAAATGCGGGATATGGAGACGATCGCCCTTGCCGTCACCGCAGCGGAAACCGGTCACCTTGTGTTCGCCACCCTACACACCAACACGGCGGCGGAATCGGTTGACCGTATGGTGGACGTGTTCCCCCCCGAGCAGCAGGAGCAGATTCGTGTCCAGTTGTCCAACAACCTGGTATCGATCATTTCCCAGCAGTTGCTGCCACGGGTTGGCGCTCCCGGGCGGGTACCCGCCAACGAAATCATGATCGCCTCGCCCGCCATTCGCAACCTGATTCGCGAATCGAAGTCCCATCAGATCACCTCGACGATTCAAACCAGCGCCAATGTCGGGATGATCACAATGGACCAGTGCCTGCGTGACCTGTACCTGAAGGGTCTGATCGCGCTTGATGAGGCGCTGGCACGATGCGTGAACACCGAGGAACTTAAGAAAATGATCAATACGCCGGTAGGCGGCGCCCCTGGACAGGGCGGGCAGCCTCCCCGACGCTAAGATTGGATCCGCAATACATGAAATCTGGCGACCGCAATGGTGCGGGTACGCCGTCTAAAGGATAATAGACGTGGGGCGCACCCTTGCGCCGAAGTTGGTTCGACATGCCCGTATTCAGCTATACATTTCGAGATGCGAGCGGTGGTGTTCAAAAAGGCACCGCCGAGGCCGAGAGCGAGGATCTGCTAAGAAAGCGATTCGAAGAACAAGGCTTCCAGATCACCGAAGTTTCGATGATCAAGTCTCGGGGGCCGAGGCAAAAGAACTATGGAAAGGTCAAGCTCATGCACCTTTCCATCTTCTGCCGCCAGTTCTCCACGATGGTTGATGCCGGCGTGTCCATGGTGCGCTGTTTGGACGTGTTGAGCCACCAGACGCAGGACGCCAAACTCAAAAAGATTTTGCTCGATATTGGAGAACGCGTCGAGTCCGGCGAAAGTCTCTCCCGCGCCATGCAACGGCACCCTCGCACATTCAACAATCTCTTCCTCGGCTTGATCCGCGCGGGAGAAGTCGGTGGTGTGCTTGAAGAGTCGCTGCAGCGCCTTGCGCACTTCTTGGAGAAGGACGTTGATCTTCGCCGCCGAGTTAAGTCGGCCCTTACCTACCCGGTCCTCGTCTTGGTCATGTCTACGGGCATCGTGATCTTCCTGGTGACCTGGTTTATTCCCCAGTGGGAGGCCATCCTGGTTGACTTGGGCTTGAAGAGAGACGATCTGCCCGCCCCGACCAAGTTTCTCATCGAACTTTCGCATGCCATTCTCGGCTATTGGCACATCTTCATCATCTCCTTCGTGGCGATCTACTTCGCCTGGAAGATGTTCACCAACACGCGGTTTGGAAGGCGTGTGGCAGACCGACTTCGCCTCAAACTCCCAGTCTTCGGAAAGCTGCACCACAAGATTTGCATGGCGCGCTTTAGCCGCACCATGGGAACCCTCCTTACCAGCGGCGTTCCGATCCTTCAGGCCATGGAAACAGTCGCCGGCACTGTAGGGAATGCGATCATGTCGGACGCGGTTCTAGAAGCTCGCGCAAGAATCCGTGAAGGAGACCGCATCGGTGACCCTCTTGAGGCGTCACGCCTGTTCCCACCGATGGTCGTGCACATGATCGGCGTCGGCGAGGAATCCGGCTCCCTGGACTACATGCTCCAGAAGATCGCGGATTTCTACGAAGCGGAGGTGGAGGCCCAGTTGGCGTCGCTGACCGCTGCCATCGAACCGATCATGATCGTTTCCCTTGGCTTTGTCGTGGGCTTCATCGTCATTTCATGCTTCCTGCCGCTCGTTGACGTTATCTCGAAGCTGTCAAGCGGCGGTGGCGACGACAAATGATCGGCTAACCAAATTTGATCGACCGGATCCACTTCACCCAACCTTTGGGTGGTGAATTCGGGTCGATCAGTTGGTAGTCCACGCCGTTTGTCGTGAAGAGAATGGCACCCGAGCCTTTGAGTTCTTGGACGGAGTAGGTAACCGCGTAATCGTCGGCTCCCACAAATGTCGCGTTGGTGGATGAAGTGCCTTGGAGCAAGGAACTGACTAACACTCCACGATAGCGTCGATGGTCCGGGCCCGCAACGACCGTTCCCATTGGTAATTTGCGTAAGGGCAGCGACAGTGGGCTCGCGGTTCCGTTCCGGACGATCGCCAAGTGAGAAACAGGCCTGAGCGGCGAGATGAATCCATCGCGCTCAAACACACCTTGGGCGTAGGGTGTGAAGAGGAATCTAATGAAGTCACGGCTATCGGGGACGTCTTGTGACATGCTGGTCACTGCCACGGGGTACCTGGCTAAGATGTTCCAGTCTGGCGGAATCACGATGGAGTTCATGCCAGCGTGGACAGAGCGGGCGTCGCTTACGTAGACGATTCCTGCGTCCGCATCTCCGAGGACAACTTTTGCCAGCACTGCGCGGACATCTAGCTCCCGCGACACGACATGGGCATGGACTTTGGCGAGCCAGTCTGCGCCAAGCACGACGGCGGCATTTGTGAGCACCTCTTCTGCATAGTGCCCCGCCGGCACCGCCACGTCGGCGAGGACGATGTTCGGCAGGCCACCAAGATCTTTTATGCCGTGCTTAAGTGTGAGCCCCCTCCGCGTGACGACGGTGAGCTCATTTTCAGCGAAGACCCGTAAGGTTTGACGATCTGGAGCAGCGTCCAAGAGGTTCCTTTCGGAGGCGGAGGCGAAGATGTCGACCGGTGCGCCTTGCTGAATCTGGGCCGCCAGCGCCTGCGACCCGGCAAAATTGAGTCTGATGGAGATGTCCGGATGCTCGACCTCGTATTGCTTGGCGATCTCGGTAAAGGCGTCCTTAAGCGAGGCCGCCGCAAACACCGTAAGGGTTTTCGGGGTGCGGGCTACGAGCAGGAGGAGGAGGCCGGTGATCATAGCCCATTATGCCTTTCACCGAGGCGCCGTTTTCAGGACCTGCTCTTGGGTGGAAAACCTGTAAATGGTGGTAGAGGTGAACGTTTCGCCCGGACGGAGAAGGGTGCTGGGAAACTCCGGGCGGTTCGGAGAATCTGGATAGTGCTGGGTTTCGAGGCAGAGGCCCTCGTGCCGTCCGTACTCGCGGCCTCGTTTACCGCCGGTCTGCTTGAGAGTGTTCGAGGTGTAGAGCTGAATGCCGGGCTCGGTTGTCAGCACCTCCATCACTCGTCCTGAGGCGGGTTCGTAGGCGCGAGCGGCAAGCGTCAATCCGTGCCCCCCGCCGTTAATCACATAATTGTGGTCGAAGCCATTCGCCATGCGAATCTGCTCGTGCTCGTTGTGAATTTCGGCGCCAATCGTTCTCGGGGTCGTGAAGTCGAATGGCGTCCCTTTGACGGGGCTGATCTCGCCAGTGGGTATCTGTCCGAGGCCGACGGCGGTCACGTGGTCGGCAAACAAGGTGAGTTCCGTATTGAGGACATCTCCCTTGCCAGCGCCGGCGAGGTTGAAGTAGGAATGGTTTGTAAGGTTGACGACGGTTGCTTTGGTGGTTCGAGCCCCGTAATCAATGCGCAGAGCGTCCTGCAAGAGCGTGTAGACCACGGTCACATAGAGGCGTCCAGGGAAGCCGTCTTCACCCGCCGGACTTGCATACTTGAGCTCCAGGGCTGGGCCGATCTTGCTTACCCTTGATTTCGCTCTCCACAGTCGATCGTGAAGAACGCCATGAAGATGGTGAGGGCCACTGTTAGGATGAAGCCGGATCATCCTGCCGTCTATCGGGAAAGCGCTGCCACCTATCCGGTTTGCGTATCGCCCGACGATGGCGCCGAACATCGGGTGCGGCCCGGTGTACGACGCGAGGTTATCAAAGCCCAGTACGACGTCCTCAAAATGTCCCCGGCGGTCTGGGGCGGTGAGATAGACGATGATCCCACCATAGTTCGTGATCCTGGCTTCTATTCCGTTGGGCCAACTGAGGGTGTAAAGGTCGGCGGCGGCGCCGTCTGGCAAATGGCCAAAAAGGGTCTTGGTTAGATTGGGCAGAGGTCTCATTAGCGATGCACGACGTTGTGCAAAACAGACGCGCGTTACTATCTTGCTAGGCCTACACCTTTAGAGTCAACTGAAAAGGCAGTTTTCAAGCAGCAAATAGCAAAGTTGACAGTCATCGGGCTATTATGCCTATTCAGGTTCGCCGCTGCCTTCCAAAACTAGGGCCTGCGTCTCAGGAAATCTCTGATACCAGAGGTCTAGAACTTCATGCAGGTGGTGGGCGTAGCGGTAGTGAGCGCCGACCCCGGTTCGCAGTTCTGCTTCATAGAGAAACTTGTCAGCGGTCGTTGTGTGCTCGAATGGAAACTGAACGCCAAGGAGACCCCAATAGGGCGCGTGCCGGTCGCCATCGGCCATGAGTTGTCGAAACCGATTGGTGGTGGCGTGGCCGAGTTCAACCAGGTCAGTAGGAAGCCCATCCGTCCCTTCGGGAACCTGATCATCGGCGGTGTAAAAGCCGACGGGGCAGGAAGGACAGTATTTGGAACCTGTGCGGTGCCGGTTCAGGTCTCGAATTTCCGCAAAGGCAATCGCGTTCCAACCAAAACGGACGGCTGTCCGCTGCAGGGCTGCGCCGAAATAGTCGTAGCGAGTTTTGTGGGCCGAGAGTGCTTCAGGCATCGCTCCCGGCATGAGGCCGCCGGGCGCAAAGACATCCAGGTGAGCATTGGCCGCGCCAACGGGGCGAGTTGGGGCGGCCGCGGCCTGCCTGGCCTCGGCCCACTCTTGGGCATCCCCAAAGGCGTAGGATTCGCGGTAGGTCGCGTGACGGATCAGGCGGGGCGTCACGAGTTCGAGTTCGGTGACGATCGCGGCGCCCAGCGCCCTTGGTTCAGGCAACTCGTGGGAAAGGAGCCGTTGGCATAGAGCCACCCAGGCTCTGGCCGACATCACAAGCATGACGTTGGTGAGCAACCCAATTGGGAGGAAATACCTTGCTCGATCGAAGGCGTAGTTGCGCCTCATGCGGCTGACCTGGCGCTGCGCTCGCTCGTCAGGGCTTTCCAGAAGCGCGGTGGGGATCCTGGTGAGTTCTGGCTGGCGTCGGCATATTTCTTCCCAATATTCGAGCGCACGCTCGTAGGCGCCAAGTGCTTCAATCATTTCGGAGCGCCACTCCTGATCGAGGCCGAGCGCCTCAGGATCGGCCAGTGAGGCCTCGTCCATCTTGATGTATCGGGTGCTGGACTCTTGGCCACCGGCGGTCGGGCACCAACTCCACATCAGATACGCGAGCCACATCGAGACGCCATCGATAAACATGCTGACGGGCGTCATGTCGGCGATCGACTGGTGGCCGTAGTCGATCATCCGGAATATGCCGTCCACCGACTTGTCGAGGTTGGCCGGGTCGATTTTCGCGAGAATCGATTCGAGGCCCTCGTTGTTTCGTGAGTACCGCGCGCCCGTCGCGGCCAGCAATTCTGGCGTCAACGAAGGGCGGCCCGCCCTGGCGGCGGCTTCCGTGGCGCACAAGGATACGTGCGTAACCTTCACCCATGGGTTGTACCTTGTCGCCTCGCGTCTTTTCGCAGAACCTCTTCGTCTTGGAGGACAAGGATGGACAGTGTCGAAGGGAATCTTTGGGAGTACAACCTTGCCAAGGTGATCATCGTCGACGTCTCGGATGACTATCGACTGATGCAACCGCCGATGCCATCGGATTTCTATCCGGTGATCAGCGAGATTTGGCTGCCTCGTCTCAATTTATTGAAATCGCTTGCCCAGTTGAACCTTGTGAACGGCTACCTTTACGACTGGCACGAGTCGCCTGGAAACGGGCATGGCTCGTGGTATGTGGGCGTCGTTCAAGAGGCCTTGGCTGGAGCCCCATGCTCGTTTCTGGCGAGGTAAGGAAGGAAGGGGTGGTATCACCCCTTTCGAATCTAGTTGGAGGCCATCCAGTTCGTTTATCGAAATCGATCGGCGATGTTGCGGCGGATCATGGCGTCTGCGATGTCATCGCTTGACGGCTGGTACTCGCCGGATTCGATCCGGGCCTTGATTTCGGCAATCATGTCTTCTCTATCGGGCATAGCAATCACGTCTTTTGTCACTCGTTTTGCAAGCGGGCGATCTGCGTCACGCTGATCGGCCTCTTGCCCGACCTCCAGAATTTGGCCGACAAGCGGAGTGCCTTCGAGAATCTTTTTAACCTGTTCGTCTGAAATGCGCATGGTCGTATCTGTAACCTCCAGCCATTCAGAGAGGTAACCCGGCTGTCTCGATCATTCAGCTCCGAATTGAACATCGGTTGCCATCTGCCGAGACCCTAGGCTTTGCGTGAGTAGAGTCGCCTCTATCTTGCCTTTTTCTGCCCTGGGTCGTATAAACCCAGTATTGTTTTCGGTTGGTCCTCCTGGAAACTTTACGGGTGATGAAAAGAAAATCGTAACTTTTTTCGTGGAGCCAACATCCTTGCTGGCGCCCTCGGTCAGGAGAGTCGCAATCTGCGTGCCACAAGGACAGTGTCCACTGAGAATGGACGTTTTAGGGGAGGAAAAGACTGCTTTATCTTGGCGCGGCGCCTTCCATAAACAAGCGCGTCCACCAGGCCGCCGCGTCCTGGGCTCCATCTGCCGCTCGCCCAGCCCGATGCTGGGCAAGTGCTCCTCCCACAAATGTTTCGGCCAGTGCGTTAAGGGAATCGGAGCGCACTTCACCCCTCGCCTGGCCCCGGCTGAGAATGGTGTAGAGGGGGCTGTACACCGCTTGAAAGTATCCGCTCAGCACCTTTTCCCGACTTGCCGGCCTGGTAAGGCGCTCGCTGTCGAAGAGCAACTGCCGAAGATCGAAGTCGAGCCGAATGAGGTTGAGTGCAATGGCCTGCAGCGCAGCCGAAATGGGTAGCGCAGCATCGTTCAAGGGGGTGAGACGGCCTTCCGTCGTGAGCAGGGCTGACGTGGCCCACTCTACATAGAGCCCTTCCTTGTCGCCGAAGTGGTGATAAAGGGTTGGCGCCTGGACCTTAGCCAACTCAAGAATTCGGGCCACTCCGACTCGCTCGTAGCCGTCCTTGGCAAAGGAATCATGGGCGGCACGCAGGAGCGCATCCCTCCCGGTCATCTTCTTTCGTGGCATAGCAACTGCTATATTATTCGCTAGATTAGGCTAGACAGTGACGGAAGGTATACCGGTTGTGGGGGTAATGAGCCAAAATAGATGAAATACATCCCGATGGGGACCCGTAGACCGGAGTGAAGACATGATCAACCTAACCGACCGCGCAGCAACCGAATTGAAGGACCTCATTCAATCTCAAGGTGGAGAGTCTAGCGCTCTCCGAGTTTGGGTTGCGGGTGGGGGCTGTTCGGGCCTCTCGTACGGAATGGCGCTGGACGACTCACAGCCCGAACCGGACGACAACGTATACGAACACAACGGCGTCAAGATTTATGTTGACTCTCTGAGCCTCAGCTACATGGATGGCAGCAGCGTGGACTATGTGGACGATGTGCTTGGAGGCGGTTTCAAGATTGAGAATCCGCTGGCCGTCAGTTCCTGCGGATGTGGTTCATCCTTCAAGACCGAGGGTGAAAGCGCCGGTGGCGGCGGCTGCGGAAGCTGCGGCTGCCACAAGTAAGTCTTCGCATGGCGCGCCATAAAGCGCATATCGGTCGCCCGAGTGACGTAGGTCATTGACCGCGGGCATTTAATAGTGCCACACCCTCAAGGCCCGGATGGGCCGCAATCAGGTAGCCGGTTGACGCCTAGTGGGCGGTGGCCCCGGTATGTTTGGCAGCCGGGCCTGAACGGGTCGCCTGCGCAAAATCACCCAGGAGGGGGAGGGTGTCACCCAATTAGCGAGCCGCCAGCAGGTTGCCCAGAGGCGCCAGGAAGATGGCGATCGCAATGATTCCTAACGAGCAGAGGAGGGTTGCCCCTGCCGGGCCGCGATGGAGCGGGGTCGCGACGGCCACGTTGTCCTTGTCCTCCGACACCATGGAGGCGACCACGATCCCCAGATAGTAGTAGATGGAGATCAC
>Ga0302320_10004849_pt1 | contig 30352 bp, 21 predicted proteins | sample Bog_T0_3_FD_202130 | JGI IMG/M metagenome (GOLD analysis project Ga0302320, IMG submission 202130) | Peat permafrost microbial communities from Stordalen Mire near Abisko, Sweden - Bog_T0_3 | ecosystem: Environmental > Terrestrial > Soil > Wetlands > Peat | place: Sweden: Abisko, Stordalen Mire... | reverse complement strand
CAATAAGCCCGAAGACTACATTCTCGCCCTGGTTTTCATAGGTGCCAATGGGGCAGCAAAGCCGCTTTACCTTTCCAAGCCGTTTGAGCAGGAGCCGGATTTTGCGACGGCCAGCGTCAATTTCAAATTGAACGAATTGCTGGAGAAAGCAGCACGACCGAAGTAAAGTCCCAATTTCTATGTAATCGCCACACTAACCCTGACACCACTATGCTCGTTTACGCAAACTCACTTCATGTTCCTCCGGAAACTGGCAGCGCCGATTGCATTCTGAATGCGATTGATTCTTGGCTGCTTTTCAAGACACGGAAAAGCTTAACGGCCACTGCGCATATCAACAAGCCGTTGATCAGGCTCGCTGATGGCAAGGAACTGGAAGTTTTGTTGAGTGGAGACGCGACGAAGGGCCAGGCAGTGACTGGATCTGTTGTGTTCAGCCATCCCGACGGCGTCGTCAGCGGTCGCAAATGGTTTACGCGGGTCGGGTTTCAACAGTCAGTTGGGGGCAAACCAGCCTTCGTCACGGTTGTTTTGGAAACCAGCGACATCAGTGCCCAAGCGGGAGCCTCGCGGGTCTTCGCGACCAGACCCGGCGTTATTCGTAATCTCGTATCCAAGTGTGGCGTCATTTCTCCCACCCCCGCTGCCGCAGTTTTTTCATTAACGCCAGAGAGTGCAATCACCCTGAGCGCAGAAGTTGGCGCCCCGGATCGGCAATATGCGATCATAGTCATCAGTCCAGAGCCTTTCTCAGAACGCTGCTTCGTAAACCCTCAAGAGTTGCTCCATCAAGTTGTTGGTCTGGCCCGGGTTTCGGTTATTTCAAACAAGGCCCACACACGGGAGGTTTCGGAAATCCTTGGGAGGAAGTATTCCGCCTGGGGTGGTGCCGTAAACGTGATTATGCCGCCGCTTCGAAACGGATTTGTTGCCAACCACCTCATTCCACTTGAGCAACTCAGGTACGAGACTGGCAGGGACAGATCCCCGGAAAACTACCTGCTGTTCCTCCTGACGCATCGGCTGAATTTGCCGCACTATCAGCAGGAGATAACGCCAGCGTCGGTTCGCCAGAACGCTCTCACGCTGAAGCTCAACGAGCTGAAGAACAATCAGTCCAGCATCGAGCAACTTCAGGAAATGGTTCAAGTTGTTCAAGCACAAATCGCTCAAAAAGATGAGCAGGTGCAACGCCTCCAGGACGAGAATGGCAAGGCCTGGGCTGAGTGGGAGGAATCTGAGAAACGCGCCAATGAAATCCCGCAGCTGCGATCCCAAGTCGAATCATACAAAGCCGCCTTTGAAACAATGAAAAAACAGGGGCGGCTTCGCGCGGGGGATGCCTTGCCGATCACCTGCGTCGCAGATGCGATGCAGGCAGCGTCGGAGGAATTCGATGAAATCTTGGTCTTCTCCTTGAATACGAAATCAGACGGAGACGGAAGCCCATTCCAGCCGGCAGAAGAAGTGTTCCAGGCGTTTAAATGGCTCGCTGGAGTTTACGGCCCATCCAGGCTTGGAACCAAGAGGTGCGCCAATCTTGATCACAGCATCCGCGAGAGAATACCGGGATGGGCGTACAGCGCCAAACAAAGCGACCTGACGAGTGGGCGTTTCGAAGAGTGGTATGAGTGTCACTGGGAAGGCCGGACCTATCGGGTGGAAGAACATGTGGGGTGCGGCGCGACAACCCGACCAGAGGAGACAATTCGAGTTGCGTTCGCCTGGGACAAAGACCGTAAAAAAGTTGTTGTCGGATTCATCGGCCAACACCAAAGGAACACGAAATCGTGAACGGCCCCCCTGCAATTTCTGCCGGAAGCACCACAAAGCCCCTCAGCGAGGAATTGACTGAGAAGTCAATCGCCGCTGCAATCTCCGCCATTGAGATTTACAATAAACCTGACTTCAAGTTCCGTGAGGAGACCTTTGCAATCTTAATGGTCAACGCGTGGGAGTTGCTGCTGAAAGCCAGAGCATTGAAAGACTGCGGCGAGAACATGGAGGCGATAATCGCCAAAGACCCTAAAACCGGGGAACAAAAGCGCACGCGGAGTGGGAACGCACTTACCCACGAAGTTACCTTTCTTGCGCGGAAGTTCGTGGATGGCCGGGTTCCCGGCATGAGCGCGGTTTGTCACGACAACATTTGCCTGCTCGTGGAAGTTCGGGACAACGCGATTCACTTTGTGAACCGAGACCTGAACTTCAGCCGGCGAATTCAGGAAATCGGCACCGCGTCGCTGAAGAATTATCTTGACCTCGCCTCTCGCTGGTTCGGCTTGGATTTAAGCCGGTATAATTTTTATTTAATGCCTCTTTCCTTTTATCATGGCTTTGAAGCAGTTGAGGCGGCTTCCGTCAGCAAATATAGTGAGCAAACGCAAAACTTCTTGCGCTACTTGCAGAACATCGAGAATAACCACGGCGAGCCTGATCTAGGCGGACATCAAGTTACCGTTTGCATCGAGACTAAATTCGTTCGCGCAAAGACTGAAGATGCGCTGTCTGTTCGATTTACGGCCGACCCGGCCGCGCCAGCAGTCCAGATTCGAGAGGAGGACGTACTCAAATCCTTCCCTATCCGGTACCGGGACTTGGAACGGGCGTTACGCGACCGCTATCCCGATTTCAAGGCAGACCAGATATTCCGCCGAATTATGCGGGAAATTCACGCCAAGGGACGGCCTTTTTGTTTGCCCCGTTACCTCGACCCAGGCCATAAGACCGAGCCGCCAAAGTGGTTTTACTCTTCTGCCATGTTCGAGGAGCTCGACAAACACTATCGGCGTAAAACAGAAAGTGACCAAAACGACGCTGTGCCTGGCAATCCGGTGCTAGACAAAACAGGAGAAATGCAGAGCGCCATGGTCAGGACCACTCAGGAGGTGCCTAATCCATGAATGATGACCTTCTAATTCGGCTGTTCCAGCGCCACTACGCTGATCCTGTGGCCGCGCTTCGTCGGTTGGACGCGCATCTTGGATCGGTCGAGTTGCCATTCGACGTGAAAGGGCAGCTTCGCGAGCTGCAATACCCGCCTCAACCAAGTCTGCCAAACGGGATGCCATCTTTCATTTACTATTTTGCGCCAAACTCCGTCCGTGGCACTGACCAACCGACGCGGAAAGACCCACTCCACCCCTCGTTTCTCAACGCCTGCGATGGCATCGGCCTGAACCTTGGTTGCCCCGTGCGTCTGCTGCGCGCGTTGGACGCCCTCGCTCAACTGCCCTCGGCTGACCAGCGGCAACCACGAGACGGCCTCCGCAATGCTCCGGAACATCTCTGCGCGGTTGAAGAATTGCTATGGTTGACTGGCTGGAAGTCACCGTCGTCGCTCCGGCGTGGTGGCCAGTTCTCTGGCGTAAAGGGTGATGTGGATTGGGCGTTGCAGGCCAACGGATTCCCGATTTTCGTCGAAGCCAAATTTCGTCGTTCGGATTGGCCTCGACTTTCTGAACGGGGTAGTTTCGTGCGAGTGGGTGATGGTTTCCTCTCCAATGCGGCGCACAAGTTTCCCGACCCTCCACAAGCCGCCGCGCTGCATATCGTCGGCATCACAACCTTCGATAACATTGACCTCGACATCATGCATGCTATTGGGCACGAGTTGGAGGCAAACCCGCAAATTCACGCTGTCGTAATCCGCAGTTTGCTGCAAATGACGCATGTCATTTCGCTCAGTGTCGAAATACGAGATCGCGTTTTAGGAATGCTTGCCACCCCATTGATAACTGATTTTCCAGTGAATCATGGAGTAATGTACCATCGTGCCCAACGCGACGCGCGGGTGGCTGTACGGGTTCCAAAAATCGGAGGTCCGCCATTATCTAAAGCCGTTTGCTGGTCAATTCGACCGTCCGGTGAATTGCCCTATCCGATGCCACCGCCTGAGATCTACCGCCTTGACATTCCTTCGCGGGGCGATGACGGTGAGCCCCATTTTCAAATTGTTCCCAAATACTTAATGATCCCCAAGATGGATTAACAACACATTTTATGCCATTCTACACACCCATTCAAAACGCTCGTGCTTTCCGGCGAGGCAAACCTTACGACCAAATCAACTGGAGCAATTTCCTTGAAGTAGTCAACGAATTCCACGGACGCATAGATGACTGGTATATCCTGCCGACCAAAGAATTGATTAAACACAGCGACGGAGGGCATTTTGCATTCGCAGTGATGGCCATCAACTGCCTCATGATTGACACACTGAGCCAGTATTACTATGGGGCGGATAGGTCGCCAAATGAAACGAGGAATAGTTTCCCGGAATCGTCTCAGGCGAAGTTCAAGGACTTCTTGGTTGCACGGTTGAATCGTCGAACTGGGCTATTGCCGACTAAGATCACCACGCCAAGAGGCGAATTAGTCACTTTTGAGGATGTTCTGTATTCAGGATTTCGCTGCGGGATTCTGCATCAAGCTCACATCCCGCTTTATGGAGCAATCTACGGCGTTGCGAACGTGTTGGAGTTTCAGCCGGCAGGGTCCACCAAATACGCCAATGGTGGAGATTGCCCAACCGTGATCTGCTTCCCACAAAAGTTATTCGACGAAGTCGAAACGGCGTTTATCAAGTATCTTGATGACCTGATGAATCCTGACCCCGCTTTCAACGATCTGCGGCGGCGATTCAAGGCCAAGTTTGAGGACAGCTTCGGCGTGACCATCAGCACCACCATTTAATCCATGACCTACAAGAAGAAACTGATCGAAGTGGCGCTGCCGCTGGAGGACATCAACCGCGAGGCGGCGCGGGAGAAATCTATCCGGTATGGACACCCATCCACGTTGCATTTGTGGTGGGCAAGGCGTCCGCTCGCCGCCTGCCGGGCGGTGCTGTTTGCGTCGCTGGTGGATGATCCATCCGAATGCGTGAAGGAATTACTCTCCGATGCGGTAAAGAGGGAGGCGGCGGCGAAGGAACTTAAAACGCGCAGGAAGACTTGGGCTGTTTTGAAAGCGACGTTCGACAAGGCGCGCGGTGCTGGCATGAAATCAGCCTCCGACCCGGGGTTTGAACCGAAGCTGGAGAAAATCATCGTCGAGATGGAGCGGGAGCGATTGTTCGACATTATCCGTGAACTCGTGAAGTGGGAGAATTCCAGCGACGAGCGCGTGCTCAACAGGGCACGGGCGGAGATTCTCCGGTCCACCGGTGGCAAACCACCGCCGGTTTACGATCCATTCTGCGGTGGCGGTTCGATCCCCTTGGAGGCGCAGCGGCTGGGGTTGGAGGCGCACGCGAGCGATTTGAATCCAGTGCCGGTGCTTATCACTAAAGCACTGATTGAATTTCCGCCGAAGTTTGCGGGCAAGCCGCCTGTGAATCCGGAGGCGAAGAAAAGGCTGGGTGTGTCCGGATCATGGAAAGGCGCAGCGGGTTTAGCCGAAGACATTCGTTACTATGGGCAATGGATGCGCGACGAGGCGGGGAAGCGCATTGGCCACTTTTATCCAAAGGCTAAATTGCCCAAAGAATATGGTGGGGGCGAAGCGACGGTAATTGCTTGGGTTTGGGCACGTACAGTGGCGAGCCCGAACCCAGCCGCAAAGGGCACGCACGTTCCGCTGATTCGCTCGTATTGGCTCTCCACAAAAGGGGGAAAAAGGACTTGGGTCGAACCCGTAATCGATCAAAGCGGAATGAACTACCGATTTGAGATTCGCACTGGCGAGCCTGATGATGCAAAAAAGGTCGGCGCAGGAACAAAGTCTGCTCGTGGAGCGAATTTCGTATGCTTGTTGACACAAACTCCGATTACCCCCGATTATATTAAATCAGAGGCAGTCGCCGGGCGCCTCAGCGAAAAAATGGTTGCGATAGTCGCCGAAGGAAACAGACAGAGAATATTCCTACCGCCCGATCCACAACACGAATTGTTGGCAACAACTTGCCCGGAATCATGGGAACCCGAACAATCCCTCGCCGATGACCCTCGAAATATTTGGTGCGTTTTATATGGGTTCGACAAATTTAGCAAATTGTTCACCCGTCGCCAACTTCTCGCCCTCAATACTTTCTCTGATTTGATCGAAGTTGTTCGCAAGGAAATCGCATTATGCCAGGGTGCGACGCTTGACTACGCTGATTCTGTCGTCACCTATTTGGCGTTCGTCGTCGCAAAGTCTGCTGACTATTGGTCAAGCTTCTCCACTTGGCGGTCTGACCCGAAGAACCTTGGTGTCGGTCATCTGTTCTCTCGTCAAGCGATCCCGATGGTGTGGGACTTCGCGGAAGGAAATCCGCTGAGCTCGTCGTCTGGAAGTTGGGAAAGTAACCAGAGCTGGGTGGAACTCGTCGTAAAGCGCTCCGTGGCTGGAACTATAGGACACGTTTGTCAGGCATCGGCATCGTCTTTGGAAGAAATGCGTCCCGTGATTTTTTCAACAGATCCCCCGTATTACGATAACATCAGCTATGCGAATCTTTCAGACTTTTTCTATGTTTGGCTGAGGCGGTGCTTGAGCAAAGTTCACCCCGAATTATTTGGCACACTGCTTCCACCAAAGGCCGAGGAGCTTATCGCTGACCCGGCCCGCTTTGAGGGAAATAAGGAGAAGGCAAAAGACTTTTTCGAGAGCGGCCTGCAAAAAGTGTTTGGTTTCATTCGCACACATCAGTCAAAGGACTTCCCCGTCACGGTTTTTTACGCATTTCGACAATCTGAGCAAGTTGACGACGATCCGGACGATGCTGGAGAGAGCGTCGGGAATCTGGTTTCCACGGGATGGGAGACATTTCTCAGCGGCGTTTTGAATTCCGGATTTTCTGTGGACGGCACATGGCCGATGAGAACTGAGCTGGCAAACAAGATTACGATGGGAACGAACATTTTAGCCTCCTCGATTGTGTTGGTTTGCCGACCACGGCCTCAGGATGCGGGGATTGCGTCACGACGCGAATTTCTCGGGGCGTTGAAACGGGAGTTGCCTGAAGCACTGAGAAACCTGCAAAAAGGCAATATTGCGCCAGTGGATTTGGCCCAAGCCGCGATCGGGCCGGGCATGGCCGTGTTCAGTCGTTTCGCGCGAGTGCTGGAGGCTGATGGTTCACCAATGAGCGTGCGCACCGCGCTGTCGCTCATCAACCAGTCGCTCGACGAGGTGCTGGCCGAGCAGGAAGGCGAATTTGACGCGGATACACGCTGGGCGCTGGCATGGTTCGACCAAAACGGATTCAACGAGGGCGCGTATGGCGTGGCGGAGACGCTCTGCACCGCGAAGAACACCAGCGTATCCGGGATGGTCGAGGCCGGCATCCTCGCCGCCAAAGCCGGAAAGGTGCGGCTGCTGAAAAAGGACGAGTTGGACCCCGATTGGGACCCGGCCACAGATGAACGGCTCACGGTCTGGGAGGCAACGCATCATCTCATTCGCTCACTCGATGATGGCGAGCAAGTTGCCTCAGCGTTACTGAAAAAGCTGGGTCCTTTAGCGGAAGTCGCCCGCGACCTCAGCTACCGCCTTTACACCGTCTGCGAACGCCGCAAGTGGTCACAAGAGGCCATCGGCTACAACTCCCTCGTCCTGAGCTGGCCGGACCTCAAACGCCTGGCGGATGAGCAAAAAGAATTTGGTCCGTCACAGAAGGAGTTGATCTAAATTTTGTGAGCGTTACAGCATTTATCGGTGCAGGTGCGGTCCTCAATATCGGAGGGCCGACGACGGCCGCTTTGACTACTGCGGTCAAGAACCGCGCGCAATGGATCGGGGATCCCAGAAACCGACATGCGACAATTCCTGCTATTCGGCAAATCGCTGATGCTCTCGACGCCTATTACGCACCGGAAAGCGCCAATTTCGAAGATATCTTTCATGCCATTGAGACTATCGAGTCGGTTCGAATTGGGCTCATTGCTAGAACCGCGAAGGAGTTCAAGCCAGCCGCTGCACTACTGGTCAGCCCCGTTCTTACTGCAAATTACAGTTCGATTGTGCTTCGTGGAGCGCTGAACGACATTGTTATTGAAGTGGCGCAGCAGATCATGCGCTACGTGGCTGGCTTTCAGCCGACCGGACCCCACCGGTGGTTCGCAGATTTCTGGCGCGACGCGGCGGCGCGATGTCACTGGGATATTGGCACTTTAAACTACGATAATTGCGTCGAGCAGTCCCTGGCCGCCGGCAGTTGGGAGGACGGGTTTGTCCAGGTTGATCCCGGCATTTATCGGTTTGATCCCGCCCGAATTTTAAACACCACGCAAAACCGAGTGCTTCATCTTCATGGTTCGGTCTTCTTTGGCTATCCAGATCCGGACATCTCCAACCGTTTCCTTTTTGAGGACCAACATGAGGATCTTTACCGATTCGACTCGCACGAAGTAGCGAAGAGAATGTGGTTTGGCCGCTCCACGAACCAAGCCCAGGCCGGAGAGAGCGCAATTGCGGGGCCAATCATCACCGGCCAGCGCAAACCCGACAAGTTGCTCGGGTATCCTTATTCCACTTACCAGGCTGTCCTACATAATGCGTTGCTGAGGAACCCTCGACTGCTCGTCGCCGGATACGGGTTCGGTGACCTTCATTTCAACCGGCTATTGAACCGCTTAACCCGGATTCATGGGGACAGCCGGCGGGTGGTGTTCATTGCCTACGCTCCCCCCGATATGCGGGGCGAGAACTGGGCGCCTGATGCAGCGATTCGGGATTGGCCGGGCGTGGAAATGTTTCAGGCTCTTGCCCTTTTGAGCCGGGAGCATCACCCACTGGAAGGCGGCTATGTGAATCCGTGGGTCTCCGGCGATGGCCGGTGCCGGGTCTACCTGGAAGGCTTTCAAGATGCGGTCCAGAACCACGGAGCGGATATCATCAATTTTCTCACCACGTAAAAACGCATGAGCCATCTACATCTAAACATCTTCCCGATCGATCTTCCTGACGCTGAAATATCGGTGGGGGTTCTGCCCTTCGATTCCCCGGACGCGATGCGCGAGTTGCGGAAGGCGCATGCTGGAACCCATGTGTTTAACCGAGTGACCGTCGAGGAAAAGGGCAAGAAGTTGGACCTGATTTACGTTGTTCGGCTCGATGGCGCCGCATGCACGATTGCCCCGGAGATGAAGGCGATTCCGATACGTGCGAATCTCGGCGTCGCGCGCCAGTTGGTGAACGAGAGCTTCATCACCAGTTTCGCGGGAAAATCGGGGCGGAAGATGGTGGATGTCGGGCCGCTGAAAGTTTTGTCCTCCGAAAAGGAACACGACTTCATCATGCAGGCGGTGAATGGCGCGACTGTTCCGCCGTGGTTGCTCGTGCGGTTGGCGCACGCCATTGAGGCCCGTGTATTTCAATTCGATGGGCAAGACCCCTTCCTCGGGCTCGTGTTTGATCATCACACCTACCGGCGAATCGCACGTCCATGTTCCGAGTGGCTGCCGGAACGATTCGATTTGAATGGGTTGTATGTCTCCGAAAACTCGCGTTTCAACGATGCCCGGATTGAGCCTCGCGCAAGATTGGTTGGCCGGGTCGCCGCCATCAACGGCGGCATGTTGCAATTGGCGGATTGTCGAGCAGGTCGGAACACGGTGGACGCGAAAGACGTTGAGGTTGAGGCGGATTACGAAGGCTTCATGCGCTGTCTCAACGCGACATTCAACGGCAAGGGAAACGCGATTGACCGCCGATTGTTCGATTTACAATCGGCGGCGCAGGTCGGGCCGAAGAAACTCAGCGAACTGATCCGCGTTGAGAATCGCCTTACGGCGAAATCCTTGAAGTTGCTTCCCGGATTGGAAGCGCCGGTGCTGCCGCACCTAGACGCGAGTGGAACACGGTTTCCAAAAGTTCATCCCGCGCCACAAGCGCTGTATGTGTTTGACCGGACGTTTAATAAACCGGCGTTGAATGATGCGAAGCGCGGCATCTTTGACCTCGGGCCATACAGCCAGCAGGGTTTCACACCATCCAAACCACGCATCTGCGTCGTGTGTGAGCGCAGCCGCAAAGGCGAGGTGGAACAATTTCTCCAAAAGTTGCTGGAGGGGCATAACGAGCCAGGACGGAAATGTTTCTTCCCAAATGGGTTCATCAAGACCTACCGCTTGCAAGGGAAGGACATTCGGTTCTTTCTCGCCGACAATCCGACCGCTGCGGCGTATCGCAAAGCAGCACAGGAGGCGTTGGCAGCAGTCACGACCGACGCGGAACGCTGGCATCTGGCCTATGTGCAGGTGAACGAAGCAAGCTATGATTTGTGGGGAGAGGAAAACCCGTATCTCGTCACGAAGGCTGCATTCCTCGCACAGCAAATCCCGACGCAGGAATTCAAAATCGAGACGACGAGGCGTTCGGGGTCAGGCTTGGATTTCATTCTCAGCAACATCGCCCTCGCGAGCTATGCCAAGCTTGGTGGAACACCTTGGCATCTGAAGGTTAACAGTCCGATGGCGCACGAGTTGGTGGTCGGAATTGGCAGTGCATCCATCAGCGATTCACGGTTGGGCGCACGAGAGCGCATGGTGGGAATCACGACGTTGTTCACAAGCGAGGGGCGCTACCTCATCGGCAACATGTCAAACGCTGTGGCGTTTGAGGAATACGGTAAGGCCGTCGTGGAAATGCTCACGAGTGCGATTGAACGCGCGCGTAAAGACATGAACTGGCAGAACGGTGATGAAGTCCGGTTGATCTTTCACTCGTTCAAACCGCTCAAGGATACGGAGGCGGACGCTGTGAAGGCGGTTGCCGAGAGCTTGAAGGATTATCAGGTTGATTTTGCGTTCCTCCATGTGGCGCAAGATCACGACACTGTTCTGTTCGACAGCAACAATCCGGGCGCGAAATCCTTTGCGGCCGGGGTGGCCAGAGGGGTGGAGGTGATGAAGGGCGAGTTCGCGCCAATGCGCGGAACGTATCTCACGCTAAACAAATCGAACGCGATTCTCTCGCTGACCGGATCGAAGGAGGTCAAGAAGCCAACCGACGGGTTGCCGTATCCCGTCCTGCTCCATCTACATCGCTCGTCCACGTTTGCAGACATGAAATACCTGACGGAACAGGTCTATACTTTTGCGTGCCATTCCTGGAAGAGCTTCGACATGGCTGGAATGCCGGTGACCATCGGCTACTCGCAACTCATCGCCCGGTTGTTGGGTCGGCTTGGAGCGCTGCCACATTTCAGCGTGGATTCAATCCACGGACGGCTCAATCGGTTGAGGTGGTTCCTATGAAAACCGAGAGTCACATGTTAATAAAAGACGCGCGTGAAGTCCTGCTCAAAACCGCTTTGGCCGAGGCAGAACAGAATCCGCTGGCCGCTGCGTTTCTCGGATGGCTTGTGCGAAACGACCGAATGCTCGCGCTGATGGAAGACGCTGCTGCGCGAGCTGCAACAGCAAAAGGCGCGGAGCGAAGCTCCCGAAATGTGGCAGTGCTGGGATTTGCGTGTGGCGTTGATTCACTGAAGGCCCAGTTTACCGGCGAATTCATGCGACAGTTGGACTGGTCTATGGGGCGGCCTAATTTTGCGACCGGAGACGAGCCGTGCGGCGTCGTAGCAGATCCACTGAATTTTGCCGGAGTTGTGGTCGGGGCGGAAAACGTTCTGTCCGATGAGACCCGCAAGGGATTCGGGCAATGGGCAACCGCCGTGTGGAATGACGCCGACGCACTCATCGAGGATGGAAGCTGGAGGCGGGGGCTCCTGAATAGTCTGGGATTGCGAATCGGCTGTGCAAAGGATAATCGCAGACAAGATGGTGAACCGATTTGGTTCGCGGCGGCGTTGCAACGGCCTGGATGGGTCACTCCAGCGGAAACATCTGTCGGTGCCGTTCTTAAATCCGCACTGACTGAGGCCGCAGTCGTCAGCGACGGCTTTGAGGCTGGGCTGCGATTGGCCTCCTTAGATTGGGCGGTTGCCCGCGCGATGGATTTCGACGTCAACGCGCTTACGGTCGCAGACGTGGCTGGCGTTTTGCAGCGGGTGCCGGCTGTGTTTCAACGCTGGACGTGGGAGGACAAACCACGAACGGCGAGGCAAGGGGCAGAACCACGCCGATGGCATATCGAAAACGAGTATCATTTTCAGAGCCTACTTTATGCGGTGCTCAAGCCGCTGATTCCAGCATTGGAGGAAGAACAGTATCTGCCAGCGACAGGAACCTATCAGCCACGTGCGGATCTCTGCATTCTGGCTCTCGAATTGGTGGTGGAAGTGAAATTCTGGTATCAGGGAAAAAGCGTGAAGGATTTGACGGAAGAAATTGCAGCCGACCTGACGCTTTACCTCCGCCCAGATTCACCTTATCGAAAAGTCATCGTCGCTATTTGGGACGACGGCGCGCGCACCGAGGAACAATCGGAACTGAAGCGCGGTTTGAAAGGACTCAACGGTCTGGTCGATGTAGTCATCGTGAACCGTCCGTCGTGCATGTCGCTGACGAATGGGAACATTCCGCCGAAAGAGGGCAACCGGACAGGATCGGCTCGGCGCAAGAAGGCAAAATGACGGAAAACTCGAAGAGTAGTCACGCAAAAACTGGCGTCGAAGTCAAACCAAATGGGCAAATCCTGTCCTTTATCAAAAGGGCCGATTCTGTGTATTCTTTTGAGGTGATGACGCTGAAAGCACTCAGCACTGAATTTATCAACGCGCCGCAGAAAGGCGCCGAGCTTTACGATTATGGCACTGAGCAATCATGAACGAGTCGGAAAGGCGCTGGAAATCTTAAAGGCCGGGTTGCCCGCGTTTGTGGAGCGCGAGCTTAAAAGCGCCCACGGCGCGAAATGGCTGGCCACCGCCAAACAGGTTATCGGTCCTGCCATCCAAATTGGCGGCACGGAAAAATCGCCGGACTGGGATGCGGCCGGATTGTTGCGGGTGATTTGGGAATGTTGGAATGACGTGTTTGGAAAGCCGCTGGGCCGTGCCGAGCGGAGCATCGTGAGCGAGTTGATGGAAATCCGGAACAAATGGGCGCACCAGAAGCCGTTCAGCACGGATGACGCCTATCGTGCGCTCGATTCCATGCACCGTCTGTTGAACGCCGTGGGGGCTGTCAAGGAAGCCGAGGAACTCGAAGGGCAAAAATCGGAGTTGATGCGGGTGAAATTCGACGAGCAGGCCCGCCATGAAAGGCGCAAAACCCAGTCGAACTTGGGTCTGGAGGCGGGAAGCATCGCGGGACTAAAGCCGTGGCGGGAAGTCGTGACACCCCACCCGGATGTGGCGTCGGGCCGGTATCAACAGGCGGAATTCGCGGCGGATTTGTGGCAGGTGTATCGCGCCAATTATTCGCCTGAGATTCGCGCCACGGTTTCCGAAGAGTACGCCGACACGCAGGAATTTTTTCGGCGGACATTCCTGACGGTTGGGCTGAAGGACTTGCTGGTGCGCGCCGTGAGACGGCTGGCGAGCGACGGCAGCGATCCGGTGGTCGAGTTGCAGACCAACTTCGGCGGCGGCAAGACGCATTCCATGCTGGCGCTATGGCATCTCTTTTCCGGCCGTCCGGTGACCGACATGCCTGGGCTGGATGCGGTGATGGCAGAGGCCAAGGTCGCCCTGCCCAAGAAGGTCCGACGCGTGGTTTTGGTGGGCAACAAGATTTCGCCCGGGCAGCCGTCCAAGAAAGACGACGGCACAGTGGTGCGGACGTTGTGGGGGGAACTCGCGTGGCAACTTGGCGGGAAGGAGGGCTACGCACTCGTCAAGCAGTCGGATGAGACGGCCACGAATCCGGGCGACTTGCTCGGGGAGCTGCTGCGCAAGTACACGCCGTGTCTGATTCTGATTGATGAATGGGTGGCATACGCGCGCGGTTTGCATGATAAAAAGGACTTGCCGGCGGGCGATTTTGAGACCCAGTTCACGTTCGCGCAGACGTTGACGGAGGAGGTCAAGGGCGTGCGGGGTGCAATGCTGGTGGTCAGCTTGCCGGCGTCGGCGGATGGTGGCGGCGGCGTTTCGCCCACCAGTGACGCGAACGACGAAGAAGTGGGCGGCGTGCGCGGGCGGATGGCCCTGGCGGCGTTGCGAAATGTGGTGAGTCGCGTGGCGACGGCGTGGCGCCCTGCCAATGCCGAGGAGAGTTTTGAGATTGTGCGGCGACGGTTGTTCCAGCCATTGCCCGAACCGAATTACGTCTCGCGCGACAACACGGCGAAGGCATTTTGCGACCTCTACCGAAGCAACCATCAGGAGTTTCCCCCTGAATGCCGCGAGGCAGATTACGAACGGAAACTCAAGGCGGCTTATCCTATTCACCCGGAGATTTTCGAGCGGCTGTATCAGGACTGGTCGGGGCTGGTGAAATTTCAACGCACGCGCGGCGTGCTGCGGCTGATGGCGGCGGTGATCCATCGGTTGTGGGAAAGCAATGACCGCAGCCCTTTGATCCTGCCGGCGAGCGTTCCGCTTGATGATCCCGGCATCGTGTCGCAACTCACAGGGTATCTGCCTGGTGGCTGGGAAACGGTCATCGAAAAAGACGTGGATGGCGCTGATGCTCTGCCACGCAAGCTCGACAGCGAGAAGCCAAACCTTGGCCGGTTCTCCGCCTGCCGCCGTGTGGCGCGTACGCTGTTCCTCGGCTCGGCACCCATTCCCGGCGCAGCCAACCGGGGTGAAGAGGACCGGCGCATCAAGCTGGGCTGCGTGATGCCTGGGGAAGCACCGGCGGTTTTCGGCGACGCGCTCCGGCATCTGGCCCAAGCGGCGACGTATCTTTATCAGGACAACGCGCGTTATTGGTATTCCACGCAACCGACGGTCACCAAACTGGCGGATGATCGCGCGGAACAATTGCGGCGCGAGCCGGACCGGGTTGGGGAAGAAATTTGCCGCCGCGTGCGGGAGGATCTGCGTTCGCGCGGAGAATTTCCACGGATTCACCCGTTTCCGGCGAATTCCGGGGATGTGCCGGACGAAATGGAGGTGCGGCTTGTGGTGCTGGATGTGGAGAAACCGTATGCGCGAGAGGGCACGAATCTGGCGCTCGAAACAGCGAAGGAATTTCTCGGACAGCGTGGGAACAGTCCACGCATTTATCAGAACACGCTGGTCTTTCTCGCCCCTGACCGCAGCCGGTTGGATGAGTTGGAGCAAGCGGCGCGTTACTATCTGGCGTGGCAGTCCATCGTTGATCAAGAGACGGAGTTGAATCTCGACAAATCGCAGTCACGACAAGCGGCGACGCAAAAGGCCTCATGGGACCGAACCACCACGAGCCGAATCGGCGAGACGTTTCAATGGTTGCTTGTGCCAACGCAGCCCAGCCCGCAAGCTGCGCTGGAATGGCAACAAACGCGGTTGGCCGGTGCGGACGCACTTGCGGTCCGCGCGTCCAGGAAGCTGCGGAATGACGGGCAGATGGTGGCACAATTCACGGCCACGTTCCTGCGACAAGCCCTCGACACGATTCCGCTCTGGCGAGGCAACCATGTCGCGGTAAAACAACTGGTCGAAGACTTTGCACGGTATCCCTACCTCCAGCGACTTCGCGATGAAGACGTCCTGCTTGGTTCAATGCGCGAAGGGGTGTCGCTGGTCACATGGCGGACTGATTCGTTTGCGTTCGCAGAAAGCTACGACGAGGCAAAAGGCCGTTATCTTGGCTTGCGAGGCGGGCAGGTTCTGGGCTTCGGCTCCGATGCGGTCGGTTTGCTGGTCAAGAGTGCGCCAGCGGATGCCCAATTGGAAGCCGAGCGACCGATGCCTTCGCCGAAGGCCGCCGGTCCCGGAACGGAAGGAGCCGCCGGAATTCGGCCAGGCGTTGGCACAACGCCAGCGATATCTGTGCCTGAGACATCTGTACCGCCGACCATCCCGGCCCCGACGCAATTCTTCGGCAGCGTGAAAGTGGACTCCGCGCGAATCAGCCGGGACGTGGGAACAATCGCGAATGAAATCATCCAACATCTCGCGAGCCTGCCGAATAGCGAAATTGACGTGACGGTCGAAATCCAAGCGCGTGTTCCTGGCGGCGTTCCCGACAACGTGGTCCGCACTGTGTCAGAGAATTGCCGGACTTTGAAGTTCAAGAGCCAGAGCTTTGAGCAGGAGTAAACCGCGCCGCCTCAAGACCTAACCGAATGAGAGGATATTTTGATTCAAAATTCGAATGCAGCATAGCGGTGCAGAACTAATTGAGCAGGGCTGACTTTGTCCCACATGCGTTTTGCGGAGCCCGGCAACGGGGATTATTCAGCAAACGGTTAATGCTCATGGGTGTAAATCTCGCTCTGGATTTGTCGCGCGGCGGAGACCAGTTCCACATACGGAGTGTCAGTGCCTGAGACCATGCCGATATTGTAATTCTCCCCATCAAAACGTCCGGTCAAGGGTTCGTCACTGTACTGGAACCAGTGGCACCCCACAAACGCCGGCAGCGCGAGCACGCTCCGCAGATACTCCTGGTAAGCCCGGCCCCGGTCCGCCTGGTCTCCGGTTCTCACCAAACCGGGGTGGAACATTCCGCGATCCAGCGAGCCAAAGTGGAATTCGCCAATCACGCAGGGTTTGCCCAGTGCGCTGGTGAATGCCCAAGTGTTCGGATCCAGAGTTCGATTGTAGATGTTGAAGCTAATCACATCGCAGTATTGGGCCGCGATGCTCACGGCTTCGGTTGGCCGGGAAGCGAACCGGCATCCGAGATAAAGCTGGTTCGGAGCGAATTGTTTCATGTTTGAGCGCACGATGGTGAAGTAGCGGCTGGCGAAGTCGGTGAGGAACTCGCCCAAATCTGCGACACAGGCGACCGTCAGCGAGGAGGGAAGTGTGACCGCGTGGCTCGAAATGTCATTCCAGGATGCAAGGCTGGTGTTCCACGCGGCGTTCAACCGAGATATCGAGGAGTATCGGCTCTGGAGCAGGCGGACGAACTCGGCCTTCGCGGGCAGGGAGTTGGTGGATGCCAGCACGCCAATGGGCAGGGCATATTGTTCCGTGGGGCCGCTGCCCCAGCCTGCCCAGGGCAGTTCATTTTCCACAAAATATCCCAGGCCCCACGGGTCGTTCTTCCAGGGGGCAACGGCGTTTGAGATGCCCGCCGCCATCCGCGCGGGGAAACGCGCATCAAACACATCCACCATTTGCTGACCGGCGGAAAAGAACTTCGCCAAACGTGAATTGTCGTAACCAACCGACACAGTGTAGGGAACGCGATGCGCGTCAAACAGATCACTGGAGGACCAGTTGCCGATGGTGTTAAAGCCCCAGGAATCCAGCCGGTCCAATGCGCGGGAACACGCCAGGCTCTTCCAGTTGGTCCCGTACTTTCGATAAAGATTCATGCCATAAAAGTTCGCCGTGCTGGTGGCGCCTGGAAAAGAAAACTGACGGAGCGGGTCGCCGGGGCCGGGCAGCCAGTCGAAGAGGCTCTCCCGGCTGGCAACGCCTGTGGTTTCTCCGTAGTCAATGACGTCCACGCCCAACGAGAAGAAAAGCCGACCGGACGGCGCGACGAGCCACCAGCGACCCTGGTTCACCGGTGCGGAGCCGGGGCTGAGTTCCTGCCCGTTGAGGACGAAGGCGGTGCGAAAGAAACCGTTGTTGGTGAGCTGGGGACCATCCCTCCAGGCGCCATAGAGATCCCGGTCTGGAGGCTTCGGGTGGGCTGCCAGCCACTGCCGCTCGGCGGTGTTTTGCTGCTGAAAATCCGAGTCCTGGTGGACTTTGCCAGGCCAATCAGCGCGCGTGAATTGGCCGTACTGGTCAGCCAAGCCGTTCAGCGGCGTCGGAGGCAGCAGGCGGATATTGTCGAGGAACAGGGTCGTTTGCCTGCCCGGCGTGGGGAGGAAAACCTGGAAAGCGACAATATGCGAAAGGTCTATGGAAGGGCCGGAGACATTCATTTGGAGCGCGTCGGCGGCAATCGGCGGGCCGCCTCTCATGCCCGGAGGAACGCTTTTGCTCAAGGGCATCACCACGGTAGCTTTTTGCCCCGCGGGAACGCCAATGGAGCCAGTCTGGCAGTGTTTCGCTCCATCCGCCGAGATGTCGTCATCCACGCGGATATCCACTGTCACGCTGGCCGGGTTGGTATTGAGAATGTCCACTGCCACGGCGCCCCAGTCGCGCCAGTCGCCGTTGGCAAAACCTGTTCCCACTTTGAAAAGGAGGTTCGGCCAATCCGCGTTGGAAAAGACGACCAAGGCCGCTTTCTGCCCATCGGTGACCCCCTCCGTCGAAGAAGAAACGGAGCAATTGTTCCGGGTGAATCGCAGCAGGTCCGCGCTCGTCTCAAACGAGTTGACCAGCAGGCCGTTGGTGGCCTGAGCGCCGGAGGGCGTCCCCAAAGCCATCGCCGCATATCGCGGGAGCGGCCCAAGCTCCAGGGAATCCTCCGGCTGTAAGCCGGTCAGGTGGACGACATGCGGGTCCGCCAATGTCCACGCGACAGCCTTGCGCGCCCCGGCCTCGTTGACAAACAGCAGAACGAAGTCGCTTTCCGCCAGGCCATCCAGCCTTCGTTCCAGCCGGTAGCCGCTCAACTCCGCCGTCATCGTTTTGAGGGCGGTATACGCGGGTTTGGGTTCCAGCTCTTCCTTGACGGTCCCGAAGTTCTGTTCGTTGTCGGCGGGGTCGTGTCCGTCATTCTTCCAGTCGTACCAGATTGAGAGCGGGACGCCGTTGAGCAAATTGCAGAGTTGCTGGCGGACGGCAAAAGCGGCCTGCGTTTCCAGCGAGACGCCCTTGGTGTTCGACGCATAACCCCACTCGCCGCTCAGGATGGGGATTTTCCCGCGCTTGGATTCCGGCGCGAAACGGTCAATCAACTCGCGCAACCGCTTGTAATCCGTGGCGGCGGTTTCGGGCGGCTGATTGGGAGCGCGGTAGGGATGAACGCTGACGCAATCCAGAAATTCCAGCACGCCCGATTGCAGGAAAGTTTCCATATATCTCCAGTCAAAGCCCGACATCGCAGGGGCGATGATGGTGGCGGAAGGTTCCGCTTCCCGGATGGCCCGGGCGGTCGCCAACGCCAGGGTGGTGTACTCCGCGGCGTCCGGTTTGGGCCGCCAAAAGCCGCCGTTCGGTTCGTTGTAGATTTCCCACAAGACATGCCGGCCTCGAAAATGAACCGCCGCCGCTGCCGCCCAGCGCGCGAAGGCGGCCACGCTCTCAGGATGGCGGGGAGAGGCCACATGCCGTTCCGCCGATGGCTCTCCGACCGCGCGCCGGGCATCCACCATCGGCTCATACAAGCCGTTCACATAATCCAAGATGTAAAGCGCCCGCAATCCGCGTTGCTCCAGGTGGGCCGTCAATTCGTCATACTCTGTCCAATCATAGACCCCCGCTTTTCTCTCCGTTGCCTCCCAACTGAAATCCATGCGCACAAACCGGAACCCGGCGTTGGTGATCAGGTCCAAATCGCGCGCGTGTCCGGTGACGAAATGAATGTTGACGCCAACGCCTGCAGGAATGACGGCGGGCGGGATTTGGCCGCAAAGAGCCTGGTGCAGGAGGCCCAGGACCAACAATGGCCCGGAAGGTTTCATGGTCGAATCGTAGAGCATTGGACCCTGACTTTCGAGTTCTGAAACCCGAATCCAGCACAACGAGAGCCTTGAGCCGCTCCTCAATTAACCGATGCTCGCTTCATAAACTGTTCCTCGATGCACAGCACAGATCAGTGTAATGGAGCATCGGACTCATGAAATTCTCCGGCCAATATGCCTCGTCAGCCTGACTTTTATTGCTCTCCTGACGCGCGCCGCCGGGGACAACCTGCAACGGGTTCGCTTTCGCGAGGTGGACACGCTGTTCGCCAATCCCGGCCAGGGGTGGATGAGCCAGCAACGCAATCCAATCGGCGGGACGCGTTTCCCCTGCTCGGTCGCCTGCATCCGTTTCGACTGGGCGGACGTCGAGCCGCAGGAGGGCCAATACAACTGGAAGTTCATTGACGACGTGATCTCCGCCTGGAATCCGGGCGTGAAGTTCCTCGACATCGGCTCCTACGGCATCTGGGTCGAGCAGCATTCGACCCATCCCACGCCCGTCGCCGTGCCCAAACAGATCGTGGACATGCATTTGCAGGCCTTCCAGAAGACCCCGCTGGTTTTCATGTCCGATGATGTGGAGGTGATGGGCTTTCCGCCATTGCAGCAGCAGCCTTCAGGAGGCATTGGCCGATCCTCGGCGCTTTCTGCCGACAGATATTTGTGAAACAACGGCATCGTTCACGATTCGCGGGCATCTCGGAGAACCAAGCCGTAAACGCGTTCGAGGTCGCGTTTTGTGATGTCCTTCAGGGAAATGAATGCCCTCTTCATGCGAAGTCTACGCGCCAATTCAGGGTAGTAGGTTTCGTTGGTGACCCCCATTTGATTCATTGCTGCCTTGATTGCCACGATACGCCTCCTCCGCCATTCATCTGGTGCTTTGGTTCTCTGACCGCGCGTTTGAATAGCGCGCTGTTGTATGAACCACGCCTCTGCATCACCCATTTGTTCCGAAAGCAATTCCTCTCGTTTATCGAGAGCGAAGGTGTTCAAGAAGATCGCGCCCCATTTCCCGAATGCGGCCTGTCTGTTGATGCCGACTTCGCCTTCCGCCAATTCTTCGATCCACGATTTGATTCGACGAAGCTCCTCGGGCGATACGCTGCCTTCGCTCCGTGCGATCACCTTCTTGATGGTCGGCGGGCGGCTGAATACGTTCACATCGCGTCCGGCTTGTACATTATTGTCACCACTGATGGTTTGAGTTGGCGCAATCTCCTGATCCACGGAGGCCGCCTCCTGGAAATCGTTCAGCTTGAGAACGAGATGCCTTGCGAAGTCGCGACGGAACTGGTCGCGGGACGCAAACCTCCAACAGAGTCCAGCGGACTGAAGGTCTTGACGAAAATTCCACAAGGACTCCAATTGGTGCCTGTCGGCTGTTGATGGTATTGGCTCCAGGTCCGAAAAATAGACCATCACCCTGCGCCGAAGCTTAATGCCGCGACGAATTTCTTCCTCCGTCCCTGAATCCGCCACGCCCGTAGGCGTGCCAAAACGTGACCAGAAAATGGCAACGATCATGTCCGAATCATCAATCACTTGACGGTTAATGACGCCCTGCGGTCGTTCACTCAGATCAGGGTGGCTATCGGTGCTCCAATGCTGGTGTTTGATCCAAAAGCCGCTGGCTTCCCCGTGTTGAAGATTCCATTCGGTCACGACTTCCTGCGCAATCTGAATTTCCTTCTTCACGTCACCAGGCCCGCAAAGGGCTAGCTTTAGTAGCGATATTTGAGGCTTCATAAGGCTTGGGCCTATCCGCCCAGAATTTCCAAGGAGGCATGATTAAAAATCATAGTCGTTGAATATCTCAACGTTTTCATCCAAATCAAATTAACAGAGCTTCCTGCTCCAACCCAGCGTTGTGACGATCAATTAGTTCGACGACTTGGCGAACTACAGGCAATTCCGATCGGCGCAGTCGAGCGAGCATGGCCTGGCTGTTGATTCGATTGAGCAATTTGCTATTGGAAAAGCGGGCAAAGCGCAACTCTAAATCGGCGGGCAAATGGAGGGCAATGCGTTGCCCCAACTCCGAGTGCAGCCGCTGAAATTCGGACAAGCCGGCAGGGTCATAATCCGGAAGATGCAGCACGCTAAAGTTGAGATCGGTTGTGGCAACCAGCCACTGCAATGCGCGGTTGGAAATCCTCCCGTGACCGTAAATCACCGCGTCCGCGACGAGATTGAGTCGCTCGGCAGATGCGAACATTGCCGGGTTTTCCACCAATATGCACGGGCCCCTCAACCGATATGGACTGTCCGGCGTCAGGACAAAGGAGAAAACGCCATGGGCGGCGGTGGCCGCAGCCGCGCCGACGGGCCTGCCAGCCTTCAATAATGCCTCATCCCGCCACACGCGCAGTGAGATAATCTCATTTCCGGTGTTCGCCATTGCCTTCGAATCTCGGAAGCGGCCCACACTCGTGACACGGCTTTCGATACCGCCCGGCAGCGCAACCTCCGGGAAGCGCTGGCGGCAAAAGTCACTCAGTGCGCCAGCATCATTGACGGCAACGCGACGCCCCGCGCCACTGCGTTTCCAAGCCAGCACTGCGGCATCGAGAAGCGGCGCCAGGAGTTTTAAGAACGCCCTGCCGCATTGACTCGCGGGCAATGCCCCGTTTTCCATCAACTTGCGCAGCCGGATTTGTGCCTGAGCTTGGAGTTTCATTGCTTGGCGGCGGGGGACATGCGTTTGACGCTCACGCGATGCTTGTGGCGCAGAACGATCCGACCCTTTTGTGGCTGAAGGAAGTACAACGTATCCACTTCGCTGACGGCTTCAGGCGCAGCGGTTATGGCTATGAAACCAAGTTGCCGGGCGGTGCGGAGAATGGCCTCGCGATTGGCCGGATCCAGCGTTTGAATTTCATCAAGGAAAAAGGGCACGGCACAATCATCACGCCGCAATTGATCTTTCAACAAAAGGAGGTTGAAGAGCACTTTGATCGCCATGGTTGTGCCATCCGACTCGATTTGCCGGAAGTTGTGGTAGGTGTGGCGCTGGTCGTCCGCACCGGTCACAGTAAAGCCGAGGGTGAACAGATCGGCGAACCGGATCACCGGGTTGTCCTGAATCTTTCGGCGGAAATTGGCGATGGCTGATTCCTGTTGCGGATCGTTATCGAACAGACCGCCCGGTTCAAATGCCGCCAAGCGTTTGATCCAACTCACCATGTCGCTTTGCTCCTCGACTTCCAGCTTGACGGCTTTAAGGTTGGACACCTGAACCTTGGCGAAAGCCCGATTTAGATTTGTGGCCGCGCTACGGACGTGGTCGAGGCTCCTTAACACCAGGTCGAAAGTTGCCTTCAGCCCGTGAATATGAGCATTCCAATCCCGCGCGAGCGCGTCCTCTTTTTCGGCTAATGCCTCGAATTCCGCCTGCAAGGCCCCGACGCTCTCGGATTCGTTTTCACCACGAAACTCGTCTCCGAACCACTGTTCGGTCTGGATCAGCAAATTTGCGATTTCGGTGGATAAATCCGTCTGCAAATCCTGCTGCCTGACGAACAACGCGATGGCAGCGTCGAAGTCGTCCGGAATGCCGTCCGCCACCCGGGCTTTAACCGCGAATTCCGGGAAGATACATTGATTAAAATTTCCCATGACTTTGTTGAAATCGTCCTCCCGCCTCCTGATTGCGTTTTCCGCCCCCGCTTGGGCTTTCTTAGCATCGTCCAGTTGCGCCCCGAGCTTGGCGATGCGTTCATTTGCCGCGGTAATGCTGTCTTCAATCTTCTTCAACTCGGCGCGCTGGCGCGGTTCATCGGCTTTGGCTCTTTGATATTCCTCGAAGCGAAATAGTCTTCGCTCCTTTCCCTCAACAAGAACCTCGCCGTCGTTTCCGGTCTTGCCTTCAACCTCCTCACGTCGTGACTTGAGCTGGCTCTCAAGGGTTTTGCGTTGTTCGATAGCAGTGAGGATTTCTTTCCAGCGCTTGAGTGTGGTTTGATATTCGGCCAGTTGCTCGCGAGCGGTATCCAAGTTCTCGAGGCCCGCCAGCGGTTCGCCACCCTTGGGCAATGGAAATGAAACGGCGGCGTCCCCATAGATACCGTCTAGCATTCTCCCCAGCAGGCCGCGCAAGGTGGCGATCAATTCCTCCCGCCGCGAAATAACGACGCCATTCTTGCCCACCGGCATTTCCAACAACTCCCGACTAAGGACGCGAAAAACAAGGTTGAGTTCGTCGTCGCTGAAATGCTTGCGAAGCTCGGTGACGGCAAGGTGATCAAATCGTGCGATGACCTGCTCCTTTTGCTTCACGAAGCCGCCGAAGACATCGACGTTGCGCCTGGCCTTGTCGAGCGATTCGCTCTCGGCGTTATCAAGCCGAATTTCCAGCTTGCGGATTTCCTGCTTGAGGTTGGCAATCGCAGTCCGTTCCAATTCGTCTGGAAATGCGGCGAATTCCTTGTCGAGCGCCTTCAAATCGTCGAGCGGCTTTTCCAACTTGCCCTTCTCAACTGAGAAGTCGTTCACATCTTTCCGCCGATCGGTCAGTTCCTCATCGAGTTCTTTGACCTTCCGCTCACACGATGTTTTTTCCTCACGGAGCTTGGCGACATTCTCCTCGTGCTCCCTTTCAAACTTTTGCCGCTTCGTGCGCAGGTCTGTCCAACGCCAAACCAATTCTCCGCGGGCCGTTTCGCGTTCGGCAAACTTGTTCACGAGCCGTTCCACAAGGGACTGGTGCCTTTTGAATTTCAATAACTGGTCGCGACGCGCCCGGATGCGGTCGTAGTCGTCACCGAACAATTCCCGCGCGTCGAATGCCGGTCGAGCGGGCGGGATGTCCGCCAGCATCAGCAGGCGGTCGCGCATCTGCTCTTGAGTGATGGCGCTCAACGTGAGCAGGTTTTTCAATGTCTCGCGGAAATGATGATATTTTTCGCTGTCGCGCAACGCCACGATGCCGAGGCCGCGCCCATCGCCGTTGACAGGGGGCAGAAGCAACTCCCTTTGCTCCTGCGCGTTTTTGATGACGCGGAATTGTTTTAACGCCAAACCAGCGTTCACGTCGCGCGGCTCGCGGACCTGATTTTTCCCGTCGAGAAAATCGGCGGCGACAAATGGACCGGCGTAAAAAAATCGCTCAGGGTCGCCGCCGCTGGTTTTACTTTGGCCGCGCCAACCGACGACGCACTGGCCGGTCGCACTGAGGCACTCGAAGAGGATGTAGCTGTATTGGCTTGGAAAGTAGAAATCCCGCGTTTGCTCCGCAGTGTAAGACCCGAAGTCCATGTGCCGGCGGTCATCGAGGTAGAGAAACTGGAGGGTGTTGATCAGCGTGGTTTTACCGGTGTTATTTGGACCGACAATTTGCAGCGCCCCCGCCAACTCCACTTCGGCGTATTCATAACGGCCAGAGCGGATGAGTATGAGTCTTTGGGGGCCAGTGGACATGATTATGCGTTCGTAACCGTGGGAGCGGCAAAGCTGCGATTGTCCGCAGCGGAAGGATCGTGAGATTCGGCGCCGCCGCCGACACCGCCCTGTGCGGCGTGCGCGACCTCAAGACACTTCGAGAATACCCGGTGAAATGGGCGGAGAAAGCGAAATTCATCTTCGCCCAGAAATTTGATCCAACCGATGCGTTCCATGTGCTTGAGCAACGTTTTCAAATCCTGCATGTCATGCACTTCCACCTGCCGGAGCAACGCAGTATAGCGGTCCAGAGTGAAATGCGGCAGTGCCGCGACCAGGAAGTTCTGGCCAAAGATGAATTCCTCCATCGGCCGGCCTTGGTTGGCGGCGTGGTCAATAATGATGTAGGAGAACACGGCGATGCGCGGCAGAGTTTCAGGCACCGTTTCCGGGTTCTCCGGCTCGAAATAAAAGAATTCCCGCTCGTGACGAACGAGCACCAGGCCGATCGCGGCAAAGTAGCTGGCATATTCATCAAACCGCGCGCACAACACGGAAAATTCCGGCTCATCGTCCGGACCGAGATGATATCCCCGTTTCAGGCGGTCAAAAAGAGTCGTTAGATGAGGAACCTCGTTCATGTGGAAGTCAACGTGAGGGGCGACGCTTTAATTTCGCCGTCCCGGGTTTGGTAAACGCGCGGTGTTTGCTCGGTGAAAGCGGCGTGAAAGTCTCGATGAAACACCAACCCGCCAAACCCCGCCAGCACGTCCGACGTGTCCCGATCAGGTTGCTTGGTCACCAGCCAGTTCAGCAAATCTTCCACCGGCAAATCAGCGCGCACCAGGTCGGGCAGCGAATCCAGCCACATCAGCCTGAGAAGTGCGCCGGGGTCTTCCTCCTCAATGGAAAATTCCAATACGGGCGGAGGCTCGGGCGGGTGTTCGATGACACGGCGCAAGGCTGACACAATTGCCGCGTCGCCTGGCACATTTTGGAAGCGCGACACGGCTATGCTGATTAGATACTCATTGCCCCACTTCGACAATCCGTCCGTCTGGAGCTTATCCAACGCGCGGGCCGCGCCTTCGGCGATAAAGCTCGATCGGCGCAACGATTCATAAAGAGGCTGAATCTCCTTGCGGCATTGGGTGAAGACCCTCAGTCCGTGCGAAGCCAATAGGCGCAGAAAACGCAGATTGCGGGTGAGTGCGGGATGGTCGTTGAATAAAGCCTCTTCCCTCGCGCGGTGCAGCAGCCTTTCGGTCTCATCAAAGGCGGCGCGCAACGGCCCATCGGCCCGCACGATCTCAATCATTGGCTCTACATAACGTTCCATCCAGTGAACAATGCGCTGATACTTCTCCCGCACCGAAACCCGGGCGCGCTCGGTCTTATAGCGCGCGACTTCGCCAAGAATTGCGTGTTGCGTCTCGTCCAGATCCGCATGGATGCGGCGCAATGTCTGGCTGATTTCTTCGAAGGCGAGCTTGACGTGTTGAACGTCTTCCTCATCCAGGGCGCGGGCCAGGCGCTTGCCGATCGTCTCCAGCGACAGGACATAGCCGCGGATCATCTCCGGAGTCGCAGGGTTCGCCTCGTTGAACAGGTACATCAGCAGCCGCGCCACCGGATCAGCCATGAAGAGCATTTCACTGCCCGGTTCGGTCGGAACGAGAATTTGCAGCTCTCGCAAACGCCGCCACGCCGTTTCCGGCAATTCCTCTCCGACGCCGGGATTTGCGCGGATCAATCTCATTGCCTCCGCTTCGGAAATCTCTCCGCCGCATTCGGCCAGCGCACGCAACAGCGGCGCGTGGTTGGCGCAGAAACCGAAGAAACTCTGCGGATTGATTTTCATGCATGGCAGGGCGACCTCTTTTCATGGTCACGATGCCTGTATGAATTCTGCCCATTTCTCACTGGATTGGAAAGCCTGCAAAAAGAATGGTCAGCAATGCCGACACGCCGCGATACTTGTCCTTGCTGCAAACCAGACCCGCAGAGCTGATCTCTACGCCCGGACAGGGGTTGCCGCGCCCATCTCACACATTTCCGAATTCTGTGGCCAAGATCGCTTCGCGCCAGCGGCTTTGTCTACGCAGGCCCGAGAATGCCACTTGGAAGCTTCATGCGTCTGCCAGATGCTTCCATCCCTCTCGGAACAGCAGGAGCGCAAAGAAGGCCAGCAGCACGGCCAGGACGCGCATCACCACCCGGTACGGCCGCCCGGCCAGCAAGTCGCGGGATCGCGCGGCCAGCAGCACAACCAGCACTTTCGAGCCGACCAACAGCAGGTAAAAGCCGCACAGGAAGGCGACAGCGGTCGGCCAACTTTCAGCCACCGCTTTCGCCAACATCGCCGCCCCAACCGTCATCCAGAACAGCCACGGGTGCGGGTTGAGCAGATTGGTCAAAATCCCCTTGAACCACGATCTGGGTTGTTCAGCCGGAGCTTCAGCGGCCACACGCACAGGCCGGAAGCCATCCCAGGCCAGGTACAAGACGAAGGCTCCGCCGGCGATGGACACAATGCCGAGCAAGAGGCGGAGTTGCGCCATCTTCGCCGCCAGCGCCAGCGCCAAGGCGATAATCGGTGCATCGGTGACCAGCGGGGTCAGGGCGATCTTGCAGCCTTCCCGTGGACCATGCCGCAGCGTTTGAGCCAGCACCAGCGCCAGCAGGGGGCCGGGGGCGAGGCCGCAGAAGAGTCCCAGGAGAACTCCAGATGCCAAAGCCGTCGTCATTATGACACATCCTAAACTGAATGGGGTGGCGGCTTCAACTGCCCGTGAACGGCGGCAAGAAGTGCCTGACCACTGTTTGGCTCCTCGCAAGGGAACCGAAAAGTATTTGACCCAGAATGCGGGGGACAAATCTGGTCCATACCCCGACCTTCAAATCTCCCCAAATCTGGCCCTCAGTGGCTCCAGATCAGGATCGAGTTGAGCCATTTGTCGGATTTCGCTTTTGTCTCCGCGTTTGTATGCAAGTTCGAGCCAATGCCGGGCTTCGTCCTGATTTCCCAACTGGCAGGCGTAGCAGGCCATGTTGTAACCCATCAGCCATTCTTCAGGAAAGCGCTCGGATATGGGTTTAAGCGTGCGATATGCCTCTTGTGTACGACGCAATTCGTGCAGTGAATACGCCAGATGTACCCAACCGAAGGGCAACTCGGGCGTGCGTTGTGTGATTTCTCTGGCAACGCAAATGGCCTCCTCCCAATTCTTCGCTTTGGCTTGGATCTGCCAACGGACTTCCTGCACGTCAGGATGCATTCGCAACTCCGGGGTGATTCTTTCAATTTCCGATTGGGCCTCTTGCCAGTTACCAAGGCCAAGCCAACCATCTGCGGCGATCAAATAGTGCGAATCTGGAGGTTCCAGCGATTTCATCGGACCATCATTGTGAATTGCGAGTGACATCGCAATGCGGGAAATCGGTTGATCCCATCAATATCCGCAAGGGCCCAAGTTCGTGCTCTGGTTCGGCACCGTGCGCGCGGGCTTGCCATCCTCCCGGTGTTGGTATCAATCTTGAGCGCGTGGCCGTATCCCAAAGTGGCACTGCGATAATTATGAAATACAAAATGATTGACAGATCAAAGACGGCGCTGGTGGTCATAGACCTCCAGAAAGGCATTGTCGGACGGCAAACCGCCCCTCATGCGTCGGACCTCGTGGTGAAAAATGCGGCGGCTCTGGCCGAGGCGTGCCGGAAACACGGGATGCCGGTTTTTTTGGTGAGGGTTGCCCTGTCTCCGGACGGAAAGAACGCCCTGCATCCCGTCGCCGACGCCCCCATGCAGTTTCAAAAGCCACCGCCGGACTGGACGGAGATTGTCCCGGAAATGGGTCCCGAACCAGGCGATTCGGTGATCACCAAACGCCAGTGGGGCGCGTTCTACGGGACGGAGCTTGACTTGGAACTCCGAAGGCGCGGCATCACGACAATGATCCTGTGTGGCATATTCACGAATATCGGCGTGGAAAGCACCGCCCGGTTCGCTTACGAATACGGTTACAATCAGGTTTTCGCGGAAGACGCCATGTCGGCCCTGTCGGCGGAAGAGCACGCGCTGACCGTCACCAAGATATTTCCCCGCATTGGCCTGGTGAGAAAAACCGGGGACATATTGGCCGATCTGTCGAACGATTGATTATGGGCTTTCGCTTCAGCCGGCGCGTGAGCATTTTGCCAGGGCTTAAGTTGAACTTAAGCGGCAGCGGCGTCTCCCTTTCCGCAGGCGTCCGCGGCGCCCACATCAACCTTGGCCCGCGCGGCATTTACGGCTCCGCCGGCATTCCTGGAACCGGCCTGTCCTACCGGCAGCGATTGGTCAGTTCCTCGCGGAGCTACGATCGTCCGTCGGTGGAACGCCCGGACTGAAAAAATGACTTGCAAATCTATGGAGTGGGAAGAAAATCAAGAAAAAGGCCCACGCTGGTGTGGGCAAGAAATCAAATGGGAAATCCCAGGTTAGAACTGGTGATTCATGTGGTCCGACAATGACACGACCGAAGATTTGATCGGCTTTCGCGTCCACGCGGAACTCATCCGCGACGTGGTGGGCGACGATACTGTTCTGCCTGTGACTATTGGAGTGTTTGGCGATTGGGGAAGCGGCAAGACCAGTATCATGAAAATGCTGCAAGCCGAGCTCGCCAAGAACGAGCAGATTGCAGTCGTGTATTTCGATGCGTGGCTGTTTGAAGGGTACGACGACGCCAAAAGTGCATTGATTTCGTCCATCCTGAAGCAGTTGATGGACAACAAGCGGTTCCCCGCCGAACTCAAAAACAAGGCCACGAAGCTGATCAAGCGGGTCAACTGGATGCGGTTGATGAAAATGGGCTGGGACAATGTGGCGTTGCCCGCCGTCCTGGCCTATGCGACCGGGGGCGCCACCGCCGTACCAGGGGTGATCACTGGCCTCAAGGCGCTCTTCGGTAAGCCTGAGGAAAGTGCCCTTAAATCCGAAGAGGCGGAGAAACTTTTGAAGGATTTGGAGGAAACAGAGATTACAGAGGTCAAAGATTTCCGCGAGAAGTTCGACGAACTGCTCCGCGATTCAAAATTCAAGTCTCTTGTGGTGCTGATTGACGATCTGGATCGTTGTTCTCCTGACCGTATTGTTGAAAACCTTGAAGCGATTAGGTTGTTCCTCAACGTGGACAAGACGGCATTCATCATCGGTGCTGATCTACGCATCGTACGGCACGGGATCGCGGTGCGTTACCACCAAGCGCTCGATGCGGCTCGCACGTCTCCAGCTTTCGGGGAAAATCCCACCGAAGCTGCGGAGCAACTGGTGCGTGATTACGTTGAAAAGTTGATTCAAGTCCCCTACCATCTTCCGCGTCTGTCGCCCGCTGAAATCGAGACGTACCTCAGTCTGCTTTTCGCGAAACGGGATTTGCCTGCGGAGGACTTCAAGGTGTGCCTTGCGGAATGTGAAAAATTCCGGGCGGCAAATCGTTTCGGCCCGTTTGGCTTATCCGACATCCAGCAG
>Ga0302320_10004848_pt1 | contig 30352 bp, 22 predicted proteins | sample Bog_T0_3_FD_202130 | JGI IMG/M metagenome (GOLD analysis project Ga0302320, IMG submission 202130) | Peat permafrost microbial communities from Stordalen Mire near Abisko, Sweden - Bog_T0_3 | ecosystem: Environmental > Terrestrial > Soil > Wetlands > Peat | place: Sweden: Abisko, Stordalen Mire... | reverse complement strand
TTGCATCACTGCTGAAAGAATACCGCCTGCCAATTAGACGCGTCAGAAGCAAATCAGGGACCTATTCCCTATTCCCTTTTTCACTTCTTCACTTCTTCACTCGTTCCCCTATTCCCTGACACCTGAAACCTGAAACCTGACACCTGAATCCTGATCCCTGACACCTAACACCTGAAACCTGAAACCTGACACCTGATCCCTGACACCTGATCCCTGACACCTGTCCTTTCACACCACCTTGTACAGGAACCCCGTCGGCGACCCCCAGAGATTACGCGCGCGATCCTCATAGAAGATGCTGAACTCGATGCCCGCCAGGTCGAAGTCGAAGAGCGGAACGCGGTCGAAAGTGTAGTCGCCGCGCACCGAATACTCGTCGCCGCTGCAATCCACCATCAGTCCCTCTCCGCTGGAAAGCCGCTCGGGATGGGTCAGCAGCAACGAGCCGAACGCAAACACGCCCATGCCGAATTCGTTGCCCGCCATAGCCACCCGGGTCCGCCGCGCCGACGAGCCGCGATGAAGCATCCCCGCCTGCGCCGCCACCACCAGCATGTCGTTGCCCTGCTGCTGATCGGCCAAAATCGTCTCCGCAAGCTTGGAGCGCTCTGACTGGCGCAGGTAAATCTGGCCCAGCCGGCCGATAATGCGGTTTGAAAACCGCCGTCTCGCCGACAGAACCTCCAGCAGCATCTCCACAGCCTCGTTGTACGTGGCCGCGAGCGCCTGCCAGCGGGGAATCGCGAACCACGCCTCCGCGCCCTCCGGAAGCTGCAACCGCGACAGCTTCTCGTTGCAACTTCCCAGCTTCGGAAACAGCTTGCGCAGTTCCGTTACCTGGGCCTCCACCGGGCGTACGCGGTACGTCGGCGGATAGGCCCGGTTCGAACTCACTTCCTCGTCCTTGAACTTGTCGCTCACCGTGTGCCGCTGAATGATCTCCACCACCAGGTCGGCCACCTCGGACTTCAGCTTCTTGTCCATGTCCAGAACCGCCTGCGCCGTCTGCCGGTCCAGTTGCTCGATGGCCGACTTGTACGCCTTCTGGACGGCTTCGCCAAGGAATTGCTGAAGCATCTGGTTCTGATGCTCGGTGGTGTTCCCGGACAGATGCAGCGGAACAATCAAATGTGGTGTCGCCATAGTTCTCGCTTCGCGGGTAGTCGCGTTCTTTGCTCTTCATCGGCAAAGCTGCGGGTTACTCTAGTACCGGTTATTAAATAGGAGTTCCGGTTCGTAAAACAGATTTCAGCCCTCACAAACAGAACAGGCCGGCAGATTCGCCGGCCTGTTTGCTCAATCCCTGCCGCCCGTTTACGCAGCCGTATTGTTTACCACGAGTTCCGGCGCGGACGCCTGCGCCTCCCCCCTGGCCTTCAGCGTCGGCAACGCCACCGCCAGCACATCCTCTATGCGGCTGGCGTAGTGGATCGTGACGCCCTCGATCTGCTCCGGCGTCAGATCCTCTTCCACGTCCTGGCGGTTGTCCGCGGGCAGGATGATGGTTTGCACCCCGGCCCGGCGCGCAGCCAGAAACTTTTCCTTGATCCCGCCCACCGGCAGCACATTCCCGCTCAGCGTGATCTCCCCGGTCATCGCCGTCAGCGGCCGCACCGGCACATCGGTCAGCAGCGATGCCAACACCGTTGTCATGGTCACGCCGGCCGAGGGTCCATCCTTCGGTATCGCCCCCGCGGGCACGTGAATGTGCAGATCGATCTCCTTGTTGAAGTCCTCCGCCAGCCCCAGGCTGCCGGAGTTCGACCGCACCCACGTCAGCGCCGCCTGCATCGACTCCTGCATCACCTCGCCAATTTGCCCGGTCATGGTAAAGCCGCCCTTGCCCTTCATCTTGTTGGCCTCGATGAACAGAATGTCCCCGCCGGCCGGCGTCCACGCCAGTCCCACGGCCACGCCGGGCCTCTTCACCCGCTCCGCAACTTCGGTTTCCACGCGCACCTGGATGCCGCCCAGAAATTCCTTCAGCACCTCGCGTGTAACCACGAGTTTTTCCGTCTTGCCCTCCACCACCCGCCGCGCCTGCTTGCGGCAGACCGTGCCCAGCGTTTGTTCCAGCTTCCTCACTCCCGCCTCGCGCGTGTAATGGCGAACCACGTAGCGCACCGCATCCTCGGGAAATTCGATCTGCTCCGTCGTGATGCCGTTCTCCTTGATCTGGCGCGGAATCAGGTACCGGTTGGCAATGTGCAACTTCTCCTCTTCGCTGTAACCCTGCAGGAAGATCAACTCCATCCGGTCCAGCAGCGGCGGCGGCACGGTGTCCAGCATGTTCGCCGTGCAGATAAACAACACCTTTGACAAATCAAAAGGCACGTCCAGATAGTTGTCGCGGAAGCTGTTGTTCTGTTCCGGATCAAGCGTTTCAAGTAATGCCGAAGCCGGATCGCCCCTGAAATCGCGGCCCAGCTTGTCCACCTCGTCCAGCATGATCACCGGGTCGTTGACATCGGCGCGCCGGATGCTCTGGATAATCTGCCCCGGAAGCGCCCCGATATACGTCCGGCGATGCCCGCGAATCTCCGCCTCGTCGTGCATCCCCCCCAGCGAGACCCGCTGGAATTTACGCCCCAGCGCGCGCGCAATCGACCGCCCCAGGCTGGTCTTGCCCACCCCCGGTGGACCGACAAAGCACAGAATCGGACCCTTCATGTCCGGCTTCAGCTCTTTCACGCTCAGATAGTCCAGGATGCGGTCCTTTACTTTCCTCAGCTCGTAATGGTCCTCGTCCAGAATCTCCTTGGCCTTGCTGATGTCGATCTTCGAGCCGGAGCTCTTGGCCCACGGCAAAACCGCCAGCCACTCGATGTAATTACGCGTCAGTGAGTAGTCGGCCGCCATCGGAGACATCCGCGCCAGCCGCGCAAGTTCCTTCAGCGCCTCCTTCTTCACGTCCTCCGGCATTCCCGCCGCGTCGATCTTCTGGCGCAGATCCTCAATCTCCCGCTGACCCTCGTCCTGCTCGCCCAGCTCCTTCTGAATCGCCTTCATCTGCTCGCGCAGATAGTAATCGCGCTGCGACTGCTGCACCTGGTCCTGCACCTCGGTCTGGATCTTGGCGCGCAACTGCTGCACCTCGATCTCCTTGGCCAACAGCTTGTTCAGTTGCTCCAGCCGCTCCACCACGCTGGCTGTCTCCAGCAGTTGCTGCTTCTCGTCGGTGGTTAGAAACGGCAGAGACGAGGCCACAAAATCCACCATCCGGCCCGGCTCTTCGATGTTCCCGGCAATGGTGCGCAACTCGTCTGAAAGCGTCGGAGACTCGGAAACAATCTGCTGGAATTGCGCGATCACGTTGCGCACCAGGGCCTCGGAACTCGATGTCTCCGCCGGCTCAATGTCCTCAAGCGCCTCCACTTCCGCCACCATGAACGGCTCGGTCTGGCTGTAGCGCGTCAGACGCACCCGCCCTACCCCTTCCGTAAACACAAACCGGCTCTGGTTGGGCATGCGCACAACCTTGTGCACCGTCGCAATCGTTCCCACCGGGTGCATGTCCACCGGCTGCGGCGAGTCCTTGCGGGGATCGAACTGCGCCACCACTACGATGGTCCGCTCCTCGCCCAGCGACTCGATCAACTGGATTGAACTCTCGCGCCCTACCGTGAGCGGAAGCACCGCATGGGGGAACAACACCGTTTCCCGGACCGGCAAGACCGGAATCCTGCGCACTCCCGTGCCTGGCTTGGCGGCCGGGTCGCGTGGCGGAGCAGCGATCGAAGATTGGTTTGACATTGAGTGCCCTCGTATCAGCTTTTCTTCATTAGACCACGAAGAAATGGAAAGGATTCAGAAATCCCCCCGGAATCCTCCCGCTTCTCGACCCGGAAACCCGTTCTCTCTTGTGCTTACGGTTCGCAACGGGGCGCAGTTCCCTGTGCTGCCGGCTCCCTATGCTGCCGGCTCCCTGTACTGTTTGATGAGCAATTCCCGCCAGCACGGCCAGATCCCTCAAAAAAAACACGGCACCCCCAGCCCTCCCGGCTGCGGGTCTTGATCGCACTTTGCCTTTCGAGGGGTCTATCGGCCAAAAACCGCGCGAAGTGAGTGGCGCGAAATAGCTCACTTTTCAGGACTTTTCCCAAGCTCCGCCGAGCCATATTCAAGTGTGTCTCCGGCGATTAGTAGCGCCGGTCTCCAGACCGGCTGTCCTGGCGGCGTCCACGCCGCCACTCGGCGCCCATTCCCAGGAACACTTCCTCCCGGCCAAAGGCCTAATCGTTCGAGCCGCCCTTGATCGCCGTCTCGATCTTGTCCCAGAGGCTGTCGCGAGGCTCAACCACAGGAAATAAACGGCGCGCCGCCTCGGCGATCGTCTCCAGGTCGGATAACAGCGCGCGGCAAAGCTCGCAGCTCTGAATATGGGGAAGGCTCGAGGCGTTTTCGCCGGAACTGATCAGTTCCGGAAGCTGCGCCTGAAAAGCAAGACAACTCTCGTTGCTCCGTTCGCCGGTCATGCCCGCTCCTCCAGCTCGGTGTTGATGCGCAAGGCGTCACGCAGCTTCAACCGCGCCTTGTGCAGCTGAGATTTGCTGTTTCCAATCGAGCAGTCCAGCATGGCGGCAATCTCATTATGCTCGAACCCTTCCACGTCGTGAAGGATAAATATGAGACGGTACCCGGCCGGCAAATTCGCAACCGCCCGCTCCAGCGCCAGCCGGTCGATGGCCCCCGTCAGCATCAGGTCGGGAGCTCCGAAGCTGCGCCCCGGACCCTCCTCCGGCGCCGGCTCCATGGCTTCGTCCAGTGAAATCAGCGACAGGCTCTTCTTGCGCAGTTGCATCAGCACCACGTTGATCGCCAAACGGTGCAGCCACGTTGAAAACGCCGAATCGCCGCGAAACGTCCCAATCTTGCGATGCAGTTGAAGAAACGCTTCCTGCGTCAGGTCTTCCGCTTCCGCAACATTGCCCACCATGCGCAGGCAGAGAGAATAGATGCGCCGCTTGTGGAGAGAGTAAAGTTGGGCAAAGGCGTGGTGGTCGCCGGCCTGCGCGCGTGCCAGCGCATCGGCTTCTCCAGGGTCTGGAGGAGATGCCCGCGTAAACGATACAGGCCGGTTCCCTCCCGCCCCGACGGATGCCCCTGCGCGGTTGGTGTGCGTTGAATTGGTTACTTGCCTGGGAAGTGGGGAATCGGACATGCGCTTCCTTGGGGTTCAGTGGCCAAACCGGGTCTGCGTACGCTTGGCTTCCTTCGTTAGTATAAGGGTAAGCGGCGCTTACGAACTGTGCGTCGCTAATGTGGAGTGTCAGAAGCTGCGTATGGTTGCTTATACTCCACCCCAGGAAGCAAAAAATCGTTTCTGGGACGAATTTCAGCTCCCGAGGAAGTAAACGGCGATTCCTGGGGACATTTGATTTCTGGGATCAATGCCCTTCGGCAAATGCGGTCTGGCCCTCACCGGCTGACTTGCCGCAAACCCGGTGCCCCGGCAAACCACGACCGGGGCGGGCGGACCGTAAAACCTTGCGCCGAGGCCCCATGCCGCGGCTGGCCATGGAACGGGGTTTCGATTCCCCGCGCTTTTGGGAGATAGAGTCTTGCGGACAAAGCCGGCAGGCAACTTCGGCCATCCACCCCGGCGACAGGATTCTCGGCCTGCGGCGGTGGCGCGCCCGCTGCCCATCCGATTCGTTTTCGCCTGCTCCCTGGCCTGCGCGCTTGCCGTCACGGCTGCATCCAGCCAGCAGCCGGCCCCAGCCACCGCTCCAGCCCCGCCCTCAAGCCCTCCCACTACCAGCCAGGCCCTGACGCCGCTCGGTGAACCGGTCCCGGATGCCGGCCTCGAATGGACCGGACTCACCGTTCGGCACATCTCCTTCGCCGGCGTCTCCGGCCTCCGCCTCGTCCAGGTTGCCGGTCAGCTTGCCCAGGCCGAGGGCCAACCGCTCAATCCTGACGACCTCAAAAAAAGCCTGCGCCAGCTCTTCGCCACCGGCCTTTACGAAGATGTCCAGGTAGAGGCCCAGCGCGTCCCCGGTGGCGTGGATCTGATCTTCCGCGGTACGTCGCGCATGTTTATCGGAACCGTGACCGCCTATGGAGCCACCGGCGCAACCATGAATACCCAATTGGTGAGCGCCGCACAACTCGCCGCCGGCTCGCGCTTTACCCAGGAAAAGCTCACTCGCGCGCTCGACCAGATGCGCGCCACGCTCGCGCAAAACGGCTTCCATCAACCCACCATCAACCACGCGCTGACGCCGCATCCTGACGATCAGTTGGTCGATATTGCGTTTCAGGTGGCCTCCGGCCCACAGGCGCGCGTGGGCAACGTCGTCATTACCGGCGACCCTGGTATCAGCCTGGCTGAGTTCCGCCACTACGCCCATCTCAGAGTCGGCGCCCATGTGGACCACGATACCGTCAACCGCGCTTTGGATGGATTGCTGAAACACTACCAGGGCGAGGACCGCCTCGAAGCCGAAATCAAACTCGAATCGGCGCTCTACGACCCCAGCGCCAAAGTGGTGAACTTCCGCTTTTCAGCTACCCGCGGCCCAATCGTCAAGGTGCTGGTCCAGGGCGCCAAAATTTCCGCGGAGCGCGTCAAGCACATTATTCCCGTCTATGAGGAGGGCGCAGTCGACGAGGACCTGCTCAACGAGGGCAGCCGCCGCCTCCGCGACTACTATCAGCGGCAAGGTTATTTCGACGTCAAGGTTGCCCACCAGCAGCAGTCCCCCGGTGACCAGCAGGTAAGCATCCTCTTTACGGTGCAACTGGGGCCGCGGCGGCGCGTGGAGCATGTGCTCATTACCGGAAATCACTACTTCGACACGCCTACACTCATGGAGCGCTTGAGCGTTCATGCCGCCAATACGCTCGACCGGCACGGCGCATACAGCCAGTCCCTGGTCTCCGCCGACATAAGCGCCCTGCAGGCCGTTTACCAGAATAACGGCTTCCCCAACGTAAAAATCGCGCCTCAAACCAGCACTCCGGAAACCATCCTGGCAGACAATCGCTCCGCCAATCCCGCCGCTCCGCCCTCAGCCCCGAAAACGGCCCCGCTCACCGTGACCTACAGGATCGACGAAGGCGCGCAGATGCGGGTTGGATCGGTGCGCATTGAAGGCAACCAGCATATCGGTGCGGAAAAGCTGACGCCCCTGCTCAACACCTCTCAGGGACAGTTGCTTTCACCGCAGAATATGGCCGGAGACCGCGATACGCTCATGACCGCCTACATGAGCCGGGGATTCGAGCAGGTCACGGTCGAGGTCGGCCAGCAGATCGAGGCGGCGGACCCCAACAAGGTGGACGTAGCCTTCCGCATCGTCGAGGGACAGCAGGTTTTTATCCGCAAGGTCCTGCTCACCGGGTTGCACTACACGCGGCCCGAAACCGTAGCCCGCGCCATCACCATCCATGCCGGCGACGTGCTCAACCAGACGGCGCTTCTCGACACCCAGCGCAACCTCTATAACTACGCGCTCTTTAACGAAGTCAACACCGCCATCGAGAATCCCAATGGCGGCGAGCCGGAAAAGACCGTTTTGCTCCAACTCACCGAGGCCCGGCGCTGGACGCTCACTTACGGCTTCGGTTTTGAGGCCCAGACCGGCCAGCCGCAGAACAACTGCGCCGGCGCCATTGCCGCAGGCGTGGCCTGCAACCCCAACGGAAAAACCGGCGTCAGTCCCCGCGTCCTGGCCGACATTACCCGCAACGGCCTCTTCGGCAGGGAACAGTCGGCCTCGTTGCAAGCCACCTACGGCCTGCTCGAGCAGAGCATCGGGCTGCTCTACCAGGTTCCCCATTTTGAAGGCGCGCGGAACTTCGGCTTCAGCTTCTCCGGCGGCTACGCCAACAGCGAAGACGTTGCCACATACGTAGCTTCCCGGCTCGCCGCCGGCTTCCGTTTCACTGAGAGTTTTGTGGCCCCTGGTTCCTTTTTGTCCAAGGCCAACACCTTCGTCTACGAAATCGACTTCCGCCGCGTGAAAGTTGCCGCCGGCACCCTGCAGGTTTATCCCGGCGAGATTTCGGAGTTGGCCACGGCAACGCGCGTCGGTGGACCCGCGTTCACATGGATCCGCGACAACCGCGATCAGCCCATGGATGCCCACCGCGGCACCTACACCAGCTTTCAGGAGTTCCTCTCCGACAAGGTCATTGGCGCGCAGGCGCAGTTCAACCGTATCGATGTCTCCAACTCCAGCTACTACGGCTTCGACAAGGAAAAATTCGTGCTGGCCCGCGACACCCGCTATGGACAGGTGCGCGCCTTCGGCTCCGGCGTGAGCGAATTGATTCCCCTCCCCGAGCGCCTCTTCGCCGGCGGCCCCACTTCCCTGCGCGGCTTTTCCTTCAATGGCGCGGGACCGCGCGATCCCGAGACCGGCTTTCCCATCGGCGGCGCCGGCGCTCTGATCAACAGCACCGAACTGCGCCTGCCGCCGCCCACTCTGCCCTGGTTCGGAAATACCCTCAGCTTCGTCCTGTTTCACGATATGGGCAACGTCTTCACCAACGCCGGCGACGCCTGGATCAGCGCCATTCGCATTCACCAGCCCGATCGCGACACCTGCAAGAACCTGGCCACGGTCGGCGATCCCGCCACTTACCTTCCCACCGGCCCTACTACCTCTACCGGAACCCAGGGTCAGTGCGGCTTCAACTACTTCTCCCACGCGCCCGGCCTCGGCTTGCGCTACCATACGCCGGTCGGGCCCATCCGGCTGGATTTCAGCTACAACCTGAACCCGCCCATCTACCCCGTCAACATCAACTACTCGCACTCCAATTCGTTCGCATCTCCATACGTGGGACAGGCGGCCCACTTCAACTTCTTTTTCAGCCTCGGACAGGCTTTCTGATGCCCACACACTCTTCAACCCGGCCCGGCGCCGCAAATGGACCCCGGGTGCCCCCGGTCTCGATTTTGAGACCGGGGATTGACAACCGTCCCGTGCCCCATCCTTGCGCCTTTCTTCCGGCGCAAGGGTGCGATAGCACGAACCCCCGCCCGACCGCCCCGACCACACCTCGTCGCACCCACATGTTGACCTTGCTCGCCAGCCTTTGCCTCGCTCTGACCGCCGTAATCCATGTGCCGGCACAGACCCCTCCAGCCGTGCTCGATCGCGTGGTGGCCGTCGTCAACCGCCAGGTCATCCTGGCCAGCGATCTGGATGACGAGATTCGCCTTTCCGTGCTCGACCCCAGCCTCGTGGGACAAGGCAACCTCACCCGCCGGCGCGCTCTCGAGCAGTTGATCAGCCGCGCGCTCATCGATCAGCAAATCCGCCAGGAGGACGCGCAGGCCGCCGAACCCACGGCCGAAGAAGTGGACGCGCGCCTCTCCGAGATTCGCAGAGAACTTCCCGCCTGCGTCCACCAGAACTGCGCCACCGATGACGGATGGAAAGCGTTTCTTGCCGCCCACGGCCTCACCACGGAACGCGTCGACGCCTACCTCCGCTACCGCCTCGAAATCCTGCGCTTCATTGAACTCAGGTTCCGCCAGGATATCCGCATCTCGCCGCAGGAAATCGCGGCCTATTACAACGGCACCCTCGTGCCTCAATACGCGCCCGGCGAATCGGTTCCTTCGCTCGACAAAGTCTCGCCCCGCATTGAAGAGATCCTGCTCGAGCAGCGGGTAAACGTGATGTTCGACGAATGGCTCACCAATCTGCGCAAGCAGGGCGACGTTGAAATACTGGACCCGGCGCTCGAAACGCCCGATGCGCAACCCGGAGCAGGAAGCCAATGAGCGAGCAGGAAATTACGCCTCTAGTCCCGCCGGAGCCGCCGCCGCTGCCCAGGCGCAGCCGCCTGCGCCGCTTCTTCCTGCGCCATCTTCCCTTTACACTGGCCGGCCTCGCGGTTCTGCTGGTGCTGCTCACCATCGGCGCCTATTTCTTCTTGAGTTCGATACGTTTCGAAAACATCGTCCGCGGCCGCCTCGCCGCGTCCATCGAAAATCTAACCGGCGGACGAGTTGAAATCGGCTCCTTCCACTGGCATCTGCTCAACCTCCAGGCCGATGTCGACGGCCTGGTCGTTCACGGCCTTGAAGCTCCCGGCGAGGCGCCCTATGCGCGCATCGATCATCTCCGCATCCGCGGCAGCCTGCTCGGCTTCATCAACCCCCGCATCCTGCTCCGCGATCTCGAAATCACCCGCCCCCAGTTTCACCTCATCGTTTATCCCGGCGGCCAGACTAACCAGCCCCATCCGCGCCGGCCGCGGAAACCCGGCCAGCCCTTCCTCGATCAACTCTTCGACCTTGAGGCCGGCCACGTCGCCGTCGAGCAAGGCGTCTTCGATTACGACAACCGCGCCTCAGCCTTCGACTTTCAGGACCGCTTCGTGCCCCTCGATTTTGAGGCCAGCGACGTTTCGCTGCTCATGAGCTATGTTCCGCCCGGCGCGGGAAATCCTGAAACCTATCGCATCGAGGCCGGTGCCACCGACCTGAAGTTCGCCCGCACCATACCGAAAAGCAAAATTCCTCCGGTGCACGGATATTTCCGCGCCACGCTGGACCTCACCCGCACCGGCGCAACCCTGCACAGCCTGCGCCTCACCGCCCACAGTCGCGACGGCAAGGACCATTCGCTCGAGATTTCCGGCGCGCTCCAGGACTTCTCCCACCCCAATTGGCAATCGCGGGTTAGCGGCGAACTCGACATGCGGCTGCTGAACCCCATCACCGGCTATCCCTACACTCCGGAAGGCATCGCCCATCTTGACCTCGATGCAAAAGGCCTTGGCCAGGAGTTCTTGGTCGACGGCAGCGTGCATGTGAATGGTGGCGCCTACATCGGCACCGGTGTCTCGGAGAGAGGCGTCGAATTGGATGCGCGGGTCCATGCCGATCCGCGCCGCTTGCTGATCACTTCGATCGTGGCGCGCCTCCACCAGGGAGGCAGAATCGAAGGCGCGGTCGATCTCGCGCCCTGGCTTCCGCAGAATGCCGGGCCCGGCGCACCGCAGACGGTCGGCGCGCATGCCACGCGCTCATCCGTCCGCCGCATTGCGCCTCCGCCTCAACCCGGCGACATTACCATTCCCGTCGACGGCAAGGTGACCGCCGATTTCAAAGACGTCGCTCTCGACACCATCCTCGATATGGTCAGCCAGCCGCCGTTCCAGCGCCTGGGCCTCGACACCCGCGTGAACGGCCTCGCCGTCGCCAACTGGATTAAAGGCGACTCGAACACTGTGGCCGTGAACGCAACGCTGGCGCTGATCGCTCCTCCGCCCAACGCAGCCCAAAATTCCGCGCCCGCGCAGGAGGTCCCCGCCAGCGGAGTCATCGATGCCACCTACTCACAGCGCAATGGCGGCGTGGACCTGCGCAAACTCGAGCTTCACCTGCCCTCGAGCGAGATCGATGCGCGCGGGCAACTCGGCGCTTACCCGCTCTCCAGCCCCACCGCGCTCAATATCGGTTTCCATTCCCGCAACTTCAGCGAATTCGACACCGTCCTTCGCGACCTCGGTTTGCAGCGCGGCCAAAAAAGCGGCGTCGAGGCTCTGCCTGTGGCCTTATCCGGCCAGGCGGACTTTGACGGCACATGGGATGGCTCGCTCGTCAAGCCGCGCTTGGCCGGCCACCTCAAAGCCACCGAACTCGCCATCGAGATGCCTGCCGCCAGCAACGATCCCGGCCAGCCCCGCTTCGTCCATGTGGATTCACTCGAGGCCGACGGCAGCTACGCGACCGCGCGCATCGCCGTCCTTCACGCCCTCGCCCTGCGCGGCCAGACCAGGATTGCTTTTTCCGGAACCCTCGTCACTCCGGATGCTTCCGTTGTTTCCGGGCCGTCCTTCGATGCCGGCTCCGTCATGCACGTCCACTTGCAGGCGAGCAAGGTCGGCATGGACGACGTGCAGCCGTTCCTCAGCCAAAACCTGCCCGTAACCGGCACGCTCGATGCGCAACTCCAGTTGGACGGTCCCCTCCGTGCTCCCGGGGGCTCGGGATCGCTCGAACTCGACGGCGGCAGCATCTACGGCGAACCCGTCACCCGCCTGCGCGCCCAGGGAACATTGGCCGGCCAGGTCGTGAAGCTCTCCGCAATCAGCCTCGGCGCAGAAGGCGGAAACATTACCGGCTCCGGCAGCTACGACCTCCACGCCAAAAGTTTTGAGGCCGAGGCCAACGGCGCTGGCGTCGACGTCTCCCGAATCCGATGGCTGCATGAGCAGGATCTGGATGTAACCGGCAAGCTCGCCATCTCCCTTACCGGCTCGGGAACCCTCGACGATCCGCGTCTGGAGAGCCATGCGACCCTCAGCGGGCTGTCCCTGGGCGGCGAACAACTGGGCAGCCTCGAACTCACCGCTCACACCGCCAACAGCGCGTTGAACTACGACGTGACCACTAAGCTCGAAGGCGCCGAACTGACCATGCGCGGGCATACGGCACTGCGCGGCGACTACGCAACCCAGGCCCAACTGAATTTTTCGCATTTCAACATCGGCGCACTGCTCAAGCTGGCCCACGTCGAAGCCATCACCGGCGAATCCGCGCTGGCCGGAACCGTCACCCTATCCGGCCCGCTCAAAAATCCTGACCGCCTCCAGGGCGACGCGCGGCTCCAGGAACTCGCCGTTACCCTGGCCGGCGTCCATCTCCAAAGCCAGGGCGGCGTACACGCTACGCTGGCCAACGCGCGCATCCATCTTGACCCGTTGCACATCACCGGCGAAGACACCGACCTGAACGCGCAAGGCACCCTCGCGCTCCAGGGCGCGCGCCAGTTGGATCTGGCCGCCAGCGGCGCCATCAACCTCAAGCTCGCCGAAACCCTCGATCCCGATCTCACCGCCAGCGGCACCACTACATTTCAAGTGGAGGCGCACGGCCCCCTTAGAGATCCAGGGTTGCAGGGCCGCATCGATTTTCAAAACGGCTCCCTCTCGCTCGAAGACCTTCCCAACGGCCTCAGCCAGTTGCACGGCACCCTGGTGTTCAACCAGAACCGGCTTGAAGTGCAGACCCTCACCGCCATGACCGGCGGAGGCCTGCTCAGCGTGGGCGGCTCGCTGGCTTATCAGCACGGCCTTTACGCCAACCTCACCGCCACCGGCAAAGGCATTCGCATCCGCTACCCGCAGGGAGTCAGTTCGCTGGCTGACGCCACCCTGCGCCTTGAGGGCTCGCAGTCCAGCCTGCTGCTCTCCGGCAACGTGATCGTTACCCGCTTTACCGCCAGCGACGAACTTGATATCGCGGCCCTCGCCGCCCAGGCCAATGCCGTGCAGACCGTCGTCGCGCCCAATGCGCCGTCAAACCACGTGCGCCTCGACGTCCACATTGTTTCCTCGCCGCAGTTGAACTTTCAAAATCCCTTCGCCAAGCTGGCCGGCGATGTCGACCTGCGCCTCCGCGGCACCGTTGCCTCTCCATCCCTGCTCGGCCGCGTCTCCATCACTGAAGGGAGCGCCCTCATCGCGGGAACCCGCTACGACCTCCAGCGCGGAGACATCTCCTTCACCAACCCGGTCCGCATCGAACCCGTCATCGACCTCACCGCAACCGCCCACGTCGAGGATTACGACATCACCCTCGGTCTGCTCGGAACGACCGCCAAGCTGGCCGTCACCTACCGCAGCGATCCACCCATGCCTGAATCCGACGTCGCCTCCCTGCTCGCCCTCGGCCACACTGAGAGCCAGCAGCGCCTCTATACCCAGCAGCAGGAACAGGCCCTCGCCAATCCCACCACCGACGCCCTGCTCGGCGGCGCGCTCAACGCCACCGTCAGCAGCCGCGTGCAAAAACTCTTCGGGGCCGGCTCCGTCAAAGTCGATCCCAACTACCTCGGCGCATTCGGAAACTCCACCTCCCGCATCACCGTCCAGGAGCAGTTGGGCCGCAACGTCATCCTCACTTACGCCACCGACGTAAACACCACCGGCCAGCAGCTACTTCAGGCCGAAGTGGCCATCAACCGCCACGTCTCCCTGGTCATAGCCCGCGATGAATCCGGCGTCTTCTCCATGGTCATCAAAGCCACCCGCCGTTACCGCTAAGCCCGGGCGCCAACCCGCCAACTTGGCAGGTGGCCCACTCATCACGGCATTGGCAGCTGTGCCCCGTTCATCGCGGCCCTATCGCGATGAGCGGGTCTTCGGGCAGGTGGCCCACTCATCACGGCATTGGGAACTGTGCCCCGTTCATCGCGGCCCTATCGCGATGAGCGGGTCTTCGGGCAGGTGGCCCACTCATCACGGCATTGGGAACTGTGCCCCGTTCATCGCGGCCCTATCGCGATGAGCGGGTCTTCGCCGGGTGCCCCATCCTTTGTGCGCCCTTTGCACAAGGGTGGGAAACCACAACCCTTCACCCGCCACTCTCAACCCACTCCAATTTATTTTGGACCCGTCAAAAACCCGCTGTCCGTCAGCCAATCCGCCATCCGTTGCGGCCACGTATTCACCGTCACCAGCTTTGATCGGTCGCCCATGTTGAATGCGTGTCTGCCCTTGGCCAGAAAAATCGCCTCCACGGGAACATTGGCCGCAAGCAGCTTCTCATAAATGCCCAGCGTCGTCTTGTTGCATCCATAATCGTCGTCGTTGGCCACCAGCAGAAACGCGGGAGGCGAATTGGCCGGAACCGTATCGGGCACGCTTCCGCCGGGATAAACCAGCATCTGAAAATCCGGCCGGCCGTTGAGCCGGTCGATGGGATCCGCCGCCGCCGGATCTCCGTCGCCCGGCGCATAGGCGATCATCGAAATCAGCGCGCCGCCGGCCGAAAATCCCAGCATCCCCACCCGGTGCGGATCGATGTTCCACTCCGCGGCCCGGCTGCGAATCAGCCTCATGGCGCGATACGCATCTTGGCGCACATTCTCCATCGTGTACGGAGAACCCGCCTCTCCCGGCAGCCGGTACTTCAGCGCAAACGCGGCCACGCCGATGCTGTTCAGAAACTCCGCCGCCTGTTTGCCCTCGCCGTTGAAAACCAGCTCCCGAAATCCTCCGCCGGGCGCAATCAACACCGCCGCCCCCGTAGCTTTCTCCTTGGGCGGCAGAAATATCGTGATCGAGGGATTGTTCACATTGCGCACCCAATAATCCTGGGCTTGTTCCGGCACGTCTTTGAGTTTCTCGAATCCGGGCGCGCCGTTGTTCCAGAGAGGGACCACCTGCGGCGGCGTTTGGGCGCTCGCCGTAACGCACAGCGCAACCGCGGTTGCCAAGACTGCGAAAAGTGTTTTCATTGGGTCGATTGTCCTTTCATGAACGAATGCACTAACAGGATTGTAGGCGCGCCGCAACCGCTCCGGTACAATGGGCACGCTGAGCAAATTTGAAAGAGCCTCCATGGAGACAGGGCCAACCCTCGAGAACACCCCGCCGCTTCACCACCCCCGCCAATTCGGCTTTCTCGAATTCGCTTTCATTGGACCCCACGGCCTCCGCGCCGGATGGTCCGTGCTCCTCGCCTACTGCCTCTTCTATCCCTTCCGCATCCTGATAGGCACCCTCTTCTTCACCGCCAACCTGGTCAGCGACAACAGCGGCTACACGGCAGCCTCCATGTTCCTCATGGAGCTGATTCCCTTTCTCGCCATGCTGGCAGCCGCGGCCATCGTTGCTCTCATCGAGCACCGCCGCATCATGGACTACAACCTGGCCGGTTCCCGCCGCCCGCTCAATTTCATCTCCGGCCTCGTCACCGGATTTGTGGCGCTCTCCGCGCTCATAGGCGCGCTCCATTGGGGCGGATGGCTGCACTTCGGCCCCGCCGCGCTTTCCGGCTTCCACATCTTTCGCTATGCCGCGCTTTGGGGCTCGACTTTCCTTCTCGTCGGCGCCGTCGAGGAAGGTATGTTCCGCTGCTACCTCCAGTTCACCCTCACCCGCGGCATCAACTTCTGGTGGGCGCTTGCCGCCGAATTCGCTCTCTGCTCGTACCTCATCCTCTTTAACCGCGGCAGCGGCACATGGGGCGTCTACGCCGTCGCCCTGCTCGGCCTCTTCCCTTGCCTCATTCTTCACCAAAGGAACACTGCACGGAGTGCATTCTGGCAGGCGGCCTGGGTCACGTCCACCGCCTTCGGCCTCATCCATACCTCCAACAACGGCGAAAACTGGATTGGAATCTTTGCCGCCGCCGGCATCGGCTTCGCTTTCTGCGTCAGCGTCCGCGTCACCGGCTCGGCCTGGTGGGCCATCGGCTGCCACGCCGCATGGGACTGGACCGAAACCTACTTCTACGGTACCGCCGACAGCGGAATTCCCGCCCGCGGACACTTCCTCACCACCACCCCCGCCGGCAATCCCCTGCTCAGCGGCGGCGCGGACGGCCCCGAAGGCAGCCTGCTCGTGCTCGGCGCAATCCTGCTGCTGATCGCCTTGTTGCTCTGTCTTCACGGGAGAAGATTGACCGCACCCTTTGTTTCTGAATCCGCTGCCAACCACCACCCCGGCGACCCAACCCTGTCGCCGCAGGCCCCGGAGTGAGCGATTCATGCGTCTGTGGCTGAACCGGACCGGCGAAGTTTCTCTGCGCGAGCAGTTGATCACCCAGATTGTGTTGAGCATTCTCAGCCGCGAGATGCTTCCCGGCCATCGCCTGCCCAGCACTCGCGACCTGGCTCGCCGGTTTGGAATTCATCCCAACACCGCCAGCGCGGCCTATCGCCAGTTGGAGCAGGAAGGCTGGCTTGAATTCCGCCACGGCAGCGGCGTCTTCGTGCGCAGCGCCCGGCCCTCCACAACCCTCAGCCCTGAACTGGCCGTCGACCAGTTGATCGGCGACATGGCCGCCAAGGCGCGCCGCCTCGGCGTGACCGATTCGCTCCTGCGCGCCCAGATGCGCCGCTGGCTCTCCTTCGAGCCGCCCGCCCGCTGGCTGCTCATCGAGCCCGATCCCAACCTCTGTGGAGTCGTGATGTTCGAAATGGAGCAGGAGCTCGGACTGCCCGTCTCCGGCTGTGCGCCCTCCGAGTGCTCCACGCCCGGCATTCTCGAGCGATCCATCCCCGCCGTGCTGCCCAGCAAAGCCGCCGCCGTCCGCCAGCTTCTTCCCGCCGGCACTCAGCTCACCGTCCTTGAGGTTCAGCCCGTCTCCCCTGAACTGCAAGCCGCCCTGCTCAAATATCTGCCCGAGCACTCGGGCGACCTGATCGCCATTGCCTCCCGCTGGGAAGATTTCCAGCGCATCGGGCGCACCATGCTCATCGCCGCCGGCATGGCCCCGGAAAGCCTGCTGGTGCGCGACGCCGCCCGTCCCGGCTGGAAACGCGGCCTTGAAACAACCTCCGCCGTCATCTGCGATGCGGCCACGGCTCAGCAACTTCCCAAAGGCTGCTTCCCCCTCGTCTACCGCCTGCTCAGCGAATCCTTCCTCGCCCAACTCCGCGAAATTGAATCCACCCTCACCACCCCAGCACCCGCGCGGTAGGTCAGAGCTGGTAGGTCAGGGCTTTAGTGCCTGCGTGAGAACTCGTTCCTGCGCCAACTTGCCAACTCGCCATGCCCGCGAAGCGGGCGCTAACTTGCTGCCTTTGAGTAAAAACGGGCTTCTGCGCCAACTTGCCAACTCGCCATGCCCGCGAAGCGGGCGCTAACTTGCTGCCTTTGGGTAAAAACGGGCTCCTCTCAAGCCCCGAATGAACGCTCTCACACTCTCTCTTCAGCCCTGACATTCACAACACCAGGAAATGCGGGGCTCTACCCCTGAGGAATTCGTTTGAGGGATCGGCCTGCCCATCCGCTCGATTCACCCCCACTGTGACACCCGCGAAACTGTCCTAATCGCCCCACACACACGTGTGCATTCCCCCTAACCTCGTTCCTGTTAGTCCAAAAGGAGTTCCGATGAACCGTCCGATGACCCAAGCCGTTCTCTTCCTCAGCCTCTGCCCGCTGCTGGTGGCACAGCAGCCCACGCAAGCCGTCTCGCCCTCCACCACCGCGCAGCCCGCCCAGGCCATCCAAATCACCGGCTCTCTCGAGCTCACTCAAGCCCCGCAACAGCCGGTAGAAGAGCATCCGCTCACCGCAGCCGATCTCGATCGCGGCCAGATTCTCAAAAAGGCGCAGACCATCTGCATCTTTTCGGATACCGATTTTCTCTCCTCCGCCACCCTCTCCAGGGCTCTGCTGAACCAAAAGGACTGGCAGAAGCTGGGCCTGTCGATCGTCGACAGCCCCCGCTACGACAATCCGCGCATCAGCAAGCCGCGTCCTGCCGAGCTGCAACTCCAGATCGACCGAGTCGTCTTCACGCATATCCACACCTACGTCCTCACGGAAAGGACAACAGGCATCGTCCTCGCCTCGGGCAGGGTCAGAGCCCTCGACGGAGTCGTCGCCTCCGGTCCCATGGCCGAGCAGATTGTGAAAATACTCTCCGCCGCCCGGCTCCCCGCGCCGACGGCGGGTGCTGACAGCGGGCTGTAAGCGCACGCAAGCCAGTTGAGAAAGGAATCGCCATGATCCGCAAGCTTCTCCAATCCGTTCTCTGCATCTGCCTCGCGCCGCTGCTGGCGGCGCAGCAGCTTCCGGCAACAGTCGAGTCCTCCGACGCAACGCAGGGTGCCGCTCCCGCTTCGCCGCAGACAACCGCCCATGCATCGCCGGAATCCGTCACCATCCCCAAAGACACGAAGATCGAATTGGTAGCCCTTGAAACGGTCTCATCGGAAACTGCAACCAAAGGGTCTCCCGTCCGATTCGCAGTGGCCAAAGACATCGTGGTAGATGGAGTCACTGTGCTTCATGCGGGAACACAAGCCTTTGGAAAAGTCACCAAGGCCAAACGCGGTATTGCCTATCATCAATGGGCTGACCTCGAGATTCGAGTAAAGGAAATTCAGATCGGCAACGGCCCTAAACTGCGCTTGACGAGATCTGAGCCACAACCCAAGGAAAAGACAAGCGAAGTTATAAAGGACCTTGCATGGTGTGCCTTTCCACCAGCTGCAATCGTATGTATCGCCTTCGCGCTCGGAGCCAGCGAGGACGGCACTGAAAAACCGAATGCAAAAAGTGGAGAACAAGACGGGCTGCTCGCCTGCACCGAGTGGGATTTCTGGGCCAAATCGCCAACGAACATCTCTGCGCCGGCGCTCGCTCAAGACAAGATCGCTGCATCGGGGTCGCCCGGAATTCCCTGCAATTGGATCGTCGGCAACCAAAGCCGGGGAGGGTTCCTCGCTGCAGTCGTCAAGTGACGGCGCGGGACGGCCCACCGAACGGCGTCGGCCGACCGCGCTGCACCTGGACAGCCGCCGCGTTATCCTGTAGCTGACCGATGACCGACGGCAATTCATCTCCTCAGACAATCGTAGGCACCCCTCCCCGACGCCCGCGCAACCGCCGCTGGCCGCGCATTCTCCTCTTCACCGCCCTCACCCTCCTCGTTCTGCTTCTCGCCGCCAGCGCAGCCGCCGTCCTCTGGCTCCGCTCCGCAGCCAAAGCCGCTCTGCCCCAACTCGACGGCGACGTGCACCTCGCCGGCCTCTCCGCGCACGTCCTGGATGCCCCGGTTATTGTCCGCCGCGACGCCCACGGCGTCCCCCACATCGACGCAGCCACTCAGGACGACCTCTTCACCGCCCAGGGCTACGTCACCGCCCAGGATCGCCTCTGGCAGATGGACATCTTCCGCCGCAACTCCCAGGGCACTCTGGCTGAGATCCTCGGCCCCTCGCTCATCCCGCACGACAAAACCCAGCGCGTGCTTCAAATCCGCCTCGTATCCCAGCGCATCTATGACCACCTCGCCCCCGCGGACCGCGCAAGATTCGAAGACTACGCCCGCGGCGTAAATCTCTTCATCGCCGATCACCAGAACTCGCTCCCCGTCGAGTTCCGCCTCCTTCACTACCACCCCGCCCCGTGGACCGCCGTGGACTCACTCAGCGTCGGCCTGATGATGGTGCAGATGCTCGACACTCACGCCGCAACCAAGCTCGGCCGCGCACACGTCCAAGCCAAACTGCAGAACGAGAAGCTCGAAAACGACCTCTACCCCGTCGGCTCCTGGCGCGACCACCCGCCCACCGGCATCGAAGTAGACCTCAGCGCCCCGCATCCCCAACCACCCCCATCCACCGACGATGAGGACGACGACGAGCCCACCAAAACCATGCTCGCGCCGGACTCCAACCTCCCCGCCATCATGAAAACTCCGGGTGCCCCAGAGCCTGCCCTGAGCCTGTCGAAGGGTCCCTCGCTTTTGGGGACCGGGGAGGCGACCAACTCCACCCGCGTCACCACTCCGGGTGCCCCCGGTCCCGTGTTTGGGACCGGGGAGGCGACCAACTCCACTCGCGTCACCGCGCTCCTCGCCCTGCTCGGCCTGCCCACCTGCAACGGCTGCGCCGCCGGCTCCAACAACTGGGCCATCGCCGGCCGCCACACCGCCAGCGGCAAGCCTCTCCTCTCGAACGACATGCATCTCGGCTTCTCCGTTCCCGGCGTCTGGTACACGGCCGACCTGCGCGCGCCCGGCTTCCACGCCGCCGGAGTCACGCTTCCCGGCATGCCCTTCGTCATCGCCGGCCACAACGAACACGTAGCCTGGGGATTCACCGCTCTCATGGGCGACGTCCAGGACCTCTACGAAGAGAAGCTCGACGGCAAAGGCAACTATCAGGACCTCTTTTCGCATTGGTACCCACTCACCGTCGATCGCGAGATCATTCACGTGCGCGGCCGCAAGGATGTTGTGCTCGATGTTCAATCCACGGCCCACGGCCCCATCTTGAATCCCATCCTCAACAACGAGAGCCAGACCATCGCGCTCAAGTGGACCCTCTACGACCCCACCCTCAACGCGCTCCCGCTCTATGAAATGAACGTCGCCTCCAACTGGACGGAGTTTTCAGCCGCGCTCGCGCAATGGTGCTGGCCCACGCAAAATCTCGTCTACTCCGACGATCAGGGCCACATCGCCTACCACGCCATCGGCCGCGTTCCCATTCGCTGGCATGGAACAGGAATATTTGATAAGCCACTTCCGCATGACCAGTTTGATCTGCGCTTTGAGTGGGGGCTCGGCCTCGATCTGCGGCCGGTCTACATCCCATTCGACGCAATGCCCAACGCCGTCGACCCTCCCTCCGGCTTTTTGGCCACGGCCAACTCCCGTGTGACCACCAACAAGCCGTATTACGAGCCGATCTCCAATCCCGACTCGTCGGCGATTCCGCTCACCGACGAATGGGTCGACCCCTACCGCATCGAGCGCATCTACAAATCCCTCGACGGCCGCGACCACCTCACGCCCGCCGACATGCTCGCCGTCCAGACCGACATCTACAGCGAAGTGGACCAGGAACTCGGCCAGCGCTTCGCCTACGCCATCGACCACACCGAAGGCCCCGCCGGCAACGGAGACGCGCGCCTGCGCCAGGCTGCCGACCTCATGCGCTCCTGGGACGGCCGCCTCACCGCCGACTCCGCCGCCGCATCCATCGTCACCCGCACCCGCGCTGCCCTCTGGCCCATGATTCTCCAGCCAAAACTCGGCAACACGATGGGCGATTATCATTGGGGCGAGTCGGATTTTGCCGAGGAAGAGATCGTGATGCACGCCAAACCCGATTGGCTCCCCGTCGGCTACAAAAACTGGGACGCGCTGCTCACCGCGGCTGTGCGCAAAGCCATGCACGACGGCAAAGTGCCCGCCGATGTGTCGGCATGGACCTACGGAAGCTGGCACAAGATCGACATCGAGCATCCGCTGGCCAGGTTCCTGCCCATCATCGGCCGCATCGCCGGCACCGGCCCGCAATCCATCGGCGGCGACACCACCACCGTCAAGCAGATCGGCAGCGACCTCGGCCCCTCGCAGCGCTTCACCATGGACTGGAACAACATCGACGGTTCAACCGAAAATATCGTCCTCGGTGAAAGCGGCAATCCCCTGAGCCCATACTTCCGCGACCAGTGGAACGACTGGTTCAACGGCACAACCTTCGCGCTCCCCTTCACCCCCGCAGCCGTATCCGCGCAGACCAGCCACACCCTGCGCCTGCTGCCATGAGTTGGCCCCACACAAACCGGGTGCCTGAGAACTCCGTTCCCCGGGTGCCCCAGGTCTCTCGCTTTTGGGGACCGGGGAAATCTGATCCCCGGGTGCCCCCGGTCCGTCGCTTTTGGGGACCGGGGAAATCCAGCCGCTACCGCCCCCTCCTCGGCCCCGCGCTCATCCTCTTCGCCGCATTCGTCGCCATCCTTCCGCAGCTCATCCGCGGCAACTCCTGCGGCCACGACTTTGACTTCCACCTCGTCTCCTGGTTCGATTGCCTCAGCGCCTGGAAGCATGGCCTCGTTTATCCCCATTGGACTCCCAGCCCCAACTACGGCGCAGGTGAGCCGCGCTTCGTCTTCTACCCCCCGCTCACCTGGATGCTCGGCGCAGCCCTCGGCGCAATTCTTCCCTTGTCCCTCGCGCCCATCGCCTTCACCTTCCTGTGCCTCGCCGGAACCGGACTCGCCACCCGCGCCCTCGCCGCCCAAACGCTCAACCTCACTGCATCGGACGACGCCATCCCTACGCTGGCCGGCTGCGCAGCCCTCTTTTCCGGCTATTCGCTCTTCACCGCCTACGAGCGCACCGCATTCGGAGAACTCGCCGGCGGCTTCTGGATTCCCCTTCTTCTGCTGTTCATCCTGCGTGAACGCAATCCATCCGCCCCGCTCATCCGTCGCGCCTTCGACGGTTCCGCCGTCCCTCTGGCCCTGGCCGTGGCCGGCGCATGGCTCTCCAACGCCCCGCTCGGCGTCATGGCCAGTTACCTGCTCGCCGCCGTCGCGCTGGCCGCCGCCATCTCTGAGAAATCCTGGGCCCCGATTCTCCGCGCCGCCGCCGCCGCCGTCCTCGGAATCGGCCTCGCTGCCCTTTACCTTGTTCCCGCCGCCTTCGAGCAGCGTTGGGTCGATATCCGCCAGGCCATCGACGATCCCGCGTCCATGATCGAAGGCAGTTGGCTCTTTGCCCGCCATGCCGGCCCCGATATGCTGAACCACGACATTGAACTGCACCGCGTCTCGCTGCTGGCCGTCTCCATGCTTGCCGTCGCCGTGGTTGGCCTGCTCATTTTCTGGCTGCGCGGCCGTCTCACTGGCCCGCGCCGCGGCTGGATTCCCCTCGCCCTCATCCCCTTCGCAATCCTGTTTCTCCTGCTCCCCGTCTCCCTACCCGTCTGGAATCTGCTGCCCCGCCTGAGATACCTCCAGTTTCCCTGGCGCTGGCTCGTGGCCCTTGAAGCTCCCATGGCCATCTTCTTCGCTCTTGCCGTCTGGCCCCGCTCCGCTGCCCGACGCTTGAGCCGCTTCGCAGTCATTGCTGTCTGCGCCACCTTTTTCCTGGCCGCCTCCGTCTTCGCCGCGCGCAATTTCTTCCAGACTTGCGACACCGAAGATGCCGTGTGGGCCATGTTGTCCACCTACCGCGCCCAAACCGGCTTCTTGGGGTCAGGCGAGTACTCGCCTCCCGGCTCCGACAACGCCACGGTCGCCACCGGCCTTCCCGACGCCTGCCTGGTCAACGATCCCGATACCGTGCTCGGTATCCTCGACACCCCGGGCGCAAATCCCGATTGGTGGGTCGAGCAGGGCAGTTGCAGCGCCACCTTCAACTGGCAACCTGGCCTCCCGGAGCGCAAACGCCTCCAGGCCGTCACCAGCCACGCCGGCTTCCTGATTCTGCGGCTCACCGCCTATCCCGCCTGGCGCATCACGCTCAATGGCTGCCGCGTCGACTCGCTGCCCCAGCGCGACGACGGCCTCATCGCCGTCCCCGTCCCGCAAGGCCCCGTCGACCTCGCTGTCGACTTCGCCACCACCCCCGACGTAATTGCCGGCCGCTGCCTCAGCGCCATCTCCCTGCTGCTGCTCACCTTCCTGTGGCTGATGGAGGATCGCCCAAAAAGCAGCCAAGGCCGCTTTCCCGGCTAAAAAGTCACCGTCCCCCAAAATGCCTCCGGACAGATCTTCCAGCCGCTGGATCGAGGAGCGAGTAGATATCGATGAAAAAGTAACTTTCGGGTTGCCGGTCATGCATTCGAAACTCGGAAATCGCGGAAAACAGTCGGGAACCCGACTTGTGGGGACCTATCCGGATTCAACTCGGCGCTATGATTGAGAGCATGGTGATTCTGGGGCGACGGTTACTTTTCGCGCTGCTTTGTCTTTCGTTTCCACTCGAGGCTCAGCAGTCAATTGCCATACAAATAGGAACGGAGCAGAGTGGTTTGCCGTCCTCGGGGGGGTACAAGCCTTCTTCTTTGTCGCTCGCTCAACTGCTGGAAAGCGATCGTGTGCTACAGGAAGGCATGATGTCATTCACGCGAAGCGGCGACAGGAAGTCCTTCCGAGACATTGTTGTGAGTGCTGCCGAGCGGGGAGACCTGGGGGCGGAGCTACTGCTGGCTGAGCAATACATCCCCGAGCAGTGCACATTTGAGATCGATCAGGATGTACCACACTGCGGCAAGAGCGGGGATGAACCGCCGCGTGTAGTCTTCCGAGAGAATCCGCTAGTAATTGACGCCTCCTACGAGGAAGCGACTCGTTGGCTCGAGAAGGCCAGTGCCCAGGGCTCGGGCGAAGCGAGTGAAGTGCTCGCACAACTGATCACAAGAATGCAAGCAAATGGACACGGTACCAGCTACACCGCAGCGGATTCTGCTCGCTTCCATGCGCTCGCGCGTTCTCAAGGCTATGATGTCGAGTCAATCTCCGTCACTTGCTACAAACTGACGCCGGGAGGAACAAGCATCAGCTTGGGTCCCCCCCCGGGCCCCACCGTCGGCCAATCGCTCCAAATACCATTCTCTGAAGAAGAGCTTGCCGCTCTCAACAAGGCCGGCGTTTCCGGATCCCTACTGTTTGGAGGAGGTTCCGGCAATGGAGATTCGGTGCTGCTCATGCGTCCGGAAGGCCCTATTGTGCATATTCGCATCATCTTGGACCACAACCCGGACCATGAGGTCCTGCTGCCCATTCCGGCACACCATGATGTTATCTATCTTCAGCGGGGCGACACCTACTTGGCGTTCCCAAGCAGCGGACCGAATCTTCCTCGATTTCTCTCGCTCACACCCCCCGTTACTTCTGACCCGCAAGTCTCGATCTTTACACAGACGATGGATGGAGGACACTCGGGCGGCTTTTGCACTCGTTTCCCATAGAGAATCAGAATGTGGTCTCTGTACGAAGCACAGAGCATTCGGTGAACTCCTTTCGGGCTCGTCTCTCGGCCCGGATAGGTCCTGGTAACGCCGCAGTGTCCCAGAATGAGATTGTGCCTGGATTGTCGCCAAACCGGAAGTTACCACGCAGTGATTCCCCTGCAAAAACGACCGAGATCGAGGGCGCCAAAAGCCGGACCGTGCCCAAAAAGTCGAGAGGCCGCCCAAATACTCCTCGTCTTGCCCAAACAGTCAGAGTTTCTAGTCAAAGCCGGCCGCTTGAACAACGCCCGACCCGCCCTCGTTTATCATGAGGGCAAATCCCTAGCGTCCCAACTGCTCTTCCATGAGGATCCAGGTCCCCGATGCCCGCTGCGAAACCAATATTCGACCCCCGCTGGAAGCGGTTCGCCGGTCCGGCATTCGTCCTGCTCTCAGCCTTGGTCGCAACCGCGCCGTTCATCCTCCAAGGCCCATCCTGCGGCTCCGACTTGTACTTCCATCTCGCCTCCTGGATTGAAGCCCAGCGCAGCATGCTCCTCGCCGTCCCCTATCCCCACTGGACGCCCAATTCAAACTTCGGCGCAGGCGAGCCGCGATTCGTCTTCTACCCCCCGCTCTCCTGGATGGCAGGCGCGTTCCTGGGACTGTTCATGCCCTGGAGATTCGTCGCCGTAGCTTTTACGTTTCTTCTGCTCGCGGCTACCGGCCTCGCCAACCGCGCGCTCGCCCGCGAAATGCTCTCCGACGGTCCCGCTACCCTCGCCGGATGCGCAGCCATCTTTTCCGGCTTTGCCCTGTTGACCGTTTACACCCGGAGCGACTTCGCGGAGATTACAGCCGGCTTTTGGATCCCGTTGCTCATCCTGTTTCTGCTCCGCGACCGCAACCCATCCGGCCCGCTTCGTGAGCGTGCTTTTGACGGCTCCGCCGCCCCGCTGGCCCTCGTGCTGGCCGGAGCCTGGCTCAGCAATGCGCCCGTGGGCCTGATGGCCAGCTATCTGCTCGCCGCCCTCGCCGTCGTTGCCGCCCTGATTGCAAAATCGTGGGCGCCTGTGCTGCGAGCCACGGTAGCCGCGCTCCTGGCATTCGGCCTCGCCGCCGGCTTTCTACTTCCCGCCGCATGGGAGCAGCGCTGGACCAATCTCCAGTTCGCCATCTCCATTCCTCATCTCCAGGTCCGCAACAGTTGGCTCTTCGCGCGCCACACCGACGCAACCTTGGCTGCCGTCGCGCACGACCAAAAGCTGCTCGTCGTCTCCTGGATCGCCGTCGCCATGATTGCCGTGGCCCTGGCCGGCGCGCTGGTTGCCCACATGCGCGGCGCGCTGCTTGTCTCGATGCGCGGCAGCCTTCCCGGCGCTCGCCGCTGGACCCTCCCGCTGCTCCTCATTCCCTGCGCAGTTCTGTTCCTCATGCTCCCCGTCTCGATGCCGGTGTGGAACGTCCTGCCCAAGCTCCGCTACCTCCAGTTTTCCTGGCGATGGCTTGAGGTCATGACCGCCCCAACCTCGATCTTCTTCGCTGCGGCGGTCTGGTTTGTGCCCCTTCGCAGGCGGATCGCCGTCCTGTCCGCATGCGCCCTCCTCTTCATCGCCATCAGCGCCGCTGCCGGTCACTACTGGTTCATCGATTGCGAAGACAATCAGGATCGGATCGTCGCGGCGGAACACGATGGCACGGGCGTTTATGGCAAGCAGGAATACGCGCCCGCCGGCGGCATCTATGCCCCGCCTCTGTCTATCCAGCCCGACGCCTGCCTGGTCGGCGATCCGTCGGCCTCGCCCGGCCCCGCCAACCCCGGCACAGGCCCCTACTGGGACGGCGCAAAGGCCCGCTGCAAAGCGTTTGTGGCCATCAATTTCCTGCCCGAGAGCAGGATCGTCGTCGGTACCGCCGATCATCCCGGCTACCTCATTCTCCGCCTGCGCAGCTACCCCGCCTGGCGCGTCGAAGTCAATGGCCGGCCCGTCACTCCGGCAATCGAGCGCGATTTCGGCCTCATGGCCGTGCCCGTCCCCCAGGGACACATCGAAATAAACATCGACTGGACCACCACCCCCGACGTCATCGCCGGCCGCTGCATCAGTTTCGTCAGCGTGCTCGCGCTCACAACCCTGTGTTTAATCGAACGAAAGCTGCGCCGGCCTCGATTATCATGAGAGGAATGGCCGCCAATGTGAAATCGCTGATTCAGGAAGGCGCGGAGATCACCGACCGGGCGCTCGAAACCCTGATTCCCGGCCTCGACACCGTGCCCGCTTCCATTCACGGCGCAATGCGCCACTCCGTCTTTGCCGGCGGCAAGCGCCTGCGCCCGGTGCTCGCCATGCAGGCTGGAATCACCATCGCCGGCTCGCTCCCCAAAGGCATCGCCCGTCTCGGCGCGGCTCTCGAGATGCTCCACACCTACTCGCTCATCCACGACGACCTGCCCGCCCTAGACAACGACGATCTGCGCCGCGGCAAGCCCACCTGCCACGTGGCCTTCGGCGAGGCCATCGCCATCCTCGCCGGCGATGCCCTTCAGACCCGCGCCTTCGAGGTTCTGGCCGGACTCGATTCCCCGCCCGCCGCAACCGTCCAAATCATCGCCCTCATCGCCAACGCCATCGGCACCGTGGACGGCATGATCGGCGGCCAGGTACTCGACCTCGAGAGTGAACACCTCAAGCCCACCCCGGAACTGGTCGAAGCCATTCACCGCGCCAAGACCGGCGCTCTTATCCGCGTCAGCGTCGTCGCCGGCGGCGTCTACGCGGGCGCGACTGCGGACGATGCTGCCCGCCTCGACCGCTTCGGCCGCAAAGCCGGCCTGGCATTCCAGATCGTCGACGACATTCTCGACATGACCGTCGATTCAGCTCAACTGGGCAAGACCGCCGGCAAAGACCTGGCCACCGAAAAAGCCACCTGGCCCGCCGTCTACGGCATCGAGCAAAGCCGCCGCGACGCCGCCCAGCTCATCGAAGAAGCCTTCGCCGCCCTCGAGCCCTACGGCGTCCGCGCCGACGGCCTCAAATCCGTAGCCCGCTACCTCGTCGAACGCAAGAATTAGCCGTTGGCCGCTAGCACCGTGACCGAATGATTGTGCAATCGCCGGAATGTACCGCCACCGGAATGTACCGCCGCCGGAATGTAGCGCCGGTCTCCAGACCGGCTGTAGTGCGGGCGTCCTCGCCCGCGCTCGCCCAACGGCAATTACCAAGTCATACGGTCTACACTAACTTCCAGCCAGCAGTTGGAAGCCGAGGGATCATGCTCACCGAATCCGAAATCCAAACCGCCCTCCGCGATTGCTTCGATCCCGAAGTCAAGCTGAACCTCGTCGATCTCGGCCTAATCTACTCGATCGCAACCGGTCCCGACCCCGACTCCAAGCCCGCATGGCCGCGCCAGTGGGTCAGGGTCACCATGACGCTCACCACCCCCCAATGCCCTGCCTCCGGCCTCATCTTCGAGCAGGTACACAACCGCCTTGCCGGCATTCCCGACATCAGCAAAGTTGAAGTGAATCTGGTGTGGGAGCCGAAATGGACCCCGCATCGCATCAGCGAAGCAGGCCGCCGGCAGTTGGGAATCTGAAAACCGGCGCTAACGGCCCAAAATCCTACCGGCCGATAACCTCGCGCAGCCTGTCGCGCTGCGCCGAGATGTTTTCAACCATCCTCTGCGCCTGGCCCAGCAGATCCTGAACATTCGCAATGTAGCCCGGCAGCGCGTCCCACCAGGTGCGCACTGTCGCCTGCTGATCGATCATCGCCAGCGCCGTGCCTGAAGCCGCTGCCACCAGCCCGGCGCGCCGTTGACCGCTCAGCAGCAGGATTGCGCCCGCAGCCAGCGTTCCTGCCGCGGCATAACGCACCCAGTCCCCGCAATCGCAGGCGCGCGGCGCTTCCTCGTAAAAACTCGCTTCCTTTGAGAGTGGCAATGCCACCATCGTTTCTCCTTCCATTCCGCGCCGCAAAAAACGACGGCCCCGAAAGGTACTTCAAGTATCGCCAATGTGTTTCAAGTATCGCTCACAAACGCGCGGGCGACGCGATTATTCCTCGCCTCCGCCCAGCCCAGCGCAGCTCGCTCTCGCTCAGTCCAGGTCGAAATCCCGCAGCGGCTTGCCTTCCGGAGCGTCCTTGGCCTTGCGCAGCGCATCGGCAAACTTTTTCTCCATCAGGTCGGCACGGTTCTTTTCCGCGTCCACCGATTGCCTGAAGATCGACTCCTTGCGCTCGTCCTGCTCGCGCATGGCCTTCGCCGCCGTCTCCAGGTCCTCGAACATGCGCTTGCGCGGCGCTGGCGTGTGGCTCACCAGCAGCCCCGTCGCCCCGTCAATCCTCAGCATCGCCCCGCAATCCGGGCAGGCAACTTCAAATATCTTTGCGTCAGTCATAGCCTTTTCCAACCAGATTGTATGCGCTTCGTCCGGCTTTTTCGAGGGGGCGCATGCTCCCGCCCGCTCGCCATTACCCCCACGCCGTTACTTGATCGTCACGTGAATACTGAACTGCTCCTCATCCGCCGACGGCTTCTCCCAGGAGCGGACGTAATGCAGCAGCAGCACCCCATCCCCTTTTTGCGAGGCCTGAAACCGGAACTCCTGCATGATCGGCCGGCCCACACCGGGCTGCGTAGGCTGGGTCTGCGACTGCCCCACCAGCTTCAGCAGGGTCGTCGACTGCGGATGAACGTACCACATGTATCCGGTGGAGGGATTCGAGTTCAGATGAACTTCGAGACTGTCTCCGGCACTGATCTGGAGGTTTGCGCCCTTGTCGGCGTCGGTTACCACCCGGGTCGCCGCGGAAACCATCCGGGAACCGCCAAAAACCAGCAGCAGGATCAGAAACGATTGCCACGCATGAAAACGCGGGCGATTACAAGTATGAAGATGCCGGCGAATACCAGCATGAAAATGCCGACGCTTACAAGCATGAAAATGCCGGCGAATACCAGCATGAAAATGCCGTCGAATATCGGTTGGGTGCATTGCGAGCTTCCTTCCCGCCCGGCATCCAGCACAATTCTGCCGCTATGCCGCGCACCCACCGAAGATAGCCCCGTCCCCTACCCCTCGGCAACCGCCGAGGAAAAGAGCTTTGTAACAAGGGCAAGGCTTCACAGACTGCGGAAAAACTCAATATGGGCGGGGTATTTAGAAGTTTTGTAACAAGGGCACGGCTTTAGCCGGGCCTCAAAGGCCCCAAAAG
>Ga0302320_10004845_pt1 | contig 30355 bp, 21 predicted proteins | sample Bog_T0_3_FD_202130 | JGI IMG/M metagenome (GOLD analysis project Ga0302320, IMG submission 202130) | Peat permafrost microbial communities from Stordalen Mire near Abisko, Sweden - Bog_T0_3 | ecosystem: Environmental > Terrestrial > Soil > Wetlands > Peat | place: Sweden: Abisko, Stordalen Mire... | reverse complement strand
CGGGGCTGGATGAGGAGGGCGCTGGCATTGTAATTGACGGGGCTTACCAGATCACGGCGCGGAGGGCGGGGTCGCGCCACATCGGCGCGCCTGCCTTGATGCCGAAGGCGTCGTAAAAGGGCTTGAAGTTCTCCTCCGGGCCGATGGCGCGGAACTGGCCGGGGGAATGAACATCGGTTGTGAGGCGCTGGCGCAAGGCGTCCTCGCGCCAGTTGGTGCGCCAGACTTGGGCGAAGGAGATGAAGAACCGCTGCTCGGGCGTCAAGCCGTTGATCTTGGCACGCTTGGAGGGGTTCTTGGCCAGGGCGCGCTGGAGGGCGTCGTAGGAAAGGGTGACACCGCCGAGATCGGCGAGGTTTTCGCCCAGCGTCAATCTGCCGTTGACGTGGACGCCGGGGAGCGCCTCGAAGCCGTTGTATTCGTCCACGACCAGTTGGGCGCGGGCGTCGAAGGCCTGGGCGTCGGCGGCGGTCCACCAATCATTCAAGTTGCCGTCGCGATCGTATTTGCGGCCCTCGTCATCGTAGCCGTGGGTCATTTCGTGGCCGATGACCACGCCGATGGCGCCGTAGTTGACGGCGTCGTCCATAGTGGGGTCGAAGAAGGGCGGCTGGAGTATGCCGGCGGGGAAGACGATTTCGTTTTGTTCGGGGTTGAAATAGGCGTTGACGGTTTGCGGCGTCATGCCCCACTCGGTTTTGTCCACCGGCTTGCCGACGCGAGCGAGTTGGCGTTGGGACTCGAAGAGGACGGAGCGGCGGACGTTGCCGATGAAATCGCCAGGGAGGAGTTCGATGGAGGAATAATCGCGGAATTTGTCGGGACAGCCGATTTTCTGGGTGAAGCGGTCGAACTTCTCCAGGGCGCTGGCGCGGGTGGCGGGGGACATCCATGGGACCTGTTGCAAATGATCGTGGAAGACTGACTTGAGATTTTGGACGAGTTCCTTCATGCGGGCGCGTGCTTCGGGCGGGAAGTTCTTTTCGACATAAAGCTCGCCGAGGGCCTCGCCGATGTGAGAGTCAATGGTGCGCGCAGCGCGCTGCCAACGGGGTTCCTGCTCGGGTTGGCCGCTCAGGACGGTGCCGTAAAAGGCGAATGATTCGATTTCGGCGGCGTCGTTGAGGTACGGCGCGGAGGAGTGGAGGAGGTGCCAGCGGAGATAGGCTTTCCATTGATCCAGCGGGTGCTCGTTGAGCAGCGCGTCCAGGCCGTCGAAGAATTCGGGCTGGTGGATAATTACCTCGTTCAAGCCGGGAAGGCTTTCGGCCTCCAGGAAAGTGCGCAGAGCCAAGTGCGGGTATTTAGCGGCGGCATCGGCGACGGTGAACTTGTGGTAATTGGCGACGGGATCGCGCAGGTCGGCGCGGGCTTTGGAGGCCTTGGCGAGCGCGGTTTCCAGTTCCAGGACGGTAGCGGCGTCCTTGGCGGCGTCGGACGCGGATTCGCCGGCGAGAAGGAGCATTTTGACAATGTGAGCCTGGTAGGCCGTACGCTTGGCGGTAAAGGCGTCGGACAGATAGTAATCGCGATCCGGCAGGCCGAGGCCGCCCTGGCCGAATTCAAAGGCGTAGAAGCCGCTGTTCCTAGCGTCGGGCGAAACGCCCGCACCGAACAGCGCCCCGATACCGCGGTCCTGCCATTCGGCGGCGAGGCGAAGCATATCGGCGGCGGATTTCAGCCCGGCGATGCGTGCGAAATCCTCGCGCAACGGAGTCAGGCCAAGCTGCTCCAGGCGGTTGGTGTCCATGGCCGAGGCGAAGAATGCGCCGACCTCGCTGCGGGGCGAATGAGGCGGCGGGACGCCGACAGCGCTCTTGGAGACGGCGGACAGGAGAATGTCATGGATTGAGAACCAGTTGCGCTGCTGCAATTCCTCGAAGGCGCCCCAGCGCGATTTGTCGGCGGGGACGGGGTTGGCGGCAAGCCACGAGCCGCAGGCGTAGCGGTAGAAGTCCGCGCCGGGGTCCACAGAAGTATCCATGTACTTGACGGAGAAGCGCGGGATGGGAGGCGGCGCTGCTTGACCTGGCGCGCCTGAATGAGCCGCGTCCTTCGCGCAGCCCTGTCCGAGCGCGAGGGCAGTCGCGGCCAGTAAAAGAAGCGGCATCAAATTTTTCATGAGATTGCAAGGCGTACCATAATGACAGCCGAAACGTAGCGTTATTCCGATGCAAAAAGCAAAACCAAAAGCGGCCGGTTTCGGGTCTCGGGAGCATCTCACCTTTGTCGAGCTTACTTTCGGCTCAAATAGGACAAATAGGACCAAGAGGACCAATAGTCAAAATACCGGGTCCAAGCGAGCAATCCCGACAAATGTAGATGCGCCCCTGGCCCCTACAGGCTTCGGGAGCGCCAGAGGAAGAAGATGGCGGGATAGACGAGGAGTTCCATGAGGGTGGAGGTGATGACGCCGCCGATCATGGGGGTGGCGATGCGTTTCATGACGTCGGCCCCAGCGCCGTGGCTCCAGAGGATGGGCGCCAGGCCCGCAATGATGACGCAGGCGGTCATGGCCTTGGGGCGAATGCGCTTGACCGCGCCATGATAGATGGCGTCGCGAAGGTCGGCGCGGGTTCGCAAGCGGCCATTTTTGATCCAGGTGTCGCGGGCGAGGTCGAGATAGAGGAGCATGACGACACCCGTCTCGGCGTCCAGGCCCGCCAAGGCGATAATGCCGACCCAGACGGCGACGCTGAGGTTGTAGTGAAGAAGAGCGAGAGCGCCAACGGCACCGACGAGGGAGAAGGGGACGGCGAGCATGACGATGGCGGTCTTGATGGCGGACCGGGTGTTAAGATAGAGGATGAGGAGGATGATGATGAGCGTAAGCGGGACAACGAGCAGGAGACGCTGGCGGGCGCGGAGCATGTATTCGTATTGGCCGCTCCAGAAGATGTTATAGCCGGAGGGCAGTTTGATTTGTCCTTTGGCGGCGGCTTCGTTGACGGCGCGCATGGCCATTTGAACGTAGGTGCCGAGGTCAACGCCTTTGACGTCAACGTAAATCCAGGCGTTTGGGACGGCGGATTCGCTCTTGATGCCCATTGGGGCGTGGACAGTTTCAATATTCGCCAACTGGCCGAGCGGCACTTGCGCGCCGGACGGAGTGGGGACGAGGATGTCGCGCAGCGCGCCGAGATTCTCTCTGAAGTCGCGGCTGTAACGGAGATTGATGTCGTAGCGTTCCAGGCCTTCGACGGTTGAGGTCAGCGGCATGCCGCCCAAGGCGACTTGGAGGACGTCTTGAACGTCGCCGACGGTGAGGCCGTAACGGGCGATGGCGTCGCGGTCAATGTTGAACTCGATGTAATTGCCGCCCATCGTGCGCTCGGCGAAGGCGCTTGATGTACCGGGGACGGTCTTTACGACGGCTTCGACTTCGGAAGCGACGCGCTCCAATTCGGCCAGATCAGGGCCGGCGATTTTGATGCCGACGGGGGTTTTGATGCCGGTGGCGAGCATGTCAATGCGCGTTTTGATGGGCAAGGTCCAGGCGTTGTTGAGGCCGGGGATTTGGACGGCGGCGTTCATGGCATCGGCGAGTTCGTCAGGGGTCCGGCGGCGGTGGGCGATCACTTTTCCGGTGTCGTCATATAAGTCCACCAGGGGCCATTGGTCTTCGTCATTGAGCATGATGGTGGTTTCAATCATGTCGAAGGGGGCGGGATCGGTGGCGGTTTCGGCGCGTCCGATTTTGCCGAAGACGTTCTTCACTTCGGGAAATTGACGAATGATTTTGTCGGTGACTTGGAGGACCTCGCGGGCTTTGGTGGGTGAAATGCCGGGGAACGTGGTTGGCATATAGAGCAAATCGCCTTCGTAGAGCGGCGGCATGAATTCGGAGCCGATGTTCTGGAAGGGGAAGAATTTGCCGGCCTTGAAGGCCCACTCTTTGACTGGGCCGTCAGGCAGGATACGCGCCGCGATCTTGTTCCACGGCAGAAATACCCAGCCGATGAGCGCGGCGGCGGCGAGGATGACGGGCCAGCGCCATTTGATGACGAAATCAATCACGGGATGATAGAGCCAGATGAGAAAGCGGTTGACGGGATTTTTTTCTTCGGGCGGAATTTTGCCGCGAATGAAAAGGCCCATGAGGATCGGGGCGAGAGTGATGGATAGGAGGGCCGCCGCGCCCATCGAGTAGGTTTTGGTGAAGGCCAACGGTTTGAACAGACGGCCTTCCTGCGCCTGGAGTGTGAACACCGGGATGAACGAAACGGTGATGACGAGGAGGGAATAAAAGAGAGTCGGGCCGACCTCGACGGCGGCGTCGCGAATGATGTCCCAATGCGGTTTTTTGCCCTGGTCAAGCTCGATGTGCTTGTGGGCGTTTTCAATCATGATGATGACGGCGTCCACCATCGCGCCGATGGCAATGGCGATGCCGCCCAGGGACATGATGTTGGAACTGAGGCCCTGGCCGAACATGATGAGAAAGGAAGTCAGGACGGCAATTGGGAGGATGATAATGGCGACCAGTGCGCTGCGCAGGTGCATGAGGAACACGAGGCATACGAGGGCCACGACGATGCTCTCTTCGATGAGTTTCTCTTCGAGAGTTTTGACGGCGCGATTGATAAGGGCGCTGCGGTCGTAGGCGATGGTGTATTTGACATCTGGCGGGAGGCCCTTCATGGCCAGATCGAGCTTTTGCTTCGCGTCGAGGATGACCTGGCGGGCGTTGGCGCCGTAACGGACGACCACGATACCGCCGACGGTTTCGCCTTCGCCGTTGAGTTCGGCGATGCCGCGGCGCATGTCGGGACCGAATTCGACGTTGGCGACCTGGCTCAGGAGGACCGGGACTCCGTTTTCGCCCACGCTAACGGCGACTTTGCGCAAATCGTCCAGACTTTGGACGTAGCCCTTGACGCGGAGGATGAATTCCTTTTCAGACAATTCGATGGAACGGCCGCCGACCTCGCCATTGCTGCGTTTGACAGCGGTGGCGACGTCGGAAATGGAGAGGTTGAAAGCGCGCAGCCTTGCGGGGTCCACCGTGACTTGATACTGCCTGACGTAGCCGCCGACGGAAGCGACTTCGGAGACGCCTTCGACGGACGCCAACTGGTAGCGGAGGTACCAGTCCTGTATGGAGCGGAGCTGGGCGAGATCGCGGTTGGTGGAGTTGAGGGAATACATGAAGGCCCAGCCGACGCCGGTGGCGTCCGGGCCGAGGCTCGGGGTGACACCCGGCGGCAGACGACCGCTCAAGCCGCTGAGGTATTCGAGCGCGCGGCTGCGCGCCCAGTAGGGATCGGTGCCGTCTTCGAAGATGACATAGACGAAGCTGTAACCGTAAAATGAATAGCCGCGCACCACCTTGGCCTTTGGCACGGAGAGCATTTTGGTGGTGATGGGATAGGTGACCTGGTCCTGAACAATTTGCGGGGCCTGTCCGGGCCATTCAGTGTAGATGATGACCTGGACGTCGGAGAGGTCGGGGATGGCGTCGAGGGGGATGTTGCGGACGGCAAAGAGGCCACCGAGCACGAGGACCAAAGTGCCCAGGAGAACGATGAATTTGTTCCTCAGCGAAAAGTCTATGATGGCTTTGAGCATGTCAGTCCTTCAGTCCTTGTGCTCAGGCATCGCCATCCCGTCCGGCAGGGTCACACTGGCGTTGGTAGATTGGGGCGCGTGCTGCTTGCGCCAGATTTCTTCGGCGATCTTGCCGTGGTCAACCGTGCTGGTGGGGACAAGTTCCATGCCGCATTTGGGGCACAGGCCGGGTTCATTCGAGACTACTTCGGCGTCGGTTTCCATGGGACAGGTGTAGAGAATGAAGGGCAAAGCGGCCAAGTTCGTGGGTGACTGCGGGATGGGGGGCGCTTCCATGACGGGGATGAGGGTCATGCCGCACTTGGGGCACTGGCCGGGTTTGTCGGAATGGACGTCGCTGTGCTCGGGCATGGGACAGGTGTAGTAGAGAACCTTCCCGCCGGGTTGGAGTTTCTCAAGCATCGCTTGAGACACAGGGACGAGTGTCATGCCGCAAATGGGGCATTGGCCGGGACGATCGTATTCGATGGAAATATGTTCCGGCATCGGGCAGACGTATTTCACCGCGCCAGCCTCGGTGGACTGGGCGGTGGCGCCCACGCCGGGCTGGTTTGTTTGTGAGGGGGGCGCAGTTTGATGCGCAACTTCGGGATGTTCCGGTTCGGTCATTTTCTGGATGGCTTCGCGAAGCTGGCTTTCAGAATCGAGCATGAACTGGCCGGAGGTGACAATGCGTTCGCCTTCCTTCAGCCCGCTAAGGACTTGATAGGTGTCGTTTTCGGACTGCGGGCCGAGGGTGACCTTGCGCGGAGTAAATTTCCCGCCGTCCAAGGCCACGAAAACGGTGGTTTTTTCGCCGCTGCGCAGGATGGCCATGTCCGGGATCAGCAGCGCCGACGCTTCGAGTTCGGAGGCGATTCGGACGGTGGCAAACATGCCGGGCTTGAGGAAGTAGCCGGGATTGTGGAACTCCATCCGCACGCGCGCGGTGCGAGTTTTGGCGTCCACGCTGGGATAGATGTAAGTGACGCGCCCGCGGAACTGGCGGTCGGCGAGATAAGAGAGCGTGACATCGGCCTCCTGGCCGAGCTTGATGTACGGCAAATCCTGTTCGTAGATGTCGGCCTGAACCCAGACCAGCCCCAGGTCCGCGAGCCGGAAGATCTTCGTGCCGGTATCCACCATTTGGCCTTCGACGACCATTTTTTCGGTCACGAAGCCGTCTTGCGGGGCCAGGATGCGCAACGTCTTCAGCGGCTGGCGCGACTTTTCCAGTTCGGCGATTTGGCCGTCGGAAATGTCGAAGAACTTGAGCTTGGTGCGAGCGCTGTTTCGGATTTCGTCATCGCCGGGCGTGGTATTGGTGCGGGAACTGGTCGCGAGCAGATACTCGACCTGGGCGCTGTAAAGATCGGGCGAATAGATTTCAAACAGCGGATCGCCGCGCATGACCAACTGGCCGGTGGCGTTGACATAGAGCTTCTCAATCCAGCCTTTGAATTTTGTGGTGACGTCGCCGAGGGTGGTTTCGTTGTAATCCACGACGCCAACCGCGCGGATGACGCGGCGCAAGGGGCCGCGAGTGACAGCGGCGGTGCGGATGCCCATGTTCTGAGTGGTAACGGGGTCAATGACAATGGCCTGCGGCCCGGCGGCGGCGGTTTCGTCTTCATACACCGGCACCATGTCCATGCCCATGCTGTCCTTGCCCGGCGCTTGCAGCACCTCTCCTGGCATCATGGTGGATTTGTAATATTTGATTTTGCGTTCGCCCGACGAAGTGGACGCGTCCGCAGAACCGCTCTGCTTGCGAATGGGAGTGAGCTTCATCCCGCAAATGGGGCAATTGCCCGGGTGGTCCTGGACAACTTGCGGGTGCATTCCGCACGTATAGAGAGTTTTCGTTTCTTGGGCTGCAGCGCCGCCGTTGTCATGGCTCTTGGAGCAGCCGGCAATAAAGACGCCAACGCCGACCGTGGCAGTCAAGAGCAAGAGGGAGAGAGCTTTAGTCATATAGAAATTATTGTTTGATACTCTTGGAAGCTGCTGTTGGCGTGGCAGAATTGGCCGGAGCAGGCGGCAAAACCGGCGCGCCTTCGGGCGGGATTCCGGCGATGGTCAGCGAGAGGCCGGCCAGAGTGATTTCGCGGCGCGCGCGAGCTTCCACTTCTTCGAGCTGGAAGTTGAGCAGGGTGCGCCCGGCATCCATCAGGTTGAAGAAGTCAATCTGGCCGCCCAGATAGCCGGCGCGCGCGATTTCGAGGGATTTGCGGGCCTTGGGGATCAGCTTGTCTTGCAGAAGGGCAAGGTCGCGCGTGACTTCGCGGTAATCGTAGGTCTTCGACGCAAAGTCCATTGTGAGGGCGATTTGTTCGGCCGTAAGGCGAGCTTCGGCGGCGCGCTTGTCCGCCTGCGCCGCCGCGATTTGCGCGGCGATTTTGTCGCGCCAGACCGGGAGGCTGATGCCCGCTTGCGGCCAATAGAACGGGGGGCTGTAAACCTCGGCCTGAAAGCCGGCGGAGAAATCGGGAACCTTGGACTTGCGCGCGACCGCAATGGATGCCTCCGCCATGCGGACGTCCGCTTCCATCGCTTTGAGACGCGGATTGCGCGCAAAGGCCGTGTCAAGCAATTCGTCGCCGCTCAGATCCAGCGGAGTGGATTCAAATTGGGCCGGTATCGCCGGGTCCGGCTGGTCGCGTGTGAGGCCCAGGGCGGCTTTGAACTGGGCCGTCAGCGGGAGGCGGGAGTCTTCGAGATTGGCGATTTCAGTTGTCAGTTTGTCCTGCTCGATTTGCGCGCGATAGACATCCTGCAAGGTGACTTTGGCGACTTGGTTTTGCGCGCGGGCGCTTTGTTCCAGGTCGGCCAGCAGGTCGAGCGTCTCGCGATTGATGCGGATTTTTTCGCCGAGAAACCAAAGTTGGTAGTAGGACTGCTTAACCTCGAAGGCGGTTTTGACGGTGGAGGCTTCAAACGCAAAATACTTCGACGCGCTCCCGGCGGCGGCGACGTTGGCGGCGGTCTTGAGTTTGCCCGGGCCGGGAAAATCCTGCGTCAACCCCGGCATGAGGGAGGTGAGAACGTCTTGAATGTACGCTTGAAACGTCAGCTTCGGATCCGGCAACGAGCGTTCGACGGTGATGCGTTCGACGGATGCCGCCCAATCAAAAAAGGCCGCCCGGACTTGGGGTTGTGTGAGGATTGCGAACTGCAAGTAGTTGCTCAATCCGGTGTTCGTATCGACAGGGGGCAAGGGCGCGGCTGGCCAATAGGCCTGCGAGACCGCTTTCAAATCGGCGCGGGCCTGGCGCTCGCCGGGCTGCTCAAAACCTTTGCAGCCGGACAGCAGACCCACAGCCAATAAGAGCACCAGCAATTGTCTCGTTCTCTTTGTCATTCCTGTCGTTGCCTAATTATCATGGAGGCTCCGCCAGTATTTTCACGGCAGCGGAGCCGCGAGGCCTTTAAGGAGCCGGTAATAAATTAAGGTGTCAACCTGACTTGGTCTTTTGGCGTCTGGCGGCGTTGCTCGCTCGTTGCAGATCCCTGCGGATATGCGCCTCGCTCGCGCCTTGCCAGCCGCCAAAATCCCTGCGTCATCTTGCCACCTTAATTTATTGCCGCCTCCTAAGATTGTAGCCGGGATTTCAATGCCGCACACGATTTAAATATGCTGTCACTTTTCAGAATTCGCGGCATGTCACCGATCACATATCCATTCCGGGCATGGAATGACCTTGCGATCCCGGGCCGCCGTCTGTCTTGGCTTTGATGAACTCGCCGCAATGAGGCATTTCCTTGCCCAAATAGGGATTGTTGACTGTGGTTTCCTTTTGGAGCCAGTCGGCGTTGGCCATTGGGCAATGGACTTGCCGATAGGTGCCAGCGAGGGACGGATGCTTTGAGACGTATTCGATAAGCAAATTACTGAGCGGCTTAAACGCCTCGCGGACTCCGTGCAAGTCGGCGGCCTTGGCGACGGCCTGGGCCTGCTGCGCGATGTTTGTGGAGAACGATTTCGCTGCGTCATCGTTGACCGCCGTGGCAATGGCTTGTGCCTCCTTCGCCACATCCTTGACTGAGTCTTGTGCCAGGGCGGTTTGTATCAGCAGGTAATTGTCGAACACCGTCGCGACTGGTTTCGGCAAGGCCTGAGCACTGGCTGTTCCGGGAAGGCAGGCCACGAAGGCCAGCGCGACCGCTGCGCCGATGCCGGGAATGATTTTGGATATGATCTTGGTTTTCATTATTGCTCCTTTTGTCGTTCAATTACTTTACGATGCTGTTGGTGGCAACGCCGTTGTCCGGGGTCGTGTTGCAGCAGCCCATCTGTTCTGGCTCGGAAATCGCGCAGGTGTGGGTGTCCACTTCCTTGGCCTGCTTGTCGAGGCCGACTTTGACTGTCGTTGTGTTGCAGCTTCCGCAAAGATGCGAGACCACGGCTTTAGTTGGCACGCCCTGCGATATAAGCCGGCTCCCGTCCTTCGCTGCGCTGTCGGGCACGGTGGTGAGCACATCCTCGCATTTTGCGCACGACATGGGCTTGGTATCGCCTGGCGCGACGGTTGCGCTGGAGGAACTGGTGCTCGATTGAAGCAATCTTTCCCCTCCTTTGACTTGGGCCAGAGCCGAACCAGCCAAGGCGGACACGGCAAGGACTGCCAGGACAGTGATCATGTTTGTTTTCATTGTATTGACTTTCTGTTAATTGTAAGTGAGTTTGTTCTTCGATCGGGGAGTTATTCGCCCCTTCTGCTCCTAATACGCCGCAGGCGGATGAATCCCTCTGAACCTGTCCAATTCACGTCGTTTCCAGCAGTGGGGCCAGACTTTCGCGGAGCTGCCGGCGCGCCCGGTAAATGCGCACTTCCACAGCTTTGGCCGAACACTGCAAAATCTGCCCGATTTCCGCGTGGGATTTCTCCCCGTATTCCGAGAGGATGAGCGGAACCCGCAATTGTTCCGGGAGCGCGGCTACCGCACGACGCACCGCCTCGGCCCGCTCGTTCCCTTGGGCGGTTTGACTGGCCGATGGGGCGGCGTCGGGAAGCGATTCGGCGAAGTCATTGCCGCCGGGCTCATTGGGGGCGTCGAGCGAAACCTGCGGATGACGTTTGCGCCAGCGATAGCGGTCGCGAACCAGATTGCCGGCGATGGCATAGAGCCAGGTGGAGAATTTCTGACTGGGATCGAACTTCGCGCGATTTTGATAAACGCGGGCGAAGGTTTCCTGAGCCAAGTCCGCCGCGTCCTCCTCGTTCTGCAAGGAGCGAACCAGATAGTGAAAAAGGCGCTCCCCGTGCCGTTCCATCAAACTGTTGAGCGCCGCTCCGTGCCCGGCGGCGAGCCGCGCCATTTCCTGTGCGTCCTGTTGGTCAGCGGCTGACAGATCCGCGTTCATGCATGGCCGGGTCATTTTTCCTGCATCATGCCCTCGCTGGTCAGGAATGTTCTTTCCTGCACCCATGCGAGATACCGGCGTCCTTGTTCCGGCGGCATCGTGCGGCTGACTTCGTAAAAGTGTTGCAGCATGTTGCGCTGACATTGGCCGCGCAAGCGGGCGCTTTCCCCGATGGCAGATTCGATTTCAGCCGTCATTTGATTGGTGGCCGCCAGCAGAGTTTTTACCCGGTGGTTTTGGGCCTCAACCATTCCGCACATTTCCGCGCACTTAGGGAGGTAAGCCTCGTGAAGCTGGCAAATCCGCTGGAATTCCGAATCGCTCAACTTGAATTCCTCCTTAAGCCATGCCAGTTCGGGCTGGCTGCTCCGCTCCAGGTTGCGCGCCGAGGATGTGCAGGCGAAGTAAATGCAGCCGTAAGCCGCCGCCGCCAGGGCCAAACCGAGGAGGAGAATGACAACGCCTTTCTTCATTGAATTATTGGCGCGGAACCAGATAAGGATCGAGCGCGCGGATGTAGCGTTCGCCAAGCTCGCCCTTGACGCGCGCGGTTTCCTGCCGGGCCTGCGTCCAGCCGGCGGTGACGCCGAGGGCAAGAAGGATGGCGACGTAAGAAGCAGCCAGCGCCGGCCGCGGCAGCGCCGTGCCAATCCAACGGGCGATGGCAGTCCAAACGGACGGAGCGCGGGACGTTTGCGCTCCCTCAATGCGCCGCCAAACATCCTGCTGAAAATGCGGCGGCAACGGTGCGTCTGCGCGCCATTCCTGAAGCAGCTTGCCAAGCGCCGCGTCCTGGTTGCCCGGTTCGTTCATGCTCATGTTCACATTATTGCATACGCCGCGCCAAACGGAATCCCTCAGAGAAAAAGGACTGGGGCACATGGCAATCGCGCGATCGTCAGCGGAAGAACGCCAGGCCCAATGTCATTGGACATTAACTTTGCTTTGAAAGCAATTTGGCCACCTCGTCCAAGCGCTGTTTCTCAATCTTCCGGTCGCGGCTGTCGAAATGAATGCAAAGCGAGGTGCTTATGGTCTTGATTTAAAAGCGGGTGCTCTTCGAGTCAATTCTCGTGGCAATAAATCACGCCGCCACGAGGTCCTCGATTCGGGTAATGTGGATGATGGCGCACTCAACGAAGCGCTCCGCCAGCCCATTGGGGTCCGCATCCAGTCCGATTTCGATGGCGTTGCGTTTAACGAAGGCAACATCGTGATTTGGGATATCGAAGGTTGTTCCGTCAGACAGACAAAGTTTAAACGGTCGGAAAGGCCGGCTGTGCATCCTGTCTTGGAGTTGTTGTGCGCTAAACATATACTCTCGGGGGGTACTCTGCGGCATAACCACCCGAAAGTCAACGCCAGGCGGGACAGGAATTAAGGTCGCACTGAACCCAACTGCAAGACCATGTCCTCGACTGTGAAATTGTCCCGCCGCCGGTCGCATTCATCGGCGGCGGTGCCGTGCTGCCAGACGGCGAAGCGGATGGCGGTGAGCGGGTCTTTTTGACAGGCAGGCTGGGCCAGGAAGCCGGCCATGTAGCCGCCCAGCAAATCGCCGCTGCCGCCCTGCGCCAGAAAGGGATTGCCGGAACTGTTGACGAATAGGTCTCCGCTGGCGCGGCCAATTAGGGTTTGATTTCCCTTGAGAACGACATAACAATCGCCGAAGCGCCGCGATAATTGCCGCAACGCCTTCACCCGATCCGCCTGCACTTCTTTCGCGGTAATGCCCAGCAACCTGCCTGCTTCGCCCGGATGCGGTGTGATCACGCGCACTTTGGCCGCAGTGGCTGCGCCCGGCGTCAGCCAATCCAAGGCGCTGGCGTCCACGATCATCGGGCCGGGGAAACTTGCCCAATGGGCGCGAAGTTCCTTCTTAAGCGACTGGGGAAGTTTGTCCGCAGCAAGTCCGGGACCAAACAGAATGGCGGTGGCATTGGCGGGAAGGGGCCGGGCGGCTCGCCACGGTTGCACCATCGCGGCCTGGAGTTGCGCCGCGACGGGGATATAGACGGATTCTTGCGGCTCAACTGTTACCAACCCCGGCTGCGCCCGCAACGCGCCGCGCGCGGCCAGCACCGCCGCGCCGTGAAAGCCGGCACTGCCGGCAATGATGGCCAGGTGGCCAAAGGTCCCTTTGTTGCTCTCGACGGGCCGGCGCGGGGGCCAGTCGGCGAAATCTTGCGGCAACGTCCAGTTCAGTTCGCTCGACAAAGGACAGGGGAGCAACCCGATGTCTGTTGCGACTTCCAGACGGCCAACCCATTCGCCCGACGACAGGAGGCCGCGCTTGGGCGCTCCGACCGTCAGGGTTATGTCCGCCCGGATGGCAGCGCCTTCGGCTCGCCCGTTGTCGGCGTTGAGGCCGGACGGCACATCCACGGACAGCACCGGGATGCCGGATTGGTTGATGGCATCAACAAGAGCTTTCCAGGAGGCATCCAGCGGACGGTTTAATCCGATGCCGAACAGGCCGTCCACCACCAATGCGGGAAGGGCGCGGCGCGGCATCGGCCGAATTCGCCGGGAGAATTCCACGAGCGCGGTTCGGGGATGGGCCGCGTCCACGAGCGCGACTTTGCGCTGGGGGAGAAGCAAACGGGCGGCGCGGGCGTCGTCGCCGTTGTGGCCGCGGCCGGCCAGGATGAGAATGGTGTCGCCGGGCTGCGTGAGGTCGAGCGCGCGGCGGGCTAGGGCGCGTCCGACTTTCTTGATGACAGCGGCGGGGGAGCCACCCGCCGCCCAGGTGGCATTTTCCCATTCGCGCATTTGGGCGACTGAAATGACCGGCAAAGGCATGGGCAAATTTAAGGTTTAAAGATTCGGAATTGAAGCCTAAAATACAGTCATGTTGTCAAGCGATGAAATCCGGCGGGCGGTGCGGGCGGCGCTGGCGGAGGATATTGGTTCGGGAGATGTCACCACGCTGGCGACCGTGCCGGAGGGAACCAGAGTCTCCGCGCTAATGGTCGCGCGCGAGCCGCTGGTCGCGGCCGGTTTGATAGTTGCCGAGACGGCGTTGTTGGAATTGTGCCCGCACGCCGCCATTCAACGAATCGCCTCGGACGGCCAGCGCGTACCGGCGGGATTCGAGCTGTTAAAAATTATTGACTCCCCGGCGCGCGCCGTTCTTTCCGCCGAACGGGTGGCGCTGAATTTTGCGCAGCGGCTTTCGGGCGTGGCCACGCTGACGGCGCAATATGTGGACGCGGTTTCCTCAACCGGGGCGCTCATTCTGGACACGCGCAAGACGACGCCGGGACTGAGGCAGTTGGAAAAATACGCGGTCGTTTGCGGCGGCGGAACGAACCACCGGTTTGGACTTTTCGACGCGGTTTTGATCAAGGACAACCATCTGGCGGCGTTACGGGGCGAGGCGCCCAACGCCATCGAGGCGGCCGTCCGCCGGGCGCGTGCGCGCTTTCCGGAACTGACGGTGGAAGTGGAGGCGGACACGGTGGAGCAGGCGGCGCAGGCGGCGCGGGCGGGGGCGGATGTGATCTTGCTTGATAACATGCCCGTGGAGACGCTTCGTGCCGCAGTGCGGGTCATACGCGGCCGGGCCAAGACGGAGGCGAGCGGCGGCGTGAACCTGACCACGGTGCGCGCCATTGCCGAAACGGGCGTGGACTTTATTTCGGTGGGGGCGCTGACCCATTCGGCGCGGGCGGTGGACATCGCGCTGGATTTTACATTGGAGGGCTGATTCGAATGACTGTTGACACACGTATTCTATGCGCTCTGCGCGAACCGGCGGGCGGGTCGGTTTCGGGGGCGGACCTTTCGCGCAGACTGGGTGTCAGCCGCGCTGCCATCTGGGCGCGCATCCAGGGCTTGCGCGAACTGGGCTACGACATCGAGGCCAGCCCGCACCTGGGTTACCGGCTGGTGAGCGCGCCGGACTTGCTTCATGCGGACGACTTGCTTTCGCGCCTGGGAACAACGCGGATCGTCGGACGGGAGATCCGGGTTTTCGAGCGGACGACTTCCACCAACGACATCATCGCCCGCCTGGGCCGCGACGGCATCGGCGAAGGCGCGGTGGTGTTTGCGGAATCGCAAAGCCGCGGGCGGGGACGGCTGGGGCGGCTGTGGGTTTCGCCGGCGCGAAAGGGGCTTTGGTTTTCCATTTTGTTGCGGCCCGATCTGGCTCCGCAATCGGCCACGCAATTGACCGTTGCCGCCGCCACGGCGCTGGCGCGGGCCATCGCGCTGCAAACCGGCCTCGCGCCGGAAATCAAATGGCCGAACGACATTTTGATTCGCGGCAAAAAGGCGGCCGGCATTCTGACGGAGATGACGGCGGAGCTGGACCATGTCAAGGAAATGGTGCTGGGCATTGGCGTGAATGTGAATCTGGACGCCGCCGAATTGCCACCGGACCTGCGCAAAACGGCCACGTCTTTGAAGATCGAGTCCGGCCAGGTGATTGACCGCGCGGAGCTGGCCGTCGTCATCCTGCGGGAACTGGACGAGGACTATGAGCGGATACGGCGGGGCCAGTTTGAGTTGGTGGCGGCCGAATGGCAGCAGCGGTGCGGCACTTTGGGGCGACAGGTGGCGATCCGAATCGGCGAGCGGGTAATCCGCGGCCGGGCCGAATCGCTGGATGCGGAAGGAGCGCTGCTTCTGCGCACCCAGCACGGCCGCCTGGAGCGAATCATCGGAGGGGACGTGACGATGGAAAAGGACGCGGGGTGAGTGCCGAACGGCTTGCATTTGTGTTTGCAACAGCGAAGAGTACCGCCATGAGCAGTCGAGAGAGAGTGATCGAGTTTGTCCGCAAATTGCCGGAAGAAATGTCCCTCGCGGATATCGCCCGGGAAATTGAACTTCTCGCCGGCATCCAGACTGCCCGTGGGCAAGCTCATCGCGGCGAGGGAATTGCCGCGGAAGACGCGCGCAAGCTGGTGGACACATGGTCAGCAAAGCCCGTAGGGCTGGCATCTTTGTAGATGGATAATCAATAACGCTCGCAAGCTCCGTAGGAGCGAAATCTTCCGGAAAAGGATGCAATATGTCGCCCCGACGGGGCTGGAGATTTTTGGTTCTCAGTTCTACAAAGATGCCGCGCCTACGGTGCTGGAAAACCGAGGATTACCAGGGCGTGGCTGAGCCCGAACCTGTTGCGTCGGTAGTTCTTCCTGATCGCTAAAACCGTGTTTATCCCAATTGGGATCGAGGCCAAGGTCTTTGAGCATTTGAAGGTCTTTTTCCACGGGCTGGTTGAGGGTGGTGAGGTAGTTGCCCACCATGAGGGCGCTGGCGCCGGCGGCGAAAACCAGGCTTTGCAGGTCGCGCAGATTTACGGTGCGCCCGCCGGCAACCATGATTTCCTGGCGCGGCAGGATGAAGCGAAAACAGGCGATGGTTTTCAATACTTCCATCGGCGGCAGCGGCGGGTTGTTCTCAAACGGCGTGCCTTTGATGGGGTTGAGGATGTTGATGGGCACGACGTTGGCGCCGATTTCCTTGAGGGAGAAGGCCAGTTCGCAGCGGTCTTCGCGCGTCTCGCCCATGCCGAGGATGCCGCCGGAACAGATCTTCAGGCCGGCGTTTTTGAGGTGGCGGATGGTGGTGAGGCGGTCTTCGTAGGTATGGGTTGTGCAAAGTTTGGGGAAAAACCGGCGTGAGCTTTCCAGGTTGTGCCCGTAACATTCCAGGCCCGCCGCTTTGAGGCGGTCGGCCACGGCCTGGCTTTCGATAATGCCCAGGGAGGCGTCGGGACGGGTCTTGCCGCTCGCGGCCAGCTCGCGGATGCGGTCGCAAACTTCGTCAAGCATCGGGCCTTCCTTGAGGCCGCGCCAGGCGGCCACCAGGCCGACGGCGGTGACGTTGTTGCGGCCGGCCTCGTCGGCGGCCTCGCGGACCGGGTCGGGATCGACGAACCCGTATTTGGGGGAATCGGTTTGGTGGAAGGCGGATTGGGCGCAGAAGGAGCAATTCTCGGAGCAGGCGCCGGCCTTGGCGTTGACGATGGAGCAGAGGTGGATTTTGTTGCCTTTGAAGTGCTCGCGCAGGCGGTTGGCGGCGGCCATGAGATCGAAGATGTCGGCGGAGCTTTCGAGGCCGAAAAGGGGAAGCGCCTCGGCGCGGGTGATTTCGCCGCCGCGCAGGACGCGGCGGGCGAGGGCGGAGATTCGTTCGGAAAATGTTGCGTCAACCAGGTTGTCACTCATGGTTTACAGCGTAATTTGAGATAGGAAAAACCTCAAGTTGCAATTCTAAATCCCCAATTCACGGGTCGCAGGACAGATTTCTTCATGGCAGGGCGGTTCCCGATTCAGAATCGGGACGTCTAAGCAGTGTACCATTGCTTGCCGCTACAATGTAGCGGGTCGGCAAGTTGTAAGTCGTTGGTATTCAATGGGTGTAGCGGTTTAGCGGGTGTGCAGCCGGTTTCCCCCCGGCGCAAGGCCGGCAAACGCCGTCGGCATATCCGCCACCGCCCCGTGGCGCACCCGTGTAACGGCATGTAACGGGTATGTAACGGGTCGGAAAGCACCGTTTCTCATAGGTAATGTAACGGTGTAACGGGTGTGCCGCCGGTTTCCCCCGGCGCATTGGAGCGTTGGAGGCCGGGATGGTCGGCCTCTTGCCTCCCCGGTGCAGATTTTTGCCCTGCGTCCCATTTCGCGCGGCGGCTGTGGTTCTTGTGTTGAGATCGTTGCTTCACTTCCGTCCGAACACCTGGAGCGGGAACTGGGTGTCCTGACCAGGCGGAAATAAGAGTCCGTCGAGATTTCGAAAAGTAGGGTCCTCTGCCAACTCTTGGGCGATTCTGGTCCCCCGGTCAACGACGATCAACCCAGCTCCGCTGCTTCTGAAGTCCGCGGCGCGTGGCGAGCGTTCATCGCCAAGCCAGGGTTGGCCAATTAGGAAGGCGGTGTAAAGGCCAGCCCGTCCTCCCGGCAGCATCCCACTGCCCGCCACAGGAGCCGCCAAGCCGCACTCAGTTATCCTATCCGCCAACAGATGCGCGTATTCGCCGGCCAGGACCGTTGGGTAGGTTTCAAACGTGAACCGGAAAAGCGCGGGAATCAGCAAGGTTGCGGCCAGCACCGGAGCGCCATAGCGCCAGCGCAGGGGACGCCGCCGACACCAATCCCGCAGCAGCAATGCGGCTCCGCCCACGTACAATAGCGGCGCCGCCGCGTAAAAATATCGCAACTCCCCCGGCATCAAATAATTGGGAAGATAGAGGAAAGCCATAATCGCGACTGGCAAGAGGAACCAAGCGCGGTTGGCTCCGTCGTCCGGATGGGTTCGGAATTTCCCGGGCCAAAACAGCGCAATCACCACTAGAATGGGAAGAGCCACGCAGATATGCACGAGCATGGACAGGACGATTGGCGTGTTGTGTCCTATTACTTTCATTTGATGCGCGGCGTTGCGCCAGTTTGCCCAGGGGGACCAATCCGGGTAGGGCAGAGGCGGGTCCTCCCAGATTGTAATTTGGCCGGGTTCCGGCTGGCGAAATCCCTGATCGAGCAGAAGCACAGGCACGGACACCGACGGTCCCACCATCCCATGAGTGTGGCTGACGCTCCTGGAGACGGTCAATTTCCCACAATGCGAGGACAACACGGCGACCCACGGTCCCCCCGCAAGGGCGATGCCGGCCAAAGTCAGACCGAGGCTGCGCGCAACTTCCAAATGTGTGCCTGGGCCTTTCCGCCATCGCAAAGCAGCGATTCCCAGACAGGTCAGAATCCCCACAGGCAAGCCGACCGCTTTGATCAAAAACGCCAGCCCCAACAAGAGGCCGCTGCGGAAGGCGGTTCCAGGCCGGAGACACCACCCGCCGGCCAGCGTTTCGGCGACGGCAAAGAGAAGGACGCCAGCCAGCAGCAAATCCGGCGTAATCACTTCCACCGACCACAGGATCGAAAGAAAGGCCATGGACCACAAACCCCAATGGAACAATCTCCCTGCAAGAATTGCCCTGGAGAAAATCCGCCAGCAACCCAGAAGAAAAATTATGGCTGACAACGCCATCACCCCGCGCGCGGCGGCCAGCGGCGGAACACCCGCCAGCAGAAGCGGGGCCATCAACCAGGAAATCACCGGCCCCCAGTTTCCAGAAATGGCCGCACCGAACTGGCCGTGGGCGCAGCGCCAGGCAATCCGCAAATAGGCCACCCCGTCCGGATTGAGCGCATCCTGGAAAATCCACGCGGCCCATATCAGCCCGGGAATCTGGAATGCGAACACAATGGCTGCATATTTCCAGTCCGGGGACCGGCTTTCTTCGATTTGCGCGTCCAATCTCACAGCGGTTGTTCGCTGTATAACACCCGCCTTGACCCGGTCAAAGGAAATACGCCTGCCCGACGGACAGGGAGCAACGCATAACGGCAAATTCTTCTCGCTGTTTTCTGGAAGCTGCGCGACTGTCTTGTGTGAGCAACGAGGCACGATCCATTCGCGGGCGTGGCGCGGCGGCAAATCCGCCGAATCGCTTTGAGAAGATTCGGGTGGAGCGGTATGTGGACTGGGACCCGGCGGAGGACCCGTCGCCGAGAACGCAGTTCCTGCGTGATTTGTCCCAGAGCATCATCAGTTACAACGACAGCCCGGACATCGGTTTCCATGCCAGCCTGAACGCGTACCGGGGGTGCGAACACGGCTGTTCCTATTGCTACGCCCGGAATACGCATGAGTATCTGGGGTTTTCCGCCGGGCTGGATTTCGAGACGAAAATCGTGGTGAAGGAAAGCGCGCCGGAACTGTTGCGGCGCGAGTTGGCGTCGCCGAAATGGCAGCCCCAAACGCTCGCCATGAGCGGCGTGACCGACTGCTATCAGCCTGTCGAGCGGCGGCTGCAATTAACGCGGCGATGTCTTGCGGTGCTGGCGGAATTCAGGAATCCAGTGGGCATCACGACCAAGAATTACTTGGTGACGCGTGATCTGGATTTGCTGCGGGAATTGGCGGAGCACCGGGCGGTGGTGGTGCATTTGTCCATCAACTCGCTCGATGCCGAACTGGCCCGGAAGCTGGAGCCGCGGGCGGCTTCGCCGAAGATGCGGCTGGCGGCGGTGGAGGCGTTGGCGAAGGCGGGTGTGCCGGTGGGGGTGCTGGTCGCGCCGGTCATCCCGGCCCTGAACGATCACGAAATCCCGGCGGTGCTGGCCGCGGCGAAGGCTGCGGGGGCCGGGTGGGCGGCGACTGAAATCCTGCGGCTACCGCTGACGGTAGCGCCGATTTTTGAGGAGTGGCTGGAACGGAATGTTCCCGGCAAGAAAGAGAAGGTGCTGAATCGCATCCGCGCCATGCGCGGCGGCAAGCTCAATGATCCGCGTTTCGGCGCGAGAATGCGCGGGGAGGGGATTTTCGCGGAGCAGATTTCGCAGATGTTCCACGTCGCGCGGCGGAAGGCGGGGCTGGCTGAGGATGGACCTGAGTTGTCCACGGCGGGCTTTCGCAGACCGGAAGGAACGCAGTTGGGGCTGGGCTTGGGAGCTTGAGTCTTTGAGCCTGCCATGCAGTTGTTTTCCGGAAGGGCTATGCCTTGCGCGAGACCAACCCGGCTAATGTGGAACGGCATTAATTGTGCTATTGTCTCGTGTGATCTCAAGCCAAGACTGGAATTCCGTTAGGGTGTCGCTTTCCTGGACAATCGGAGGCCGGGTCTGCCCAGTTCGATTGCGCCAAAAGCCCATCGCTATGATTCATGCCGCCCGCACTTGGTTTGGTGTTTTGGCTTTGGCCCTGGTTTCAGTCGCGCACGGCGCGGATGTCGTTTCCATCTGGGGCGGCGCGCGGGGAACCATCGTCCTCAAATCGGATGGCACGGTCTGGACCTGGGGCGCCAATTTCGATGGCAAACTGGGCATCGGCAGTACCAATCCAGTTCTCATGGCAGTTCCAGTGGAAGTTCATGGCGCGGGAAACGTCAGCTTTCTTAATTCGGTCACGAACATCATGGGTTGCGAGGAGCACAATGTCGCGGTGAAATCCGATGGCACGGTCTGGTCGTGGGGTTGGAATGCCTTCGGCCAGCTTGGCGACGGAACAACCAACGACTCTTATACCCCGGTCCAGACCGGACTCGGCTCGGTCCCGCCGCTGACTTCGGTGACGAAGCTTGGCGGGCGGCCGTATTTCACGCTGGCGGTGAAGTCGGACGGGACCATTTGGGCCTGGGGGATGAATCAATATGGGCAGATGGGCAACGGCAGCGTCAATCCGTTTTCCGGCCCGCAGGTCACGGTGCCGGTGCAGGTCAACAATTCCTCTCCCGGCGGTGCGATCAACAATCCGCTGCAAGTGACCTGCGGCTATCAATTCGGCGCGGCGCTGACGACCAACGGCACGGTGTGGACCTGGGGCAGCGGCTCTCACGGGGAACTGGGCAACGGGACGACCGGCAGCGGCCATACCCCGGCTCAAGTTCCCGGCCTGACCAATGTCACCGCCATTTCCGCCGGCTGGTTTCATATCCTGGCCTTGAAATCCGACGGCACGGTCTGGGCCTGGGGAAACAATTCCAACGGCGAACTGGGCGACGGAACAACCGCCAACCGGTCCAATGCCGTCCAGGTTTTGAACGTCAGCAACATCGTTGTCGTTTCCGGCGGCGATTCCCACTCCTCGGCACTGGACACCAATGGCAATGTCTGGAAGTGGGGTCTGAACGATGTCGGGGAATTGGGGAATGGAACCACCAACGCCGTTGCCAATTCCATGCCCGCGAAGATTCTCACTGACACATCCAGCAATGGCTTCAGCAACATCGTTATGGTTTCCGCCCGCGACTACCACAATATTGCGGTCAAGGCGGATGGTTCGGTGTGGATGTGGGGGGCGAACGACCAGGGCCAGTGCGGCAATGGCACAACCAACAGCACCTGGTCGCCAGCGCCGGTAGTTGGTCTTGGCGCGCGGGTCGGATTACCTTTGAATGTAGTCCCCAGCGCGCAGCCGGGAAGCGCCGATTTGAGCTGGGCCAGCGCGACCGGGGAATACTTCACCGTTCAATATTCCACCAACCTAGCGGGCGGGTTTTCGTCAACACTACAAAGCAATATCCTTGCCACTCCTCCCACCAACCTCATCACCGTGCCCATGACTAATGGCAATCGGTACTACCGCTTGCAGTTTTGAACGCAGAGAGCTAAGGCTCTTCAGTGGCACGGTAGAAGTGGTTTGGACTGCCGTCCAGCGGCACGTCCATGAAGTCAATATTGTTCGTTGTCGGCGAATTTGTGAACACAGGAGTCCAATCCGTGAGATTTGTTGTTGCATAAATCACAACCGGATAAACGCCCGATGACCCAGTCAACCGAATTTTATATTCACCACTTGTCGCGAGATACGAAAGGCTGGATAAATCAAATGACAGAGGGCCGTGCGGAACAGACAGGCTCATTTTAGGGCTTGTAATGCTCCCCAAGGGGTTGCGGATTACAGCCCGATAACATCCGGAATTCGTCCAGCAAACATTTCCCAGTGTCAAGGATGAATTAGTCGAGCCGTTTATGTTGACTCCATTGAACTGCCATTGAAAAGTCGCGAGTCTGCCGGCAAATTGCGCCGCTGAAAAGGTGATCGAGTCGCCGGCTGTTGCTGTTCGTTGGAACGGCTGCCCCAGGAGCGCGAGACTGTGAACCGAACCGGCTTGGATGAGGCCGATGCTTTGGGTTATGGCGGGAACTTGAGTTTGGGAAAAATTCGTGTCGCCCCAGGCAATAACAGTGCCATCCGCCCGTAACGCCACAAAATGAAAATCTCCAGCGGCAATTGCCACGATGTTTGTCGCCGCCACCGGGATATTCGTCTGTCCATAGAGGTTTTTCCCCCACGCCACCAAGCTGCCGTCCGCCTGCAATGCAAGGCTGTCAGACCAGGCGGCGCAAATCTCAATAACATCTGTGTACGACGCTGGAATTTGCACGGACCCCAACCCGGTTTCGACTATGGTTCCGTCCGCACGCAAGGCAATGGAGTGGGTTCCCTTCGTCGAAAGCAGCATGACATTCGTGAAGGTGGCTGGCAAGGTGGTCGAAACTCCCCACTGGGTGATACTCCCATCCGGCATGACTGCCTGGCTAAAGCCGGTGCCGGCGGCGATTGCCACGGCGTTACTCAAAGTGGAGGGCGCGATCCCGCCCCAGGCCACAACCGTGCCGTCCGATTTTAACGCCAGGCTGTGTGTGTCCCCTTCGGCGATTGCTACCGCATGGTTGGCAGATGCGGGCACGGCGTTTTGATTGTAGGAATTATCCCCCCACGCCACGAGCGTGCCGTCCGCAAGCAAAGCGAGATTGTGGTCGCCGCCGCATGCGAGCGACACGACACTTGTAACCGAGGACGGCACTTGCAACTGGCCGGCGGAATTATCCCCCCACCCAATGACAGGCGTTATTGATATATTAGCCACCAAGCCGGTGTATGACCCAAAGTTGTTTGTGGCTATCAGGGTCAACGCCCCGCTGTCTGCAAGGGCCGTTGGAATAAAGTACAGATCATCTGAAGCCGATCCGCTGATGCTTCCGCCATCTGACAGGCTTCCACCATTCAGTTCCCACTGATAAGCCAACGGCAGAGCGCCCGCCGCGCTTATTGGCAAATTCAATGAGGACCCGGCCAAAGCGTTCTGTTGCGCTGGCAGGGGTGTCATGAAATATGGCGAAGGGTCCACGCTGAAAGCAACTGGAGAACTGCTGACCTGGCCAAAGCCATTGCCTGCAACCAATGAGTAGGTTCCAGCGTCGGTCGGTTGCACATTGGTAAGAATCAGCCAGGAATTCGTTGCCCCAACAACCAGGGAAGAGTTAAGAAACCACTGGCAGGCTATAGGATAGGTTCCTGCCAAGTCAGCTTTCAAAAGCCCGTTCCCGCCGACATGCGCGACGGTTGTTTGCGGTTCCAGGGTTATTTGGGGCAGCCCGTATCCCACCATTGCCACCTCGTGATCCTCCCCGCAGGAGTAGCTTGCGACATTGTAAAGCCCGACAGGAACATTGGTGATGCCGTCATCATTCCTGCCCCAGGCGACCACCGTCCCATCGCTTAACTGCGCCATGCTGTGGCCAAATCCAGCCTTGATCCCTATTGCGTGGGTGACAGTGGCCGGCACTGAACATTGGCCGAAGGTATTGTCCCCCCAGGCGATGACCCTGCCATCGCCCGTCAAGGCCAGACTGTGCTCCCACCCCGCAGCTATTGCGACCACATTCGTTACCGAAGCAGGAACGGCATATTGCGATCCCCAGGCAACAACAGAACGGTCTGACCGCAAAGCAAGATTGTGATTATAACCTGCCGCTATTGCTATGACAACCGTCAGAAATTGTGGCGGATTGGTTTGACCATAATCATTATTTCCCCAAGCGATAACCGAGCCATTGGAGCATAGGACCACGCTATGTGCATAGCCGGCGGCAACCGCAACCACATTGGTCGCCGAAGGCGGGACATTGGTCTGCCCGTCACCGTCCGCTCCCCACGCGATCACTGAACCGTCGCTTTTGAGGGCCAAGCTGTGTGTGCCGCCGCCCGCTATGGCAATCACGTTGGTCGCGCTAGCAGGTACATTGGTAATCACACTGGCAAAGTAATATTGCCCGTTATAATAATATGGAAGGAGCGGCCCGCGTCTGCCCCACGCGATCACGGTGCCGTCACCTTGCAGGACAAGATTGTGCCCGGCACCCGCCGCCACCGAAACCGGGTTGTAGATTCCAGGGGGAATATCGCACTGGAAATCCAAATCCATGCCCCAGGCGCCGACCGCCGAATAATATCGTGGATTCGGCAGCACGTTGAATGTCACCATCTGGTTTGTCGTCATGCCGAACTGGTTGGAGGCTACCAGCGAGTAGGTGCCGCTGTTGGCAGACCCCGCGTTTGCCAGAAACAAATGACTGTTTGTCTGGCCTGTCAGAATGACGCCATTTTGCATCCACTGATAAGTCAGCGGGGTCACGCCTTGGACTGACGCATTGAAGAACAACTGGCCACCCTGGTTGACCGACAGTGAAGCCACTGTCTGGCGCGCGGTCGGTGGGCCTGTGCCGACCAGGACGGCGTTAAAGTCTTCACCGGCTTCAACGGCAGTGGCGTTGGCAATTCCCGATGGGGCGTTGGTCATTGCCACCGGCAGTTTCGTATCCCCCCACACCATTATGGCGCCGTCCGCCCGCAAAGCGACGCTGTGATACCAGCCGGCCGATATGGCCACAATATTGGTGGCTGCAGGCGGCACCGTGGATTGCCCGTAGGTATTGTCCCCCCAACTGACAATCGTCCCATCGGCCCGGAGCGCCAGGCTGTGCCCCCAGCCGGCCGCGATGGCCACCACGTTCGTCGCCGAGGCCGGCACGATGGTCTGATACCCCCAACTGACAACGGTGCCGTCCGCGCGCAACGCCAGATTGTGATAGTAACCGGCGGCGATGCTGATCACCTGACTGGCAAGAAAGGAACCTGATACCTGTCCGTAGTCATTATTGCCCCAGGTAATCACAGAACCGTCGGACCGCAGCGCCAGGCTATCCGCATAGCCAGCGGCAACGGCAACCACATTGGTCGCCGAAGAAGGAACGTTGGTCTGTCCGCTAACATTATTCCCCCATGCGATAACCGAACCGTCATTTCTCAGGGCCAAACTGTGGTCGCTGCCAGCGGCTATGGCAATGACATTGGTCGCGCTGGCGGGCACGTTGGTCTGATGGAACCAATTTCTACCCCACGCGATCACCGAGCCGTCTCCTTGCAAAACAAGATTGTGGAAGGCACCCGCGGCAACCGAAACCGGATTGTAAATGCCGGGAGGCATATCACATTGATGGTCTGCATCATATCCCCAAACACCGACAGCGGAAAGGGTCTGCGGTGAGGTCGAGACATTAACAGATGCCACTTGATTGGTCGCCAGCCCGAAACCATTTGAGACCACGATGGCGTAACTGCCTCCATTGGCGCTATTGATGTTGCTTTGGAACAGAGACCGATTCGTGGCATTTTGGATAATCGTTCCATTATGCAACCACTGGTAAGACATGGGGAGGGAACCTTGAATATTCGGGTTGAGCACCAACACTCCTTTGGCGTTGGCACAGGCTGAAGAAACAATTTGACTGAGAATTTGGGGGCCTGCAGCAACCGAGGCCAAATTGAAATCTTCACCCGCGCCAATCCCGACTGTGTTTACCAGCCCGGCAGGAATGTTCGCGACCGGCAGATTCGTAGCGCCCCATACCAAGATGGCCCCGTCCGCCCGCAAAGCGATGCTGTGATACCAACCGGCCGATATCGCCACAATGTTGGTGGCTCCTGACGGCACGGTGGCTTGTCCGTAAGTATTGTCCCCCCAACCGACCACAGTCCCATCCGAGCGCAGCGCCAGACTGTGCCCCCAGCCGGCCGCGATGGCGACGACGTTGGTCGCGGATGCCGGCACGAGTGTTTGATAGCCCCAACTGACAACGCTGCCGTCCGCGCGCAGCGCCAGGTTGTGATAATAGCCGGCGGCAATCGCTGTGGCTTGGAGGGCCGGAAACGGCGCAGTGGCTTGTCCGTAGTCATTATTGCCCCAAGCGAGAAGAGAACCGTCAAAGCGCAAGGCAAGGCAATGCGCCCAGCCGGCGGCAACGGCAACCACATTGGTCGCCGAGGGAGGCACATTGGTCTGCCCATCCGAATTCGCTCCCCACGCGATCACCGAACCGTCGCTTCTTGCGGCCAAGCTTTGGAGGCTGCCGGCCGCAATCGCAACGACGTTCGTCGCGCTGGTCGGCGGATTGGTCTGCCCAGACCATTTCCTGCCCCACGCCCGGACAGTGCCGTCTGCTTGAAGGGCCAGACTGTGAAACGGGCCGGCTGCAAAAGCCGTCACATTGGTCATGTTTGGCGGCACATTAGTTTGTTTGTCTGCGTTGTATCCCCAAGCAACGATGTTTTGTGCCCTGGTTGCCCGGCAGCATAAGAACAGCGCTGCCAATGCGAGAACTCCTGTGACAAACCTGGTCACGCTGATCCGACCTGTGTTTTTCATAAGGTGAGTTGGTTTGAATATCAATTCATGGATGCCAAGTATAGAGTTTCCCAAGGACTTTACCGCCCTCGACCCGGAATTGTTGGGAAATCGAGCGGTTGTCGCCCGAAACAAAATATATATTATCGCCCACAGTTTCCTCCGGCCACTCCCATGCTCCTGTGGCTTCCAGATACGGTTCGGTTATGCTTTTGCCGTTGATAAGCACAGTGCCGCAGTGAATCGCAATACGCTCTCCGGGCAGCCCGATGACCCGTTTGACAATGATTGGCCCGCGCTCTTCCATGCGAAATCCAACCACATCGCCGCGGCGCGGCGCATGCCAAACAAAAGCCAGCGAATTGAGCAGGCCAATCTGCCCGTCATAACAAGTTGGCTCCATGCTCCTCCCGGTTATCTTGACCGGATACAAGATCCACTTGAAAACGACCAGACTGGCGGCGATCAGGAAGAAAACCCTTGCGGCCGTCCAAACGGGTCTTCTCCCCCAAATCAGGCGCAACCAAAATCTCCCTGTCTTGGCCTCACGCGCATTCGTCCTTTTCACAATTTCAAATCCTCTCAATTGTTTTCCAAAAACAAAACTCGGGGTCACACCGGCTCAAGCGTGAATTCATAATACACGGCGGTGACGATTCATCCATCCAAAAATTCAGATATTTGGGATTAATGTTTGACGAAGGTGTCCAGCGTTTGCCGGATTTTTTTCAGGTCGGGGAGGTTGAGGTACATCATGTGGCCGGAGTCGAATTCGGCGTAGGTGATGTTGGTCTGGTAGGCGGGATCGAGGGACATGTGGTTGAGGCTGAAGTGCATTGTGTCAATCGGACAGACGAGGTCGCGGCGGCCGCCCAGAACCAGGACGCGCATGGTGGGGTTTTGGTTCATGGCGGAGGCGAGCTGGCCGGTCACGCTGGGGTAGCTGTTGCGGGCGGAGTAGTTCCAGGGTTGCACGCCGGTGAGGATTTCGTAGGGGAGGTCGTCCTCGAATTTCAATTCGGCGCGGAGGTAGCTGTTGATGGCGGCGGAAAACGGACCGTAGGCCGCCGCGTAGGAAGGATCGAAATTCGGGGCGGGGGACACCGGATTGTCGTCGCGGCCGGTGATGCGGGCGTCGTAAGCGCCGAGGATGAGTCCCTGGTCGTGCAGGAGTTGGCGGCGAAAAACGCCGCTGTCAACGCGGAGATCGTTGTCGCGGATGATTTGGGGCGATAGGCCAGTGAGCCGCGCCAGTTCGGCGACGATTTTGTCGCGGTCGGCGGCGGGGAGAGAGGCGCCCTGTTGCAAAGCGGCGGCATATTGGGTGCGGACGAATTCGCGGGCCTCGGCGAGGGCCTTGGGCAGATCGGCCTGGAGGTCCGGCGGGAGCTTGTTGTGGAATTGGGCGGTCGCGGTGTAGCTGGGCAGAAGAAGCATGAAAGGGAGATCGTTGCCCGGGCCGTCGGAAATGGTCTGGAAGTCCAGAACGCCGGAGAGGAAAACCAGGCCGTCCAGATACATGCCATTGCGCGCGCGCAAATGTTCCGCCAGTCCGGCGGCGCGGAAGGTGCCGTAGCTTTCGCCGCAGAGATATTTGGGGGAGAGCCAGCGGTCGTTGCGGGTGGCCCAAAGGCGGATAAATTCCCCGACGGATGTCAGGTCGGCGTCCTGTCCGAAGAAGGCATCGGGCTTTTCGTCGCCGACCGGGCGGCTGAAGCCGGTGGCGACAGGATCAATGAAAACCAGGTCGCTGAAGTCCAATATGGAAAACTCGTTGTCCACCAGCGCGAAGGGCGGGCGGGGCATGGAGCCGTCATCGTTCATCTTGACACGGCGCGGACCGAGAGCGCCCAGGTGCAGCCAGACGGAGGAGGAACCGGGGCCGCCGTTGAAACAGAGGGTGACGGGCCGGGCGGCCGGGTTGGTTTCGGCGAGACGGGTGTAAGCGATGTAGAAGACGGAGGCGCGGGACGAGCCGTCGGGTTTGAGGAGGGGCAACATGCCGGTTTCAGCCGTATAAGTGACACTTTGGCCGGCGATGGAGACGGTGTTGGTGGTGAGGACCGGTTTGTGGGCGGCGTCGGGGATGGTGCCGACGGGGATTTTTTCGGCGGGGCGGGAGATCGCGTTTGTTGCGCCGGACGGGGAATTGGTTCTGGGGGCATCGGCCGCATGAAGGCCTGTGGCGGATGCTACGAGCAAGATCAGACAAGTTTTCATCGTTTGGGATATTGCGTCCGATTTCACCTGTGAAGCCAGACTAATGTTAGTGCTCATGCGCCCTCCTCGAAGTGATCCACTTGAAAGCGCTGCAATGTCACCGGTTCGCGCGCGCCGATGGATCCCTTTTTTCGGGCGCAACTTAATTGCTGCTCGCTGGTCTTGATCTCGGCGATGCCGGGCAGGAGCAAGGCACGCCGGCCGTCTTCGGTGGAAACCACGACGCCGTAGCGGGCGGGGTCGAGTTCGGCGGAGGAGGAAATTTTTTCCATCGAGTGCAGGACGCTCACGTCGAAGCGCAGGTTGGGCAGTTCATCGGCTTGGACCTGCGGAAATCGCGAGTCCTGGAGAGCCGCCAGGCGCGCGCTGCGCCAGGTCTCGGCGACGAGGTTGGGGCAGGCGGGAGAGAGCGTGCCGACGCAGCCGCGCAATGTTCCGTCCCGCTCGCGGAGGGTGACAAAAATCCCGCACTGGGCGGTGAGATATTGACCGGTGGCAGCGGGGGCAGACTCGGAACTGTCGCTGAGGGCCGCCTCGACGGATTGGCGGGCCAGAGCGGGGAGGATGGCGCCATCGCGGCAGGGGTCCTGACCGGGAGGCGGCGGAGGATTGGCCGGAGTGGATTGTTCAGAAAAGAGGACGGCGACGCCATAGCCGACGCCGAACGGGGCTTCGTAATTGAGAACCACGCCGCCGGTGGTCTTCCAATCCACAGCGGCGGCGGCGATCAGGGTGGATTCCACGGCATCTTCGGCGGCCAGCTCTCGCAGATTCGGGGTGATGGTTTCGATGCCATGATAATCGCCATTGCGGATCAGCGCCATGAAAGTCTCGTCGAATTGATGTGCCTGGGGATGGAAACCGCACGGCGCATTGGGTGCGAGACGATGACTCATATCGCCACTGGCGACGATGGCAACGCGGCGGCCGGATGCGCGCGCGGCGGCGGCGATGGCTTCGCCGAGCGCGGCCAGCCCGGCGTCCTCGCGATCGGTCAGACTGAGAATGACGGTGGGGCCGGTCCAGCCGGCCTGGGCGAGGAACCAAAGCGGCACCAGCGCGCCGTGATCCAGGGTCTGGTCGCGGATCATCCAGGTTGCCAGGCCACGTTTCCCGGCCTCGGTGACGATTTGGCGGGCGAACGGGGTGTCGTTGGGAAGGCTGACCCGCACGCCGGGGGCGTTAAACTGGGCGAATGTGCCTTGGAGACGCTCTCCAGCCCAGATGCCGAAGGCTCC
>Ga0302320_10004839_pt1 | contig 30389 bp, 30 predicted proteins | sample Bog_T0_3_FD_202130 | JGI IMG/M metagenome (GOLD analysis project Ga0302320, IMG submission 202130) | Peat permafrost microbial communities from Stordalen Mire near Abisko, Sweden - Bog_T0_3 | ecosystem: Environmental > Terrestrial > Soil > Wetlands > Peat | place: Sweden: Abisko, Stordalen Mire... | reverse complement strand
GGTGTGCAGCAAGCGATCAACGGCGACCCCGTCGGTGGACTCATCTATGCGTTCGGCGCGCCCGTCGCCGCTGACACCGGAATCGTTACCCTGGCAGGCGGTATCGAACTCATCACCATCATCGAAGCACTTTAGGCACAGAGGGTTCCGGCCAAGCGCAGTATGCCGCCGTAAAGGACGTGTCGATGAGCTACTTGACCGCACACCCGGACTCGATAGCGGCGGCTGCCGCAGACCTGGAAGAAATTCGTTCCGCGATCGGTGCGGCCAATACTGCGGCGGCCGGTCGAACGACCTCTCTGGTCGCGGCGGCGCGTGACGAGGTATCAGCCGCCACTGCCGCACTGTTCAACACCTATGCCGCGGAGTATCAGGCGGTTGTCGCGCAGGCGTCGTCGTTCCACGAACAACTGGTCCAGCTGCTGGCCGGCTCCGGTCTCGCGTACGCGGAGGCCGAGATCGCTAACGCCGCGTCGAGCGAGTTGGGAGCGCTCGCAGCACCATTGAGCTCGCTGCTGGGGGGTAGCGGCGGCGCCAAACCGGCAGCCGGCATCGTCGATTTGGTATTGGGCGCCAGCGGATACCCGATACCCTGGCAAATTCCACAGTACATAACCGAACTTCCCAGAATATATCTCGACAATTTGTGGAATCCGCCGGGCATCTTGAGCACCATCATCGGCATAGCCACGCCCGAGGGGTTATATCCGCTTACCGGCGTCAATAGCCTAACCTTCGACGTGTCCGCCCACCAGGGCGTTACCATCCTGGACGGCTATATAAGGTCGACAATCGCCTCCGGAGCCACCCAAATCAATGTCTTCGGCTACTCGCAGAGCGCAAACATCGTGTCCCAGGAAATGGTGGCGCTCAATCCCACCAACACGCCTGGCGGGAGCCTGCTTCCCCCCGGCACGAACCTGAACTTCACGCTGGTGGGTGATGTGAGCAATCCCAACGGCGGCCTGCTTGCGCGCTTCCCGGGTCTGAGCCTGCCGAGCCTGGGCCTGACCTTCGGTCTCGCGACACCAGACAATTCATTCCCAACGAAGATTTACACGATCGAATACGACGGTTTCGCCGACTTCCCGCAATATCCGATCAATGTCGTGTCGGATGTCAACGCCTTTTTCGGCATCATCGAATTGCACGGACAATACCCGTATATGGATCCCAGCACCGCCATTCAGTTGACGAATACGGCGGGCCACCCGCTGACCGACTACTACATATATCAGACCCAGAATCTTCCGCTGTTGGACCCGATACGGGCAATCCCGGTGATCGGCCAGCCGATCGTGGACCTGATCCAACCGGACCTGAAGGTTCTCGTCGACCTCGGCTACGGCAGCACCACTCAGGGCTGGTCACCCGGCGCACCAAATGTTCCAACGGCATTCGGCGTAATCCCGCCGGTCAGCCCGGGCAGCGTTCTGAGCGCTTTGGCCGCCGGCACACAGCAAGGCATCGGTGCATTCACGAGCGACATCAGCACCATGGCCTCGTCGCCCGCAAGTTTCTCACTCGCGGGCGTGACTTCAAGCCTGGGGGCGCTGGGATCAAGCGTCGCGACCGGATCCGCCTTGCTCCCCGCGATGACGTCGGCGCTGTCCTCGCCGGCGAGCTTCATCTCGTCTGTGCAGGGCGCGAATGCGTTCCTTTCCAACGCCGTCTCGGGCGGGCTATCGGCGGCGTACGCGACCCTGCTCCCGACTGCCGACATAGTGAACGCACTGGCAATTTCCATGCCGTCCTATGACATCAACCTGTTCCTGGACGGGGTTGAGCAGATCGTCAACGGCGACCCCGTCGGCGGGTTGATTTACGCCTTCGGCGCGCCGGTCGCCGCTGACGCGGCGTTGTTGACGCTCGCGACGGGCTTTGAATTCCGCGTACTCGAGCATGCGGCCGTATCGATCATCGATGGGTTCGTACCTCCGGCACCGTCGTCCCCGTCCACCCCGGTGAGCCTCTGATCCCCAGGCCGATCAGGGTTCCAGAACAAGCTTGCCGAGCACACCACCGTCGGCCAGGCACTGCAATGCCGCCCGGCCCTCAGACAACGGAAAGCGCTGCGGTGGAGGCGGTTTCAGTCCCAAGAAGACCAGCTGGCTCAGCCCCCAGGAGAACAGGCCGGCCGAGCCGGGGACCTTGTTCAGGTACTCACCCCACGCGACGCCCAGCACGCTCACATTGCGCAGCAACAATCGGTTGACCTTGACGGTGGGAATGCCGCCCGCGGCGAAGCCGATCACCAGCAGCTTGCCGTCGATCGCCAGCACGCGGATCGCGTCATCAAAGGTCGAGCCACCGATGGGATCGACGACGATGTCGACGCCCCGATCGTGGGTGTACTCACGCACCCGTTGGGCCCATCCGTCGGTCAGCGGCAGCACCAGGTCGGCGCCGAGCGAGGAGACGTAGTCCGCCGCGTTCTCGCGATGCACCACGGCTATCACTTTGCTTGCGCCCATTGCCTTGGCGATCTGGACCGCCGCCGTGCCCACCCCGCCGGCGGCACCCAGCACCAGCACCGTGTCGCCCGGCCGCATCGCGGCGCGGCGCGCTAGGGCGAAGTACATGGTGTTGTAGTTCACCAGCAACGACACCGCTTCGGCGTCATCGAGTTCAGCGGGGCTGCGCATCACATTGGGCGCCGGAACGGCCACCTGCTCGGCATAGCCGCCAAGGATTCCGAATGCCGAAACCCTTTCGCCCACTTTGAAACCCGACGAAGGTGGCGCGGAACGCACCACACCCGCGGCTTCCATACCGGGAACGAACGGCGGCGGCAATTTCAGCTGGTACTCGCCCTTGCTCAGTAGCAGGTCCGGAAAGCACACCCCGGCAGCACGAACATCGATGACGACGTTGCCACTGTCATCGGCGACATCGTCGATATCGGTGTACACCATGCCGCCCGGACCGGACAGCTTCTGTACCACACAGGCTTTCATGGCCCCTACAGCTTGAAGTCGGCTTTTTTTGCACCGGAGAGGTCGGTTATCTCCGCCCAGTGCGAGGCTATGTCCTCGACTGACGGCGGCTTGTCAAAGGTGGCGCCCTCGTTCTGGAATAGCGCAACCTGCTGCACCTTTCCGCCACCGACGACGAAAACCGAAGCGGTGTTGGGGTTTTCCTCGGTGCACAGGTAGGCCACCACCGGAGCGACGAACTCTGGCGTGAGCTTTTCCAGCACCTCTGGCGGCAAGATGTCCTCCGTCATTCTGGTGGCCGCGATCGGCGCGACCGCGTTGGCGTGAATGTTGTACTTGGCCCCCTCCTGCGCCAGCGAGTTGATCAGGCCGACCAGACCGAGCTTGGCAGCTCCGTAATTGGTCTGGCCGAAGTTGCCGAACAACCCACTGGTGGAGGTGGCGACGACGACGCGGCCGTAGCTCTGCTCGCGGAAATGCGGCCACGCCGCGCGTAGCACGTTGTACCCGCCGTAGAGGTGCACCTTGAGCACGGCGTCCCAGTTCTCGGACGTCATCTTGTGGAAGGTACCGTCGCGCAGGATCCCGGCGTTGCTCACCACACCGTGCACGGCGCCGAATTCGTCGAGCGCGGTTTTGATGATGCCCGCCGCGCCGTCCTCGGTGGCCACGCTGTCGTAGTTGGCGACCGCGCGCCCACCGGCCTCGCGGATCTCGGTGACGACGTGGTCGGCCATCGCGGATCCGGCGCCCGAGCCGTCACGGGCTCCGCCGAGGTCGTTCACGACGACGCTCGCGCCCTCTCGGGCCAGTGTCATTGCGTAGTCGCGCCCCAGCCCTCCTCCGGCTCCGGTGACGACGATGACGCGATCCTGCACTCCGGGCATCAGTTTCCTTTCCTATCTGGTCTTTTCGGCATTTTGAAGAGTTGGGGTCAGAACATCCTGCGAGCCATCTTGAAGGCACGTGCGGTGTACGGCGGGTAGATGAGGCTCGATAGGTCGGGCCGGGTCGGTTTGGTCAACACCGACTTCCGATGGCTGAACTCGTCGAAGCCCCACTTGCCGTGGTAGGCACCCATGCCCGAAGCGCCGACTCCGCCGAACGGCAGTTTGGCCGTGGACACCTGGAAGGCAAGATGGTTGATGAGCATGCCGCCGGCCGGCACTTCTTTGATCACCCGCTCGCGGGTGGCGCGCGCTTTGGTGAACAGGTACGCCGACAGCGGCTTGGGTCGCGAATTGACGAAACGTATTGCCTCGTCCAGAGATTGGACGGTGATGACCGGCAGGATCGGCCCGAATATCTCGTTTTTCATCAGCGGGCCGTCCGGATCGGGATCGACGACGACCGTCGGTTGGATCCGCAGGCTGGACGCGTCGCAGCTGCCGCCGACGGCGACCTTGCCGCCGGAGCCCGCGAGATAACCGCTGAGCCGCTCGAATTGGCGCTGATTGACGATGCGCATGCCGTGCGGCTCCTTCGACCGGAACTTGGTGATGGCCGCGCCGATCTTGGTGACGAGTTCGTCGCGGATCTTTGCGTCGGCCAGCACGTAGTCGGGTGCGACGCACGTCTGTCCGGCGTTGAGCAGTTTCATCCACGCGATCCGCTTGGCGGCGACATCGACGTCCGCGTCGGCCGCGACGATCACCGGGCTCTTTCCGCCCAGCTCCAGCGTGACCGGGGTCAAATGCGGTGCCGCACCTTCGTAGACCTTGCGCCCGATCTCGGTGCCACCGGTGAACAACACCCGGTCCAGGCCCTGTGCGATCAGCTCCTGGCTCACCGCTCCGTCGCCCTCGACAAGCGCGATCGCGTCGTTATCGAGATACCGGGGCACCAGCTCGGCCATCAGGTGGGCCGACGCCGGCGCGATTTCGGAGGGCTTGATCACAACGGCATTTCCAGCGGCGATGGCCCCGACCGCCGGACCCAGCGTGAGGTAGAACGGGTAATTCCAGGCGCCGATGATCAGCACCGTGCCGTAGGGCTCGTATTCCACCCAGCCGCGGCCGGGCAGCTGGGCAGCCTCGAGTAGCCGGTATTTACGGCGCGTCCACTTACGCAGGTTCTTGGCCGCGTACTTCGCCTCGCCGGCCGTGGTCGCGACGTCGGCGATAAATGCCTCAAACGGGTCGCGGTCCAGATCGTCGGCGAGAGCGGCGGCGATTGCGGGCTCGTTCTCCTCCATCAGCTTCTGCAGCTGCAGCAACTGCTGCTTGCGCCACTCAATGTCGCGGGTGCGGCCAGTGGCAAAAGTCTGGCGAAGTCGGGCTACCGTCGCGGCAACATCAACTGGCGCCGCTGCTGGAGCCCCGTTCTTGATCGCGGATACCTGGGATGTCTTCGGTGCAACTGATTCGGTGGTCATCAGTGTCCTTCCTATTCGCGCACCTTCCCGCAGATGCCGAGCGTTTTGCGCGCGCCGGACACTCACGGGTGATAACCGCGATCCTAATCTTCCGGTCGGGAGAGCAGTAAGGAAGATCCGATCAGGATCTGGGGAACGCAGGGGTTCTCAGCCAGGGCTCGCGGCGCTCGCTCGCGGTCAGGGCTTGGTTGCGGTCACAAAGGTGTTCGCAAACGGCCTGTCGTCCGATTGCGGATCGCGACCCAATCGCGCAGCCTCTTCGCGCGCATTCACTGTGCGGATCGCCCAGCCGTGCATCGCGAACCAGTCACCGCAGTCGGGGCGGCCCTCGTCCTCAAACCAGAGGTCGAACGGGTTGAACGAGGTGTCCTGCCCGTGTGCCTCGCGCTTGGCCTTCAGCTCGGCCCACCTCTGCTCGGCCTCACGGCGCTTCTCTTGGTCGACCCCGAAATTTTCGACCGCTATTCGGCTGCCCGATCCGCTCAGCGTGTCGATCGAGCCAAACATGGCTTCCTGCGCCGCTGCAGGCAGAAACGGCAGCAACCCTTCGGCCAGCCACGCCGTCGGCACGTTCGCGTCAAACCCATTGTCGCGCAATGCTTGAGGCCAATCGTGGCGCAGGTCGACGGGCACCGGTCGGCGGTCGGCGACGGGTGTGGCGCCGTGGCTGGCGAGGGTCTGCGCCTTGTACTCCAGCACTTTAGGCAGATCGATTTCGTAGACCGCGGTACCGGCCGGCCAGTCCAGCCGGTAGGCGCGCGAATCCAGACCAGCTGCCAGGATTACGACCTGCCGGGTTCCAGCCCCGGCAGCGTCGACAAAGTAGGCGTCGAAGAAGTGGGTGCGGACCGCCTGATAATCGATCATCTGCTGGGCGCCCGGTTGGGAATTCGGGGAAGCCTGCTCGGCGTCATCCGGCTCCGCAGTCCACCACGCAGTCACCTGCTCACGGACACCCTCAAGCTCGGGCGTGGAGACCAGCGGCCCGGCGAACTCGTCCCGAATGAGCGGGGCGGCGCTCGCGGTTTCGGCCGCACGGGCCAGCGCGACCATCACCGCTGTCGCCCCGACACTTGTGGCAATGTCCCAGGAGTCGTCAACGGTGCGTGCCATTACAGCCGTTCGCCGACCACAAAGTCCGAGAACGCGCCCTTGTCGTCGGCGAACGAGACATTCTCGATCCAGCGGCCCAGCCGGCGCATCTCGTCCGTCGCGTTCGGCCCTTGGGCGCGCCAACCGTGCTCGTTGAGCCAATCCGTGAGGTCCGCCCGGTCGTCGTCGCGATACATCAACTCCCCGACGTCGACGGTCTGCTCCAGGCCAAGCTGGTCAGCGACCTTCTTGAACCGCTCGCGCATCTGCTGGCGCCGCTCTTCCGCGTGCGAGGGTGCGGTTTCGGCGGAAACCCGGCTCCCAACCGCACTCAGCTCACCGATCTGGGTGAACAACCGGTCCTGAGCTTCGGCCGGCAGGTACATCAGTAGCCCCTCGGCCAGCCACGCGGTCCGCGCCGTCGGGTCAAAGCCCGCGGCGCGCAGCGCGGCCGGCCAGTCCTGCCGTAAGTCGATGGCCACTTCGCGGCGATCGGCCGAGGGCGTCACGCCGTTTTCCGTCAATGTCTTCGACTTGTAGTCCAAGACCTGGGGCTGGTCGATCTCATACACCGTGGTGCCGGCCGGCCAGTCCAGCCGGTAGGCGCGCGAATCCAGCCCTGACGCCAGGATCACCACCTGCCGGATTCCGGCGGCGACAGCGTCCTTGAAGTACGCGTCGAAGAAGTGGGTTCGCACCGCCTGGTAGCCGCGCATGTGGTGGATGTGGGCCGCCGCGTCGGCGTCGAGCGTTGCCACCTTGGCCGCGGTCTCCGGGTCGAGCATGCCCTCCCACAGCACGCCTGCGCCGGCGTTGGTGACCAGCAGTTTTGCGTACGGGTCGCGGATCAGCGCATCGGGCTGGTCGGTTTCGACGGCACGCGCCGCGGCCACCATCACGGCGGTGCTACCGACGCTGGTCTTGATGTCCCAAGTGTCGTCATGGGTGCGTAGTGAGCTCATTGCTTGCGCCGGTCCTTCGCGTAGTTGTGTTTTCCGTTGGTGGTCAGCTGGACGGCTCGGCCAGACGCGCCCGCAACAGCGTGCTGCGCACGGCCTCGTCGGCCAGGTCTTCGGGCACCGCGCGGCCCAGTCGGGCCATCTCTTCGCGGTTGTTCACGCTGTGCACCTGCCAGCCATGGTCAGCCAGCCACTGGGCGGCATCCGAACGGTCGGGCTCGTGAAAGGTCAGCGCCGCGACGTTGACGTCCAGACCGAGCCGTTCCCGCATGCGCTGCCAGCGCTGGGTGTTGCTCGTCGAATTCATGCCGAACAACTCGATGGCGACCTGACTACCGGGCGCGCTGAGCGCGGTGAACTTCTCGAACAGCCGGTCCTGAGCGTCGCTGGGCAGGTAGGGCAACAAGCCCTCGGCAAGCCATGCGGTCGGTTGGGTGCGGTCGAATCCGGCGGCCGTCAACGCAGCCGGCCAGTCGTCGCGCAAATCCACCGGGACTGGGCAGCGCCTGGCCGACGGGACCGCGCCATGCGATTCGAGGACCCCGGTCTTGTACTCCAGCACCTTGGGCTGGTCAATCTCGTAGACGGCGGTGCCCGCCGGCCAACTCAGCCGGTAGGCGCGGGAGTCCAGTCCGGCCGCCAGGATCACCACTTGCCGAATGCCGGTGCTTACCGCGTTCTCGAAATACTCGTCGAAGAAGTGGGTGCGTACCGCCTGATAGTCGGTGCCCAGTCGATGCACCCGTTGCCCGTGCGGATCGCCGTCAAGCCAGGCCAATTGCGGGTCGGCAAGCCGGGTCCACGCCGGACCGGCCGACGACACCAAGGTCAAGGCAAACTCGTCACGGATCAGCGGATCGGGTCCGCCCGTTTCCACGGCGCGCCCGGCGGCGACCCCCAATGCGGTGGCGCCGACCAGTTCGGTGATGGCCCAGCTGTCGCCAGCGGTCCTTAACGAAGGTGGCAACGAGGGCGAGTCGCAAAGCTCAGTCATGTCGGTGCCATGCTACCCGAGTAAGTTAGGCAAACTATGCGCTTTGTGCGCCACGTCACTGGCCGCCGCGCGCTAGGGCGCGCGCCTCAATGCCTTAGGTCTTGGGCATCAAGAGCGTGCCGGCCAGCAACTGTCGCAGTGTCTCGGTGATCGCATCCATTTCTTTAGGACTCCGCACGTAACCGGCATAGAAGCCCACGCCACACAGCACTACTAGCAATGTTTCGACCAAAGAATTGACGTCAGCGTCAAATGCGAGTTCCCCGCGGTCAATGGCGTCCTTGACCGCCCCACACAGAAATTCGCGGCAGATTTGGATGGCTTCGTTTTCGGTGCGGTTCAATTCCGGATGCCGCTGCGACTCAAAGATAGTGGTTATCAGAAACGCGGACCCCGCTGTATTTTCGAAATTAGCCCGCAAGACAAACGTGATGAATACCGCAAGTCGCCCGATCAAGGTCTCCTCGCGTTCGGCCTTTTCGGCGCCGAGCCTGAGCACGAGTTCGTTGGTTTGGTCGACTACCTCCCGATATAGCCCCCGCTTGCTCGCAAAGTAGTGATTGATTGCCGGACGGGTCAGGTCGGCACGAACGGCGATCGCCTGGAAGGTCGCACCGTCGTAACCGCGCTCACTGAACACTTCACGGGCGGCGCTGACAATGCGTTTGCGCGTCTCGTCGGCCTTCGTCGCCGGGGGACGGCCCGGTTTGCGACTACCCGACATCGGCATCGCTAAAGCATGCCACTAACCACGGTGTGGCAATAGCGCATTCGGCGGGACTTTTCCGAATCTCCCCGCTTCGAAGTCTTCGAGTGCCTCGATTAATTCCGCTTTGGAGTTCATGACGAAAGGCCCGTAGTGAAATACCGGCTCTCGAATCGGCTGGCCACCCAGGATCAGCACATCGATTGCCGTCGTCCGCGATGAATCCTGAACCGGCCGGGCGGCGACGCTGATCCGGTCACCCGGTCCGAGCACGGCCAACTGACCCTGGTACACGGGATGCGAGACCGGACCGACGTGGCCGCTCCCGGACAGCACGTAGACCAACGAGTTGAAATCACGCTGCCACGGAATGTTGAGACGGGCCCCGTTCTCGATCGTCGCGTGTACAAGCGCGATCGGGGTGTGGGTGATACCCGGTCCGCGAAAGCCGTCGACCTCACCGGCGATGATGCGCACCAGCGCTCCGCCGTCGTCGGACGCGATCAACTTCGCGTCGTTACCCTCGATGGCCTGGTACCGGGGCGGGGTGAACTTGTCCTTCTTCGGCAGATTCACCCATAGCTGGACGCCGTGGAAGACGCCGCCGCTTTCGACCAGTTCGGCAGGCGGGGTCTCGATGTGCAGGATGCCCGACCCCGCCGTCATCCATTGCGTGGCGCCGTCGGCGATCAGGCCGCCGCCACCGTGGGAATCCTGGTGCGCGAACTTGCCGTCGATCATGTAGGTGACGGTTTCGAAGCCGCGGTGTGGGTGCCAATCGGTGCCTCTGGGCTCGCCCGGCTGATATTCCACCTCACCCATCTGATCCATGTGCACAAAGGGGTCCAGTGCGGCGGTGTTGACCCCGGCGAACGCCCGAACCACTGGGAATCCCTCGCCTTCGTACCCTCGCGGGCCCGTGGTGATCGATCCGACCGGACGTTCGGTGTCGGCTGGGCCTGCCGGGCGCACCCGGGGCAATGTGAGTGTGTCTGCGGTGATAGCAGGCATGTCCACCTCCTGTTTTAGAGTTATCCATATAACCGGACTTCGGTCCGTTTATTCCCTGCTGTCATAGGATGACCCGATGCCTGGATTGCCCGTGCGGTGAGCGAGCCGACGAAGGACGAACCCCAGACCGGGGTGGCCCCGGCTGCCGCGGCCGGCGGGCGGTTCGGGGCCTCGATACGGGAGTCGGGCTACCTGCAGAAGTGGTTGCTGCTGGGCGTCACGATCGGCATCATTGCCGGCCTCGGAGCGGTCGTCTTCTACCTCCTCCTGAAATACACCGGGGACTTCCTGCTCGGCTACCTGGCGGGCTACCGCATCCCGACGCCCGTCGGGGAAGGTGGCAGCCGCGGGTCGGCCGGCTTCGCCCGTCCGTGGGCAATTCCGCTGGTCACCACCGGCGGGGCGCTGTTGTCGGCACTGATCGTGACCAAGCTGGCGCCGGAAGCCACCGGTCACGGCACCGACGAAGCCATCGAGGCGGTCCATACCGATCCGCGCGCCATCCGCTTCCGGGTGGTGCTGGTGAAGATGGTGGCCAGTGCGCTGACCATCGGCTCGGGCGGTTCAGCCGGCCGCGAAGGTCCGACAGCGCAGATCTCAGCCGGGTTCAGTTCGTTGCTCACCCGGCGGCTCAACCTGTCCGACGCGGACGGCCGGATCGCGGTGGCGCTGGGGATCGGCGCGGGAATCGGCGCGATCTTCGCCGCACCCCTGGGGGGTGCGGTGCTGGCCGCCTCCATCACCTATCGCGACGACTTCGACTACCGCTGCCTACTGCCGGGGTTCATCACCTCTGGAACGGCATACGCGGTGTTCGGCGCTTTCCTGGGCTTCGACCCGCTATTCGGCTATATCGACGCCGAGTACCGCTTCGAACGGGCTTGGCCGCTGCTGTGGTTCGTGGTGATCGGGCTGGCCGCGGCGGCAATCGGCTACCTCTACGCCCGGGTCTTCCACGCGGCGGTCGCGCTCACCCACCGGCTTCCCGGCGGCCCGGTGCTCAAGCCGGCGGTGGGCGGACTCCTGGTCGGCCTACTGGGACTCCTGATACCGCAGATCCTGAGCAGCGGCTACGGCTGGGCACAGCTGGCCGCCGATCGGACATCGCTGATGCACATCCCGCTGTGGATCATCCTCGTGCTGCCCATCGCCAAAATCGTCGCCACGTCGCTCTCGATCGGCACCGGCGGCTCCGGGGGACTTTTCGGGCCCGGAATCGTCATCGGTGCATTCGTCGGAGCCGCCATCTGGCGGCTCGGCGAATTAACCGGCCTACCCGGCGTGCCCGACGGGCCGGGAATCTTCGTGGTGGTCGGGATGATGACCTGCTTCGGCAGCGTCGCACGCGCACCGCTGGCAATCATGATCATGGTCGCGGAGATGACCGGGTCATTCTCGGTAGTTCCGGGGGCGATACTCGCCGTCGGGATCGCGTCGATGTTGATGTCTCGCACCAACGTCACCATCTACGAGGCGCAGCGCCTGGACCGCAAGACCGCCGAGGCCGAACGCGAGCGGCAAGCTCCGAGCTGACTGCATTTCCGCTGCAATGCAGCCATAATGCAGCTATCGGGGCGATCACGATCCGAGGCATCCCGGACGACGTCCATGACGAGCTGGCTTCGCGTGCAGCACGGGCCGGGAAGTCCCTTCAGGAGTATCTGCGCGGCGTACTGGTGGCCTCTACCGCTCGACCTACATCGGACGACCTCATCGCCCGGGCCCGCACACGCGTGGAAGCAACAAATGTGCAGATGCCCGCCGAGGCGATCTTGGCGGCTAGAGACGCCGACCGGCGGTGACCGATCGCATCGTCCGCGACGCCTCAGCCGTTGTCGCCATGCTCCTGGACGCCGGTCCCGCCGGCCAATGGGTCGCTGACGTGCTGACCGGCACGGATATTTTCGCGCCTACCTTGATGCCGTTCGAATGTGCCAATGTCGTTCGGCGCCAAGAACTCAGCGGCGCAGTGAGCATCGACCACGCCGCTCAGGCGCACGCCGACCTCGTTGACCTAAGCGTTGATCTGTGGCCTTATGAGGTCCTGGCGGATCGGGTGTGGGGACTGCGGTCAGGTCGTCACTCCGCCGCCGGGAGCATCAGCTACCTTCGAATCGCCGTGAAGAACGAGGAGTCATCGTTGAGCTGTGCTGACATCGGTTGTCTTTATTAGACTTTCAGAGTTGGGGTGAGGGCCGCGCGGAGTATTTGTTCGTCGCGGGTGGCAATGGTGAGGTTGCGTCGAGTTGCCTGTGCGACAAGCATGCGGTCAAACGGATCTCTGTGCTCCCACGGCAGGCGCCCGGCAAAGATCGCGTCTGCGGAGTCGATCGGTAGTTCGGTGGCCGACATGTCTGCGATGACATCCGACCACGCCGACAGCAAGGGCTCGCCGTCGAGGCGGCCGAGCCGGGTTTTGATGGCGATTTCCCAGGCCGAGACCGCCGACACCCAGACCGTGCAACTTCGCTGACCGAGGACCTCACGAGCCTGAGGAGAGACCGCCTCGGGTGTGGATACCAGCCACAACAGTGTGTGCGTATCGAGAACGACGTGGGATCCCGACGACGCGGAGGCGGCCGGTGTCACGGATTTTTCTCCCACGCAGCCAGTTCCGATTCTGGCAGCGACTCGTCGAAACTCTCGGGGACCGCCAGGTTCGGCAGCTGCCCGAAGCGCCGCGGCGTCTCATGGATGGGCATGAGCACAGCGACGGGCCGGCCGTGGGTGGTGATCGTGACAGGTGCGCCCGTCCGCGCGACCTCGGCCAAAAGAGCATTCAAGGTGGCCTTGGCTTCGGTACTCGTGATGGTTTTCTGCTGCACACTGCCCAGCATAGTTTATGAGCATCTAGTCAGACTAGTCCTAATAGGCTGAAATGCAGCTGCGGCGCTTCGGATCCCAGGGGCGAGGTGCGGAATTTGATGTATCAGATCGAGTGAATGTGCTGCACGGGCAGCCGCGGCCCGCGACGCGGTTCGTATGCCAGTCCACTCGCTTCGAGCAAGCGAACGACCCGGTGACGGTGCGGCCGCATCGGTTCCAGCAACTCGAGCATCACCGCGTCATCGACCGGGCGCCCCAGCAGCGTCCAGCCGATCATCTTCGAAATGTGGTAGTCGCCCACCGAAATTGCATCGGCGTCGCCGAACGCCCGTTGCGCGGTCTCGGCAGCGGTCCACTCCCCAACTCCCGGCAGCGACATCAGCGCTTCGCGCGCCTGCGCCGCCGGCCGTGTTGCCAGCCGTTCCAGCGAGGCGGCACGCCGCGCACAGGCCACCACCGTCTGAGCCCGTTTCGGGTCGACGTTGGCGCGGTGAAACTCCCACGACGGGATGTGTCGCCACACCTCCGCCGCCGGCGGCACTTGCATCCCCGCCGGCGCCGGTCCGGGCGCCGGCGTCCCGTACTTGGAGACCAGCACACGCCATGACCGAAACGCGTCGGCGCCCGGTACCCGCTGCTCGATAACCGCCGGGATCAGCGCTTCCAGGACCTGTCCGGTTTTTCCCAGGCGTAGGTGCGGAAGCCGTCGGTGCGCGGCGGCGACCGTCGAATCCCGCGGCACGAAACCCGACGCGTCGTCGTCGGCGCCCAGCAGCGCGGGCACCATCTCGACTAATTCCTCGGCACCGTCGCCCCACGCCTCGCAATGGGTCGCATCTGGGGCTACACGGCTGATACGCGCCGCGACGGGGCCGGTGGCCAGCAGGCTGGTCCGCCAGATCGTGCCATCGCCGGCCAGCTGAAAGCACGGATCGCGTGGTCCCCGGCGAAGTGGCGCCAAAGTGTTCCAGAAGCCGGCCGCCCCTGGGAACGTGACCGTGCGTTCGCTCTTCACCCTCTGGCTCCGGTGTCTCGCCGATTGACCGCAACTGTTTGCCGAGACAGTATGGCGATGTGATGACGCCGTTCGATGGCCCGCAGTCCGAACTGGCATGGATGTTCCTGCAGTGCATCAGCGATGGCGGCGACGCCGAAGAAGGCTTCGCGCTGCTCAGCGACGACTTCACCTACTGGAGCATCGTCACCCGAGTTTCCGTCGACAAAGAGACGTTCCGGGAGGCGAACGAGCGGCGCAGAAAGGTCGTCGAGATCAACATCGATCTCCTTCGTTGTCTGAACGAAGGAGACACTGTGGTGGTCGAGGCGCTCGTCACGGGCGCTACCGACGACATCCAATACGACACCCCGCTCCTTTGTATCTTCGAGACTCGCGACGGGCTGATCGTGTCGATGCGCGAATACAGCGACACCAGGTCTGCGGCCGCCATATTCGCCGGTTGACAGCCGGTTGGCGCTGTTACGCCAGCACGCTGATCTCGGCCTTGTTCGGGTAAAACGCGACGTGCCCGGCAATCGCCGCCACCGCGGGGAAGGGCTGCTCGTACGTCCAGATCACGTCATCGACAGTTTCGCCGCCCGCGGTGGTCACGCTGTAGTAGCTGGCGTCGCCCTTGAACGGGCAGTAGGTGCTGGTGTCGGTGTGGGTCAGCTTGTCTTGCACCACATCGCCTATCGGAATGTATTGCACCGCAGGCAAACTGGCCTCTCGCAATTCCAGCGCCGCCGTGCTGTCGGCGACGAGCTCGCCATTGACGCGAACCTGCACCCGTCCCTGGGTCGGCTCGATGGTGATCGGGTGCCCAGCGCTGGGCTCTAAGATTTCAGGGTGGCTCATGGTTGATTCCTCCTCGGAAGCATGTGCCCCGTGCAACGCCTACCGACAGTCAACGCTTCCCAGTTCGTCTCGGCTACTCGGATTGGGCGGGCGTAGTGCTCTTTCTTGCGTCGCGCATCGCCGCCCAAAACCGGGCGGCCTCGCGGATCGACTCCTCCACCGGGCGGGGCTGCCAGCCTAATTCGCGGACCGCCTTGCTGGCGTCGACGTCGGCTTCGGCGCGCATCATCCGCACCGATGCGAGACTGAGTTCGGCATCTTTGCCGGTGAGCCGCGCCTTCAACGTGCCGAACGCAGCTAGGGCGTAAAGCATCGGCACCGAAATCGAGCGTTGCGGCGGCGGCACACCGGCCTCGTCGGCCGCGATCCGCACCACCTCTTTCAGCCCAATCATACGTTCGGAGATGAGGTATCGCTCGCCGATCCGCCCGTGCTCGGCGGCCAGGATCATGGCCCGGGCGGCGTCGTCGACGCCGACGACTTCCAGTTGGATGCCGTCCATCATGAACGGCAGCTTGCCGAACACCGCGCCTGCAATGAAGGCGCCGTGCGGGGTGCGGCCCCAATCGCCACCGCCGTAGGTCGTTGACACGCACATTGCCACGGCAGGCAGGCCTGCCTCGGCCACATAGCGCATCACCAGGTCTTCGGCTTGCACCCTGGATTGCACGTAGGGAGTCAGGCCGCGCGAATCGATCACGTCCTCCTCGGTCGCCACGTGCCCGTGCCGCCGACCCACCGTCGTATACGTGCTGGTGAAGATGAACCTGCGTAGGCCCGGTTCCTTGACCGCGACGTCAAGGACATTCCGCAGGCCTTCCACATTGGTGCGGAACAACGGCGCCGTGTCACGCAGCCAGGCACGGGTGTCGACAACGCAGTAGTAGACGTCGTCGACGCCGTCCATCGCCTCGCGCACCGTGGCGGTGTCGAACACGTCGCCCTCGAAGCGACTGAGTTCGAGGTCATCGATGCTGCGGGTGTTGGCGTTCGGGCGCACCATCGCCCGCACTTCGGCACCGCCCGCGACAAGCTGACGGGTCACATGCGAACCTAAAAAGCCGTTGGCGCCGATGACCAGCTTGGGTTTTGCGCTCGCCTCCGGATTCACGTGAGCCCACCCCCATTCTCTTGCATCCACCGCGCCGCGTCTTCGTCGAGCGTGCCGAGGGCCTGAGCCTTACGGCACCACTTCATCCCCGCGCGCAGGAAGCGCAGCGGGTTGTAGATGTCCTCTTGACGGCACCACAGACCGTCGCCGGCGTAGGTGACGATGGAGATGTTCGTCGCGGTGATGACGGTCCCGTCACCGGGGTCGGTCATCGGGTTGTCCAATTCGCAGATGATGCGCCCGGTCGGTTCGTCGATGACCGACCACAACGACGGGAACGCGACCATGTGGCTGCCGGGATAAGTCGTCATCGTTCGCTGGATCCAGGTGCGTACCTCGTCCCGGCCGTGCATGGTGCCGGCCGCGTGCTCGACGTACTCGACGTCGGGTGTGTAGTGGGAGACCCAGGCCTCCCAATCACGTGTTTCCGCGGCCCGCGCGACGGTCTCCTCGAACTTCCCGAACGCCACGGCGAGTTCGCTACGGGTGAACGACGGCACGGTCACATGGGCTCCTTCACGCCGTCCCAGCTCATCGGCGGAGTGTAGCGTGGGATTCATCTGGCCGATCAGGAGGACTCGGGAGGAACTCGCATGACAAGCACTGAAAAAGCCGTCCTGGCCGGTGGCTGCTTCTGGGGAATGCAAGACCTGATCCGCAAGCAGCCGGGTGTGGTTTCAACCCGGGTTGGTTACACCGGCGGCGACGTCCCCAACGCGACCTACCGCAATCACGGCACGCACGCCGAGGCCATTGAAATCGTTTATGACCCTTCGGTTACCGATTACCGCGCGATACTGGAGTTCTTCTTCCAGATCCACGATCCGACGACAAAAAACAAGCAGGGTAACGACCGTGGGACCAGTTATCGGTCGGCGATCTTCTACCTGGGTGACGAACAGAAGCGAGTCGCGCTGGACACCATCGCCGACGTCGAGGCGTCTGGCCTTTGGCCCGGCAAAGTGGTGACCGAAGTCAGCCCGGCAGGGGACTTCTGGGAGGCCGAGCCCGAGCACCAGGACTACTTAGAGCACTACCCCAACGGGTATACCTGCCACTACATCCGCCCCGGCTGGAAGCTGCCCCGGCGCGCTGCCGCGAACCAGTAGTTCAGCGCCGGCGGACCACAACACGGCCGCCGGCCTTTGGAGCGAATGCGACTCCCCGACCATGCCAGCGCTCGGCCGGCGCCTCAGTAGTCTCGATGACGAAGTGGCGCAACACTGTTCGAAGCACCACGTCCATCTCCATATTCGCGAACGCCGCCCCCACGCACCGGCGAGTCCCACCGCCGAACGGAATCCAGGCGGCCGCGGGTTTTGTTCCGATGAAGCGTTTTGGGTCGAAGCGCTCGGGCTCCGGAAAGACGTCGGGATCGCCGTGTATGTGGCCGATGCCGACGATGATCGAATCCCCGCGTGGAATCACCCACTCGCCGAGTTGGAAAACCTCTGGATAGACATGGCGACCAGCTAGATCGATAACCGTTCTGGCCCGTTGGACTTCGAGGATGGTCGCTTGGCGCAGCTCCTGGCCGCCGTTATCGGCTTCCTCGACCAGGGCCGCCAGCACATCGGGGTGGCGGCTTATCCGCTCGAATGCCCACCCCAGCGTGGCCGCGGTGGTTTCGTGTCCGGCGGCGAGCAGCGCCAGTAATTCATCGCCAATGTCTTTGCGTGACATGGTCGAACCGTCGTCGTAGCTACTGCGCAGCATCAGGGCGAGCACGTCGGTCCGATCAGCGAAGTTCGGGTCTGCCCGTTCGTCGTCGATCAACTTGTCGATGACGACGTCATACTGGCGGCGCCATTCGGCCAGCCGACCCCACGGACTGTAACGGCCGTAGCTCCGTTTCGGTTTAGGCAGTGCGGCGAGGCGCGAACCAAGGGCGACCCACCGCGGGATGAGGCGGCGCAGCTCGTCGAGTTCGGCGCCTTCGGCCCCGAAGACCGCGCGCAGGATTGCGTTGAGCGTGATGCGCATCATCGGCGGCACGGTTGCGAACGGCTGCCCTTGCGGCCAGTCCGCGATTTCACGCAGCACCTCTTCCTCGATGATGCTTTCGTACTTCTTCATGCTCTTGCCGTGGAACGGCGGCGCCAGCAGCCGTCGCCGGCGGCGGTGATCGTCGCCTTCGAGCCCGAACACCGAGCCGGAGCCGAAGAACCTGCTCAGATTGGGCTGGATGTTGCCCAACTCGTCAGGGCTGGTGGCGAAGACCTGCTTGGCCAGTTGCGGGTCGGCGACCGCAACGATGCGACCGTACAACGGGATATTGAGCGTGAAGACGTTGCCATACTTGCTCACCAGGTGTCGCATCATCCACCGTCGCGCCGTCGAAAAGGCAAGCACCTGAACGGCTTTAGGCAGGCGGGTCGCCGGAGGCAACCTGACCGCGGGGGCCACCTGCGTGGGGGTGACTAGTTCGCTCATGGCGGTGCTGGCTCCCAACATCTGTCTGTCCCTGACCCGGGTGGTCCCGGGCGGTACGACGGCGTACCACAGATCTTCCCCGGTACGGTACTCTGTGGTACCAAGCCTGACAAGCATGGAAAGGGGTGCGGGTGTGACAACAATGGCCGGCGACTCCCTTCTCGGCCCCGTTCTCGAGCAAGTCCTGGCTGAACCTGACCCGTTTCGGCTCCGACTGCTCGAAGGCCTCGGCGCCTCGATCGTTGAGCGCGGGTACCGGGCCAGCACCGTCGCGGACATCGTGCGCCACGCGCGTACGTCGAAACGCACCTTCTACGATCAGTTCCCGAGCAAGGAACAGTGCTTCCTGGAGCTGCTGCAGGCCGACATCGAGAACATGGGCGCGAGCATCGAGGCAGCGGTCGATCCCGAGGGCGACTGGCACCAGCAGATTCGTCAGGCCGTCGAAGCCTATGTAGGCCACATCGAGTCCCGTGCGGCCATTACCTTGAGCTGGATACGCGAACTCCCGTCACTGGGCGACGTCGCCCGCCCGCTGCAGCGTCGCGGTTTGCAGCTGCTGTCGAAATTGCTGATCGACCTCAGCGCCAGCCCGGGGTTCCAGCGGGCTGACCTGCCGCCATTGACCGCCCCGCTGGCCGTGATCTTGTTGGGCGGCCTGCGGGAGCTGACCGCGCTTGCCGTCGAAGATGGAAGATCCGTCAGGGAGGTCGTCGAGCCGGCGGTGGACGCGTCCATCGCCTTGCTCGGCCCTCGACACTAGGGAGGACCGCGATGCCGCTGTCGACCATGCGTGCCGAGCGCTTCTATGCCGATACTAAAAAGGTTGTGCTGGAAGATATTCCGATCCCCGAGCCGGGGCCGGGTGAGGTTCTGGTCAAGGTTGCGTTCTGTGGAATCTGCCACTCGGACCTGAGCCTGATCAATGGAACGTTCCCGGCTCAGCTGCCAGTGGTGACGCAGGGCCACGAAGCGTCGGGCAGCATTGCGAAACTGGGCCCCGGCGTGACCGGCTGGGCCGAGGGCGACCGGGTGATCGTCGCCGCGGGCCGGCCGTGCCAGAAGTGCCCGAACTGCCGTCGTGACGACGTGGTGAACTGCCTGCGGATCCAGTTGATGGCCTTCGCTTACGACGGCGCGTGGGCCGAATACACGGTGGCACAGGCGGCGGGCCTCACCCTGGTTCCGGACAACGTCCCGCTGGAGCAGGCCGCCATCCTGGCCGACGCGGTGTCGACGCCGTACGGTGCCGTGGTCCGAACCGCAAAGGTCGGGGTCGGGGAGTCGGTCGGGGTGTGGGGTGTCGGCGGGGTGGGCACCCATATCGTTCAGCTCTCACGGTTGGTCGGCGCGGTGCCGGTGATCGCCGTCGACCTCAACCCCGCCGTGTTGGAACGAGCCGTCCAGGTCGGCGCGGACTACGCCTTCGATTCCCGCGACGACCAGTTGCACGACAAGATCGCCGAGGTCACCGGCGGCCGCAAACTGGATGTGGCCTTCGACGCCGTCGGCCTGAAAGTGACCTTCGAGCAGGCGCTCGATTGTCTGACCGCGGGCGGCCGCCTGGTGGGCGTCGGGATGAGCGCGGAGTCACCGACCATCGGACCCACGGCCATGTTCGGGTTGAGCCGCAAGCAGGTGCTCGGTCATCTCGGTTATCAGAACGTGGACATCGAGACCCTGGCCAAGCTGGTTTCATCTGGGCGCCTTGACTTGTCGCGATCGGTCAGCGAGATCGTCTCGCTCGAAGACCTGCCGCTGGGCATCGAGAAGCTGGAGCGCCAGGACGGCAACCCCATCCGCATCTTGGTCAAGCCCTGAGAAGCGCCGCAGGTGTGCGCGACACCCGTAACACCCTGCACGAGCAGACGCAGAATCGCCCAATAACCGGGGATCTAATGCGATTCTATGTCTGCTCGTAGCTCAAAAAAGCGCGGATCCGGTCCAGCACCAGCTCGGGTCGCTGCTCGACGATCCAGTGTCCAACGCCGTCGACCAGCTCCATCTTGAAGTCGCGAATCCGGTCTCCGTACCCTTCGACCAGGGCCGGGATGCACACCGGATCGTCGGTGCCGGTCAGCCAGCGGACCGGAACGTCGACGCGGGCGTCATCGAATTCGCCGCGCATCCAGCTCAGCATCTCCCTGGTCTGAAAGCTTCGGTACCAACGCGATCCGGCCTCGGCGTGGCCGGGCTGCCGCATGCACTCCATGTACATCCGGACGTCCTCGTCGGGCAACGTGAATCCGCCCCCCACCCATGACCCCAGCCACCGCACAAAGCGCGCATCCGGATTGCTGATCACCCGCGGGCCGATGACCGGTAGCGAAATCGGGATCTGGTAGAAGAACCGCCAAATGTTGCGGATGCTGGAGAAGTCGCGCTTGACCCAGGGCCCCACGGTGTTGATCCCGAAGAAGCCGCTCACCTTTTCGGGATGGCGCAGCATCATGATGAACGCGGCCGGTCCACCCCAGTCGTGGGCGACCAGCTTCACCTTCTCGACGCCCAAGCGGTCCAGGACGCCCGCCAGATCGTCGCCCATCTCATTCTTGGTGTAGCGCGAGCGCGGCGCCGAACTCCAGCCCGCGCCACGCAGATCCGGACACAGCACCCGGTAACCGTCGGCGGCCAGCGGGCCGATCATGTCGTGCCACTCCCACCAGTTCTGCGGGAAGCCGTGCACGAGCATGACCGCGGGGCCATCGGACGGCCCCGACTCGGCGACGTGGATCGTGACGCCGTCACCCAGCTCTACGTACCGGTGTTCCACAAGGGCAGGGCCGTCCAACGAGGGCATAGTGACCATGTTTGAGAAGGTAGTGGACCGAGCCTATTTCAGGAACCGCTCAACGTATGGCGCGAACCGTTCGCGCAGGGTTTCCTCTTTGAGCCCGAACATCTCGCAGGACGTTTCGACGTTTCCCAGTCGGCCGCGCTGGTGGCCCGCCAGGTAATCGGCGATTGCGTTGCGCGCCGGCGCCTCGAAGGGCTCACCGGCTAAGGCGTAAACCTGCTCGGCGGTGCCGAGTTCGTTGGCCAGGAAATCGTCGAAGCGGATGTCGATTGAACGGTCGGGTCCGAGGGTGTCGCGATCGCGGACCAGAGCGTTGAGCATCTGCTCGAGGCGGTCGATCCAGTAGCCCGCGATCTGTTCCACCGGCACCGGCGAGCGGTGCATGCGGGCGGAGTAGGTGATCATCGCAATCATCGACAGCGCCACCGGCACCGGGTCACGATGGGTGAACACGACGATGCTGTCCGGGAAGACGCGATCCAGCACCGGCACCTGCTCGAGGTGCTGGGGCGACTTGAGCAGCCAGCGGCGTCCCCCACGCAGGAACTGCATGGCCTTGAGTTGTCCGGCGAGATATTGGTAGTTCGACGTCTGGTCGTGGGCCCGGTAGTAGTCGCGCCAGCGGGGCACGTCGGCGAGTGTCTCGAACAACATTGTCGAAATATCGTTCGCTAGCAGCTGGATCTCTTCATGGACATGATCGGTCGTCATCTCGTGCATGAGTGCGAAATGCGGCATCACGGTGTCGATCACGCTGACCGCGACGTCCATGCGCGCCCGCCGCGGATCCGGCTGGACGCCGGCCTCGGCCGGCAACGGAAACGGCTCGACACTTTCCCAGTACGGCATGGTGCGAAAGGTCGACGGCGTCGCCAGCAGATTGTGCAGGTGGGTGGTGCCGGTGCGGGGCAGACCGGCGATCACCACCGGCGATTGCAGTTCGATGTCGTCGATCTCGGGATGCTTGTTGAGTAGGTCGGTCAGCAGCAGTCGGTTCTTGAGTAATTGCAGCAGTTGCCCATAGAAGTTGACCAGCCCCGCGCCGTGTAGCCCGTCGATGTCACGCAGCGCGGCGAGGTAGACATCGAGGCGTTCCCGGTAGTCGTCGGGACCGAAATCGTGCAGGCCGGTGTCGGCACTGGCCTGGGCGTGCAACGCATCGGAATCCAACGGGCAGAGCGCGGCCATGGAGGCCATCATGTCCAGGATCTGCTGGCCCTCCTCGCTGAATCGGGGCTGGGCCAGGTCTTCTAGGCGAACGGCGTCGGTCACCGGACTTATGTTACCCTGAGTTTCGTAATGGTAGTAGACTTTGGCCGACCCCGTGACCCACGAATCGACGCAGCGGTGCTTCGTGCGACGGTTGAGCTTCTCGCCGAGACCGGCTATCCCGGGCTCTTGGTCGCCGCCATTGCCGCGCGGGCCGGCACCAGCAAGCCCGCGATCTACCGGCGCTGGCCGAGCAAAGCACACCTGGTGCATGAGGCGGTGTTCCCGATCGGCGCCGCGACCGCGATTCCCGACACCGGTTCGCTGCCCGAGGATCTGCGCGAGATGGTGCGTCGTGCGATGACTTTCCTGACCACGCCCGCCGCCAAGGCTGCCCTGCCGGGGCTGGTCGGCGAGATGGCGGCAGACCCGACTCTGCATTCGGCGCTGTTGGAGCGGTTCGCCGGCATCATCGGCGGTGGTCTCGCCGAATTGCTCAAGAGGGCCGCGGCGCGGGGCGAGGTTCGGGGCGACGTGACCGCCGCCGAGCTGGCCTCCCAACTCACCGAAGCCATCGCCGGCATCACGTTGATCGCACTGCTCACCCGGGTCACCGAACTCGACGACCCCTGGGTCGATCGCACTACCACATTGCTCCTGAAAGGAATCGGCGCATGACGAACGAATCGACGGCCGCTTGGCACGAGCTGCTTGCCACCATCGGTGACCTTGACCGCTCGTTCCTCGAAGGCGACCGCGCGGTTACCGACGACCGACACATTGCCGACGGCTACCGCATGCTCGCCACCACGCTGGGGGTGGCGTTCGACACCTATTTGTTCGCGGAGCCTGGTCGGCCGCAATTCGTCGCGGTGAACACTCCGTTCCGTAACGATCGGCGATGGGGCGGCGACAATACCGATGCCTATTACTTCATCTGCCCAGTCGATCCGAAGCGGCGCTACCGCATCAGCGGCAACAAGGGCGACAGCGTGTACTTCTCCGTGACCGCCTACAACGAGCCATCGCCCGGAGCGTGGTCGGACCGGGTCGTTGCGATAGTCCGCGATGACGATCTCGACGTTGACGCCGACGGCAACTTCAGTTTCGAATTCCCTCCGACACCCGACGCGGCCGTGCTGATGACCCGTGACTATCAAGCCGACCCACTGACCGGCCGCCCGGTTTCCTGGCACATCGAGGCGCTCGACGGACCGGATCCGATACGACACGGCGATGCGGAGACCGCGGCAAGTCTGCGGGCGACCGCCACCTGGTTGCGCACCATGTTTGCGATCATCCCGCTGACCGTCGGGGCTCGGGTCGACGACGAGCATGCACTTGGGCACGAGACCGCACACGCCGCAAATCAATTCGCCGATCCCTATCAGGTGCCCGACGCCAATTTCGGCTGGTCGGCCCGCGACGCCTGCTACTCCTACGGCAGTTTCGTGCTCGACGACGACGAAGCGCTGGTCATCACGCACCGGCCACCGTCGTGCAGATTCTGGAACCTAGTGGTGTGGAACCAATTCATGGCTACCTACGGAGCCCCCGATGATCGCCGTTCCATCAATGGCCACAGCGCCGTGCTCAATAGTGACGGCTCGGTGACGGTCGTCTTGTCCCACGGAATGACGGCCCACCCGAATTCACTGACGACGCTGGGCTATCCGCTTGGCAACCTCGCCTTCCGGTGGTTCCTCACCGACGGCGTGCCGGCGCGGCCCGAGGTGAAACTCGTGAAAGTATCTGACGCGCCGACCGCTGTGGACTAATTTCGACGGTGACGGCCCGCTAGGTCTCGCGGACCAGTTCGATGGCCCGGCCCAGGGTGCTCAGCTTGGCATCCAGCGTCTCGCCGGCGGGATAAAGCCGCACGGTGTCGACGCCGGCTGCTTTCCAGACCGCGAGCCGGGCGCGAACCATCTGCTCGGTCCCGATGAGCGTGGTGGCCAGCACCATCTCGTCGGTCACGAGGGCGGCCGCGCCGTCGCGGTCGCCACGCTGCCAACGTTCATGCACCTCGACGGCGACGTCCGCCCAGCCTTGCCGGCTGTAGGCCTGGTTGTAGTAGTTCGTGCTCGAGGACCCCATGCCGCCGAGGCTGAACGCGAGCTCTTTTTTCCGGGCCGCCACCATATGGTGCAGCTCGTCTTCGTCCGAAGCGAAGGCGACTTCGGCGCCCTGGCAGATGTCGATGTCGGCGCGAGTCCTGCCGGCGGCCGCCAGCCCCTCGTCGAGGTGGGCGAAGTAGGCGTCGGCGGCGCCTTCCGGGACGAAGCTGGTGCCCAGCCAGCCGTCGGCGATCGCCCCGGTCAACCGGAGCATGGCCGGCGACAGCGCCGCAAGGTAGATCGGAATGGGGTGCCGAGGCGCGGTGGACAACCGCATCGGCACCGCCTCCCCGCCGGGGCGGGGAATTTGAAACTCGTTGCCGGAATGGGAGATTTTGCCGCCGGCGAACGCCTGCCGCACGATGTCGACGGTTTCGCGGATGCGAGCAAGCGGGCGGCTGAACGACACTCCGTGCAAACCCTCCATCACCTGCGGGCCGGACGCACCCAGGCCGAGCAGGAACCGCCCATTCGAAAGATTGGACAGCGTGATCGCGGTCTGCGCGACCATGACGGGCGACCGAACGCCGACCTGCAGGATTCCGGAACCGAGCAGCATCCGCTGCGTGCGGGCCGCGAGATAACCCAGCACCGACGGCGCGTCAGAACCCCATGCCTCGGCGACCCAACAGATGTCGAGGCCCAACTTCTCCGCCTCGACCGCGAACTCGATGACTTCCCCTGGATCGCGTGACAACTCGACCGTCGTCGCCGTGCGCATCAACGGACCCCGTGTTCGGCAAGCCTCTTGAGCGCCGCCGCCGTCTTGCCCATCGCAGCCTCGAACTCGCGCATCCGCACGAAGACGATCTTTTGTTCCTTGTCGGGCATTGACTCGATGGCCGCCGACAGCCCCGAGGGGGCCGGTCCCATCTGCATCCAAAATGCCAGGGTGGTTCCGCCGTCGCGGGGTGTCAGCCGGAATCGCCAGGTGGCCGCGGGATTGTCAGGATCGCCTACCGCCCAGGCGAATTCGCGTTGCTGGTCGAAGGAGACGATTTGTGAGGTGGTGCTCCATTGCCCGAACGCGTCGTGCTTGTTATGTCCGATGAACCTGGCCCCCAGCTGGGGCCCGGCGGCTCCGTCGACCCACTCCACGGACTGCAGCTCGTCGCTGAAGGTCGGCATCAGTTGGATATCGGAGACCAGGCTCCAGACCCGGTCCGGATCGGCGTCGATCCAGGTCGAAACCTCCACCGTTGGGCAATCCGAATAGCGCGCGCCGGTCCATTCCACGCGGCCCATTGTGCTCCCCTCGGCCCGCTGGGGAACACCGGGTTTATGCGGCGACGGGCACCCGATCGGCCGGCTTGTTGGCCGTGCGTTTGCGCAGCACCGAAAACGAGTCCGGGACGGTCAGTCTGACGATCTTACGAACGACGGTGCCGAACTGTTGCGGCAGCGGGCCACTGTTGTAGGAGACGCCGTACCGTTGGCAGATCTTGCGCACCTCGGGTGCGATATCGGGATACCGGCGGGCCGGCATGTCCGGGAACAGGTGGTGCTCGATCTGGTGCGACAGGTTGCCCGACAGCAGATGGAAGATCTTGCCGCCGGTCAGGTTCGCCGAACCGAGTACCTGCCGGAAATACCATTGTCCGCGGGATTCGTCCTTGGTCTCCTCGACGGTGAATTCCTTTGTGCCGTCCGGGAAGTGGCCGCAGAAGATGATCATGTAGGACCACACGTTGCGCATCAGGTTGGCGGACAGGTTGCCGGTGAACACGAACGGCGCGAACGGTCCGGCCAACAGCGGGAAGGCGACGTAGTCCTTGAGCACCTGCCGGCGCGTCTTTTTCCAGATGGCTTTGATGGTGTCGCGTTTGTCGCGGAGCCTGATCTCGCCGGTGCGGATGCGTTCGGTTTCCATCTCGTGCAGCGCAACGCCGTACTGGAACAACACCATCAACAGGAATGCGTAGACCGGGTTGCCCAGGTAGTAGGGTTGCCAGGGCTGGTCTTCGCTCATCCGCAGGAGGCCGTAGCCGATGTCGCGGTCCATTCCGACGATGTTGGTGTGGGTGTGGTGCATGTAGTTGTGCGAGTGCCGCCATTGATCGGCCGGGCACGCGGTGTCCCACTCGAAGGTGCGCCCGGAGATCGCCGGGTCGCGCATCCAGTCGTACTGACCGTGCATGATGTTGTGGCCGATCTCCATGTTGTCCAGGATTTTCGCGATGCCGAGCATCGCGGTGCCGGCCAGCCAGGCCGGCGGCAGAATCCCGGCGAATAACAGCGCGCGGCCGCCCACTTCCAACGATCGCTGGACTTTGATGACGCGGCGGATGTAGTCGGCGTCTTCTGCGCCGAGATCCGCCATCACGCGTTCTTTGATGGCGTCGAGCTCGCGGCCGAATTCGTCGGCCTGCTCGTGGGTCAGGGTGATCGTGTTCTGGGACATGACTTTTCCTCCAAAGGGTTTGGTGGATGGCAAAAGGGCTAGTTAGAGCGCGAGGTCGACGTCGCCGACCGGGACGGACACGCAGATCTGCACGTCCTCGCCGGGGACGGTCGAGACCGCGCCGGTGATCAGGTTTCGCACGGTTCCGGCGGTCTTGCGCCGGGTGCAGGTGTGGCAGATGCCCATCCGGCATCCGTTCGCCGGCGTCAGGCCGGCCGATTCGGCCTGTTCCAGGAGCGGGCGCCCGTCGTCGACGGCGTCGACTCCGCTGTCCGCGAATCTGATTCGACCGCCCGACGGATTCGCAGATGGTTCGAGCACTGTTGGCACGAAGCTTTCGGTGTGCACATTTTCGCAGTGCTGCCGGACCGCATCGACCAAAGCCGCTGGCCCGCAGACGAACACCAGATCCGGTGCCGGCATGGCCGCGGCCAGGTGCTCCGGCCCGAACCGGCCGACGACGTCGCCCGCATCCGATCGGGTGTAGCCGTGCAGCACCCGCACGCCGGGCAGCCTTTTATAAGCGGCCAGTTCGTCCCGATAGCACGCCTCCGCCTCGGTGCGCGCATAGTGGATAAACGCGACCTCGGCACCCACGGTTTGGGGGTGGCCCTCGGCGACCAGCGTGCGCAGCATCGCCATGACGGGCGTGATGCCGCTTCCGCCCGAGACGAACAGAATCCTCCGCGCTCGCTGGGTGGGTAACACGAAGTCGCCGCCGACACCGGCCAGGCCGACCACCATGCCGCGCCGGGCGCGCTCATACAGGTGGTTCGAGACCAGCCCACCCTCGTGCTGTCCGATGGTCAGCTCGAGGTTGCGGCCGCCTTCGGCGTTGGCCGGCGAATAGCAGCGGGTGTGCCGGCGGCCGTCGATGTCGACCGCGAGGTTGACGTACTGACCTGCTTTGACGGTGTATGCGGAGGTGAAGCTCCCGTTCGGAGCGAGGGTGAGGGTGACGCTGCGCGGAGTGGTCCGGCGCACGTCGACGACCTTGGCGCGGGCCTCGCCCAACGCCCAAGTCGGCGCCACCAGTTCGGTGTACCGGTCGACGCCATGCGGACCGGTGAGCAGGTCTACCAGGTCTGAACCCAGCACTCGCTTCCGAAAAGTCTGGACTGTTTCAGTGAACATATGTACACCGTGCGCGCTGATGATGCGGCTAGTCAAGGGTTTCTGCGGCTCTGTGGTATGCTTCACACAGTGAACAGCCGTACTCCCACCTCGCGACCGCACCGGTCTGGTCGCGAGCGTTCACGCGAAACCCCGTCGCGCGAGGAGCGCAAAGAGGCCACCCGGCGTGCCATCATCGCCGCAGCCCTCAAACTCCTGCAGGACCGCAGCTTCAGCAGCCTGAGCCTGCGCGAGGTGACCCGGGAAGTCGGGATCGTGCCCGCGGCCTTCTATCGTCACTTCGAGTCGATGGAAGCGCTCGGGCTGGTGCTGATCGATGAGTCTTTTCGCGCCCTGCGCGATACCCTGCGCGGGGCCCGCGCCGGCAAGCTCGACCCGAACAGGGTGATCGAGTCGTCCGTCGAGATCCTGGTCGCCAGCGTCGCCGAGCGCCGCGAGCACTGGCGCCTCATCGGCCGGGAGCGCAACAGCGGCTTGTCCGTGCTGCGGTACGCGATTCGCACCGAGATCCGGCTGATCACTTCGGAGCTGGCCACCGACCTGGCGCGGTTCCCCGGGCTCAACGCGTGGAGCACCGAGGACCTCAATGTGCTGGCGACCCTGTTCGTGAACGCGATGATCGTCACGGCGGAGGCGATCGAGGACGCTCAGAGCTCCGAAGCGCTGGAGGACATCCGGCGGACCGCCGTCAAGCAGCTACGGATGATCGCCATCGGTATCGCCGGCTGGCGAAGCGAACCCTGATATACCGCGTTGCCATGTCCCGCCGCTGAATCCTGTGCGGAGCTTATGCGGGGCTTATGAGGGCCTCCAGAATCCCCGCATTCATCTGACGAATTGCTGAACTAATCGCTAACTATGAGGCAGATGTCTTATAGCGGATTAGGAGTACCCAATGTCATTTGTGATCACGGGGCCGGAGGCCCTCGCAAGCGCAGCTTCGAATTTGGCTCATATCGGCTCGTCAGTGAGCGAGGCCCACGCGGCGGCCACGGCGTCCACCACGGATGTGGTTGCGGCCGCCGCAGATGAGGTATCGGCAGCAATCAAGTCGGTGTTTTCTCAGTACGCGTCCGAATATCAGGCGTTGAGCGCGCAGGCCGCGGCTTTTCACTCACAGTTTGTGCAGGCGCTGAACTCGGGTGCGGCCAACTACGCCGCGGCCGAGGCCGCCAACGCCAACCCGCTGCAGGCCTTGCAAGCTGGGGCGCAAAGCGTCTCGGCGGCGGTGAACGACCCGTTCGTGCAATACACCGGGCGCCCGCTGTTTGGTAACGGCGCCAACGGCGCGACCGTGAACGGCGTGGGCACAGCCGGCGGGGGCGGCGGCTGGATCTACGGCAACGGTGGCACCGGCGGCAACAGCACCAACGCCGGAGCAGCGGGCGGCGCAGGCGGCTCCGGGGGTCTCTTCGGCAGCGGCGGAACGGGCGGCACCGGCGGAGCGGGCGGAGCCGGTGGTGCCGGCGGCCGTGCGTGGCTGATCGGCAACGGCGGCAACGGCGGCGCCGGCGGCGCCGGCGGCGCCGTCACAGCGGGCACCGGCGGTACGGGTGGCGCCGGCGGCGCCGGCGGGCTTATCGGCGCCGGCGGCATCGGCGGCACAGGCGGCGCCGCAACCACTGGGACCGGCGGAACCGGGGGCACCGGCGGCCACAGCAGCCTCACCTGGGGCCTCGGTGGCGCCGGTGGCACCGGCGGCGCTGCCTCGGTGGGCACCGGCGGCGCCGGCGGCAACGGCGGCGCTGCCCGCGGCCTGTTCACCGCCTTCGGCGGCGATGGCGGCCATGGCGGCACCGGTGCCACCGGCGGCGGAACCGGTGGCAACGGCGGCGAGGCCTCCACCTTCTCCCCCGTCGGGATCGGACTCGCCCAAGGGGGAGCCGGCGGCACGGGTGGCGCAAGCCCAACGGGGATGGCCGGTGGCGGCGGGCAAGGTGGTCTTACAGCCGCCACCGCCTTCATCGGCTTCGACATCGTCCACGGCGGCGCCGGCGGCGCCGGCGGCGCCACCACGACCGGGGTTGCCGGCGCAGGGGGCAACGGTGGTCTGGCAGCGTCCCCCGACTTCCTCGGGTTCGCCACCGCGCAAGGCGGCACTGGCGGAGCCGGTGGTGTTGCGACCGCCGCCGGCGTCGGAGGCCAGGGCGGCGACGGTGGTCTTGGCGCGACCCTCGCGGGGATCGCGGGTGGCGGCGGCGGCGGCAACGGCGGCGCTTCCGGCGGCGGTCTCGCGGGTGCCGGCGGCACGGGCGGCGGCGGTGTCGCGTTCACCGCCGCCAACGGCGGCATCGGCGGGCACGGCGGAGCCGCCGCCACCGGAACCGGCGGCGCCGGCGGCGACGGCGGCGGCGCGCTGAGCTTCATCGGCGGCGGTGGCAACGGCGGCGACGGCGGCACCGGCAGCGTCCACGGCGGAAACGGCGGCAACGGC
>Ga0302320_10004838_pt1 | contig 30391 bp, 32 predicted proteins | sample Bog_T0_3_FD_202130 | JGI IMG/M metagenome (GOLD analysis project Ga0302320, IMG submission 202130) | Peat permafrost microbial communities from Stordalen Mire near Abisko, Sweden - Bog_T0_3 | ecosystem: Environmental > Terrestrial > Soil > Wetlands > Peat | place: Sweden: Abisko, Stordalen Mire... | reverse complement strand
TTTATAAATTCGGTCTTGGCCTTTGCGCTTCATGGTGACGCAGTCGAAGCCTTTGATGACCTTGGTTTTAGTCATGGGGTAGCACCTCTTTCGGCGTGACGATTTGCAGGAATCCGTATCCCAAGCTCAAATTAATCTGGTTGAACTGCTTCATTTTCTGCAGCTGCACGATATGTTTGAAGTTCCAGGAAACTATGGCATCGGCCCTGGTGACGGTCGCCAAGGCCACGTGCTCCGCATCGGTTTGCGATCGGGGCGTCAGTATTCCCGCGGCGAGATAGGCGCGGGCCAATTTTTCAGATTCCGGCGTGGACGCCAGGCGTTCCACATCCAGCGCCGTGACGCTCGCCGAATATTCTCGGACTTCTTTGGGCGCTGGCACCAATTCGCCGAGCACCAAGTCGCTGACGAGGAGTTTGAATTTTCCCTGCTTCGCCAAGCGAAACAGAGCGTTCGATTCCTTCTCGAATTCGGCATCGTAGCAACCACCGAAGACCGAGGTGTCGAGGTACAAACGCAATGGATTCATGGTCGCAAAATCCCCTCAGGTATGACCGACCTGGCGCCCAACAGTTGCATCACCAAATACCATTCATTATCTAAGTCAAATCGTCTTTTGCGACCTTAAAACCACGTTAATCAAAGATATCGTGGTTTCTCATCCACCCAAACATCCTAAATCCATTCCCCACGCGGCTCAAGAGGCCTGGGAACTCGCTTTCATTCGTGCTAGGGGCCTGGTCCGGAATATGCAAAGGGCCCGGCACAGGCGCGATGCCTGCTGCCGGGCCCTTCTTCGTGGTTTTACGGATGCCTAGCGCAGCGGCAGGATCGCCCGCAGCCGGGGCTCGCGCAGGTACAGCCCGCCCCAGATCAGCAGGCCGATGGCGATGTGCAGGAGCACGGGCTCGCCGACGCGCACATGCGTGGCGATGGCGCCGCCCAGGTAGCCGGTGAGGATGATGGCGCCCAGCACCGAGACCCGGGGGATCAGGTAGAGCACCACGCTGGCGCTCTCCAGCACGGCCAAGGTCAGCAGCAGGCCCTGGTTCCAGCCCAGGTGGTCGAACATCTGCAGGACCTGCGGGCCCCCCATGAACTTCATGGTGGCGCTCATGATGAACACCGCCGCGGCCAGGCTGGTCAGGATCCAACCCGCCACCAGGGCCTTTTTTGACGCGCTTGCTTGGGTCATCGTACGCTCCTAGGGATGCGGCGGCCCCGCCAAGGCGGGCCGCCGTTCAATCCGGCCGCCGGCTCCAGAACAGCCGCTCGCTGCGCGGCGGCTTCTTGGCCTGGGCGTCCTTGAACAGCTGGTAAGCCTTGCGCCCGGCCTCCAGCAGGTCGGTCTCCATGTAATGCACGCCCGGGTAGGTCACCGGCGCGCTGAAGTGGGCCCCGCCGAACGAGAACAAGGGCAGGTCCTTGGGGGCCAGGCCCTTCTCCCGGCGGTGCAGGTAGCGGGCCAGGTGGAAGTCGCTGCTGAACAGGATGCCGTCCGGCTCCTCGGCCAGGGCCAGGTCCAACGCGACCTCCAGCGCCCCCATATCGTGCGGGTCCAGGTGCTCGATGGCCACGTGGCGCACGCTCACGGGCAGGCGGGCCGACTCCATGCCGATGCGCACCACCTGGTTGTAGGCCGAGCCCGCGTTCAGGCCCAGCACCACCAGGCGCCGCACGCCCATCTCGTGGGCCCAGCGCAAGGTCTCGCGGGCCCGCTGCTCGGTGCCCGACAGGATCTGGCTGAAGCCGGGGATCTCCTCGTCGGTGTTCATCAGCACCACGGACAGGCCCATCTCCTGCAGCTGGCGGATGGTCTCAGGCGCCAGCTCCTGGGCCTGGTAGATGATGGAGCCATCCACGCGCCCGTCGAGCATCTCGCGCACGCCGGTGCCGCTGGCGTCGCGCTCCAGGTGGCCGTTGCCGGCGGGCGTGTAGAGGATCACGCGCACGCCCTCCTCGGCCGCCGCCGCGGTCAGGCCGGCATGCAGCGGCGCGAAGTAGGGGTGCGCCAGGATCCAGGGCCCGCTGGGGCAGGACAACCCGATGGCGCCGGTCCGGCCGGTTTGCAGGGCGCGCGCCTGCAGGTTGGGGCGGTAGCCCAAGCGGTCGGCCGCGTCCAGGATGCGGCGGCGCGTGGTCTCGATGACCCTGGGATCGCCCCTGAGCGCGCGGCTGACCGTGCCAGCGGTGACTCCCGCGGCGACGGCGACATCTTTAATGGTGGAGCGGACCAGGGACATGCAAAGGGCTCAGATTCGTGGAGGATGAAAACGTTGATAGTATAAGTGACAGCGAAAGCCGTGGAAAGTTTTTTGTCAGATAGTTTCCAGGTTCCCTCTTATGAAATCAATGATGCCTCGCCTGCGTGGGCTGTGCCACCGATATCTTGGCCATCATCAACAGGCGGCCCACATGGTCCCGGTCCGCCTTGCTCAGCCGGCGGCGGCCCAGCAGCCGCAGGGCCGCGCGCAAGGCCTCGGGCCTCAGGTCCGAATCCAGCTGGGCGAATTCTATCACCGCCATCAAGCCTGGATGGTCCCCGTAGACCCTGTCGCGCCACAGCAGCGCATGCGCCACGTCGCGGCCCTTGCCCTCGCGGGCCCAGGCGCGCTCGCGGCTGTAGCCATGCGACGCCTTGCCGCCGCCATAGTAGAAGCTGGTGGCGAAGGCGATGCCATAGGCCTCGCCGGTGACCAGCAAAAGGATCCACGGCAGGATGCACGTGCCGTAGTAAAGGGCCTCCAGGCCGCTGAAGCCGAAGGCGCCGGGATGGTCGCCGGCCTTCAGCAGCAGCGACAGCAGCGCGATCAGGAGCGCGCAAAAGGCGGTCAAGTTGAGGACTTCACGCAGGCTCATGCCAGGCTCCATCCCTGCCCGAACGGCAGGGTCCTAAAACGGGTGGATGGGATGCGCGCCGCGCGCAGGGCCTGGCGCAGGTCCTGCAGCGGCGCGTCATAGGCCTCGTCGGCCAGCTGGAAGGTGCCGTAATGCATGCCCAGGGCCCAACGCGCGCCCAGGTCGCGGAAGGCGTGCACCGCGTCGGCGGGATCCATGTGGTGGTGGCGCATGAACCAGCGCGGCAGGTAGGCCCCCACCGGCAGCAGGGCCAGGCGCGGCGCGCCCAGCCGCTGGCGGATCATGCCGAAATGCACGCCATAGCCGCTGTCACCGGCATGATAGGCGCTGCCGCCCGGGAACTGTATGACGAAGCCCCCCCAGCGGGAGCGCCAGCGGTCGAAGGGCCCCCGCGCCGAGAAGTGCCGGCCGGGGGTGTAGGTGGCCTTCAGCCCCGGGGCCGCCTCCGCCGACTGCCACCAATCCAGCTCACTGACGCGGCCGCGCCACGCCGCCGGGATGGCCCGGCCCACGCCCAGGCCGGTCAGCAGGCGGGCCTGCGGGAAGGCCGCCCCCAGGCGGGCCAGCGTGGGCCGGTCCAGGTGGTCGTAATGGTCGTGGGTCACCAGCACCGCGTCGATGCGCGGCAGGTCTTCGAAGCGGATCCCGGGGGCGCAGACCCGCTTGGGGCCGGCCCAGGCCACCGGCGAGCAGCGCTGGCTCCAATGGGGGTCCACCAGCACGTTGAAGCCGCCGCCCTGCAGCAGCACCGTGGCGTGGCTCACCACCGTGGCCCGCAGGCGCTTCCCCGCCACGGATCGCGGCGGGGGCGGGCCGGGCTCGGCGGCCACCCAGCGCGGCCACTTGGGGGGGCGCCGGGTCAGCGACCACTTCAGCACCAGGTGCAGCTTGTTCAGGTCGGTGGGCTCAAGGTTCTGGTAGGTGGGCATGCGGCATTCTCAATGAAAAACCCGCCCCAGGTCCAGGGCGGGCATCAGGTCCTATTCTTTTCGGCCCAGCGCTTTGAGCACATCCATGTAGGGTGAGGCCTCCGGCAGGGCCGCGGCGGCCTCCCGACCGTGGTCACGATGCTCGACCCACAGGGCCCAGGCCAAGGCTCCCAGCAGCCAGGCCGGCGCCGCCCCGATGGCGATGGGCTGCTCCGCCAAGGGCACGCTGATGCACCACAGCCCCAGCGCCAGCCACAGCAGCTGGCCCGACCAGAACGCGGCCAGCCAGGCCCGGCGCCGGAAATGGCGGCGGCTCCACTGGCCCCAGGCGAACCAGGCCAATAGCGCGCCGTCCCACAGGGCCAGGTAGCCCGCCTGCAAGCCGGGGATCTGCCGCCCCTCGTACCAGACCTTCTCGCTCCACCAGACCAGGCCCTCGTTCAGGAGCGCCAAAGCCACCGCCAGGAGCGGCACCAGCCAGCGCCCGGCGCCCGGCCTACTCAAAGCGCAGGGCTTCGATCGGCGACAGCCGGGACGCCTGCAGGGCCGGCCAGAAGCCGAACAGGACGCCGCAGACGGTCGACACGGCCACCGCCACGATCACCATGCTCACCGACAGCGGCATGGGCCATTCCGTGACCAGGTTCACCACCAAGGCGGCCGAGCCGCCCAGCAGCACGCCCAGGCCTCCGCCGATCAGGCAGATCAGCAGGGCCTCCACCAGGAACTGGAACAGCACCTCCACGTTGCGGGCGCCCAGGGCCTTGCGCAACCCGATCTCCTTCGTGCGCTCCTTCACCGACACCAGCATGATGTTCATGATGCCGATGCCGCCCAGGAACAGCGACACGCCCGCGATGACCAGCAGGATGCGCTCCACCAGCGTGCCGATGCCCTGCCGCGCCGCCTGGATGTCGCTCATGTTCCTTATCTGGAAATCGTCCGGCTGGCCCGGCTGGATGTGGCGCATGCTGCGGCACAGGGCCGAGACGTCATCAATGGCCGACTGCACGCTGTCGGCGTCGCGGGCTTCGATGTCGATGCTGCTCAGGGTGGTCTGTCCCAGGATGCGCCACATCGCCGTCTGCAGCGGCACGATCACCACGTCATCCTGGTCCTGGAACCCGTTGCTGCCCTTCACCGGCAGGATGCCGATGACGGTGAAGTTCACCTTGTTGATCTCCACCTGGGTGCCGGTGGGGTCGAATCCGTCCGGGTAAAGGTTGCCCACCACGGTCTTGCCCAGCAGGCAGACCCGGGCCCGCTCCTGATCCTCCACGGCGGTATAAAAGCGGCCCACGATGGGCTTGGCGTTGCGCATCTCGGCGTAGGTGGGCTCGGCGCCGGTCACGCTGGTGGACCAGTCGTTGTCCTTGTAGCTGACCATCACGCCGCCGCGGACCGTGGGGTCCACCTTGCCCACCGCCCCGCCCGCCAGCGCCAGCTGCTTCAGCCGGTCCACATCGGCCATTTGGAAGCGCGGGGCGCTGCCGGTGCCGTGGGCGTTGGGGTTGCCGGGCATCAGCATGGCCAGATTGCTGCCCAGCGAGGCCATCTGGGCCTGGATGGAGATATTCATGCCGGTGCCCAGCGCGGTCACCACCATCACCGTGGCCACGCCCACGATCATGCCAAGCATGGTCAGGAACGTGCGGAACTTGTTCAGCGACAGGGCCGCCGCGGCCATGCGCAGGTTCTCCTTCACCGACGCCAGGCTCGGCAGCGGCGACAGGCGCGCGATCTTGAAATCCTGGGCGCCCTTGGGGGCCTTGTCGGACACCCGGGACTTCTTGATGAGCTTGTCCGAGACGATCTTGCCGTCCTTCATGGTCAGCATGCGGCGCGCATGCGCGGCGATGTCGGGCTCGTGGGTCACCAGGATGACGGTGACGCCCTGCTTATTCAGCGTGTCCAGCTCCGCCATCACCTCTTCAGCCTGCTTGCTGGAGATGTTGCCGGTGGGCTCGTCGGCGAAGAGCAGCACCGGCTCGTTGGCCAAGGCGCGCGCGATGGCGACGCGCTGCTGCTGCCCGCCCGAGAGCTGATTGGGCGCGTGGTGCAGGCGGTCGGTCAAACCCACGAATTCCAGCAGCTTGCGGGCCCGCGCCTGGGGGTCCGGGCGGCGGGCATAGATCAGCGGCAGGGCCACGTTGTCCATGGCCGAGGTGCGCGCCAGCAGGTTGAAGAACTGGAAGATGAATCCGATCTTGCTGTTGCGCAGCGTGGCCAGCTGGTCGTCGTCCAGCTCGTTGACGTCCTGGCCGGCGATGAGCAGCTTGCCCGACGTGGGGCGGTCCAGCAGCCCCAATATCTGCATCATGGTGGACTTGCCCGACCCGGAGGGCCCCACGATGGAGACGTACTCGCCCGGCAGGATGTCCAAGGTGATGCCGTCCAAGGCGCGCACGCCCAGGCTGGCGTCCTGCTTGCCTTGGGGGACGTAGACCTTGCTCAGGTCCTTCAGTTGTATCAGGGGCTGCACGGCCGCCATGCTCAGATCCTGCCAGCGCGGGACAAGGGGCTACGATCGATCAACGGGGGCCGCCGCCGCCGCCACCACCGCCGCTGCGCTGGCCGTTGCTGCCGCCCATGTTCATGCTCAGGGGGCCGCCCGACGTGGCCTTGGGCAGGTCGAGGGCGCTCACCAGCACTGTGTCACCCTCCTGCAAGCCCGAGACCACCTCCACCCTCACGCCATCGGTCACGCCCAACTGGACCTCGCGGCTCTCGGGCGGCTTCTTGGGGTCGACCAGGACCTTCACGGTGGCCGGGCCGTTGGTCTGCCCCTTCACCGCGTAATTGGGCAGCATCAGGGTGTCCTTCTTCTCCTGGACGATGAAATTGATGTTGGCGGTCATGCCGGCCCGCAGGTCCCCCGGCACCTTCTGCGGCTCCAGGTTCACCTGGTAGCTGATCACGTTGTTGACCTTGATGGCCTGGTGCCCGATCAAGCTTACCTTGCTGGTGAAGATCTGGTTGGGATAGGCATCCACCGTGCAATCCGCCGGCTGGGCCATGTGGATCTTGCCCAGGTCGGTCTCGTCCACGTCCGCCAGCACCACCAGGCGGTCGGACAGGTCATAGAGGTCGGTGTCGGCCGCCACGGTCTGTCCTTCCACCACGTTGCGGGCGATGATCAGGCCCGAGGACGGGGCCACGATGGGGGTGGACTTGTAGGCGTCCTGCCAGTACTTCACCTGGTCCGGGCCCTGCGAGGCGGCGTTGTCCAGCAAGGCCGCGCGGTCGGAGGAGCTCATGTAAGCCAGGATCTGGCCGCGCTTAACGTAGGCGCCCTCGTAGACCAGGATCTTGTCCACGCGGCCGGTCACCGGCGGCAGGATCGAGACCTTGTTCAAGGGCTCGATGTTGCCGGTGGCCTGCACGATCTGGCGCAGGTCCCCGCGGGTGACCTCCACCTTTTGGCCGCCTTGGCCCTTCTTGGAACGGCCGCATCCGGGCGCCACCAACAGCAGCAGGCCCAGGACGGGCAGGATCAGGGATCTGGATCGCATGGAACGCCTCAAAGACAGTGGCTTAAGTTCAGGGGGCGGGGCTGGCTTGCACGTCCTCAAGCCCCAGCCCCAGTTGATCCTGGTAGGCGGCCTGGGCCTGGGCCGCAGAAAGGCGGGCTGACAGCTCTTGCTGCTCGGCCTGGGTGTAAATGGTCTCGGCCTGCTCGTAATCCAGGTAGGCGGCCCGGCCCGCCGAGTACAGCGCGCCCACGGTCTTGAAGCGCTCCTCGCCGGCGACGGTCGCCAGGTGGTCGGAAGGCAGCCGGTCCGCGGCCGCCAGGTAGGCGGCCCAGGCCTTGCGCACGGCCCCGCGCAGCTGCAACAGCTGGTTGGCCAGGTCGTTGCGGCTGCCTTCGAGCACGGCGCGCGCCTGGCGCACGCCCGCCAGGTTCGAGCCGCCGTTGAACAGGTTGAAGCTGAGGCTCAAGCCGCCGGCCAGCACGGCCTCCTGCGGGCCCAGCGTGTCGCCGCCCGACAGCATGTAGGAGCCTGAAGCGCTGAGCGTGGGGTAGATGGCCGCGTCGACCTGGCCCAGGCTGGCCTCGTTGGCCGCCACCACCGCCCGCTGCAGGCGCAGCGCGGGCAGGGTCTCCAGCGCCTTGGCCCAGTCCGCCTTGTCATCGGCGGGCGCCTGGGCCACCGTCAGGTCGCCATCCACCTGCACCTCGGTGAAGCTCTCGGGATCCCTGCCGATCAGCACCGCCAGCGCCGCCTGGTCGGATTGGGTGTTGAGGCCGTTCTGCTCCAGGTCCCATTGCACCTGGGCTTCGTCCGACTGGGACTTTAGGAAGGTCCAGCGGGCCGTCTGGCCGGACTGGAACTCCATCTGCTGGTACAGCGTGTCCTGATGGTAGCGGTCCACGATGGCCTTCAACAGGGCGCTGTTCTGCTGGTCGTAGAGCAGCTGGTTGAAGGCCTGGTGCAGGCTCAACAGCAGCGCCGCGCTGGCGGCCCCATACTGGGCCTGGGCCTGGGCCACCTGCTGCATGCCGTGGGAGCGCGCGTAGAGGGTACCGAAGCCGTTGAACAGCGTCCAGGCGGCCTGCACGCCGCCCGAATAGCCGGCCCCGGTCGAGGACTGCCCTGAGCCCAGCCCCAAGGCCGGCAAAGCGTCCAGGGCCGTGGTCTGGTCCCGGTTGACGCCGGCGACGGCGTTCAAGCTGGGCCAAAAGCCCGCATCGGCCAGCGCCAAGCCCTGCTGAGCGGCCTCGACGGCCAGATGGGCCGAGACCAATCCTGGATTGCCTTGCAGCGTCTGCTGCCGGGCCTGATCCCAGGTCAATGTGGACGAAGCCAGCGGGGCGGCGGAAAGGGCCGCCCCCAGGCAGAGCCCGCGGGCCAGGGGACAAAATGAGAGGATGGACATGCCTTGAACCTGCTTGAAGGGATGGGGCGATGGAGCATCGTAACCTAAAGGACGCGCCCAAAGGGCCCGTGTTTGTGAACAAAAGTCACAAAAAATGCGAGAGCCTGGCCGGGGGTGCCAGGCTCTCGCGCGCGTTCATCGCGGCCTTTGCTCACAGGCCGGGGTGCCCAGGCAGGCTCAGGCCGGCGCCGTAAGCCCGCCCTCCCCGGCCCGCAAGCGGGCCGCCATGAACGCGATGGCTTGGCGCAGGTTCTCCTGCGCCCGGGGTGTCAGCGGGGCGCCGAACTCGTCGAACTCATAGCCCCGGATGCCCATGACAAAACCCCGTATCTTTGCATCAAAAAGCCGCTTGGCCAGGGCCAGCACGCCCTCCGGCGACGCCGCGTGGCTGCTGAAGCTGACCGTGTCGACCGGCTGGACCTCGCGCCAGAAGAAGGGCTCAGCCCCCTTCACCGCCGCGTCCGCGAAGATGGCCAGGTCATAGCTCTTCATGTCGTAGGCGTCCTCCACGTTCAACTGGAAGTCCACCTCCACCTTCAAGCCTTCCACGCCCAGCGCGTCGATAGCTTCGGCGAACGCCGGGCCCAGGGCGTCGTCGCCCCGGCCCGGGTTGCCGTAACCGATCAACAGGGCGCGCATGGCCGCTACCCGCGGACCTGGTGGTCCAGCACTTCCCCGCCGGGCCCTTGCAGCTCCACATCCAAGGGCATGCGCCCATAGGCGTGGGTCGAGCAGCTCAGGCAAGGGTCGTAGCAGCGGATGGCGTGCTCCACCCGGTTCAACGCGCCCTCGGTCACCTTGTTGCCGTCCACATACTGCTTGGCGACCTCCAGGATGGCCTGGTTCATGGCGGGGTTGTTCTGGCCGGTGGCGATGAGCAGGTTCACCTTGGTCAGCGCGCCCGTCTCATCGACCTTGTAATGGTGGAACAGGGTGCCGCGGGGGGCCTCGGTATGGCCGATGCCCTCCAGGCCGTTGCGATGCCCGCGGGCCTGGATGTCCTTGCCGGTGATGCGCGGGTCCTCGAGCAGGCGCTGGACCTCCTCGGCGGCGTGCAGCATCTCGACCAAGCGGGCGTAGTGGTGGTAGAAGGCGCCGTGGACGGGCTTGCCGCCGTTGAGGCTGCGGAACTCCACGAACTCCTTCTGCGCCAGCGGCGTGCGGATGTGGCTGGCCACGTTCACTCGGCCCAGCGTGCCCACCTGGTAGAAGCCCTTATCGAAGCCCAGCGGCTTGAAATAGGGGTACTTCAGGTAGGTGAAGTCCATGCTGCGCTCGGCGATGTACTTCTGGTACTCCCAGACCTGGGCGTCCTGCAGCAGCGAGCCGTCCGGGTTGACCCAGCGCAGCGTGCCGTCGTAGAAGTCCAGGGCCCCATCCTTGTCCACCGTGCCCAGGTAGGGGGTCTGGAACATGGCGAAGGTGTCCACCATCTTCTTGTTGGCGCTGATATAGCCCTTCAGGATGCCCAAGGCGGCCTGGCAGGTGGCCAGGGCTTCAGGCATCTGCTCGAGCAGGGCCACGCGGTCGGCCTCGCTGAGCGCGAAGGCCATGCCGCCGGGCACGACGCCCAGGACGTGGATCTTCTTGCCGGTGAGCCGCTCGCTGACCTCCTGCCCGATCTTCCTCAACCGTATGCCCTTGATGGCCAAGGCCGGGTCCTTCTCAGCCAGGCCCAGCACGTTCCGCTTGGCCGGGTCGGCGTCGAAGCCCAACAGCATGTCCGGCGAGGACAGGTGGAAGAAGCTCAACGCATGCGAGCTGAGCATCTGGCCCGCCTGCACCAGGCGCCGAAGCAGGATGCCGGTGGGCGTGGGCTGGATGCGCTGGATGTGGTCGCATGCCTTGGCCGACGCCATGCTGTGGCTGGTGGGGCAGATGCCGCAGATGCGCGGGGTGATGGTGGGCATCTCCGTGTAGAGCCGCCCTTCGCAGAACTTCTCGAAGCCGCGGAACTCGTTGACATGGAAGAAGGCCTTTTGGATCTTGCCGTCGTCACCCGCGTGCAGGGTGATCTTGGCATGGCCTTCAATGCGCGTGACTGGGTTGATCGTGATCGTTTTAGGCATGGCGTCACCCGTACTTCAGCTTGGCGCCCTGGGTCAGGTCGGGCACACGGTCTTGGAGCAGTTCCGCCACCACGTAGAAGATCAGGTCCGCCGACGGCGGGCAGCCGGGGATCCAGTAATCGACCTTCACGTGCTCGTGCAGGGGGGTCACCCGGTCCAGCAGGGGCGTGACCACCACCGTGGGGATGGGCCCCACGTTGTCCCCGGTCTCGGAGGTGCGGTAGGCCTTCTCCAGGGCGTCGCTCAAGGACACGCCGTTGCGCATGGCGGGCACGTTGCCGTTGACCGCGCAGTCGCCGAATGCCACCAGGATCTTGGCCTTCTCACGCAGGTGCTTCAGCTCGGTGATGTGCTCGGTGGCGTAGACGGCGCCTTCGACCAGGCACAGGTCCACGTCCGGGCATTCCTTGCCGTCGACGATCGGGCTCTTGACGATGTCGGCCAGCTTCATCACGTCCAGGATGCGCTCGTCGATGTCCAGCAGGCTCATGTGGCAGCCGGCGCAGCCGCCCAGCCACACCGTGGCGATCTTCTTCTTGCTCATGACTTGGCCTCCTTGGAGACAGCCTGCTGGCGCTTGGCGATCAGCTCGCTGATGAACTCGGGCCGCTTGTGGCCCTGCCCCTGGGCCTTGTGCTTGTCCCACAGGGCGCCCACCGGGCAGACTTCCACGCACTTGCCGCAGGTGGTGCAGGTGGTGCTCTCGGCCCACGGCTGGTCCAGGTCGCTGATGACCCGGGCGTTGGCGCCGCGGCCCTTCACGTCCCAATTGTGGGCGCCTTCCACCTCGGCGCAGACGCGCACGCAGCGGGTGCACATGACGCAGCGGTTCTGGTCGATGGCGTACTCGCTCTTGCTCGAGTCCAGCTCGCAGACCGGCGTCAGGAACGGGAACCGCACATGGTCCATGCCCACCTTGTAGCCCAGCTCCTGCAGCTCGCAGTCGCCGTTGACCACGCAGACCGAGCACACGTGGTTGCGCTCGGCGAAGAGCAGCTCCACCGTCATCTTCCTGTAGCGCTTCAGCTTCTCGGTGTCGGTCTTGATGCGCTGGTTGGGGGCCACCTGCAGCGTGCAGGCGGCGAAGAGCCGCGGGCTGCCTTCCATCTCGACCAGGCAGAGCCGGCAGGCGCCCACGGTGGTCAGGCCTTCCATGTAGCACAGGGTGGGCAGGTCGACCTTGGCGGCCTTGGTGGCCTCCAGCACGGTCATGCCGGCCTCGCAGGACACCTTGATGTCGTTGATGAAGATCTCAATGGCAGGCATCACTTCACCCCCACGGCCGCGCCGTGCATTTTGCAGCTGCCGGCTGGGCAGCGCTTCTCTTTGATGTGGGCCATGTACTCGTCGCGGAAGTACCGCAGCGTGCTCAGCAGCGGGTTGGGCGCGCTCTGCCCCAGGCCGCAGAGGCTGGACTCCCGGCAATAAGGCGCCAGCTCCTCCAGCAGGGCCAGGTCGGCCTCGGTGCCCTCGCCGTTGCAGATCTTCGTCAGCAGGCCGTGCATCTCCTTGGTGCCCACGCGGCAGGGGATGCACTTGCCGCAGCTCTCATCCATGCAGAATTCCATGAAGTACTTGGCCACCGCCGGCATGCAGCTGGTCTCGTCCATGATGATCAGGCCGCCGGAGCCCATGATGGAGCCCAGCGCCGACAGGGACTCGTAGTCCACCTTGGTGTCCAGGAACTTCTCGGGGATGCAGCCGCCCGAAGGCCCGCCGGTCTGGGCGGCCTTGAACGCCTTGCCCCCGGGGATGCCGCCGCCGATCTCGAAGATGATCTCGCGCAGCGGGGTGCCCATGGGCACTTCGATCAGCCCGGTGTTGTTGATGGCCCCGGCCAGGGCGAAGACCTTGGTGCCGGCGCTCTTGGGCGTCCCGATGGCGCTGAACCACTCCGCGCCGCGCAGCAATATCGGCGAGATATTGGCGAAGCTCTCCACGTTGTTGATCAGGGTGGGCTTCTTCCACAGGCCCGACTCGGCCGGGTAGGGCGGGCGGGGCTTGGGGGTGCCGCGCTTGCCTTCGATGCTGGCGATCAGGGCCGTCTCCTCGCCGCAGACGAAGGCGCCGGCGCCGATGCGGATCTCCACGTCGAACTTGAAGCCCGCCTCAAGGATGTTCTCGCCCAGCAGGCCCAGCTTGCGGGCCTGCTTGATGGCGATCTCCAGGCGCTTGATGGCCAGGGGGTACTCGCCGCGCACATAGAGGTAGCCCTTGCTGGCGCCCACCGCGTAGCCGGCGATGGCCATGCCTTCCAGGATGCGGTGCGGGTCGCCTTCCAGGACGCTGCGGTCCATGAACGCGCCCGGGTCGCCCTCGTCGCCGTTGCAGATGACGTACTTCTGGTCGGCCACGTGGCGGTAGACGGTCTCCCACTTGTTGCCCACGGGGAAGCCTGCGCCGCCGCGGCCGCGCAGGCCGCTCTGCTTGATCTCGCCGATGACCTCTTCGGGCTGCAGGGAGGTGAGGGCCTTGTGCAGCGCCATGTAGCCGTCCTTGGCGATGTACTCCTCGATCTCCTCGGGATTGATGACGCCGCAGTTCTCCAGCACGATCTTGACCTGCTTCTTGAAGAAGGGCAGGTCCTCGGCCCGGTTGGGGGCCTTGCCGGTCTCCGCGAAGAGCAGGCTGTCGCTGAGGATGGCGTGGGTCTTCAGGTGCTTTTCCACCACCTTCTGGCCCTTGGCGGCGTCGACCTTCTGATACACGGTGCCGTCGGCCTCGACCTTCAGCAGGGGGCCGGCGTTGCAGGCGCCCATGCAGCCCACCGGGATGGCCTTGGTGGTCTTGTCCAGGCCGGCGTCCTTGAGGCTCTTGTTGGTGGCGTCCAGCACCGCCTGGGCCCCGCTGCTCATGCAGCTGGCGCCGGCGCAGACGCAGATGCGCTGCTGGCCGTTGCCCATCTTCTGGCGGGCGGCCACCCCGATGTTGAAAAGCTCTTGCAGGTTCATCGTGCCACCCCCGTCTTCGCCGTGACCAAGGCGGTCATCTTGGACGCATCCATCTTGGGCTGCATCTCCTCGTCGATCACCACCGCCGGGGCCAGGCCGCAGGCGCCGATGCAGCGGGCCTGCTCCAGGCCCAGCTTGCCGTCGGGCGTGGTCTGGCCCGGCTTCAGGCCGAAGTCGGCCGCCAGCTGGTCCAGGATCTTCTGCGCGCCTTTGACGTAGCAGGCGGTGCCGGTGCACACCACCACCTGGTGCTCGCCCTTGGGCTTCAGCGAGAAGAAATGGTAGAAGGTCGCCACCCCGTAGACCTGGGCGGGCGGGATCTTCAGCTCCCGGCTGACGAACTGCAGGACGTTCAGCGGCAGGTAGCCGAAGATGCCCTGCGCGGTGTGCAGGACCTGGATCAGGGCGTCGGGCCGGCGCTGATAAAGCTTGATGGCCTGCAGGACCTTGGTGATCCGTGGATCGGCCGCCGGGATCTCTTTGATCTGGCTGGCGCGGTTCAACGTGGCGGGCATGGTTTCCACCATGAAAGACTGGGTTGTTCGGACACTTCCTTTATAGGGCAAGCGGACCGCTGGACCGGATGATCGGCATCACCTACGGGCGATTGTGAATTCAGCCAATTCATCTGTTTTAAAAGCGTGATTCAAACTTTGATACAAGACATTGTGAAACTTTTCACAATGTTGCGAACAAAGGGCCGCCCCGATGGGGCGGCCCTTGCTAAGACTGCGCTTTCCGGCGTTCAGGCCCGGACCAGCTGGGCCAGGGCCTTGGTGCGGAAAGCCTGCAGCCACTGGACCCAAGCCTCCAGGCCCTGACCGCCCACGGCGGAGATGCGCAGCAGGGGGGCCCGCGTGTTCAAACGGGCCAGATCCTGACGCAGCAGGTCCTCGTTGAAGGGCAGCACGCTGGCCAGGTCCACCTTGTTGAGCAGGACCACATCGGCGGCGGCGAATAGGCCGGGGTATTTGGCGGCCTTGTCGTCCCCTTCGGGCAGGCTGAGCATGGCCACCCGGGCCAGCTCTCCCAGGTCATAGTCCGATGGGCAGGCCATGTTGCCGACGTTCTCCACGAACACGGTCTCGACGCCGTCGAGCTTCAGCTGGTCCAAGCCGGCCGCCACCTGGGCGGCCGACAGGTGGCAGCCCTTGCCGGTGTTGATCTGCCGGACCTGGGCTCCCAGCCCATGCAGCCGCGCCGCATCCCGGTCGGTCTCCAGGTCACCGACCAGCACGGCGACGCTGCCGGGCTCCAACTGGCTGAGCGTGGAATGCAGCAACGCGGTCTTGCCGCTGCCCGGGGCGCTGGTGATGTTCACCATCATGATGCCGCGCTTCGCCAGCTCCTGGCGGGTGCGCTCGGCGGTGCGGCTGTTGGCCGACAGCACGCTGGCTTCGGCCGGATCCAGGTTCACCCGGGTATGGGTGTGGCTCCCCTGGCCGTGCTCGTGGGTATGGGGATGCGCATGGTCATCGCCATGCCCCCCGCAGGTGTCGCACATGGCATCCTCCTATTGATCGGCCTCGCCGCTGACCGCGGCGAGCACCATGTCACGCCCCTGCAGTATCTGGGGCTCCGCCAGGCCGCAGGCCGGGCACTGGAAATCGGCCCATTGGGGCTCGTAGTTCTCGCCGCAGATCAGGCAGCTGGCTTCGGCATGGACCGAGGTCAGGTGCAGGTCGGCGCCTTCGGCGCGGGTGCCCAGCGACGCGGCCTTGAAGGCCTCGCTGAAGAGCTCCGGCTCGACGGCTTGCAGGGTGCCCACCTGGACATCCACTTCTGTGACCCGGACCAGGTGGGCTTTGGCGGCCTCCGCCTCGACGCGGCGGACCAGCGATACGGCTAAGGACATCTCGTGCATGGCTTCCTCCTTGGGGATGACTAGCAGATGCGGGGCAATTCCTCGCCGTAGGGGCGCAGGACGATCCGGCGGCCTCCGGCGCGGGTGATCAGTTCCACCAGGGGCGGGGCGGCCTCGACGAAGGCCCCCACCACCGCGGCGCGGCGGCCCAGGGGATGCTGGTGGCAGAGCTGCAGCACCCGTTCGGCCGAATCGGGCGAGGCCACCAGCACCAGCTTGCCCTCGTTGGCGATGCTCAAGGGGTCCAAGCCCAGCATCTCCGACGCCGCGCGCACGGCGGGCGTCAAGGGCAGGGCGTCCTCCTCGATCTCAAGGCCCAGGCCGGTCTCCTCGCTCAGGTCGGCCAGCAGGCCCGCCAGGCCGCCGCGGGTGGGGTCGCGCATGAACTTGAGGCCCGCCCCCGCGCCCAAGGCCGCCAGGACCAGGCCGTTGAGGGGCGCGGCGTCGCTCTTGATGCTGGTGTCGAAGCCCAGGCCCTCGCGGGCGGACATCACCGCCAGGCCATGCTCGGCCAGGCCGCCGCTGACGATCACCTTGTCGCCCGCCTTGATGCGCCAAGGGCCCAGCTCGACCCCGTCCAGGCGCCGGCCCACGCCGGCCGTGCTGATGATCAGGCCGTCGCCCCGGCGGCGCTCCACCACCTTGGTGTCGCCGGTGACGATGGGGACCCCGGCCTCGCGCGCGGCCGCGGCGATGGAGGCCATCACCTTGTCCAGCACGCTCAGCGGCAGCCCCTCTTCCAGCACCAGCCCCAGGCTGAGCGCCTGGACCTCGGCGCCCATCACGGCCACGTCATTGACGGTGCCGCAGACCGCCAGGCGGCCGATGTCGCCCCCGGGGAAGAAGAGCGGCTGCACCACGAAGGTGTCGGTGCTGAAGCAGACCTGGCCGTGCATGGCCGGCAGGACCGCCGCGTCGGTGAGCGGGTCCAGCAGGGGGTTGGCCAGCTTCGGCAGGATGTGCTGCTGCAGCAGGCGCCGGGTCAGCTCGCCGCCGCCGCCATGGGCCAGCAGGATGCACTGGTCCTCGGCGGGCGGGGGCAGGCCGGCGGGGGGCTTCTTCTTCAGGCTTTCCATGGCGTCCTCCTCAGGCCGCAGGCACGGGCGGCGGGGCCACGTGACGGAAGTTCCGGCCGTACTTGAACCAGGCGGCGCAGGTGCCCTCGCTGGACACCATGCAAGGCCCGATGGGGCGCCGGGGCGTGCAGCCCTTGGCGAAGTGCGGGCAGTCCTGGGGCAGGGCCTTGCCCTGGATCACCTCGCCGCAGCGGCAGCCCGGCGGGTCGTAGTCGGCGCCGAAGGTCAGGCCGTAGCGCGCGGCTGCGTCGAAGCGGGCCCAGGGCTCGCGCAGGGCCAGGCCGCTGAGCGGGATGGTGCCCAAGGCGCGCCATTCGGCGTCCGCCGGGGTCAGGACCTTCTGCAGCAGGGCCTGGGCCACGCGGTTGCCGGCGGCGCCCACGGCCACCTGGTAGACGTTCTCGATGGCGGCGCGGCGGATGGCCACCAGCTCGGCCAGGCGCACCAGGCCCCGCAGCATCTGCGCGGGCTCGAAGCCGGTGACCACGCCGGCCTTGCCGAAGCGCGCCGCCACAGGCTCGTAGGCGTGGCTGCCGATGATCACGCTCACATGGCCCGGCAGCAGGAAGCCGTCCAGCGGCACGTCGTTGGCCGCCAGCAAGGCCTCGACCGCCGGCATCACCAGCTTGTGGCCCAGCAGCAGGCTGAAGTTGCCCACGCCCAGGCGCTCGGCTTCCAGCACCACGGCGGCGGTGGCCGGGGCGGTGGTCTCGAAGCCCACCGCCAGGAAGACCACCTGCTCGTGCGGGTGCTCCAGGGCGTGCTTCAGGGCGTCCCGGACGCTGTAGCAGACCAGCACCTTGGCCCCGTTGGCGCGCTGGCTCTCCAGGCTGCCCTTCTGCCCCGGCACCTTCAGCATGTCGCCGTAGCTGGCCACGGTCACGTCCCCGCGGGCGCAGAGGTCCAACGCCGCGTCGATGTATCCCTGGGCCGTCACGCAGACGGGGCAGCCGGGGCCCGACACCAATCGGAAGCTCTCGGGCAGGAAGGCCTTGATGCCCGTGCGGAACAGCGACACCGTGTGGGTCCCGCAGACCTCCATCACGCTCATGGGCCCGGCCTCGCGGCACACGCGGTGCAGGTCATTGGCCAGCTGGGCGACCTCCCTCGACTCCTGGCTCATGGCCGGCCCCGGTCGATCTCCTGCTTCACCTCGGCCAGCTCCAGCCAGCGCCAGGTCTCGGCGGCCTCGTCCTCGGGCAGCAGGGTCAGCGCGTAGCCGGCGTGGACCAGCACCCAATCGCCGGCTTTGGCCTCGGGCACCAGGCTCAGGCTGACCTCCACGCGGCTGCCCTGAAAATCCACGGCGGCGGTGGCTTCGCGCTTGTCGGCCCCGGCGGGGCTGACCTCCATGATCCTTCCTGGCACTCCAAGGCACATGGCGTCCTCCTAGTCGATGGCGGGCAAGAGGCCCTGGGCGGCCACCACGGCCTGGCCCAAGGCCAAGCCGCCGTCGCCGCAGGGCACCTGCCCGTGCAGGTAGACCTGCAGGCCCTGGGCCCGCAAGCGCTGCGCGGTGGCCCGCAGCAGCAATCCGTTGGCGAAGCATCCGCCGCTGAGCACCACCTGGTGCAAGCCATGGTCCTGGGCGCAGCGCCGCGCGCCTTCGGCCAGCAGGTTGGCCAGGGCCAGGTGGAAGCCCAAGGCCTGCATGGCCGGGTCCGTGGCGTCCAGCAGGGCCTTGAGCAGGGGCGCGGTCTCCAGCACGCGCGGCAGGCCGGGGGCCAGGGGCTCGCTGACGGCCCAGGGCAGGGACGCCGCCGCGCTCAGGCCCGAGTCGCCCAGGGCGCGCAGGGCCGATTCGGCCTCCTGCTGCAGGATCATGGCGGCTTCGGCCTCGTAGCGGTTGCGGCTGCAGAAGCCCAGCAGGGCGGAGGCGGCGTCGAAGAGCCGGCCGGCGCTGGTGGTCATCGGGGCGGGCGCGCCCTGGTGGAGGCGCTTCAGGGCCAGCTCCACGGGGGCCCGGCCCACCTGGCGGGTCAGGCGGTCCACATGGCGGGTGAGCTCGTCGGGCAGGGCCGCGCTGAGCCAGCCCAAGGCCGGGCGCCACGGGTCGGCCGCGGCGGCGTCCCCGCCCAGCAGGGGGAAGGGCGCCAAGTGGGCGGCGCGGCGCCAGGCCGCCCGGTCGCAGACCAGCACTTCCCCGCCCCAGATGCTGCCGTCGGGCCCGTAGCCCGTGCCATCGCAGGCGATGCCGACCACCGGCCCCTGCAGGCCATGCTCGGCCATGGCGCTGACGATGTGGGCGTGGTGATGCTGCACCAGCACCACCGGCAAGGACTGCTGCCGGGCCCAACGGGTGGCGGCGTAGCCGGGATGCAGGTCGGCGGCCAGGCGCACCGGCTGGGCCTGCATGAGGGCCTGCAGGCGCTCCTGGGCGGCCAGGAAATTGCGGAACGCGGCGGGATTGTCCAGCTCTCCCAGGTGCTCGCTCAGCACGGCCTGGTCGCCCTTGATCAGGCACACGGCGCTCTTCATCTCGCCGCCCAGGGCCAGCACAGGCGCGGTGACCTTGAAATCCAGCTGCAGGGGGGCCGGCGCGAAGCCGCGCGCGCGCCGCAGCGGCAGCAGGTGCGAGGCCCCGGCCTCGCCGCCATCCACCGCCACCAGCACGCTGTCGTCCAGGGGCCGGGCGATGGGCCGGTCGTGCATCAACAGGCCCTCGACCATGGGGCCCAGGCGGCGCAGGGCCTCGGCGTTGTCGGAGCACAGCGGCTCGCTGCTGGGATTGCCGCTGGTCATCACCAAGGGCAGGCCCAGGTCATCCAGCAGCAGGTGGTGCAGCGGCGTGCCCGGCAGCATCAAGCCCCAGTTGGCGGCGTCGGGGGCCACGGCCTGGGCCAGGGCCGCGCCGGGGCGCTTGCGGGCCAGCACGATCGGCTTGGCCGGGGCGCTCAAGCCGGCGGCCACGGCCAGGTCGATGTCGGCCAGGGCGCGGGCGGCTTCCAGGTCGGGCACCATCACGGCGAAGGGCTTGGCCTCGCGGCCCTTCACGGTGCGCAAGCGCTCGACCGCCGCCTCGTTGTCGGCCCGGCAGGCCAGATGGAAGCCGCCCAGCCCCTTGATGGCCACGATGGCGCCGTCCCGCAACAGGGCTTCGGCCTGGGCCAGCGGGTCGCCCGCCCGCTCCACCCCATCGGGGCCGCAGAACCAGAGCCGCGGGCCGCAGGCGGGGCAGGCCACCGGCTGGGCGTGGTAGCGGCGGTCGGAGGGGTCGTCGTACTCGGCCTGGCACTGGGCGCAGAGGGGGAAACCCCTCAGGCTGGTGCGCTCGCGGTCGTAAGGCAGGCCCTGCACCACGCTATAGCGCGGGCCGCAATGGGTGCAATTGAGGAAGGGATAGCGGAAGCGGCGGTCGGCCGGGTCGAAGAGCTCGCGCAGGCAGTCCGGGCAGACATCCAGGTCCGGCAGCACTTGGGCGGTGAGCTCGCCATGGGCCACGCTGGCCAGGATGTTGAAGCCCGCCCCGGGCGCCAGGGGCAGCTCGCTGCTGTCCATGCCGGTGACGCGGCCAGGCCGCGGCAGCTCGGCCGCCAGGCGATCCTGGAAGGCCATCACCACTCCTGCGGGGCCCTGCACTTCCACATAAGCACCCTGCAGGTCGTTGCCCACCAGGCCGCTGAGGCCCAGCTCGGTGGCCAGATGCCAGGCAAAGGGCCGGAACCCCACCCCTTGGACCTGGCCTCTCACAGCCAGGCGCCGCCGGATCGGCGGGCCCGCAGGGACTGTGACCTGAACGAGGGGGAGCGTTTGAGTGATCATGACTTGGACAGTTTGTGAAACTATTCACAAAGTGACCATGCGCTAGGTCAGGTAGGGCGTAGAAGAGGCTTGCGGGACAAGGTTTGGAATTGTGACGGACCTCATAAAAAACTAGAAAGTGCTGCATTCCCAAGACTTTATTCAGATCTCGCACCAAGCGGGTTGCATGAAGCGAAATCCACGGATTTAAAGATTTAACCTGCGGTGGCTCATACGATTCGTGCCACGAATTTAAATATGATGGCATTAGAAACTTGGAGGCCCCATGCGGCGCTTTGGCGTATCTCTGGAAACGGAGCTCTTAGATCAACTTGATGGCCTGGTGAAAGCGCGGCGCTTGCCCAGCCGCAGCGAAGCCATCCGGCACCTGGTCCGTGAGCATGCCGCCCAGGATGAATGGGCCAGCGGCGAGGACGTGGCCGCCTGCGTGGTCCTGGTCTACGACCACCATCGCCGCGACCTGCTGACCCGCATGACCGAGCTGCAGCACGAGCACCAGCCGCTGATCCTGGCGTCCCAACACGTGCACTTGAACCACGCCCTCTGCCTGGAGTCGGTGCTGCTGCGCGGCCCGGCCCCCCAGGTCCAAGCGCTGGCGGACGCGCTGTGCGCGCTGAAGGGCATGCACCACGGCCAACTGGTGCGCTCGTCGCTGGAATGAGCGGGCGTCGGCTCGCCCAAGCGTGCCACGTTCCCAAGATTGATAACTAGGCGCTGCCCCGCCCTCCGCTTGAAAGGATCCTGCCATGCACATGAGCGACGCGCTCCTGTCCCTGCCGGTGGCGGGGGCCTTCTTGGCCATCAGCACCGCGGCCTTGGCCTTCAGCGCCAAGCAGGCCGCCTCCGACCCCCGCGCGCAGCCGGCCCGCATGGGCGTGCTGGGCGCCTTCGTGTTCGCCGCGCAGATGATCAACTTCAGCATCCCCGGCACCGGCAGCAGCGGCCACTTCGCCGGCGGCACCCTGCTGGCGCTGCTCATCGGCCCCTGGGCCGGCGCCCTGGTGATCGCCTCCGTGCTGGCGGTGCAAGCCTTGTTCTTCGCCGATGGCGGCCTGCTGGCCTGGGGCGCCAACGTCTTCAATATGGGGCTGATCGGCTGCCTCGTGGCCGTGCCGCTGGTCTACCGCGGCCTGGCGGGGCCAGCCCCGTCGAAGCGCCGCCGCCGCGCCGCCATCATGGCCGCCAGCCTGACGGCCTGCGTGGGCGGAGCCTTGGCCGTCACGCTGCAGACCACCGCCTCCGGCCTGACCGACCTGCCCTTCAACCGCTTCGCCCTGTTGATGATCCCCGTGCACGCCGCCATCGGGGTGGCGGAAGGCCTTATCACCATCGCCGTGCTCGAACAGCTGCCGGCCTGGGCCCAGGATCAAGGCGCGCCCCAGCCGCGCGAAGGCCGGCGGGTGGCGGGGGTGGCCCTGACCGCGCTAGTGGTGGCCGGGCTGGTCAGCTGGCTCGCCTCGGCCCGGCCCGACGGGCTGGAATACTCGGTGGCAAGAATGGGCGTCGAGCCCGCCAGCCTCCGCGGCGGCTTGAACCAGCGCCTGCGCCAATGGCAGTCCCAGCATGCCCTGCTGCCCAACTACGACTTCAAGCCCACGCCCGTCGCATCCAGCGGGGTGGCCTCGGCCATGGCGGGCGCCGCGCCCGCCCAGCCCTGGCCCAAGGTGAACGCCGGCACCAGCGTGGCCGGCTTGGGCGGCGCGGTCGTGGTGGCCTTGCTGGCGCTGGGCCTGGGCGGCCTGGCCAGCTGGTGGGCCCGCCGCCGAGCGCGAGCCTAGCATGAACGCCGGGGCCTGGTCGGGGCTGCAAGAGCTGGACCGCCTCGCGGCGGGCCATAGCTGGCTGCATCGGCTGGACCCCCTGGTCAAGCTGCTGCTGGGCTTGGGCTTCGCCGTGGCCGTGGTCTCGGTGCCCAAGTACGCCCTGCCCAGCCTGGCGCCGTTGCTGATGGTGCCCGTGCTGATGGCGGCCCTGGCCGGCTTCGAGCCGCTGCCGCTGCTGGCCCGGGCCTGGCCCGCCGCCGGGGTGGCGCTGATGCTGGGCGCCTTCAATCCCCTCCTGGACCCGCAACGGGTCGACGTGGCCGGATGCCAGGTGTCCGCGGGCTGGCTGTCGCTGGCCGTGATGCTGGCCAAGGCCTTGCTGGTGGCCGGCATGGCCCTGGTGCTGGTGGCCAGCAGCGGCTTCGCACGCCTGGCCGACTCCCTGGGCTCGCTGGGCGCCCCGCACATCTTCGTCCAGCAGCTGCAGCTGCTGTGGCGCTACGCCGGCCTGCTGGCCGAGGAGTCCGACCGGCTGAAGCGGGCCCGCGACCTGCGCGACCCGCTGGCGCGCGCCCGCGGCCCCCGCCTGGCCGCCCGCCTGATCGGGGGCCTGCTGGCCCGCAGCCTGGCCCGCGCTGAGCGCATCCATCAAGCCATGCTCTGCCGGGGATTCCGCGGCTCGCTGCCGGGGGCCGCGCTGCGGCCCTGGGGCCCGCAGGATTGGGCCGCCCTGGCCGGCGGCTGCGGGCTCATCGGGGCTTGCCGCTTCCTGCCGCTGGTGCCGTGGGCCCAGCAGGCCCTGGAAAGGATCCAGCCATGAGCCACCACCGCCTGGTCTTCGACCGCGTCAGCTACCGCTACCCCGATGGCACGCTGGCCCTGGATGGCCTCAGCTTCGAGCTGCACCACGGCGACAGCGTGGGCCTGGTGGGCGCCAACGGCTCCGGGAAATCCACCCTGCTATCCCACCTCAACGGCCTGCTGCTGCCCAGCCAAGGCAGCGTCAGCGTGGGCGACCTGCCGGTGGGCCCGGGCACGCTGGCCCAGGTGCGCCAGCATGTGGGCCTGGTCTTCCAAGACCCCGACGACCAGCTCTTCATGCCCACCGCGCTCGAGGACGTGGCTTTCGGCCCGCGCAACCAGGGCATGACCCAGGCCCAAGCCGAAGCCGCCGCGATGGAGGCCCTGCGCAGCGTAGGCGCCGAAGCCCTGGCCGCGCGCCCGCCCCAGCACCTGTCGCTGGGCCAGCGCAGCGCCGTGGCCATCGCCGCCGTGCTGGCGGGCTGCCCCGACTTCCTGGCCCTGGACGAGCCCGCCGCCCGCCTGGACCCCCGCGCCCGCCGCCGCCTGATCACCCTGCTGCACGGCTTCAAGCACAGCAAGCTGGTGGCCAGCCACGACCTGGACCTGGTGCTGGAGCTCTGCCCGCGCGTGCTGGTGCTCAAAGAGGGCCGCCTGCTGGCCGACGGCGACAGCCGGCGCCTGCTCAGCGACCCGGACCTGATGCAGGCGGCCGGCTTGGAATTGCCGCTGAGCGTGTCGCCGCGGGGCATGGGCGCGGGGCCGGTCATCTAAGGCGGCCACGCGCTTAAAGTAAGAGGGAGCCCGGCAGGCCTGCCGGGCTCCCTCTTTTTTTCGCCAGCGATGGGGCCGGCCCTAGCGGTACAGCTCCGTCGACTCGTTGACGATCAACTGGGTCTTCATGGCGATCATCAGCTCCTCGTTGGTCGGGATCACCATCGCCTTGACCTTGGAGCCGGCCGTGGAGATGAGCTTCTCCTTGTCCTTGGACTTGTTGCGCGCCTCGTCCAGCTTCACGCCCAGGAACTCCAGCGGCGCCAGGACCTTGGCGCGGACGTCCACGGCGTTCTCGCCGATGCCGCCCGTGAAGATCACGCCGTCGAGGCCGCCCATGGTGGCCGCGTAGGCGCCGATGTACTTGGTGATGCGGTTGCAGAAGATGTCGATGGCCAGCTGGGCCCGGTTGCCATGGGCCGCCACCGCCATGATCTCGCGCAGGTCGTTGGACACGCCCGACAGGCCCTTCAGCCCGCTCTTCTTGTTCAGCAGGTCGTCCATCTCGTCGGCGCCCAGGTGCTCCTTGCGCATGATGAAGGTCACCACCGCCGGGTCCATGTCCCCGGTGCGGGTGCCCATGACCAGGCCTTCCAGCGGGGTCAGCCCCATCGAGGTGTCCACCGACTGGCCGAACTTCACCGCCGTGACGCTGGCGCCGTTGCCCAGGTGGCAGGTGACCAGCTTCAGCTTCTTGATGTCCGCCTTCAGGAACTCGCCGGCGCGCAGCGACACGTACTCGTGCGAGGTGCCGTGGAAGCCGTACTTGCGGATGTGGTAGCGCTCATACAGCTCGTAGGGCAGCCCGTAGATGTAGGCCACCTTCTTCATGGTCTGGTGGAAGGCCGTGTCGAAGACCGCCACCTGCGGCACCTGCGGCAGGATCTCCTCGCAGGCCTTGATGCCCATGTAATTGGGGGGGTTGTGCAGGGGGGCGATCTCGGAGCAGTCCTTGATGACCTCTTTCACGCCCTTGGTGATCAATGCGGCTTCCGAGAACTTCTCGCCGCCGTGCACGATGCGGTGGCCGACCGCGTCGACCTCGATCTTGTCCTTGAAGACGCCCGCCTTGGGGTCCAGCAGCATCTTGGCGACCTGGCCCACCGCGTCGGTGTGGTTGGCCGCGTCCACCTCCTTGACCAGCTCGGCGTCCTTCTTCAGGGCCCGGCTCTTGTACTTGAAGCGGGGCTTCTCCTGGCCGATCTGCTCGATCATGCCTTCGGCGATGACCCCCTGGGTCTTGCTGCCCATGTCGAAGAGCTTGAACTTCAGCGAGGAGCTGCCGCAATTGATGACCATGACCTTCATGGCTTGGCCCCCTGCAGGCGCACCACGTTGATGGCCGTGACATTGAGGATGTCCGACGCCTTGCAGCCGCGCGAAAGGTCGCTGCAGGGCTTGGCCGTCCCCTGATAAATGGGGCCGTAGGCCTCGGCTTTGGCCAGGCGCTCGGTCAGCTTGTAGGCGATGTTGGCCGCATCCAGGTCCGGGAAGATCAGCACATCGGCCTTGCCCGCCACCGGCGAGCCCGGCGCCTTGCGCGCGCCCACGGCCGGCACCAGGGCGGCGTCGCCCTGCAGCTCGCCGTCGATGTTCAGCGACGGGTCCTTGGCCTTGGCCAGGGCCAGGGCCCGGGTGACCTTGTCGATGCGCTCGTGCTTGGCGCTGCCCTTGGTGGAGAACGAAAGCAGGGCGATGCTGGGCTCCGCGCCCATCAGCTCGCGGTAGGTGTGGCCGGTGCTGACGGCGATGTCGGCCAACTGCTCGTCGGTGGGGTCGATGACGAAGCCGCCGTCGGAATAGAACAGCACGCCGTCGCGGCCGAAGGACTTGTCGGGCAGGATCATGATGAAGAAGCTCGACAGCGTCTTGTTGCCGGGCTTCAGGCCGATCAGGAAGATGGCCGCCCGCGACACGTCGGCGGTGGTGTTGACCGCGCCGGCCACGAAGGTGTCAGCCAGGCCGTGGCGCACCATCATGGCGCCGTAGTAGACGTCCTTGGCCATGGTCGCCTTGGCTTCCGCCAGGGTCGCCACCTTGCCTTTGCGCAGGTCGAAGAACTCCTTGGCGCAGGCGTCCAGGTCGGGCAGGTGCTCCAGGTCCACCAGGTCGACGCCGGCCAGCGACAGGCCCTTGGCCTGGGCGATGGCCTGCATCTTGGCGGGGTGGCCGATCATGCTGATCTTGGCCAGCCCCAAGGCGGTCGCCTTAGCCGCCGCTTCCACGGTCCGCTCATCGTCGCCTTCGGGGAACACGACCCGCTTGGGGGCCTTCTTCGCCTTCTCGTAAATGCCTTCCATGAACGTGGCCACGGGTGCAACTCCTGATCGATGCAAAAGAAGTTTGGACGTTTGAATGCCGAACGGAGCATTTTGGTGCATGCGCCAGCGCAGAGGTATGAGCCAACGCACGCTGGGCCTAATATCATCCCAAAAGGGCCGTGGAAAAGGCGTGAAAAGGCGGGGCTCTGACAAAAATCCAATCGCGAATTCAGCGGCGCATCATCGCCTTCATCCTGTCCCGCTCCGCCCTCAATGCGGCCAGCTTGGCGGCCTTGGCCTGCTCCAATTCATCGCGCACCACGGGATCTTGGAACAGTTGCAGGGCCGCGTTGAAGGCGGGCAGGGCTTCGTCAAAACGCCCGGCCTTGGCGGCGGCCTCGGCCTTATCCAGCGCCTTGGCGAAGGCCGCTTGGACGCCGGGCTGGCGCCACAGCCGCAAGCTGCCGTCGGCGGCGCCCACCAGCACGCCATTGCCGCCGTCCACCAAGCAGGCCGCCGAGGCCGCCCCGCCGGGCGCGTCCGCCTCGGGCGAGCCGCTGGGGAGCAGGTAACCATTCAAGCGGCCGTCGGCCGAGATCAACAGCGCGCGCTTGGCCTCATGGCTGACAAAAGCGAAGGCGGGCGCGGCGCCCATCAATGCCACGGTCTTCTTGACGGAAAGATCCTTCAAGCCCACGAACAGCGCCTGACCATCGGCCAGCAGCGCCACGGCGTACTCCTCCTCGGCCTCCACCTTGATGGCCGCCAACGCCAGCGCGGGCGCCCCCAGTTGGGCCTTGCGCACGACGCCGAAGACCGGGTCCGCATAGCACAGCCAGCCATCGGCCTGCGACGCCAGGAGGTGGCCTTCCTTCAAGGGCAGCAGCGCCATGCAGGGCGACGCCGTGGCCAGCGTCAGCCCCTTGGCCGCGCCCAGCGTCTGGCGCTTGAAGGCCCCCAAGCCGCCGCCGGGCAGGGCGCTGTAGATCAGGCGCGGATCGGGGCTCAGCCACAGGCCCGCGCTGCCCGTCAGCGGCTGCGATGCCTGCAGGGCCTTGCCGCCGCCGTCGGCATCCCAGGCTCGCAGCACCCCGTCCTCCCCCAGGCTGTACAGGGTGCCGCCGTCGAAGCGCAGGGCGATGATGGCGCCGGCATGGGCCTTCTTCACCGTCCATCGCGGGGCCGCTGACTTGAGGTCGTAAAGGCTGAGCGTGCCCGCGGCATCGCCGCAGGCTGCGGCGCCGCCGGCCGGGGACTCGGCCAGCGCGCCCACGGCGGCGCCCGCCGCGCGCAGGACGCGCGGCTGCGGGTCCCGGGGGTCGGGCACGGCGATCCCGGCCGCCACCAGGGCGGCCGGGATCAGTGCGTACCCAAGGGCCAGGAGGGACCGGCCCGCTTTCGGCATTACTGCGCGGGGGCCGCGGGAGCCGCCGCCTTCGGCGCGGGATCGGTGGCGCCCAGGATCTCCTTCTCACGCCCGCGCTCGTCCGCCACGGCCTTGTCCAGGTCCTTGATGGCGTCCTCGGTGCGGGCCTTCAGCGCGGCGCCATGCGCGTCGCGCAGGGCCTGCTTCAGGGTGTCCTTGTACTGGTCGTAGAGGTGGCTGCCCGAGTCCATGCGCACCAGGGCGTACAGGGCTCCCGTGTCAGGGTCGTCCCAATGATCCACCACGCGCGAGTCCATCAGCTCGGCGTCCACCACGCTCTTGCTGACATAGCTGCTGAACTCGTCGGAGCCGGCGGTGTCCTCGGCCTTGAAATAGTCGACATGGTGGTCCATGTAATCCTTGACCATGCTCTTGAGGCTGGTCTTCAGCGTGGCGGCCACCTCTTCACGGCCGCGCTGGTCGGCCATCTTGCGCTGCAGGGCTATGTTGGGCATGGCGTTGGCCACGCCCACGCCGTAGAACACGGTGGCCGCGTCGCCGCTGTAGGCCCCGCTGCCCTTGGTCACCCATTCCGGCTTGACCGGCTTGGGGGCTTCGGCTTTCACGGCCGGCGCGCTGGAGCAGCCGGCCAACAGGCCGCCGCCCAGCAGAGCCGCCACGGCGAACGATCGGATGTTCATGGACTCTCCTTTTGGTTTAAGTGACACGTGCCGCGCCTGGGCGGATGCGCTTCACCCGCCTTGTCACGCTGTGGTGCTGGACCCGTGGACCACGCTACACCCTTTGTAGCCGCGGCTCGCCGGTTTCTTCCCCGAAACATCACTTTGACCTGGGTCACGGGATCGGCGCTCCCCCTTCTTCCACCGTCACGCGCCATCGATCATCCCCCACCAAGACCCCCTCCTGATCCACCCGGTCCCAATGCAGCGTGATGGGCCCCGCGGGAAGCGCCCCCGCCTGCAATATCCGCAGCACCTTGCCGTCGAAGGCCACCACCTTGACCACCACCAGCTCACGCCGCGCCAAGATGAGCCGCACGGGCACATCCGGCTTGGCCAGGGCCTTCGCGAAGCCCAGCCCGCCGCCGCGCACGGCCAGGCGAGTGGCCTTCCATTCCAGCTTGGCCCCCACCGGCGGCGGCGCCGGCCGCGGATGCGCCAGCACCAGGCCCACCAGCAGCCCCGCCGCCGCCGCCAGGCCCCAGCCCAACGGCCACGCGCGGCTGGCCGCCCGCTTCATCGGGTCGGGATGGCCATAAGCCAGGTATCGCTCGCGCGCCTGGCGGGCCATGGACTCGGCCACAGCCGGCTCGGACAACAGGGCCTGTTCCAGGCGCTGCTCTTCCACGTCGGAAAGGTCCCGCTTGAAATAGTCGTCAACCAGCGCTTGCATGCCCTATCCCCCCGCCATCAAGCGGCCCCGCAACGCCCTAAGGCAGCGCGCCAGGCGGCTGGCCACCGTGCCCATGGGCAGCTTCATCCGGTCGGCCAAGGCGGCGTAGCTCTGGTCCTGATAGACCCGCCCCTGCACCAGGCTCCGGCACGGCTCGTCCAAGGCCTCCACCGCCTCCCGCACAGCCGCCAAGCGGCCATCATGCTCCACCGGCGCCACGGACGGGGCCAACAGCTCCAGCTCCCCGGCCAAGGCGTGCACCAGCCGCTTGCGCCGCCGCACCCGCTTGAAGCACAGGTACACGCAGATCTGGTTCATCCAGGTGTACAAGCTGGCGCGCCCCGGGTCGTAGTCGTCCAGCCGCTCGAAGGCCGCCATGAAAGCCTGCTGCACCACGTCCTCCACGTCGGCATCCTGCCAGCCCAGGAAATACGCCGCCGTGGCCTTCAACCGCGGGCTCAGCGCGCGCCACAGCTCCGCCTCGGCGGCCTCGTCCCCGGCCCGCAGGCGCGCGGCCAGGCCCCGGTCGGCGGGGCGCGGGTCGTCGAGGTGGATAGGCGGTGGAGCGGTCATGGCTTCCATGAGCAGGGGTGTTCCAGCAAAGATCCCTGTTCCAACATCGGCGGCCAGGGGATCCGGCGGGAATACCCTGCCGGATCCCCGAACCCTTCAGGCACGGCTAGTTCGGCGTCCATTGAATATTGTTGATGTAGAACTGCGTGCCCGCAGAAAAGCCGGAATTATCGATGACATAGATCTCCATCAGGCTCACCGCCGCCATGGAGGCCGACCCTGTCCCGCCAGCGCAGCTGCCGAAGCCCGTGAAGGGCACGGACACATGCACGAATGACGACGTGTTCAGGCTGTAGGCCGGCACCAGCGAAGCGCTTGAACAGCCATTGCCATTGCCTTTGTCACCATAGCTGGCATAGATGGATGTCACCCCGGCGTTGAACGCTGACCCGAGCATGATGTCGAATTGAACATGCCCGGCGGCATAATAATTCGTGACATTGGCCGGTACTGGCACCGTGGCATTGATGTTCAGGGTGACCGGACTGCCGGCCGGCGCCCCAACCGCCAAGGTGATCGTGTCGCCAGTGACATTATCCGTGACCGCGGCCCCCGCCGTCGCCGCCGTGCTCTGGCTCAGGGTCATCGCTTGCCCCAACCATTGGGTCCCCGAGACGCCGTTCTTCCAGATCAACTGGGTGACCGCCGTCACCGGCGTTGCGGTGGCCACCGGTGAAGGCCCAACCGTGTTATTCGAGCCATTGCCCTTCGAACAACCGCCCAGCGCGGCCACGGCCAATCCCAGGGTCACCGTTCCGAGCTTCATGATCTTGCTGGCTTGCATGCGAGCCTCTGATAGTTGGAAGGGCTGCGTCCCATCGCGGTCACTAGCGACGGGCCAGGGCCCGGTCGGCGGGGCGGGGGTCTTCAGGGTGTATAGACGGAGGAGGGGGCTTTCTTCCATGAGAAGGCGTTTTCTTGCCGTTGAACTTAGTCCCTTTTTAACGACTCAACCTTCGCGGCCACGTTGAAAAAGTCCGCCGCCGAACTCGCCGAAGCTGCCTTGGAGGTCATTATCCCGCCAACGCAACCAATCTAGACGGAGACTTCAG
>Ga0302320_10004836_pt1 | contig 30400 bp, 24 predicted proteins | sample Bog_T0_3_FD_202130 | JGI IMG/M metagenome (GOLD analysis project Ga0302320, IMG submission 202130) | Peat permafrost microbial communities from Stordalen Mire near Abisko, Sweden - Bog_T0_3 | ecosystem: Environmental > Terrestrial > Soil > Wetlands > Peat | place: Sweden: Abisko, Stordalen Mire... | reverse complement strand
ACTATCAGGCCTTCAACCGCCTCGAAGACCGAACGGCGATGACCGGGGACTGGCTGGCCTTCTGCTCGGCGTGCCCGGTTCCTGAGATCGCCAACGTCTTCGCGCGTGCACAGATCCCCTTTCACCAGGTCACAGGCGTGTTGGGAGAAGACGCTACCTGGGTTGAGATTGAGCAGTGGCTGGCGGCGGCTCGCGTCCGTTCCGCGCTCTCCGAATCGCGGCTCGGATTGATGGGTCACTACTACAGCGGCATGCTCGACATCATGACCGACGTGACCCTGGTTTCGATAGCTTTCGGCACACATGTCGAGCTTCTGGAAGTAGACGAACTGAGCGCGCTGGCCTCAGAGGCCCAGCAGCCCGAGATCGCCAGGCGAGTCGAGGAATTCCACTCCACCTTCGACGTCCAGCCCGATTGCCCGCCCGAAGAGTTGCTCCGCGCGGCCCGCACGTCGGTAGCTCTCGACGCGTTTGTCGCCCGCCACTCGCTCGACGCCCTGGCCTACTACTACAAAGGCTCAGGTGTAGCCCTGAACCAAGACACAATGAGTTCCATCATCCTCGGCACCAGTCTACTCACAGCGCGACATATTCCAGTAGCCGGCGAATACGAAGTAAAAAACGCCCTAGCCATGAAAATCATGGATCTGCTGGGCGCGGGCGGCTCGTTTACCGAGTTTTACGCCATGGCCTTCAACGAGGACCTGGTGCTTATGGGACACGATGGGCCCGGGCATATCGCCATCAGCGAAGGCAAAACCAAGGTTCGGCCGCTCAAGGTCTATCACGGCAAGGTAGGCCGCGGACTATCGGTCGAGATGAGCGTCAAGCACGGCCCAGTCACCCTGCTCTCGGTTGTCGAGGACCCGGAAAATCGATTCAAGCTGGTGGTTGCCGAGGGCGAAGTGGTTGCCGGGCAGATTCTTGAGATCGGTAACACCAACAGCCGCTATCGTTTCCCCCTCGGCGCGCGCGGATTCGTGAATGCCTGGAGCGCGCAGGGACCGGCGCATCATTGCGCGGTAGGTGTTGGCCATGTGAGCGCCACGCTCTCGAAGTTGGCCTCCCTTGCGGGCGTTGGTTTTCACCAGATATGCTGACCCGCTCAGGCATCTCCATCCCTTGGGAATGGCGTTGAACTGCGTTCCGGCAGGTTTGTGAGGTCAACGGTTCACAGAGTGGGATGAGTGGAGAGAAAACAGGCCTGAACGGCACGAAAGCCACACAACTCTTTAGGCAAAACTGCCCCTGAACTGGTACGTTGAAACAGAAGGATTTCAATTTCAAAGATGGCCTCAGATCCTTACTTTTCTTTGACAGTTCTATTCGTGGCGGCTCTGGGATTCGGCCTTGCGCCTTTGGCGCTGGCCTGGCTCTGGGCACAAGTGTTCTCGCCTGCCCGGCCCAACGCGGTAAAGAATGCAATCTATGAGTGCGGACTCGAATCAAGGGGCGACGCGTGGATGCAGTTCCGCTCCGCCTACTACCTGTACGCCATTATTTTTCTGATCTTTGACGTCGAGACAGTGTTCCTGCTCCCCTTTGCCGTTGCATTTGCCGGGTTAAGCATTGCTTCCTGCGTGGCAATGCTGGTGTTCGTGCTGATGCTGATTGAAGGACTCGTGTGGGCATGGGCCAAGGGCATCTTGACGTGGGCATGATAAAGCCAGATGACAGTGAACAGATGACAGAAAAGCGCCAAATGTAAATCGACGGCAAACTGAATGATCGAGGAAGACTGAAAACTGACCTCTGTAATCTGTCATCTGACAACTGGAGCGAAGCGACCATGGTTGAAGAAGGATTGAAGATCGAGCTGGGGAAGCAGGGCGTCTTCGTCACGACCATCGAAGAGCTCTATAACTGGGGCCGCAAGAACTCGGTTTGGCCCATGCAGTTCGGGCTCGCCTGCTGCGCCATCGAGATGATCGCCACCACCATGGCGCGCTACGATCTTGCCCGCTTCGGTGCCGAGGTCTTCCGCCCGTCGCCCCGCCAGGCCGACCTGATGATCATCTCCGGCACTGTGACCAAGAAGATGGCGCCCCAGGTAGTGCGCCTCTACAACCAGATGGCGGAACCGAAATACGTCATTGCCATGGGTGCCTGCGCCATTTCCGGTGGGCCCTTCAAGCAGGGCTATAACGTACTCAAGGGGATCGACCGGTACATCCCGGTGGATGTGCATATTCCAGGCTGCCCGCCGCGGCCGGAAGCCCTGCTTCAGGCCTTTATGACGCTGCAAAACAAGATCGATGCCCAGCCCCTGACCGGGGAAGGCCGTCCCCGCCATCTCGATGCCGAGGCGCAGTGTGAGTTCCCAGTGCCGGTACAGGGCGACCATGATTTGGAACCCACCTCCAACCCCGGCGTATGGACTGTGCCGGTCGTGATTCGGTGACAAAGGCAACGGCCAGCTGAAAGCTGAAGGCTTGAAGTTCTAGGGGACTGAAATTGAAGACGCTCGAAGAGATGAAAGCGGAGATTGAGGCGGCTGTGCCGGGCGCGGGTGTGGAGATTAAGCTGAACCCCAGCGTCTCCGGGCATCACTCGCTGCGGTTCGCTCCGGAAAGGGCGGTCGCCGTCGCGACGTTTCTCCGCGATGAACTAGCCTTCGACTACCTCTCAAACGTAAGCGGCGTGGACTGGCTGGATAAAGAGATTTCGGAAAAAGTGAGAGTGACGCGCACGGTGACCAAGACCGTGGACGGCGTCGATCAGGTGGTGGAGGAAACCGTCGAGGAGACGCGCAAACGCGTCGTGCCGGGCTATATCGAAGCGGTTTATCACCTGTATTCCATGGCGTTGAAGCAGGGTCCACTGATCTTCAGGATGCGCACCATCAACCGTTCAGATCAGGTGACCTTGCCCTCGCTGACACCCGTCTGGCGGTCGGCGGAGTTTCAGGAGCGAGAGGTGTTCGACCTGTACGGGATTGTCTTCAAAGGGCATCCGGACTTGCGCCGCCTGCTGATGTGGGATGCCTTCAAAGATCACCCCATGCGCCGCGATTACGTCGAGCCGGATGATTTTGAATACGAGCCGACAGCGCACGATGAAGTGCTGAAGCGGGCCGCCGCGCACAGAGCCGCACAGCAAAATGCGGGCCAGGAAGGACCAGGCGCCGGACAATGACGACTGCGACAGAATTGGCGGAAGAGAAAAGACCGGACGGCTGGAACCGTCCACCGGTCATTCAGCCCAGTGGCGAAGGGGAACTGCTGGAAGTGGCCATGGGCCCCCATCACCCTTCGACGCACGGCGTCTTCCGCATGGATGTGGCCTTGGACGGGGAGAGGGTCATTCGTCTGAAGCCGGTCTTCGGCTACCTCCATCGCAACCATGAAAAAATTGCCGAAGGCGTCAGCTATCTCGCCTCCATGCCCTATACAGACCGGCTGGATTACATCTGTCCGATGACCAACAACTGGGCCTACGCATTGGCGGTTGAAAAGCTGACCGGCCAGGAGGTTCCCGAACGCGCCGAATACCTTCGCGTCATCGTTGGCGAACTGACCAGGGTGGTGAATCACGCCTCGTCGATTGGGTTCCTGATCCAGGAAATGGGCGCCAGCGGCACGCCCCTGATGTATGCCTTCAAGGAGCGCGAGAAGATTCTCGATCTGTTTGAGGCGCTCACCGGCGCACGCATGATGGTCAACTACATGCGCTTCGGGGGCTGCCGCGTCGATGCTTCGCCGGCCTGGCTCGATGATGTCCGAACTGTCGTAAAGGGGTTGCCAAAGTTTGTCGGCGAATTCGAGCGACTCCTCTGCACCAACGAGATTCTGATGGCCCGGACCCAGCGTGTCGGAATTCTCCGGCCTGACCTGGCGGTGAACGCAGGTGTGACGGGCCCGATGCTGCGTGCCTCCGGAGTCAACTACGACATTCGCAAGGTCGACGGATACGGCATCTATAACCGCTTCAACTTCCGCGTGCCTCTGGGCGACCATGGCGATGTCTACGACCGCTTCATGATTCGCCTGCTCGAGCTGCACGAGTCGATTTCGATCGTTGAACAGGCGCTCAAAGATATTCCCGCCGGACCGGTCATGGATCCCAAGGCAAGGCTGCGCGGTTTCCGTCCCAAGCCGGGTGAAGCCTACGGACGGATCGAAGCCCCGAAGGGTGAGTTAGGCTTTTATCTCATCAGCGACGGCAGCCCGAATCCATATCGCTATCGCATTCGGCCGCCGAGCTTGATCAACCTGACCATCTTGGAAGACATGTGTTTAGGTAGCAACGTTGCCGACGTCGTGCTGATCTTTGGAAGCGTCGATATTGTGCTGGGAGAAGTGGATAGGTGAGAGAGTTCTTAGTTCGCAGTTCATGGTTTGAACGGCGAAGAATCACTGTGAACTACGAACTGTGAACCCCGGAGGAAACATTGTTAGGTGAGGGCATACTGAAAGGACTGGCGGAGACGGCAAGAAACTTTGCCGGCAGCTATGTGTCCAAAGAGCGGCTGACGACGGTCGAGTATCCTGAACAGCGGATCGCTCCCATCGAGGCGGCGCGCGTCTTTCCTTTCCTCGTCTACGACGGCGCTGACTGGGAAGCCGGCTTGCGCTGCGTGGCCTGCCAGATCTGCGAGAAGGAATGCCCGCCCAAATGCATTTACATAGATAAGAGTACGGACAAGAAGCCGGACTATATTGGCAAACCGCAGTTTTATCCGGCCCGCTTCGATATCGATGTTTCGGTCTGCATGAGCTGTCAGATTTGCGTGGAAGTCTGCCCGTTTGAAGCCATCAAGATGGACACTGAGTTTGAGCTGTCCACGACCGATCGATTCGGTGGCATGCTTTACGACCGCAAGGAACTCGCCAAGTCGAACGAGCATTATCATAAAATTCATCCCACTGAAGCGGCCGAAGTGGATGCTCGGCTGGCAGGAGAGAAAGCCAAGGCCAACGCCAAGGCCAAGGCCGCTGCCGTCGCCGCTGCTGCCAAGGCCGCTGCTGCCGCCGCGCCAAAACCGGAGGGAGGAGTCTAGCCCATGTTCGCAAATCTGGACCAGGTATTCATTCTCCTCAAGCAGTGGGTCGTCAGATTCTTGCCGCTAGGTCTCCAACCTGCGGCAGGCGTAGTGCTGTGCGTGATTACCATCGTCTGCGTCTTTCCCGGCCTCTTTGCCATTTCCGTTCTCATGGAGCGCAAAGGCCTCGGGCGCATGCAAAATAGGCTCGGGCCCAATCGCGTGGGGCCGTTCGGCATGTTTCAACCCGTTGCCGACGGCATCAAGTCGCTCACCAAGGAGGACATCGTTCCGCTGCGTGCCGATGGTGTTGTGCACTTTCTAGCGCCGGTGTTTCTGGTCGTGGTGGTCTTCATGGGCTACGCGGTGCTCCCCATGGGCCGCAACATGACCCTGGTCCATATGGACGCGGCGCTGCTTTTTTACTTCGCCGTCGGCGCTTCTACTGAACTCTCCGTCTTCATGGCGGGTTGGTCCAGCCGCAACAAGTATTCGCTTCTTGGCGCAATGCGCGCCGTGGCCCAGATGATCAGCTACGAAGTCGTGCTCCTCCTGTCGAGCGTGGCCGTCGTCATGATCACCGGATCGCTTTCGCTCGACAAGATCGTCGAAGCGCAGAACCAATACACCTGGGGGCTGCCGCACTGGTACATCTTCACCCCCTGGGGCTGCGCGGGGTTTGTTACGTTCGCCATCGCGGCCATGGCCGAGACCAACCGCTCGCCGTTCGATCTGCCGGAAGGCGAATCGGAACTGGTCGCCGGCTACTTCACGGAGTACTCCGGCTTCAAGTTTGCCGAGTTCTTTCTCGGCGAATATGTGGGCATGTTGTCCATATCCGGCCTCGGGACCACGCTGTTTCTTGGTGGTTGGTCGGCCCCGCTCGAGGTGCTCGGCTGGGTCCCTTCGTGGTTCTGGTTCTTCGCAAAAATCATGATGTCGATCTGCGTCTTCATCTGGATTCGTGGCACGCTGCCTCGGCTTCGGCAGGACCAACTCATGAATTTCGCCTGGAAATTCGTCCTGCCCTTCACTCTGCTCAACCTCATGGTGACTGCGCTCTGGCATATCCTCGGAGAGGGCTGGCAGCGGTGGGTCGTCTGCTCGGCAATTCTGCTTGTGGCTTATTTCTTCATGGCGCGCGCAGGCATGCATGGCAAAAACTTCAGACCAAGGATTTATCGCTATGCTGAGTGATTGCCGCCAAACCAGCAGGTTGAGATTCATGATCTCTCGTCATTGCGTCAAGGAAAGGAGCGGCTGCCGATGGGCTTTTTCTTCTATGTAATCGCGGCGTTGACGCTGGCTGGCGGCCTTACCGCAGTGCTTCTCAAAAACACCGTGCATTGTGCGCTCAGTTTGACGGTGGCCTTTGCCGGGCTCGCCTTGCTGTTCCTGCGCCTCGACGCCCAGTTCGTGGGCTTTGCGCAGATTCTGGTGTATATCGGCGCGGTCGCCATCCTCGTCGTCTTTGCCATTCTGCTCACGCGCAGTTCGGAGACTCCCAAAGACGGAGTCTTCAGCAGCACCTGGCTGGCCGGACTCGCGATTGCCGCCGCAGTCTTTGCGGTGCTGGGCTGGGCTGTGCTTCAGAGCGCGTCCACGTTGCCGAATGAATCCGCAGCTCCCACAGTCACCGTGGAACAGATCGGTCAAGCGCTCATGGGCCGCTACGTGCTTCCCCTCGAAATTGTGGCGCTGTTGCTGACCGCCGCGCTCATCGGTGCTGTCATCATCGCCATGCACGAGAATGAGGAGGTCAAGTGACGCCTCTTGCGGGATATCTTCTTGTCGCGGCGCTTCTGTTCGCCATCGGGCTGGCAGGCGCGCTCACTCGGCGCAACGCCATCCTGGTGCTGATCGGAATTGAGTTGATGCTGAACTCCGCCAATCTGAACTTCATTGCCTTCTGGCGTTACGGGCCGCATCCTGAAGCGCTCACCGGCATGATGTTTGCTGTCTTCTCCATTGCTGTCGCGGCAGCGGAAGCCGCGGTGGGTCTGGGCCTGGTGATTTCAATTCATCGCCGCGCCAAGACCATCGACCTTGACCTGATGAACAGGATGAAGGGGTGAGCAGTTGATGCAGGAAACAATCTCGTTCACTCCGCTGGCTGCTCCGTCCGCAATCGCACAGCTATTGTGGCTGATTCCCGCAGTGCCTATTGTGGCCTCGGGCGTGATCGCGCTGCTCAAGCAGCCCAGGCGCAAGACGGCTGCGACTCTTTCTATTGGATCGCTGAGTGTTTCACTTCTGCTTGCACTGGCCGCTTTCATTCATGTTGTAGGCGAATGGGCGCACGGCGATACAATCCGCGAAACCGTCAACTTCACCTGGCTTCAATTCGGCGCCACCAACGTCGATCTCGGCTGGGTGCTCGATCCGCTCTCCGCCATCATGCTGGTCATGGTCACCTTCGTCGGCCTGCTCATCTTCATCTACTCCACCGGCTACATGGCCCACGACGAAAACTTCACGCGCTTCTTCTGCTTCCTCTCGCTGTTTGCTGGAGCGATGCTCGGCGTCGTCATCTCCAATAGCTTGCTGCTGCTGTTCATGTGCTGGGAACTGGTCGGCCTCACCTCCTACCTCCTCATCGGCTTCTGGTATCAAAAGCCTTCGGCGGCCGCGGCAGCCAAGAAAGCCTTCCTCACCACGCGCGTCGGCGACGTGTTCTTCCTTCTCGGCATCGTCTGGCTCTTCGCGCAGACTGGCACGCTGCTCTTCTACAACGGCGGCGCAGGTTCGATCGAAACCGGTGCGTTGACAACGCTGCTCACACAACACGCCGGCCTCGGTCTCACAGCCGCGGGCGCAATTGGGCTGCTGATCTTCGCCGGAGCCGCCGGCAAGAGCGGCCAGTTGCCTCTACATGTCTGGCTCCCCGATGCGATGGAAGGCCCGACTCCAGTTTCAGCCCTGATTCATGCGGCGACCATGGTGGCCGCGGGCGTCTATCTCATTGCGCGTGTCTACCCGCTGATGCAAGCCGGAGCGCTGGCCGGTGGAACCACAACTGCGCTCACCATCGTCACCTGGGTCGGCGCATCGACGGCGGTTTTTGCCGCCCTCATCGCTGTGGCGCAAAACGACATCAAGCGCATCCTCGCCTACTCCACCGTCTCGCAGCTCGGCTACATGATGGCCGGCCTCGGCATGGGCGGCGTGGCTGTCGGAATGTTCCACCTCATCACCCACGCGTTCTTCAAGGCGCTCCTCTTCATGGGCGCGGGTTCGGTGATTCACGGATGCCACGAAGAGCAGGATGTGCGCCGCATGGGCGGGCTCCGCGCCGACATGCCTCTGACGTTCTTGACCTATGCCATCGGCATGCTGGCGCTGTGCGGGTTTCCGCTGTTCTTTTCCGGCTTCTGGAGCAAGGACGGAATTCTCGAAGCGGCACAACACTGGAGCGTGGCCAAAGCGCCGTTTTACATGCTGGTCTTCGGTGCGTTGCTGACGACGTTTTATATGACGCGTCAGGTGGGCTACGTCTTCTTCGGTTACTGGCGCGGCAAAAAGCCGGCACACGAAAGCCCGGCAGTCATGACGGTTCCGTTGGCGATTCTGGCCTTCTTTGCCATGGCGCTCGGTCTGATTGGAACTCCCGCGTGGCCGTGGTTCAAGGCATTCCTCAGTGGCAGTTCAATAACCTTCGATCTGCACGGTTTTGCCGAGCCTGGGCTGCTGGCATTGATGGCCATTTCAGCCGTGGTTGTCTTCCTCGGGCTGGGAATTGGCTGGTTCCTCTACGGCGGAAATGCGCCCAAGCCGGAGGAGCCCGATGTGCTGAAAAAAGCCCTTCCTTTGCCATGGCGATGGCTGCGTGACAAATTCTACATAGACGAGCTTTACGGAGCGACGGTGATTGCGTTTTATGGTTGGTGGGCGCGAGTTGCCGATTGGCTCGATCGCAAAGTCTGGGGTGGCCTGGTCTCCGCAGTGGCTTTGGGCTTCCGCGGATTGGCGCATTTCAACCGCTTCCTCGATACGAATTGGGTCGATGGCAGCTTCGACAAAGGCTGTGAAGAACTTTCCACGGGCGGCGGCCTGCTGGCGAGAATTCAAACCGGCCGCGTGCAAACCTATCTTCGCTTGCTTTCGCTAGCCTTTGTAGTCTTGGTCGCAATCCTGATCTGGAGTACCCGGCCATGAAAGAAATGATGACCGGATTTCCCATACTGACGCTGTTAACCGCGCTGCCACTTGCTGGAGCGGCCGTTGCTTTCTTTTCGGGAAGGCACGCCCGCGCTGTCGCACTTCTTACCACTCTGGCCAGTCTTGCAATAGCACTGTTCGTATGGACCCAATTACCATCGGACGGCTCCATCGGCCTGGTGGAGCTGCATCAAAAGTGGGTGCCGTCGCTGGGCATCGAATATCATCTCGGCGTAGACGGACTGGGCGCATTGATGCTTGTGCTCTCGGCCATTGTCGCGCTCATGTCGGTCGATGCCGCGCACCGCGTTCATCATCAGCCTGGTCTCTACTTCGGCCTGGTGCTCGTACTCGAATCTGGGCTCTTCGGATCCTTCACCGCGCTCAACTTCTTTCACTGGTTTCTCTACTGGGAACTGAGCCTGATCCCCGCATTTTTTCTCATCAAGCTTTGGGGTGGAACAAAGCGAGGCCCGGCGGCCACACAGTTCTTCGTCTACACCATGGCCGGTTCAGTAGCGTTGCTTGTCGCCTTCCTGGCCGTGTTTCTATCTACCGGCAGCATGGACTTTCCCACCCTCACCAACCTGGCATCGACCGGCGCGCTTGACAAGATGGTGACCGCGCACCTCGGCCCCATCACGCTCTGGCTGGCCATCGGCGTACTCGCGGGTTTCGCAGTCAAGGTGCCGATGATTCCGTTCCACACCTGGCTCCCGGCGGCATACGCCGAGGCGCCTTCGCCGGTCACCATGTTGCTCACCGGAGCCATGTCGAAGATGGGTGTCTACGGATTGCTCCGGATTGCGATTCCGATCTTTGGGGCACAGATTTTCCAAATCCGCACACCGCTCCTCGTGCTTGCCGTTGCCACGGTAGTGATGGGCGCGTGGGCCGCTGCGGCGCAAAAGGATCTGAAGCGCATTTTCGCCTACTCTTCAGTCAATCACCTCGGCTACTGCCTGGTGGCCATCTTCGCATTAGCCGTTCCAGCCGCAGGCGTCGGCGTCCATGCCAGCCAGGAGGCTGCACTGAACGGTGTCATCCTGCAAATGTTCAATCACGGCGTCACGGCGGCGGCGCTCTTCTGGTTCGTCTCCATCCTGCAATCGCGCACGGGCGGTCATCGCGGCATCGATCATTTCGGCGGCCTGCGCAAGCCGGCTCCAGTGCTCGCCGGCCTCATGGGCATCGCACTCTTTTCATCCTTGGGCCTGCCGGGCTTGAACGGATTTGTCGGCGAATTTCTCATCTTCCGCGGCGTCTTCCCGCTGGCCTGGGTTGCGGCAACCGTTTCAATCCTCGGCTTGCTGGTCACCGCAGCCGTCATTCTCACCGTGATTCAGAAGGTCTTTACCGGGCCTGTGCCGGAGCACTGCGTAGGATTTCCCGATCTCCACCACGGCGAAAGGCTGGCGCTCGCACCCGTGATTGGCCTGATGCTGCTCATCGGCCTTTTGCCCCAGTTGATTGTGAACAGCGTGAATCCAACGGTTGTGAACCTGCTGGCGCACTGGAGATTTTGATGTTCTCGATATTGCCTCCAAATTCGGTATCGCTGCTGGCGGATACGATCTATCTCTCATTTGCCGGCGCGCTCCTGCAGGTTCTCCTGCCCAAGGGCAAGCCCTCGTTGTCGCGCTGGTTGGCGCTTCTGGTTGCCGTGGCCGGGCTGGCCATTGCCGTCGTGGGCTTTATCGCCGGCATGGGCCAGGGGCGCGTAGTCATTGTCGATGCACCGTGGGTGCCGTCCATGGGCATTCACTACCTGCTCGCCGCCGACGGCATCAGCCGTGTGCTCGTCCTTTTGACCGGTTTGGCCGCAGTCGCGGGTGTTCTATTCAGTTGGAACATCGAACTGCGAACAAACGAGTTCTTCGCCTTCTTTCTCGCACTCATTGGCGGAGTCTACGGCGTCTTTCTCAGCTTCGACCTGTTTCTGCTCTTCGTGTTCTACGAAATCGCCATCGTTCCCAAGTACTTCCTGATCGCCATTTGGGGCTCCACGCGGCGCGAATACGCCGCCATGAAGCTGGCGCTCTACTCCTTTGTCGGCTCGGCCATGGTGCTCATCGGTCTGCTCGCGGCCTACGCCACATCGGGCAGTCACTCCACCAGCCTGATTGATCTTTCCCACGCCGGCTTTTCCGTTAGCTTCCAGATGTGGTGCTTCCCGCTGGTCTTCATCGGCTTTGCGATTCTGGCCGGCATGTGGCCCTTCCACACCTGGGCGCCCACCGGCCACGTTGCCGCGCCCACGGCTGCTTCCATGCTGCTCGCAGGCGTGGTCATGAAGCTGGGCGCCTACGGTTGCCTGCGCGTCGGCATGTCGCTCTTTCCGCACGGCCTTGATCCCTGGGGCTTCTCCCTCATCGGCATTGGCTCATGGCGCGATGTGTTTGCTGTGCTGGCTGTGGTCGGCATCGTCTACGGCGCGCTCGTGGCTCTGGTGCAGACCGACTTCAAGTTTGTCATTGGCTACTCCAGCGTCAGCCACATGGGTTTCGTGCTGTTGGGCCTCATGACCCTGAACCAGATCGGCATGACCGGCGCAGTCCTCCAGATGTTCTCGCATGGCATTCTGGCCGGACTGCTCTTCGCCATTGTTGGCCGCATCGTCTACGAACGCACCCACACGCGCCAGTTAGCTGAACTCGAAACCATGCATCTAGCAAAGCGTCTCCCTTTTGCCGCCTGGGCCTTCGTAATCGCCGGGATCGCCTCGATGGGATTACCGGGCTTCTCCGGATTCGTCGCCGAATTGCAAGTTCTTGTCGGTGCGTGGAAGGTCAATCCATGGTGGGTTGCCTGCGCGGGCGTGGGAATCGTTGTCGGCGTGGCCTACACATGGCGCGTTTTGCAGAAAGCATTCTTCAGCGACCTGTTGCCAAGTGGACACGTGCTTGAGCAGGAACATGGACATGCCTTGGCCCCCATCACCTGGCCCGAGGTGACCGGCGTGGCGCTGCTCATCAGCGTCAGCCTGGCCGTCGGTCTTTACCCAAGAATCTTGCTCGACGCCATAGAACCGGCGGTAAAGACGCTGCTTGCGGGAGGGGGACAATGAACTACGCAGATCTCTTTCGCGCAACGCTGCCGGAAACGGCGCTCGAAGTGGCAGCGCTCCTGGTGCTGGCGGTTGACCTCGGCTTGCTCCGCAAGTCTGGATTGAAAGTGCGCGCCGCTGTGGCCGCGCTGCTCGGTGTCGCCGGGTGCGGCGTGGCGCTATGGGCCGTGCTGGTGCAGGGAAGTGGCGGCCTGATCTTTCAAGGCACCCAGGAACTGCTGCTGACATCCGGCGGAATTGCAGCTGTCGCGCAAATTGGAATTCTCGTTCTGACGGCGTTGACCCTGCTCCTGCTCGTCGACTCGGTCTTCACGCGCAATGTTGGCGAGTATGTTGCCGTAGTGCTGATGTCCGCAACCGGCGGCCTCCTGATCGCAGGCGCGCAAGACCTGCTGGTCATCTTCATCGGGCTTGAATTGCTTAGCCTCGGACTCTACATCCTCACAGCCTTCGCCAAGAGTTCAGGCAAAAGCGCCGAGGCTGCTCTCAAGTACTACCTGTTTGGGGGAATGTCGGCGGCGTTTCTGCTTTTCGGTTTCAGCTACCTCTACGGCATCACCGGCTCGACCAACCTCCATCAGATTCTCCTGGCGGTGTATGGCCAGACCGCCTACAACGCGGCGCCGCTGCTGGTAGTTGCAGTCGTCTTGATCGCCACTGGCCTTGGTTTCAAGGTCGCCGCGGTCCCTTTTCACCTTTGGGCGCCGGATACCTACGAAGGCGCGCCCGCCCCCGCTGCTGCATTTATCGCTTCGGTCTCCAAGGTCGCTAGCTTTGCGCTCCTCATTGCCATCGGGACAGCCGCACTGCACGCATTCGATGGCGGGCAGCCGATTGCGCACTTGGAAGTCCATCTGCACGGAGTTGCCGCGCCGGCCCACACTGGCTTCCGTGGTCCCTGGTCTCTTGTCCTGGTTTTGCTCGCCGCGGCCTCCATGGTGCTCGGCAATCTCGCCGCCCTCGCTCAGGTTAGCGTCCGCCGGCTCCTCGCCTATTCAGCAATCGCTCACGCGGGCTACATCCTGCTTGCACTTGCCTACTTCTCTTACTCGCCGCGAAGTGCCGCCGCCGTTCTCTACTACATCCTCACCTACGGACTCACCACTGTCGGCGCATTCGGCGTGGTGGGCGTTGTCGAGCGGGCAACCGGCAGCGACCGCCTCGATGCTTTCTCCGGCCTGCACAAACGCAATCCAATTCTCGCCGCCGTGCTTCTGGTTCTCTTCCTGTCCCTGGCCGGAATTCCTCCGCTGGTCGGCTTCTGGGCCAAGTTCAACCTCTTCGCCGCGGTTCTTTCCGTCTCTGCCGGCTTGGTTCCGTTCACGCTGGTTGCCTTGGCCGTCGCCTTCAGTGCGGTCTCGCTCTATTACTATCTGCAAGTCCTCAAGCGGGCCTTCGTAACTCGTGCGATGGATGAGGCTCCCATAAAAGCGCATCCCATGACGCTGGCAGTGCTGCTGGCGATTGCCGCAGCGGTTGTCGTTCTAGGTTGCTTCCCGACGTTGCTGCAAGCCTGGATTGAAGGATTTGTCCGGTAGGGAATGCGGTTCCTGTCGGTGGCGAATGAGCCTGTTGCCGCTTGCCCCACCGCGTGAAGTATACTTCCTCCGCGATGAGAACCGCTGTCCGAGACGCCGTGAATAGCAGCAATGCTCCCTTTATGTGGTCTGACCACCCCGCGCTGCTCATCCAGCACATTTTGATCCGGAGGATTTTCCAATGAACAACTTCAATTCCCTGCGCCGCGATTTCTTGCGCACAAGCAGCCTCGGCATGGCGGCTGCTGCCTTTCCGGCATTGTCTCTCGCAGCCTCAAAGAAGAAAGACCCTTCAACCCCTGAAGGCGCACAAAGTGTCTTCGATGTCCGCAAGTACGGCGCAACCGGCGACGGCAAAACCGTTGACACCCCAGCCGTCAACAGCGCAATTGAAGTGGCTGCCGCGGCTGGCGGAGGTGTTGTTCTGTTCCCGGCCGGTTCGTATCTTTGTTTCTCCATCCACCTGAAGAGCCGTGTTTACCTCCACCTGATGGAGGGAAGCGCCATCATTGCGGCCGACTCGCCCGCGGCAGGACAAACCACCGGCTACAACGGCGGAGTCTACGATGCTGCCGAGCCAAAGACCGAATGGGACGCCTATCAGGACTACGGCCACAACCACTGGCATAATTCTCTGATATGGGGCGAAGATCTCAACGACTTCGGCATAACCGGCACGGGCCTCATCTACGGAAAAGGTCTCAGCTTCGGTGCCGGGCGCGCAGCGCGCGGCAACTATCCCATCTATGTTGCCGAGCAGCCGGGCGTCGGCAACAAGGCAATCGCCCTCAAGAACTGCCGAAACGTTCTCCTGCGCGATTTCGCTCTTCTCAAGGGGGGGCACTTCGGATTGCTCCTGACCGGCGTCGACAACCTCACCATCGACAATCTCAAAATCGACACCGACCGCGACGGCATGGATATCGATTGCTGCCAGAACGTCCGCGTCTCCAACTGCACCGTCAACTCGCCGTGGGACGACGGCATCTGCCCCAAGTCAAGCTATGCTCTCGGCTACGCCCGCCCCACCCGCAATGTCACCATCACCAACTGCTGGGTCACTGGCTGCTACCAGTTGGGCACGGTCCTCGACGGAACCTACAAAAAGTTTCCCCCTAACGCCCGTGCCTTTGGAACGGGTCGCATCAAGTGCGGTACCGAGTCCAACGGCGGCTTCATTAACATCACCATCTCCAACTGCGTCTTTGAAGGCTGCCAGGGATACGCTCTCGAAACCGTCGATGGCGCGCTTCTCGAAGACATCACTATCACCAACACCTCCATGCGCGATCTCGGCTCGGGGCCGATCTTCATGCGCCTTGGTTCGCGTCTGCGCGGGCCAAAGGAAACCACCAAGGTGGGAACGCTGAAGCGCGTGCTCATCAGCAACCTCGAGTGCTACAACGCGCCCAGGCATCAGGGCTGCGTTCTTAGTGGCATTCCAGGCTATGCCATCGAAAACGTAAAGCTCTCCAACATCTACATCGAAACCGTCGGCGGCGGAACGGCAGACGATGCCAAGGCCGTGGTGACCGAACAGGAGAACGCCTATCCTGAGCCGGGACGCTTCGGCCTCACGCCGACCTCAGGCTTTTTTCTGCGCCACATGAAGAACCTCGAGATGAGCCATGTCGAGATTGCGAATTCAACTCCCGACGCGCGGCCCGCGTTCTACCTCAGCAGCGTGGAGCGCGCGGATTTCTTTGCCGTCACCGCACCAGCGAATGCCAACGGAAACTTTGCCCTGCACGATGTGAAGGATCTGCGCATCGGTTGGAGCAGGGCAGCTGCGGATACAACCCTGGCAACCGTCGACAGCAAGACGCTCTGAGAAGAGTGCGCCGCTCAAGCCTGCGACAAGACTTGAGCGGCGTATTTCAGATTCCCATCCAGCTTCCCGATCAGGTCCGCGAACACTCGCGCCGCCTCGTTCCGCAGTCCCAGATCGAATAACACCCGGCCCATGCCGGCCTCGCACATCGCGCAGGTTGTATCGATGTGGAGCTTGAGTTCCTCGGCAGTTATCTCAACCTTGAGGTTGTTGGAATAGGTCTCCGCGGAAACCTCCGGTTGAAGCCAGCGGATTTTGAAAGTCTCCCAGGCTTCTTCGGGCCGGCGCTCGGCCAGCTGGGCAATGCCTTTCATTGGGGCCGGCACCAGTACAAATTCCATCTCCCGTTTGCGCGGAAGCAGCAGCCGTGTCTGAAAAAACAGATCGCTTTGAAATAGATATGCGTCAAACAGAAGCGCGGCCCCGTAGGACGAAGAGGGCGGCGTTTCCAGTGCCTTGAGCCAGCTTTCTCCGCCGCCGTCATAGTCGCGCTGACCCAGCAATCGAGCGGCCTTGATGCTGTCGAACTCACTCGATGGAACGGGTAGCTGTCGGAGGTAACTAGTCGATCCTGAAAAAACATCTAACTATATGTAGAATCAATATCATATATCGCACAAATGCGCTATAATTATCCCCAAGAGGACCTCAATCCGTCCCATAACTTGGGGAAAAATATGCGCCCGATGAGAGAGCAGGATCAACCGCAGCGGGAGTTGTTTCAGATCGATTTGGAGCAGTTGATCGACATGAGCCATCCACTGGTTCGTCTTGGTATGTGCATCGATTGGCCGTCATTTGAGCAGGCGATGGGCAGCACCTATCATTCCACGCAGGGCGCGCCGGGCATCGCGACGCGGCTGATGGTGGCCCTGCACTACTTGAAGTACCAACTCGATCTGAGCGATGAAGATGTGGTTGCCGCGTGGGTCGAGAACCCCTACTGGCAGCACTTCAGCGGCGAGCGCTACTTTCAGCATCGCGCACCGATCGATGCCTCCAGCATGACGCGATGGCGTCAGCGGCTGGGCGAGGCCGGGGCCGAGCAGATGCTGCGCGCCACCATCGAGACGGGGATCGAGATGGGGGCCATCCGTCCGGCGCAATTGAAGCGCATCAACGTGGATACGACGGTGGAGACCAAAGCCATCCGTTTCCCCACCGATGCGCGGCTCTACAACCGCTGTCGGGAGCGGCTGGTGAAGATGGCGCGCCGGGAAGGTCTGGCGATCAAGCAGAGTTACCAGCACGTTGGCCGCCGCTTGCTGATGCTCGCCAGCCGCTATGCTCATGCTCGCCAGATGAAGCGTGCCCGCGCCTGCACACGCAAGCTGAAAACGCAGTTGGGACGCGTAGTTCGCGAGATCGAGCGGCAAACACTTACACCGTCGGCTAAGTTAGCGAAGTTACTGGATACGGCGCATAGGATCTATGCACAACAGAGGCATGACAAGAATAAGATCTACTCGGTTCACGAGCCCGAAGTCGAATGCATCGCCAAGGGCAAGGCAGGCAAGCAGTATGAGTTCGGTAACAAGGTCAGTGTCGCGGTGAGCAGTCGTGGCGGATGGTTCGTAGGCGCGAAGAGCTTTACTGGAAACCCCTATGATGGCCACACGCTGGCCGAACAGATGAAACAGGTCGATAACTTGATCGGTAACAAAGTGAGCGAAGTGCATGTGGACATGGGCTATCGCGGCCATGACTACGGCGGTGGTGTCACGGTTCATGTCGACAAGAGGAGCAGAGGCCGAACGCCGCGGGTGCTATGGCGATGGATGAAACGTCGCGCCGCGGTCGAACCAAGCATCGGACATCTGAAGCAGGAACACCGGTTGGAACGCAACCGGCTGAAGGGTGTTGCCGGCAATGCGATCAACGCCATCCTGGCAGCAGCGGCGATGAACTTCCACAAGCTCCTCGGAGCTTTTTGGCGCGTTTTTCTGACCTGCCTGGTGCGCATCTGCAGCCGGATTCTGAGCCTACAAGGCCCTCAAGCATGCCCTGTTCAACTCCAGAATGCTTGAAAACTACTTTTTCAGGATCGACTAACTAAAGGAGAGCTTGCCATCTTCCGGAGGACGAGTCAGTTCCTTGGCGAAGACAGCCCTCGGCGCCGGTTCGGTGGTGTATTTGCAGATCCGGCGCAGAAGCTCGCGACCCTCGTCGATTTTTCCGCCGGCAATCAGCGCGGTTGCCTCATCCAGCGTGCCCCACGGCTTGTCGCTCGAAAACACGCCCGGCTTCCAGTTCCCAGGCACGGCGGGCATTTTGGCACGCTGCGCCTTGATCAGGGCGGAGAGGTTCAGATCAACCAGCAGCCACTGTTGGAAGTCGCTCACGCCGGTCTCCTTTCGCGCCTTCGCGCTTTACCCGCGCAAAAAGTCCTTGCCCTTTTGGATCAGCACGTCCCGGCTGATGTCGGAGATGGCGTTGGTAAGCGGAATCCCTTTAGGGCAAGCTTCGACGCAGTTCTGAGCGAACCCGCACTCCTGCACGCCGCCGTCCCCGGCCAACGCCCGCAGGCGATCTTCCTTGAAAACCTTCCCCGTCGGGTGGTTATTGAAGAGCTTCACCTGCGCAATCGTCGCAGCTCCCACAAAATCCGTATCCTCATTGAACTGCGGGCAGACTTCCATGCAGCAGCAGCACGAAATGCAATTCGACAGCGGATAGTTGGCTTCCTGCTCCTGCGGGAAAACCCTCGGCCCCGAGCCCAGGTCGTAAGTCCCGTCCACAGGCACCCAGGCCTTCACAGCCATCAGGTTCTCAAACAGAACCGACCGGTCGACCTGCAAGTCGCGAACCAGCGGAAACTTCGACAGCGGCTCCACGCGAATCGGCTGCTCAAGATTGTCCACCAGCGACGAACACGCCATCCGCGCCTTGCCGTTGATTCTCATCGCGCACGAGCCGCAAATCTCTTCCAGACAGTTTGAATCGTAGGTGATTGGCGTTGTCGCGCGTCCATCGGCGGTCACTGGGTTGGCCGCGATCTCCATCATGGCCGAGATCACGTTCATGCCCGGCCGCCACTCCAGCTCGAACTTCTCCCAGACCGAAGGGGCATCGGGGCTGGCCTGGCGCTTGATTTCGAGTGCTACTGTCCTAGTTGCCATGAGGCGAGTCTCCCTTTGCTTATTTGGCTGCCGTATAACTGCGCGGGCGCGGCTTGATGAACTGCGTATCGACTTCCTCGTACTCGAACCTAGGCCCTTCAGGCGCACCCGTAAAGGCGGCCTTCGTGGTCTTCAGGAACTTCTCGTCATTGCGGTCCGGGAAGTCCGGCTTGAAATGAGCACCGCGAGATTCGTCCCGCAACAGCGCTCCCTGCACAACCGTCCGCGAGAGTTCCAGCATGTTCTTCAACTGCCGCGCAAAGGCAAAGCTTGTATTAGCCCATTGACTTCGGTCGCTCAAATTCACGTTCTTGTAGCGGTCGAGCAGGTCAACAATCTTCTCATCCGCCTGCTTTAGCCCCTTGTTGTAGCGGATCACTGTAGCGTGCTCGGTCATGGTCTGGCCCAGTTCGCGCCACAGCTTGAAGGGATTCTCCGTCCCTTCATTCTTAAGCAGCTTGCCATTGATCTCAGCCTGCCGGGCGATCTCGGCAGCGTGGCCGCCATCACCTTCAGCGGCAGGCAGGCTCTTCGCGTACGCCAGCGCGTTCGGCCCGGACTTGAAGCCGCCAAAGATGCAACTCACCAGCGAATTCGCGCCCAGCCGGTTCGCGCCGTGGTACTGGTACTCGCACTCGCCCGCTGCAAAGATGCCGGGAATGTTGGTCATCTGGTTGAAGTCCACCCACAGCCCGCCCATCGTGTAGTGCATGCCGGGGAAAATCTTCATCGGCACGTCGCGCGGATCGTCGCCCACAAACTTTTCGTAAATCTCCAGGATGCCTTCGAGCTTCCTGTTCAATGTTGCCCGGTCGATGTGCGTCAGGTCGAGATACACCATCGGCTGCCCGTCGAGTCCCAGGCCATACTCATACACAACCTTGTGAATAGCCCGTGTAGCCACATCGCGCGGAACCAGATTCCCATACTTCGGGTACCACTCCTCAAGGAAGTACCAGCGGTCCGAATCCGGAATCTGTTTGATCGGCCGCTTCTCTCCAGCATTCCTCGGCACCCAGACGCGCCCGCCTTCGCCGCGCGCCGACTCCGACATCAGCCGCAGCTTGTCTTCGCCCGGAATGCAAGTCGGATGAACCTGGATGAACTCGCCATTGGCATAGAATGCGCCCTGCTGAAAAACCGCCGACTGCGCCGAACCCGTGCAAACCACGGAGTTGGTACTCTTTCCAAAAAGCGCCCCGTTGCCGCCTGTAGCCAGAATGATGGCATCGGCAGGGAATGAACGAAGTTCCATGGTCCGCAGATCGAGAGCGGTAATGCCGCGAGCCTGCCCCTTCGAGTCCAGCACGGCAGAAAGAAACTCCCATCCCTCGTACTTCTTCACCTTCCCATCGGCCTCGTAGCGGCGCACCTGCTCGTCGAGCGCGTAAAGCAACTGCTGGCCGGTGGTGGCGCCGGCAAAAGCGGTGCGCTGGTAAAGCGTGCCACCGAAGCGGCGGAAGTCCAACAGGCCCTCCGGAGTGCGGTTGAACGGCACGCCCATGCGGTCGAGCAGATCGATAATGGCCGGCGCGGCCTCGCACATGGCCTTCACCGGAGTCTGGTTGGCCAGAAAGTCGCCGCCATAAATGGTGTCGTCGAAGTGCTTATCGGTGGTATCTCCTTCGCCCTTCAGGTCCTTGGCCGCGTTGATGCCGCCCTGTGCGCAAACCGAGTGTGACCGCTTCACTGGAACGATCGAAAACAGGTCCACGGTGCCGCCTGCTTCGGCGATCTTGATAACCGCGGCGAGGCCTGCCAAACCTCCGCCAACCACGATGATTCTTGGTGCTGCCATGGAGTGTTCCTTGTACCTTTCCGCCAGATAACAGACTCTAAACGCCAAATTGCCGCAGATGGTGGTCTAGATGCTTGTAATTCAATTCCGCCCACTCAACCGGAGTCAGCGGTCCAAAAAAACTGTGCGGATGCTTCGTGCATCCCGCCGGCCCACCCGCTGCAAAGCTGGCAATCAACCCGAGAAGCCGCTGTCTCTCCGCCTCGAAATCCCGATCGTCGCCCACCACAAAACTCGGGTCCGTGGGCATGTTGCGGGCAATTAGCTTCTCGCTCAAAACTCTCGATTTTGCCACTCGCCCCAGAAGCCTTCCAATGAAACTGCGCGGCGGAGACGCCAAGCCCAACGGCACTTCCAACGCGGCGGAGCAGTGCGCCAGCGCTTACGCTGGATTCATTTTGCCCCATTGCCGCTCACTCTCCGGTCGCAGCCTTGCCATCCGCTCCCGCACTTCTTCTACAGTTGCTTCCTCAAAAAGACTCTTCATAGCCAGACGATGTTGGAAGCCGCTGGACCAGCCAGGCCGGCCGGGTACACCATCATTGTTACGGCCGGCTGCGGGTTTTCAGGAACACTAGGATACTTGCCGCCGACAAATGCCCAGATGCTGGCCAGTCCCATCGCCGCAATCACCAATCCGAAAACCGCGCAGGCGTAGCCAAAGCGCTTGCGGGCCGTTTCTCCTGGAGTAATGCCCCACTTTGCCGCGAAGAGCCAGATGCCGTAAGAGAAGTGCCAGCAGATCGCGATCATCGCAATCACATACACCGCCAGCATAAAAGGATTCGCCAACTCCACCTGCACCTTGTGAAACGACGCATACGGGTTCTCCGGAAGCATGATGCCGCTAAAACGCTGTCGATATACGTGTTGCGCGATATAGGCGAAAGCGATCAGGCCCGTGTAGCGCTGCGCCGTATACATCCAGTTGCCGGACCATGGGTAATACACAATATTCGACTTGCCGCGCAGCCAGATCCAGACGCCGTAGACGCCGTGATAAAGGATCGGCAGGAAGATGAATACCCACTCCAGCACGCGCACCAGCGGCAGGCCGTTCAGGAACTTCACCTGCGCCCCATAAGCGATGGGGCCCTTGAGCGCCTCGAAGTTCGAGAGCAGATGCTCCAGCAGAAACGCGCCGATCGGGATAATCCCCAGCAGTGAATGCAGCTTGCGCAGGATGAAAGTGTAGCCCTGCCCGGCCCGGAGCGGTTCGACGCCCCTGCGGACGGTAGGCGTGGCAGGTTGTTGAGCTGTTGCCATTTGAGTCGAGGCTCCTGAAGGCTGCGGGTCGCGGTTGTTCCGGATAGAGAGACGAAAATACACTGGATGTCGCAGAAGCATTATTCGTGTTCTACATCACCCCCGTCAAGGCGCGCCGTACCCTTCATCTTTTGATTTGGCTCTACCTCCAGGTTGAGCAATTGGCTCTACTTCCAGATTGAGAAAAAGGCGAGGAATCTCTGGCGGCAGGTGGAGGAAATGAGCTTGACAGGTTTCCGGGGCCGGGAATGACGAGTTGGAGGGCATGGGATTTTGCCGTGGGCTCAATCCGCAAGTAGAGCAAAACGTGAAACTGAGGCCTTTTTAAGTCTTTTTCGGAGCGATTTTGCACATCATTATGGCCGTTTTGCCTACCGATTTAAGACAGGGATCAGGGGTCAGGGGTCAGGGATCAGGGAATAGGGACTAATACTACAGTTGTACTTGCGGTTTATGCCGGAAAAGTGCCAAGAACCCGGGCCTGAAGGCCACGTCATTTCGTGCTGTTTCAGGGCGCTAAAGCGCCCTGCTCCCTCCGGAATTGCGAACTACAACTGTAGTACTAAGGGACTAAGAGGCCCGGCTCGAAGCGTCGATTCGCTGCCCTTCGAGGCCTGGGTCTCTAGTGCGCGTGATGACAGTGTGGGAACAATTGGAAAGCCCAGGGCGAAACCAGAGTTCGTGTGCCCTTTTGAGTTTCGTGGAGGGTCGCCGCTCCCTGGTGGTCGCGTCGACTTGAATGCGGTGCTTTCGGGATACAGTGACTCTGGTTTCGCCGTAGGCGCGCGCAACGGGTACCATTTTGGACGAATCGTCTTGATGCGGCAGATGCTTGGATCGTGGCCACCGCTTTGAAGAGGGAAGTAGAATCTAGGCGCCCAGCATCGGCAGCAGCGCCGCAAGCGCTCGCCCGCGATGGCTCAAGGAGTGCTTCGTCTCAAGATCCATTTCCGCCATGCTCAGGTCGAGCTCCGGAAGATAGAACAGCGGATCGTAGCCAAACCCTCCCGTGCCCCTCGGCGCTTCCAGAATGAGCCCCTCGACCGATCCTTCCGCAGCGTGCAACGGCAGTCCGTCACGCGCCACAACCAGTGCACACCGGTAGCGCGCCGTGCGCTGCGCAACGGGCACTCCGGCTATTCGCTGCAACAGCACGATATTGTTCCAGACATCTGTATTGTCGTTGGCGTCCGGTGAGTCCACCAGCCCGGAGTCCGCCGCGAAACGCGCCGACCGTACGCCGGGGGCGCCATCGAGCGCGTCCACCTCCAGCCCCGAATCGTCCGCCAGCACCAGTTGCCCCGGGGCGAACCGGGAATAGTAAACAGCCTTGAGCGTAGCGTTCGCCGTAAAAGTCGCCCCATCTTCTTCCGGTGCGGGAAGGGTGGCGATTGCCGGCATGGGGTCGATGAAAATGGAATGCGCGTGGGCTGCGGTACGGAAATCGCGTAGCTTTCCCTGGCTCGTGGTGGCAGCTAGAAGGCGGATGGCCATGGTGCAAGTGTAACTGTAAGAGTCGTTACGAATAGCTTTGACAGAGAACTCCCGAATCAATAAAGTTATTCAGTTCAGAACTTATTTCATTTGAGGATATCTGCTGTGCGCCGGATTTTCCCGGAACCTTTCCAAACCAAGGGATGAAGCTGCACAATGGTCAGGCTTGCTGCAAGGGGTTCTTCATAGCGATGGAAAAGACAATCGTGCGCCTGTTGGCAATGTGGATGATTCTGGGCGCAGCGGCGCTGCCCCTGATGGCGGCTGAAACTTCGCCTTTCAAAGGCCCCATCCAATTGCGCGTTGACAACCTGATGACACCAGTCGGAATCGACAATCCCGCTCCCCGGCTCTCCTGGCAGTTGCAGGATCCCGCGCGAGGCGCCAAGCAGACAGCATATGAGCTACTGGTCGCCTCAAGCGCCGAATTGCTACGGCAAGGTAGGGCGGATGTCTGGGACAGCGGCCGCACCGTCTCGGATCAGTCTCTGAATATGAACTATGCCGGCCCAGTGTTTTCCCCCTCAACGCGCTACTTCTGGCGCGTAAAAGTGTGGGGTGTCGACGGCAAGGCGTATCCGCCCAGCGCAATCACCTGGTGGGAAACGGGCTTGCGCGGCCAGGACAACAATCTCGCAAGTTGGATTGGCTATGAAACCCCAGAAGAAGCAGCGGTCCGCCAGGCTCCCGCCATATGGGTCACCAGCCCCGATGTGAATCTCCTGAACGCTGAGAAATCTCCCCAGCAGCACATCGCCTACCGACAGACGGTCACCCTGCCGAAGGCAGTGCGCCGCGCCGTGCTTTACTCGACCGGCCAGGATACGATTTCAGCCTGGATCAATGGCGCGCCGGTACTCAAAGCCGAACCCCTCCCGCTCTACCAGCAAATGCCCTGGAAGAAGTTTGTCCGCGCCGACGTGATCCCCAAGCTCTCCGCTGGCGAAAACTCGATCGCCATTGAAACCCTGCACTACGTCGTCAATCCCAATGGAATGGCCACCGGCGATCCGCCCCCAATGATCGCCACGCTTTTTGTCGAGTACACCGACGGAACCTCTGCAACCTTCTCGAGCGATGCCAATTGGAAGTCCGCAATTCACGCATCGCCTGGCTGGCAGCAGAAAGACTTTGATGACTCAGCCTGGAAGCCGGCCGTCGCCTCCACAGAGCCAGGCCGTCCCTGGGATACCGACTCGATAAAAGCTCTTCGCGATGACTTCACGATAAGTAGTCGCGTAAAATCCGCGCGCCTCTATGCCACGGCCCTCGGGGCCTACGAGTTGTTCCTCAACGGCAAGCGCGTCGGCAACGATGTCCTCGCCCCCGGCTGGACCGACTACCGCCAGCACGTCAAATATCAGACCTACGACGTAACGCCCATGCTTGCCCCCGGAAAGAACGCAATCGGTGCATTGCTTGCGCCCGGCTGGTACGAGACTCCGCTCGAGTGGATGCAGCAGCCCAACAACTATGGCGACACTCCGCCTGCGCTCAAAGCCAAATTGCGCATCGAGCATACCGACGGCAGCGTGCAATGGGTCGCAACCGACACAACCTGGCAAGCAAGCACGTCCTGGATTCTGCACTCGGAGATTTACGACGGAGAAACCCAGGATGCCCGTCGCGCACAGCCCGGATGGAACACCGCGGCCTTCGATCCAAAATCATGGAAGCCCGCCATCGAGATCAATCCCAAGCCAACAAAGATCGAAGCCCAGGACTATCCCTCGATCCGCGTCGAGCGCACCATCCCCGCAAAATCCATGACCGAGCCCAAGCCAGGCGTCTACGTCTACGACTTCGGCCAGAACTTCTCCGGCGTCGAGCGCCTGCGCGTCAGCGGTCCTGCCGGCACCGATGTGCGCCTGCGTTTTGCCGAGGTCCTGAACGCGGATGGAACTATCTACACCGACAACCTCCGCACCGCCAAGGCAACAGACCACTTCATTTTGAGTGGCAAAGGCCCCCAAAAGACGAACATGGAGGAATTCACCCCCCAGTTCACCTTCCACGGCTACCGCTATGTCGAGTTGACCGGCCTGCCCACAGCGCCCGCCAGGGACGCCGTCACCGGCATCGTGATCCACACCGACGCGCCCTTCACAGCAAAGCTAGAAACCGGCAGCGAGCTCATCAACCAGCTCTGGCGCAATATCCTGTGGGGCCAACGCTCCAATTTTGTCGGCTTGCCCACCGATTGTCCGCAGCGCGACGAGCGCCTCGGCTGGATGGCGGATGCACAGGTCTTCTGGCGCGCAGCCTCCTACAACATGGATCTGGCCGCCTTTTCTCGCAAGTTTGCCCGCGACATGCGCGGCACCCAAACCGGAACCCCTTACTATGGCGTCTTCGCGCCGGGCACCGACACGCAATCCTCGGGTTCCGGCGCCGGGTGGAGCGACGCCGGCGTCGTAATTCCCTTTACCTCCTGGCTCCAGACCGGCGACACCCGCGTGATCGATGAAAACTGGGCCGCGATGGAAAAGTATCTCAGTGCAATCGATGCCGCCAATCCCAATGGTCTCTGGATCAACGAAGGCGGAACTCATTTCGGTGACTGGCTCTCGCCCGAAGGCAAGACCGATTACACGCTTATCGCCAGCGCCTATTGGGCCTATGACACAACCCTGATGCAGCAGATGGCCCACGCATCCGGCCGCACACTGGACGAAGCAAAGTACGCGCGCCAGTTTGAAAAAATCCGCGCCGCATTCCAGAAGCAGTTTGTGCACGATGACGGTTTCGTTGCCGCAGCCGGCAAGGACGAGCCCTCCTTCGGCGTCATCAACAACCCCGACGCAAAAAGCAACGGGGGCGACACCCAAACCGGCTATGTCCTCGCGCTCCACATGAACCTGCTCCCTGACCATCTGCGTGCGGCCGCCGCCCAGAAACTCGTCGACAAGATCGAGGCCAACCACGGCTTGCTCGGCACCGGCTTCCTCGGCACGCCGTATCTACTGGAGGAGTTGACCAAAACCGGCCACACCGATCTCGCCTACAAGCTGTTACTGAACACCCAATATCCATCCTGGGGCTACCTCGTCGGCCACGGCGCAACCACCATGTGGGAGCGCTGGAACGGCGACCAGATGCGGGGCGATCCCAGCATGAACTCCTACAACCACTACGCCTATGGCGCGGTCGCCGACTGGATCTATCGCTATGCCGCAGGCATCGACGCAACGCCTCTCGACGCTGGCTTCCACACCATCGTTTTGCATCCCGTCTTCGACCAGCGCCTCGGCCACGTCGCCTTCGACTATGCCTCAGCCTATGGCCCCATTCACTCCGATTGGTCGATGAAGCCTGCGGCTGGGAAGGGAAGCGTCGCCACCTGGCATCTCACCATCCCTGCCAACACCACTGGCTGGATGCGCATGAATGCGGAGGAAGCCGCGCGCTACAAACTGGAAGGCACACCGCTCACTCAGAGCACCTTGGTCAAGGCCTCCAGCCGCGGTGAGGAGAGCGGCTTTGAACTGGCGTCGGGCACTTACACCTTTTTGATCACGATGTAGACACCGAACCTGGTCGTCAGCAGGCCGGGCAATTCAGCAACTGTACAAATCGGCGATCCAGCCGCTACGCTGGAAACCTGCTTGCCGTCACGCGTTGCGCCGGCAGCTACAAAGAAAAGGAAAACAATGACGTCAATCATCGCGGGAATCGGATGGCACATGGTGGGCGCGGCCTCTGCAGCGGCCTTCTATGCCCCCATAGGGAAGGTGAAAAAGTGGTCGTGGGAGACCACATGGGCGATCGCAGGTTTCTTCTCCTGGATTCTGCTGCCCATCGCGGTCAGCTTTGTGCTGCTCCCGGATTTTCACGGCTTTTACGCGTCCATCGATTCAAGCGTGCTTCTGAAAGTCGCGCTCTTCGGAGCCATGTGGGGCGTCGGCAATGTGAGTTACGGCCTGACCATGCGCCACCTGGGAATCTCTCTTGGCGTCGGCGTGGCCATCGGCGTGGTGCTGGTTGTGGGCACCCTTGTGCCTCCCATCATGAACGGTCAGCTCGCCATTCTGCTGCAAACCAGGAGCGGCCTGTTCACCATGGCGGGGCTCCTGCTCGCGGTCATCGGTGTGGCCATCGTCTCTTATGCCGGCCATCAGAAGGAAATCCAGCTTCGCGGCGAACTGAGAGAGTTCAATCTGCCGCTCGGCCTTACTCTGGCGATTCTGTGCGGGATTTTTTCTTCCGGCATGGCCTTTGCCATCAATGCGGCTGTGCCGATGAAGGTCGCGGCGTTGCAACTGCATGTGAACCCCCTCTATGCGGCCCTGCCGAGTTATGTATTCATCATGGGCGGCGGCGCGGTGGTCAACATGAGCTACTGCTTTATCCGCCTGGCAGCGCTCAAGCGGCTCTCCTTGCGCGAAGATCTCTCACAGCCGGGTGGAATCCTGCTGAAGAATGGCGCCCTGGCGGCGACGGGCGGCATCATGTGGTATCTGCAGTTCTTTTTCTACGCCTGGGGCCAGGCCAACATTCCCGAACGGCTTGCGCACGTGAACTGGATGCTGCACATGAGCGGCTATGTGCTCTTTGCCGGCATTATTGGTCTCATACTCGGCGAGTGGGCTGGCGTCGGCAGCAGGCCGATTCGCATTCTCTGGGCAGGCATGATCATCATCATCGCCGCTGCCAACCTGGTGGGCCTGGGGATGGCTTCGTAGCACGCGCATAAATTCTGAAGATCGGCGGTACCGAACCTCTTGGGCGCGAATCCGTTGTTGGGAGTGTTCCTGCACTGGCTGGGCGGCCTCGCCTCCGCCAGCTTTTATGTGCCCTATCGCCAGGTGCGTGGCTGGTCGTGGGAGACGTATTGGCTCACCGGTGGCGTGGTCAGTTGGATCGTCATGCCGTGGGTGCTGGCGGGGTTGCTGACCCGCGATCTGTTGCCCGTTCTCCATGGCGCCCCGGCCTCGGCCATCTTCTGGGCTTATTTCTTTGGCGTGCTCTGGGGACTGGGCGGGCTTACCTTCGGCCTCACCATGCGCTACCTCGGCTTGAGCTTGGGCATGGCGGTTGCGCTTGGATATACGGCGGTCTTCGGCACGCTTGTGCCGCCCATCTTTCACGGTCAGTTCGTTCGCTTGCTCTCCGAGCGCTCGGGCATTGTGATTTTGGCAGGTGTGGGGATTTGCGTGCTGGGAATTCTGTTTGCCGGAGCGGCCGGCATCTCAAAGGAACGCGAGCTCTCCAGCCAGCAGAAGCTCGCCACCATTCGCGAATTCAACTTGAAACTGGGCCTCGGCGTCGCAACATTCTGCGGCGTCATGAGTTCCTGTTTCGCGTTTGGATTGGACGCGGGCAATCCCATCAAGGCGCTGACGCTGGCCCATGGAACCAGCACGATGTGGCAGGGCCTTCCCGTGCTGGTCGTGGTTTTGGCGGGCGGATTTACCACCAACTTTGTCTGGTGCGCGATCCTCAATCTGCGCAATCGCAGCTACGGCGAATACTTGCGCATTCCCGCTGGCGCGCATTTGCCGGGTGCCAGCGAACATCCGTCGCTGGAAAACGCGGTCGATGCGGCTTCCACCGAGATGGCTCTTGAGATGCCGGTAAGCGCAGGCCGGGCGCCCTCGCTCGGCTGGAATTACCTGTTCTCCGCCATCGCCGGCGCCACCTGGTACATGCAGTTCTTCTTCTACACCATGGGCGAAACGCAGATGGGACGCTACAAGTTTTCCAGTTGGACCCTGCACATGGCCAGCATCATCATCTTCAGCACGCTGTGGGGTATCGCGCTCAATGAGTGGCGCGGCGTGAGTGCGCGGACCAAGATACTGGTGTTTCTGACCCTGCTGACGCTGGTCGGCTCAACCATGATCGTTGGCTACGGAAACTACCTGGGCATTCAATAGCGATGCCCAGGCGTCTCCTTCACTGACGAAGAACTACGGTTTCTTGACCTCAACATGGCTCAGGTTTTCGATCACGGTCACAATGGCCGAGTGATCCAGTTCCCCCTTGCCATCCGCAATCAAGGCCGAGAGCATCTGCTGCACCAGCGCCGTGAATGGCAAGAAGACATTGTTCGCTTCCGCCGTCTGCAAGGCGTTGCGCAGGTCCTTCTGATGCAGGTGGATCTTGAATCCCGGCTTGAAGTTGCGGTTGATGACCATCGGTGCCTTCGCGTTCAAAACGGTGCTCCCGGCCAGGCCGCCCTTCACCGCATTGAACACCACCTCAGGATCGAGACCGCAACGCGTGGCAAGCACCAGCGCCTCACCCATCGCGGCAATGTTGCAGGCCACCATGATCTGGTTGGCAAGCTTCGTAATGTTGCCCGCACCCACCGGCCCGGTCAGCAGCACGCTGGCGCCCATGCACTTCAAAATCGCCTCGGCCTTCGCAAACACCTCTGCGTCGCCGCCCACCATGATGGCCAGTGTCCCATCAATCGCTTTGGGCTCGCCGCCGCTCACCGGAGCATCCAGAAAATCGACGCCCTTTGCCGCGCATGCCTTACCAACTTTCTGCGATACGGCGGGATTGATTGAGCTCATGTCGATAATCAGCGAGCCCGCCTTGGCGCCTTCGAGAACTCCGCCAGCACCAAGCACCGCCGCCTCAACGTGTGGCCCGTCCGGCACCATGGTGATCACGATCGGAGCGAGTTCGCTTACCTCACGGCTCGACCCCGCCCGCTGCGCGCCGTCTGCCACGCTGTCGTCCAATTTCGCTGTGTCTCTGTCATAAGCAATCACCGTGTAACCGGCCTTCAACAGGTTCTTGAGCATGGGACGGCCCATGATGCCGAGCCCAACAAATCCAATCGTTGACATGTTTGTTCTCCTTGGTTCGAATTTGTTCAGATGCTTTAAGCTTTTCGAAACCGCGCCGCAATCTGCTCTGCGCCCCGAGCCAGCAGTCCCACATCGCTGCCCACGGCCGTAAAGTTGAATCCCTGTGCGAATAGCGTCTCCACGTCGTCGAGGTTGCCAGTCAACATACCGGCCGATTTCCCGGTCGCCCGAATGCGCTTGCCGGCATCTTCAATCGCCGCAACCACCTCGGGGTGTTTGGTGTTCCCCAGGTAGCCAAAATCCGCGGCCAGATCGCTGGGGCCGATAAACAGCCCATCCACGCCGTCGATCGCCGCAATCGCCTCAATCTCTTTCAGTGCTGCACGG
>Ga0302320_10004834_pt1 | contig 30406 bp, 33 predicted proteins | sample Bog_T0_3_FD_202130 | JGI IMG/M metagenome (GOLD analysis project Ga0302320, IMG submission 202130) | Peat permafrost microbial communities from Stordalen Mire near Abisko, Sweden - Bog_T0_3 | ecosystem: Environmental > Terrestrial > Soil > Wetlands > Peat | place: Sweden: Abisko, Stordalen Mire... | reverse complement strand
CAGCGCAATCGTGTCCGGCCGCAAGCCCGCATAAAAGCGAAGGTGACTGCCCAGGTCGCCGCGCATCGCCGCATACGGTGTCAGGTCGCGGATCGTGATGTTGCTGGACAGCACCTTCAAAAAGGCGCCATCGATCTTTGGGTCAGCCAGCAGGTAGTGGTCCAGATCGTCGTTGTGGATGTCGTCCTCGTGGTAGTCAAGGCCAGCCATACCCTGCAGACCCAGCGTGAACGTATGGGTCTCGCGCACCTGAGCTCCTTCCACGGTACGGAACTCGCTCTGCCGGATCAGGCCCTCGCCAAAGTTGGAAAACAGCGCCAGGTTGTACGTGCGGGCAAAGCCCGAGAAGGCCACGTCGTCTTTCGCTCCAAGCTTCCAATGGTCGTCGGCTGCAAGCAGCGTGGTATGGGTCTGGTCCCTCTGCCGCGGGTCGAGTGTGTCGTTCAGTTCCTGCCCAAATCCGATGGGAATCAGATTCCCCTCATGCGACGTCCCGAAGTAGGCAATGCCGAAGAGCGTGAATTCGTGTGCGCCAAGGGCGAAGAAGCGCTGCCCGTTCATCTTGTACATTTGCCGGTGTTCAGAGTCCCTCAGGAGGCCGTTGCCGTAATTGGCTTCTAAAGCCACCCACGCCCGTCTGGCCGGATCCTTTGACGCAAGACCGGCTGTCATGTCCAGGTCGCGGGAGTCGCCGGTGAGCGTGAAAAAGTCCTTCATCTCCGGCCGCGGCAGATAGGTCGCCGCCAGGTTGAGCGCGTGATTGCCTTCCAGCACATTGAAAGCGCCGCCATCGGTGGTCACGCCCGCCAGCGCGCCGGAGACGTAGATATTGGGGTCCGAATACCCGTTGCCGTGGGCGTTGGCAGAAAGGTTGTTTGTCACCAGGTAGCTACCGACTTGGATGTACTGTGCGATCGGCTCGCCGTGGTCGGCCATCACGCCGGGCGCAAAATACTGCGGCGCTTTGATCCCGCCGGCCGCGGTTTCGATGGGCAGTCCAGGAATCGAGATCGGCGCGCCCGGTCGCCCTGGGTTGGCGTCGAGCAACTGCTCGCGCACCAGCACCTTCTGCGATGGGTCGGGAGAATCCAGGGCGATTTCGCTCACGTCGCCGTTGACGACAACCTGCTCGGCAACCTCGGTGACCTGCTCGAGACGCAAAGTCAAGTTCGCCGCAACGCCTGCACTCGGCGCCCGCAGCTCGATCTTTCGAGTCAGCGCCTCAAAGCCAGCTGCGTCCACATGGGCGGTGTACCGGCCCCAAGATGGGAGCGAGACCAAAAAGCCACCGTCATTGTCGGTGCTCACAGTCTGTGCCGGCGATGATGCGAAATCCAGTTCAACGCGCGCTCCGACAACCGGTCTCCCCGCGGGATCGAGCACCGTGCCGGTAAGGAGCTTGAGTTGAGATTGCGCTGAAACCAAGGGAATACTGGCAATCAGAGCTGCCGCCAGTAAGACAATCCTCGTTCTCGCGCCGCCGACTCGGATCAGTCCGCTGCCGCGCGGGGCCAGCGCGGCGCCAAATTGTCCTTGAACCGCACAGCCCGCCTTCCCGGCCCGGAACCGAAGCCAGCGCGCTGAAACAGCGCGGCCCGCAAGGCGAAACAGCGATTTCGTTCCCGGACGCAACATGTCCCGCTCCCCAAGAGTCCCCACTCACAAAGTGCACACTCGCGCAGCACTTCAGGCCTCTCTCCTCCATCTACGTTGGCCAAGTGGACTCGGATGTCGGAAACTCACATGAATTTCAGAATCGTGTTACGCTGAAGTCGCGGGTTTCCGGCATGGAAATCCGCATCCGCGCTACGGCACGAATCGTAGCACACATCGAAAACCCGTGCTACCACAGGTATCACCGATTGTTCCCAGGCCTGACGAAGCCCAGCGGAGCCCGATGCGATCTTTCCTGAGTGATTTTTCGAACGACAATCCGGGCAGCACACGCACCAGAATCGCCGCGTTGTACGCACTGCTGATCGGGTTCAATCTGGCCGCCTGGGGTTGGGCCTTCGTCGCCTTTCACCGCTTCCCGGTGTTGCTCGGCAGCGCGTTCCTTGCCTACAGTCTTGGGCTACGGCACGCAGTCGACGCGGATCATATCGCCGCCATCGACAACGTCACCCGAAAATTGATGCAACAGGGCAAGCGGCCCGTCGCCGTCGGGTTGATGTTCTCCCTCGGCCATTCCACCATCGTCGTCGTCGGCTCAATCGCCATCGCTTTTACGGCCATGGCGCTGCAGCATCGCATGGATGCGGCACGTGAAATCGGCGGCCTGATTGGCACCTTGATCTCGTCCCTGTTCCTCTTCGGCATTGCGATCGTCAACCTGGTCGTGCTTCAGTCGGTCTACCGGGTCTTCGTGCGGGTCCGCCGCGGAGAGCCCTACGTCGAAGAGGATCTCGACCTGCTGCTGGTCAATCGCGGTTTTCTCTCCCGCCTGTTTCGCCCCATGTTCAACCTGATCCAATCCAGTTGGAACATGTATCCGCTCGGGGCGCTGTTTGGCCTCGGGTTCGATACCGCAACCGAGATCGGTTTGCTGGGCATCTCCGCGGCGGAAGCAGCCAGGGGAATGTCCTTCTCTTCGATCCTGGTCTTTCCCGTGTTGTTCGCCGCCGGTATGTCCCTCGTCGATTCCACCGACAATGTGCTCATGCTGGGAGCTTATGGATGGGCCTTCGTCAAACCGATCCGCAAGCTCTACTACAACATCACCATTACCACCGTCTCGGTTGTGGTCGCCTTCGCCGTGGGTGGAATTGAAGCCCTCAGCCTGCTGGCAGACCGGTTCCATCCCACCGGCGTCTTTTGGAGCTGGGTCTCGCGACTCAATAACAACTTCGGCCTCCTGGGTTACGGAATCATCGCGTTGTTTGCCCTGAGTTGGATCGTCTCCATTGCGATTTACAAGTGGCTCGGCTTCGACGATCTGCAACTCCGAACCCCCGAAGTCGCCATGCCCTCGGCCTCTCGTCTCTCCTCGTAGTTGGAGTCGGCTAGCTCGTCTTGTTTTCCGAGCGTTGCATGTAGACCGAATAGCGCTCATCCATCACCCGATACAGCGGCTTCAAGGCAAAGCTCTTGCCGCCTACAGTATGGAAGAGAAGTTCTTCGTCTGCGTCTTTCTTCACCCAGGCCGGTTCGCCTGCCACGTGCGTGGGCCCGCTGAAAACGGGAATCGGCAACGGCGGCAGACGGCCCATATCGGGCCCCGCGAGACCGTCGATCATGTCCCGGCTCAAGCCGTCTCGTCCCATGGTCGCAGCCAGCACCAATGGTCCGTAGGCCAGCGTGGCCAACTCCGGGCTGCCCGGAACTTCTTCCTGACGCAGTGTCATGGGCAGCTCGACTTCCACACGATCTCCGGCCTTCCAGGTCCGCTCAATCTGCAGATAGCCGTCACTTCCCTTCACCGCTTTTTCCGTCACGCCATTCACTTTGACAGCAATGCCCTTGGCCCAATGCGGAGCGCGCACTTTAACGCCGAAGGACACCGGCTGCGCAACATGCACATGAAGCGCCGTGCGTTCTTCTTCGGGAAAGCTGGTGAGCTGGGTGATGCGCGCCTGCTTCTCCGGCCAAATCACCTCGGCGGCCACAAACTGGTTCACGTAGACGTCGTTGTCGTCGTGAAAGAAGATTGTGTCGACCAGTTTGGCGTACTCTTCCGAGCCGGTGCCGGTACAGCAAAAATTCGAATTGTACGCATCGTCAAAGGTCTTCCAGCCGCCGGGGAGAGTGGCCACGTAGTACATCAGGCGGCCATCTTCGTTTTGCGTACCGGCCCGCACATTCCATAACAGCTTCTCGTAGTAATCCATCCAGCGCGCATCGGGCTGCCAACCAAACAGGTGTCGGGTGAGCTTGAGCATGTTGTAGCTGCAGCAACACTCCTGTCCGTGGGGGGCCAGATGGGTGCCCGCGGTATCCGGCTCGCTCCAACCTTCGTTGTTGTTGGAGGTTCCACCCGCTGCAAAGCTGTGATGCTCGGCCACGGTACGCCAAAAGAACTCGGCGATGTCTTTATACCGTTCGTCTCCCGTGACTTCGTAGCCGCGCGCCGCGCCGATCACCTTAGGGATATTCGTGTTCGTGTGCAGTCCCGCCAGCTTGTCCTCGTGCGCGGCCAGCGGCTCGAAGAACCGCTTGTGCTCAAAGCGGTACCCGGCGTCCAGATACTTCTTTTCCCCGGTGATCGCGTAGAGATTGAACAGGACTTCGTTCATGCCCCCGTGCTCCTCCATCTGCACATTGGCAAGTTCTTCATCGCTCAGCGGCTTAATCCACTCGATCGCCCAATCGGCCATTCGCTGCACGGTGTGGAACGCGGTCGGGCTGCCGCAGTGGGTGTGCATATCGAGGTGGCCAGCCATGATCTTGTGATAGGTGTAAAAAGGCGCCCAGATTGGCTCATGCTTCCTCAACTTGTCGTATGCACTCTCGGGATACGCGCCCAGATAGCCGTTGCGTTGCTGACACTCGGCCAGCATGCCCACCAGCGCTTCGGCCTTCAGCCGCAGCGATTCATCGCCGGTGGAAGCGTACATAAGCGCGCAAGCCGATAAATAATGCCCGCCCGCGTAATGGCCGCGCAGTTCGCCATCGGGTGCTTCCCAGCCGCCTAGCGGCTGCGCCGTCGAGGGCTTGCCCGCGGTGAGCCGGAAGCTATGCGCCAGCCGGTCGTTGGGCAGCATGTACAGATAAATGCGGTTGCGCTCCTGCATCTCCTGAAGAAGGCCAGGCTTCAACCGCACCTGCGTCATCGGGAACGGTTTCACCTTCCAAGCTATCTTTTCATTGCCGACTTGGTTCAAGGCGCGCGGCACATCGGTCGCCGCATCTTGCGCCCATGCCCACAGCTTTCCCGGCAGAATCGTTCCGGCCGTGGCGACTGTCGCCGAATTCCTCAAGAAACCCCTCCGTGTCTGCGTCTTCCGGTTCATCTCTTCTCCTCTGCCGCAGCCCCATAAGCCGCCACTGCATCGGGGTCATTATACGAACACCTGCGGAAAGAACACCGTCACGGTAGTGCAAGCAATGCCCAGTGTCCCATCCTTCCGCGCTCTTTGCGGAAGGATGGGACACCTCGGCCCTCCACCAGCTGTGTTCATAGCGAGTGAACGGAGCCCCGAAAGTTCTCAGTTCCGGGATCCCTAAAGTGCGGCCTTTTGCGCTTTGACGGGAGTTTGTGGCCGCTGAGCGAAGAATCTGCTCTTGTTCCTTCGCCGGTCTTGCAAGAGCTTTGGAGGAAGGGCCACACCGGTTGCGCAATGACCGCGGCAGGCTAAAATCGAAAGAACGTATGCGATTTTGTAGACATTCCCATGGCTGATCCCGCTCTACCCGGCCGCATCGAAGTCATCGATTCGCACACTGCCGGCGAGCCCACGCGTTGTGTGCTCTCTGGCGGCCCGGATCTCGGTGGGGGGACGCTTGCCGGCCGCCTGAAAAAGCTGCGCGAGAGCCATGATGGCTACCGCCGCGCAATTCTCTGCGAACCCCGAGGCTCCGAGGTCCTGGTAGGCGCCCTGTTGATGAAGCCGGTCGATCCGGCTGCCGCCGCCGGTGTCATCTTCTTCAACAATGCCGGATACCTGGGCATGTGCGGTCACGGCGCCATCGGCCTGACCGTCACGCTCGCGTATCTCGGCCGCATTGGCCTCGGGGTGCACCGGCTGGAAACCGCGGTCGGGGATGTCCTCGTCTCTTTGGCGGAAAACCATGAGGTCACCATCGCAAATGTGCCAGCCTACCGCTATCGTGCGCGCGTTCCGGTTGAGTTGCCCGGTTACGGACGGATTCACGGCGACGTGGCCTGGGGCGGCAACTGGTTTTTTCTGATCGAGCAGCATCCTTTCAAGCTGACTCTCGAATATGAATCGCAATTGACGGAGTTCGCCTGGCAGGTTCGTCTGGCTCTTGTGGCGAATGGGATTACCGGGGCCAACGGCGCGGAGATCGACCACATCGAATTGTTTTCCGCAGCCCACAATCCCGCCAACCACAGTCGCAATTTTGTTCTCTGCCCCGGCAAAGCCTACGATCGCTCTCCCTGTGGCACTGGCACATCGGCCAAAATGGCCTGCCTGGTTGCGGATGGAAAACTGGCCCCCGGCCAGCTTTGGCGCCAGGAGGGCATACTCGGCACCGTTTTTACAGGCCGCGTGGAACTGGATGGGGACCATGTTCGTCCGTACATCACCGGTTCGGCGTACGTGACCGCCGCGTCCACGCTGATCTTTGCGCCCAGCGATCCCTTCCGCAACGGCATTCCCTCCTCCGGTGAGATCGCTTGACGAACGGGAACACCGACTTCGACATAGCTATTGCCGGGGGCGGCATTGTGGGTTGCGCCTGCGCCCTGGCCTGCGCGCAGCGCGGGCTCTCCGTGGTCCTGGTCGAACGGGACGTACTGGGCAGTGGCGCGACCGCCGCGGGCATGGGACACCTGGTCGTCATGGACGACTCCGAGGCTCAGTTTTCCCTCACGCGCTACTCTCAATTGCTCTGGAACCGCTTGGAGATGCCTGCCGCGGCAGAGTATCGCCAGATTGGCACGCTGTGGATTGCTGCCGACAGCGAGGAGATGGAAGCCGCGGAACAAAAATACGCCCACTACCGGGAGCACGACGTACCGTGCCGCTTGCTCACGGCAGCCGAATTGACCAGCGCCGAACCCAACCTTGCTCCGGGCCTTGCCGGCGGGCTCCTGGTTCCAGAAGACGGAGCCGTTTACCCACCGGTCGTGGCTTGGACGTTGGCACGCCGCGCGGAAGCGCTGGGAGCACAGCTCATGGTTGGTCGAACGGTCCGTTCCATGGGTCACGGCCATATGCTGCTCGACGACGGTACCGAATTACGCGCTCAGAAGCTTGTTTATGCGCTGGGTGCAGAGACGGTCTCGCTGGGCCTGGAGTTGCCGATCCGCAAGCGCAAGGGGCACCTTGTCATCACCGATCGCTATCCGGGGCTTGTGCATCGTCAATTAGTCGAGCTCGGCTACTTGAAGAGCGCCCATAGCTCGACTTCCGATTCGGTCGCCTTCAATGTGCAACCGCGTGCAACCGGCCAGTTGCTCATCGGGTCCTCGCGCCAGTTCGGGGCGGAACACTCCGGAATCGACCAGCATATTTTGAGTGCGATGCTGGCCCGAACCGCTCTCTACCTGCCCGCCGTCTCCACTCTCAGCGCCATTCGCGTTTGGACTGGCTTTCGCGCCGCGACGCCCGACAAGCTGCCGCTCATCGGCCCGGTTCCCGGCAACCCAACCCTGTGGCTGGCCGCGGGACACGAGGGGCTCGGCATCACCACTTCTTTGGCAACCGCGGAGTTGCTGGCTTGCGCCTTCACCGGCGCAGCGCCCACCATCTCGCCCGAGCCCTACCTACCCAGCCGATTTAGCATGTTGTCGGATCTAGCCTCATCGACATCGTCCACCACTTTGGAGAAATCATGAACTTCACTTGCGTTTTACCTGCGATGACAACCGCTTTCCAACCGGACCTCTCCGTCGATCACCACGCTGTGGCGCGCCACGCACAATGGCTCGTTGAAAATGGCTGCAGCGGGGTCGTCTGCCTCGGTTCACTGGGAGAGGCATCCACGCTCACCCTTGCCGAGAAGAATGAGATTCTGAAGACGGTCGTCGCGGCTCTGGGAGGCAAGGCTCCTGTTGTCGCGGCAATCTCCGCGCTTTCCACCGCCGACGCGGTCCACGCAGCCCAGGATGCCCATGCCGCCGGCTGTTCCGGACTCATGATCCTCCCTCCCTACGTCTACAAGGGCGACTGGCGCGAAAACAAGGCGCATGTCGCGGCCATTCTCAAAGCGTCGCCTCTGCAGGGAATGCTCTACAACAACCCCGTTGCGTACGGCGTGGACTTTCTGCCCGGGCAGATTGCGGAGCTCGCAAACGAGTTTCCCAATCTCGCCGCCGTCAAAGAGTCGTCGACCGACGCTCGCCGCGTCACGGCGATTCGCGCGCTGCTTGGAGATCGCCTGGCCATCCTGGTTGGGGTCGACGACTCAATCGTCGAAGGGATTGCCGCCGGCGCCGTGGGTTGGGTTGCCGGGTTGGTCAATTCCTTTCCACGCGAGTCCGTGGAACTCTTCCGCTTGGCCTGCGAAGGAAAAACGGAAAACGCCTTCGAGCTCTATCGCTGGTTCCTGCCACTGCTGCGCATGGACACCATTCCCAAGTTCATCCAGTACATCAAGCAGGTTGGCCAGGAAGTAGGCATTTACTCAGCCCGCGTCCGTGCTCCGCGCCTCGAGCCGATGGGCGACGAACTGGCCGAGATCCGCCATGCCTTGGAGTTCGCGCAAACCCATCGTCCGCCGGTCGCCATCGCCAGCACCCCATTTACGTTGTAACTGGGACTCAGCAAAAGAGACGATGCCTCTCAGGACCTGTCCCAAAACGTTGCCTTGAAGGGTGCGGGCATCAGCCCGTACATTGAGAGCCTATTTTGCTCTCCGGCCTTAAAGGCTGCGGAAGAACACGTCCGGGCGGTAGGTCGGGGATTTATCCCCGACACTAAGCCCATAGAATCAACGTCGGCTTTAGCCGCGGAGGGAACGCAACCAGCTGCGCACGCATACCGCAGTTCGCCTCGATCGGCAGTGCCCGTTCTACCAGCTGCCGCGCTCGCCGAAAATGTCGATCACAAGCGCCAGCCGCTTGCACCCGTTCTCCCAGTTGATGCAGAGCGCTCGCTCCAGCGCGTCCGCATCTCCTTCAACCAGTGCGGCGATGATCTTCGCGTGCTCCGCGACGGAAACATGCAGCTCATGGATGATGGAACTGGCATATAAACGCCAATAGCGCTCGGTCTGCGGCTCGATGGCGCGGTGCAACGTAGCCAAACGTGACCCGGACCCGGCGGTCACCAGGAGACGGTGAAACTCATGATCCAGGTCGAAGATAGCCGGACCGTTGAACCCGCGATCCTCGGCGATCTGCGCTAGCTTTCCGTTGATCGCCTCCAGCTTGCCCGCCAGTTCTTCGCGCTCTGCTTTGGGCAGCGCCGCGGTGCGGCGTCCAGCCAGCCCCTCGATCCGCCCAATCAGCAGATACAGCTCGTTGGCATCCTCTTTGGTCAACGGCGCGACCGTCATGCGTGTCTTGCTGCCGTTGCGGGACTCCAAGATGTACCCTTCGCGCTGCAGCAGATAGAGTGCTCCTCGCACTGGCGTCCGGCTCATGTTCAGGTGTTCGCACAGATCGCCTTCGACGATCCAGCTGCCCGGAGCGAGCTTGCCCAAAACAATCAAATCGCGGATCCGCTGAAATGCGGTATCCACGCTCGTTCCGTGCTCTGCCTTGGCGGAGCGCTTCTTCAAGATTCTGGAGCTCGGTATGGCTGAAGATGTCATGCGCGATCAATGTCCCTCGCCTGGCCGCGTTCATATTCCATACAAAGCTTGTGATTTCTGCAGTCTGCGGCCAATTCTAGCAACAACCCTTGAGGTTGCATGCCCACCCATCCTGACCATCTCACCGCTGCAATCAACTCAGTCGGCACATTTGCTGCAACGACGAATCCCACTGATTGAACGGAGCTACGCTTCGCCGACATCGGCCTCCGCGGCTAATGTGGAGATCCTGGCCGGGAGAAGCGGTGGCCGCATACCGGTCTGCTGCCAGCCGTAAAGAAACTCTGCCGCCGTGCCGCAAACCCGTCCCTGGCAGGCCCCCATGCCGCAACGCGTGTGCAGCTTTGCCTCGCGCCAGGATTGGCATCCCTTCAGATCGCCGTGCCCAACGTCCTCGCAACGGCACACGACCGACTCAGCCGCGGGCAACCCGCGTAACTCCGGGCGCAGGACAAATGCACGCTCCATCCGCTGGGCAAACTCCCGATGCCGGTGGAGACGCCGTCCACGATTGCGCGCCTCAGGCTCGCGCCCAGTGATCGCCCACCCCGCAATTTCACCCTCGACCAGCGCTTTTCCCAGGCCGCCTACGCCCGTCAACTCCCCCACACACAACACGGCTGGAACCGAGGTTCCCTGCAGTGCATCGACTTCGACAAAGCCCCCCGCAATGCGGCAGCCAAGCAGCCGGGGCAGTTCCAAATTGGGTACAAGACCGTACCCGCAGGCCAGCCAGTCGCACCCGAGCGTCCGCGTCTTTCGGCCATCGAACACCGTCACGCGCTCCACCCGTCCGCGCCCCTCGACACCTGTCACCCAGGCGCCAAAACGATACGTCGACGAGAGCGTTCGCAGCCGGTAACCGACTCCCTCCACCACCTTGCCCGGCTGCGCAAACAGGGAATGCAGCCCGAAGGCGGCCACCTGCGCAAAGGCGGCCTGCTCAAGGATGCCTTCGATCGTCGCACCTGCGCGCACCAGCCCCGCCGCTACAGCCAACAGCAGCGGTCCGCTGCCCGCAACAACCACGCGCTTCCCGCGGGGATCGAGACCGCCTTTCACCAGTGCCTGCAACCCTCCCGCGCCCATCACTCCCTGCAGCGTCCAGCCGGGAAACGGCAGAAAGCGCTCGCGCGCACCCGTGGCCAGAATCAGCTTCTCAAAACGCAGATCGACGACTTTGCCCTCGCGCTCCAGGCGGATTGAATTTGCCGCCGGAGCGTCGACCACTTGGCTGCCCGACCACATTGCGCAACCGCTAGCCTGAAGCCGTGCCGTCCACTCCCGGAAAGAACCTCCATGCGGGTACCGGCTGGCCGTTTCCTTGCGAAACCCACGCCAGATTTGTCCCCCTAGGGCCGGATTGTTGTCCACCAGGCAAACCCGCGCTCCAGCCTCGGCGGCTACCGCTGCAGCCGCGATTCCCCCCGGCCCGGCTCCCACCACCACAACATCGAAGCGCCCGGTCATCCGGTCGCTACCTCCATCCCCGCGGCGCAAATCAACTGGCAACTCCGCTGGTGCGCAACGCCATTGATGGTCAACCGGCACTCCATGCAGATTCCCATCCCGCAGAGCGGTGTGCGCGCCTCGCCTTCGATCGAAACGCGGCAGGTCTCGCGCGCCATCATCACCGCCGCGGCCACGCTGGTTCCGGGCGCGACCTGCACGGGTCTGCCGTTGACAACGATGGAAATCCTGTCTTCGCTCAAAGACTTCTCCCCACCGATACCATCGCCGGCCAAATCCGCAACTGCAACGCGCAAATTGCGTACAATTTTGTATATCATAAGCGCAATTTCGCTCTGAAGGCGTGCTTGCTTTTGCAGTAGACTTCCCCGCCCCATCCTCTCCGCTTTTCCTGCGGAAAGGGTGGGAAACCCATGAATTCCAGGTCTTCACCATTTAGGAAACTGCCCTGCAAATGACGGGGAGAGTCGCGATGCGACGCTGAGAACCACGGATCTTCAGAGGCTGGTCTGGAACGTTTGTCAGCCTAGCGCGGTGCAGCGTCCACGTCGCTCTTGCCTGGCATGAAGAAGTCAGCCATGGGCGCTGCTCGGTCTGCCGCGCCCGGACAAACCTTCAGCCCCATGGCAACACACACTGTCTTCAAAACGTTCTGGTTGTGATAGGGAATGTCCGACCGGTAACCGGCCCTCACCTGCGGGCCGATCACGAGAGTCGGGGTGCGCCCGCCGCATCCCTGATCGACGAAAGCAGAACAACGATTGTCGCCCACCTCCGACTCATCCCAGATGACAAAGATGATGCCATCTCCGCCCGGACTGAACTCAGGTCGCGCCAGAATAGCCGGCAGATTGTCTCGCAGCCACCGATCGGCAGTCTGGAGCGTGCCCTGGTGCGCGTCGTCATTCGCATCCGGAGTAATCCAGGCGTAGTTGACCGTATTGCCATCGCGAAAATCCGTCGCAATCTGGGGGTAGGGCACGCTGTTGGCAGCCTGCCCCGTTTCTGGACAGGCGTCTGTAAAGTCAATCAATGGATTATGCCGGCGGTAGTAGGTATCCCCAGGGCCACCAAAAAGGCCTTGGAACCCCGCGTAGGGCATATTCTGCTGATAAGACCTCCACGAGTAGCCCCGCCGCAGGAGTTGGCGGACAACATTGTTCTCCGGATGGTCGCATGAGACCGTATTGTTGTTCGTCTCGACCTGCGCACCGGCGACAAACCACATCAATGCAGGCAGAGAACTGTGGCGATTGGAATAAAACTCCTCTGCCAAACCATATTGCCGGATCAGCTGGTTGAAGTAGGGCATGCGCGAGTTGCCCACGACTTCCTCATAACTGTGGTTCTCTTCGGCGATCAGCCAGACATGGGAGGAGCGTGGAACACTCTGGGCGATAGAAATTCCGTTGAAGAGAAAGAAAAAGACAAAAAACGGCCATCTACTGGACATGGCGGGGGACCATCCATATGCGTAAGTCAACCTGGCAGCGAACACGCCTGAAGATATTAAACGGCGAAGTTCATTGGGATTGAATTAACCTTACGTCAATTAGAGAACATTCGGATCAATCCGCTCGTTAGTATCCTGATTCTGCCATCCTTCGAATCCTCTCCGCTGTTCGACGCGCACTACGATCGAGCGATTCATCCCAGACCTCCCTTTCCGCGCTTGCTACTCCGTCGCCAGCCAATAATTCGCCCGCGCCACAATCCGCGCCCCATAGTCCTCTGCGGTCTGCACGCGAATCGTGTGCAGACCCGGCGTCCGGTCGGACGGACTGAATGTAATCAGATACCGGTTCCGTGCATGCTTGGCCGCATCCACCACCCGCTGTTCAAACGCTTTGTCCCCGGTAAAGCGCGTATACTCCCCGCCACTCATGTGCGCGACTTCCTTGGCGACGTTCTTTTTGAATGCCTGCACGATCATCGCCAACGTCGCGATGGGGTTCAGCATCCGATCCTCGCCCGAATCCTTCAGGTCGTGGAGAAGCTCCGCGCGCGATGGCGAAAACGAGATGCTCAACACCAGCACATCCGAGCGTCCGATCTTCTTCGCCAGCAGATCGGCCTTGGTGTGCTTGCTGCCGTGATCGCGTTCCTCGCTCACCAGCAACAGCACCCGCCGGTATTGCTTCGGCTGGTCTTCCAGTAAGTCCACCGCATAACTCACCGTATCCAGAATGGCCGCACCGCCGTTGCCGGGTTCCAGATGCTGCAACGATTCCCCTAACTCATCGCTCGAGTGAGCGTAATCGTGAATCAGATGGGGTCGTGAATCGAAGCCCACCAAGGCCGCCTGACTCCGGCCATCTGCGAGGAATAAGTCGAGCAACGGTCCCAGCTTCGCCAGCTTGTCGAACTCCAGCGCGCTCGCCCCTCCCTCCTCCACCGCAACCACCAGCGCCACCGGCGCCATGTCCATTTCTTCCTGCAGGCGGATCCTTTGCCGCACGCCATTATCTTCCAAAACGAAGTCATCCGGTTTGAGGCCATATACAACGCTGCCGTCGTGCTTCTCCACCAGCGTCGGCACCAGCACTTCGTTGGTCGTCACACGCAGCGTGGGCGCATCCGGCGCCGTGCCGGGCATTGACTTCGGCGGCTCAGCCGGGGGAATCTGCTGCGCCACTGCCGCAAAGGTCCATACCGCCCACAGCACTCCCAACGTAAAGCCAGTCGTGCACCGACGCTGATCCATGATCCTCAAATGAGTCCCTCATCGACTTGGATTGAAGCGAGGAGAGGCCAGGGCGATTCACTCGCCCCACACCCTTCACGAGAGTTATACCCTCTTGCGCGCTTCCCTCTCCAAGCGTCCCGTCCACGCCAGAAAACTCAATAACTCCCACCGCGAGGCCCAGACAAACTTGAAGATTCTTCCGGGAGTCAGAGTCTCCGCACGCTGGCCGGAATAGGTTTCCACCCGCCAGCGCAGATACTCGCTGCGCCAGGGAGTTAAACGGTTGCCGCGTGTTGCGTTCCAAAGAAATCGAAGCGGGGTCAACAAGGCCTGTCCTTCGCTTCCAGTATAGACGTTGCCAACCTGGGTACAGCGAGCGCGGTTTCCCTGTCAGCGCCGGCCATCGCTCCATAGCACACATCCTCTCGCCGCGCTGTCGCCGGCCAGAGAGTCCGCCCCTATTGCAGCTTGCTGAACAAGCTGTTCGAGGCCGAGTCCAGTTGCGCAATCACCGCCTCCAAAGCCGTCTGCTGCGTCTCCGCCAACGAAAGGTGCGTCGAAACCTGCGCCACGTCTGCTTGCATTAGGTTGGTCTGATTCGAAGTCAGTTGCGTGTCGTCGTTGGTCACTGCGTCCGAGGCAGCCGTGAGTTGCGTAATCGAGTTATCCACCGTCACTCGCTGCTGCGATACAAAGTTCAACGACGAACTCAGCGCCTCCGTATCCGCCACCGCGTGCGCCGTATCCACCGTGCCGGTCGAGTAGTCCGCCACCAGGCTGTTCAACGCTGCAAACACATTGCTTGTGCCGCTGGCCAGAAATATTTGGTTGCCCGGCACATTTAACTGGATCTTCTGTCCGCTCGGCGTTTGCAGATAGTTCACATCCTGGTCCCCCGCATACGACGTTGTCGCCGGAGAGGTCGTCGTGGATGCCACAAACGGCGCGGTCGAAGTCTGCCCTCCGGCAAAGATGTACTGGCCTTCGTAGCTTCTATTGACCAGTGCCGTCACCTCGTCGAGAATCCCAGCGATCTGGCTGCCCACCGCCCGCACATGGGTGGCTGCCTCCCAATGCGCCGCTTCGGCCAGGTCGAGAAACCCGGCAAACGCCGCCTACCGGCCCCGCAGCATGCGACTGCCCATGGCCCCGAGCATCAGCACCCCCGCCAGCGTGGCCGCCGCCGCCGACAGTTCGCGGCTGTGCAGCACATCGCCCTGCTTGCGCTCCTCTTCGCGGCGGTGCTGCGTGGCTTGTTCGGTGCGCTCTCCGGGCATCGGTCAGCCTCCCAGCCCGGGCCCAACCTGTTGGACGATTGCCCCCGGGCCGTTCCCAGCCGGACCGAGCAGGCGCTCCGCTAGGTCGAGCAGGCCGGCAAAACGCGCCTCGATGAAGCGCGGCCACACCGCCAGCGAACCCAGCAGCAGGGCAAACCCGGTCAGCGTCTTCAACGGTACGGCGAGCGCCATGATTGGCAACTGCGGGCTCAGCTTGCCCAGCAGCGACACGGCACCTCCACCAGCAAGGTGGCAGCCAGCACCGGCGCGGCCAGCTCCAGCGCCGCCAGAAAAATGCCCCCTGCGGCGCGCACGATGGCCAGGGCGGTCGACGGGGGCAAGGCGTAGCTGTCCAGCGGAACCACACGAAAGCTGCGCACCATGGAGGCCAGCAAGATCCGGTCCAGGCCCGCGCCCGGCACCACCAGCGTGCCCGCCAATTGAAACAGGTCGCCCAGCAGCGGGGTCTGAATCGATGACGTCGGATCCATCAAATTGACCGCGGAAAAGCTGAACTGCATGCCCGCAATCTGCCCGGCAAAGAGCCTCGTCTCCGTCAACAGGGTCAGCGTAAGCCCGTACACCAGACCCACGGCCAGTTCTCCCAGCAGCGCCGTGAAGTCCAACCTGACCTGGGCCAGCGGCAGCGCGGCCACCAGCGGCGCCAGCAGGTAGGCCGCCGCACACGCGAAGACCGCTTTGCTGCGCAACGGCAACGCCGTCGAAGAGAAGAACGGGGCAAACGCCACCATCCCGCTCACCCGCACCAGGGTCAGGGCGAGTGCCGCCAGGAAGCGCTGCCAGTCGAGATCGGGCGGTTGCAGCATTGTCCCCCATGAGCCGGTGATAGGTAGCTGCCAGCTGTCAGCTTTCAGTTATCTGCCTTTTTCGTCGCGAAGCCGGGCGCCTCGCGACCCAATGCTTCAAAAGCTCATCGATCTCCCCCATCGGCACTGCCAGGCTGAAGGCTGATAGCTGAGCTATCTAGCTGCTCCTACCCCAGAAACCGATGCAGATCGGTCATCAGCAGCCGCGCGTAGGCCGCCATCCGCCCCAGGAACCAGGGCATGCCCGCCAGCAGGATCAGCGCAATCGCCGCCAGCAGCGGCACCGCCGTCAGCGACTGCTCCTGCAGGCTGGTCAGCGTCTGCAGCAGACTCAACACGAAGCTCAGCAGCGCCGCGGCCACCAGCAGCGGCGCTGCCAGGATCAGCGCCTCTGAAGTACCCATCACCCGGAATCCAGGCAGAAGCATGACCAAAAAAGGAAGCCAGGGGTTGGAAAAGGCTCAGAAGGGCTCAAGTCTTCGTCCGTTCCGCCGATCGCCGCGCCCAACCCTGCTTCGCTGCTACACTGAGAGAGATTGCACAGGCGATTTTCAGCGCTTTCACCGAGCCTGCACCGCCTCCTTCGAGGACCATGACCATGACCGAACCAAACGCAAAAAACCACACGGGAACCAGCCTCCGCCTCAAGATCGGCCTCGCCGAGATGCTCAAAGGCGGAGTCATCATGGATGTGATGAACGTCGAACAGGCGCGCATTGCCGAGGAAGCCGGAGCCACCTCGGTCATGGCCCTGGAGCGCGTTCCCGCCATGATCCGCGCCGAAGGCGGCGTCGCCCGCATGGCCCGCCCCGGCTTGATCAAACAGATCATCCAGGCGGTTTCCATCCCGGTCATGGCCAAGGCGCGCATCGGCCACTTCGCCGAAGCCCAGATCCTGCAGGAGATCGGCGTCGACTTCATTGACGAGTCCGAAGTTCTCACCCCCGCCGACGAAGCCCACCACATCGACAAGCATGCCTTCACCACGCCCTTTGTCTGCGGCGCGCGCAACCTCGGCGAGGCCCTGCGCCGCATCGCCGAAGGCGCTGCCATGATCCGCACCAAGGGCGAGGCCGGCACCGGCGACGTGGTCCACGCCGTGCAGCACATGCGCCAGATCACCAGCGAAATGCGCGCCCTCACCGTGCTCTCCGAGCAGGAACTCTACAAAGCTGCCAAGGACCATCAGGCGCCCTACGAGCTCATTCGCCTGGTCGCCAAAACAGGCAAGCTGCCGGTGCCCAACTTCTCCGCCGGCGGCATCGCCACACCGGCCGACGCCGCCCTCATGATGCAACTCGGCGCTGAGGCCATCTTCGTCGGTTCGGGAATCTTCATGAAGGAACGCGCCACCCCCCTCGACGTCGAAAACGACCCCAAGGAACGCGAAGAAGCCGTCTCCCGCGCCAAGGCTATAGTCATAGCCACCACCCACTACAGCGACCCCAAGATCCTCGCCGAAGTCGCCGAGCAGGTCACCGGCACCATGAAGGGCTTGGCTGCCGCCGCCCTCGAAGAGTCGCAGCTTTTACAGACCAGAGGCTGGTAAGACTGCTGCACCGCAGGTGCCTCGCTGTCCGCTCGCATTGGATTTGCACCTCTCCGCCCTTGGACAAGAGAGAGAGCTCAAGGGTGGAGCCCTGCATCCAATCCTCCATTTCCGCAGTACAGCATAGGGGCATCCGGGCAGGGTGCCCCATCCCCGCTGGTCTCTAGCTAAGCGTGGCAAGCGAAGAACCTCCCGCGAGCGAGCAGCGAGCGTCCGCCGCACCGCAGGTGGCTACTTCCACTTGTCTTTTGTCTTGTCGTCCGGTTGCTCGACCGGCTTGGAGGGATGCAACTTGCTCATCTCCTTGGCTCCGACGCCCGGATCCATGAGCGCCACCTTGATGCCCGTGGCCATGGTGCCCGAAGTCCATTTCAGGTAGTAGGTCTGGTTCGCTGCAACGTCGAGGCGAATTCGTTCGTTCTCCTTCCTTCTGGCCTCGCTCAGCGCGGCGCCGGTTGACTGGATGATCCCGCCGTAATACATCTCCGGCATGCCGGTCACGACTGCGTTTCCTGGCGCCACCTCCAGCCACGCGTACTCCCCGTTGAGCAGGTAAGCCACGTAGACGCCGTTGATGAAGAGATGATCGTGCGCAGCGGAACCGACAAATCTCCCCGGCCGGTAGATGTAGATGCGAGCCTTGCCGGGCGGCGGAGCGGACGGCGGGGTCGCCTGATCCGAGGACTGAGCCAACACAGCACTGGTGCTGCCGTTGAGAAGGAATGGAAACAAAACGAGAAGGATGGCTGCGGCGATTTGCGATCCGCTCTTGACGCGGCAAGATGGAGCGAATCCAGGAAGCATAGCTTTCTGCATAGGAGCACTCCTTGACCGAGGTATCTAAAGCTGGCCCGCATCCTAGTCCGCTCCGGGGAAGATTACAAACGGCGCGCGTAGTCATTGGTTGCAAAGAAGCGGTCGAGAGCCAATTCGCTCCTTGATCGAAGCCAACCACCACCTGCGAGCGAACAGCGAGCAGCTGCCCCTCCGCAGGTGGCTGCCTCACCGTAGGCGTTGGACATAGTCAGATGACTAGTGATATGACTATAAAAAGAGGTTCGTCATGCCCTGGCCCGTCTATGACGCAAAAGCCCGCTTCAGCGAATTCCTGGATACGACCCTCAAGGAAGGTCCGCAGATTGTGACCCGGCGCGGCGTCGAAACCGCCGTCCTCGTTTCTTTCGACGAGTGGAAGCAGTTAAAAGCCCAAGCGAGGCCGTCGATCAAAGACGTATTGCTCGATCCAAATGGGCCACGCGATCTTTACATCCCGACACGCAGGCCATTTCCGCTGCGTCCATTCGATTTTGAGGATGAAGAATAGGCCCGATGTATCTGCTCGATACCAACGTCATCTCCGAGTTGCGCAAGAGGAAGCCGCACGGCGCCGTATTGGCATGGCTTGAAAGCCTCCGTGACCAAGACATCCAGATTCCCGCAGTCGCCATCGCAGAGCTTCAGGACGGGGCAGAAATCACGCGCCGGCAGGACCCGGCAAGGGCACGCGAGCTGGAACAATGGATCGATCGCATCATGGCCACCTTCGTGGTTCTTCCGATGGATGGTTCGATGTTTCGGGACTGGGCTCGCCTCATGAGCGGAAAACCCGACAATCTGGGCGCCGACGCTATGATTGCTGCCACGGCACGCGCACATCGGATCACCGTTGCCACCCGCAATGTGAAGGATTTCGGAGCTTTCGGGGTGCAGCTATTCAACCCCTTCACCTACACCTCCACTGGAAAAGAGAATTGAACGTACCCAATCCGCCGACCATCGGCGTCCTCGCTATCCAAGGCGACTATGCCGCCCACGCCCAAGCGCTTGCCGAAACAGGCGCCGAGCCGGTCGAAGTCCGCAAGCCCGACCAGTTGGCCGGCTTGGACGGCCTCATCCTCCCCGGCGGCGAGTCCACCACAGTTCTCCGCTTCCTGGAGAAACTCCGTTTCTTTGAGACCCTGCAGCAGTTCTGCCGGGAAAAGCCCGTCTTCGGCACCTGCGCCGGAGCCATCCTCCTCGCCCGCGAGGTGCGGAATCCACCCCAGCGCTCGTTAGGCCTGCTGGATGCAATCGTGGAACGCAACGCCTACGGACGCCAGATCGACTCAACCATCCTCGCCGCGGAAACTTCCCTGCCTGGCGGCCCGCTGGAGATGGTCTTCATCCGCGCCCCGCGCCTGCTCGAGATCGGCCCCGGCGTCCAGGTGCTCGCCGAGCGCGACCACTCCCCGGTTTTCGTCCGCCAAGAACACATCCTGGCTGCCACCTTCCACCCGGAACTTTCCGACGACCGGCGCGTCCATCGCCTCTTCGTCGACATGGTCGTCGCCGCGCGCGCGAAATAGGCTTCCCCCGCTCAACAATTTCGTGCCATTTTGCACCGTGCCGACGGCAGAGCGAGAAAAATACATCCATCCCCATCGATTCCGGGTGCGTCCAAACCGAAGGCAGTGTAATCTCATCCACACAGAGGCCCTCTGCAATGCCCTCCATCTTCACCCCCACCCCGTCGGAGACGGAACGCAAAGAACCGGGAATTGGCGGCAAGCCGCCCGTGGACAGGCGCCCGACCGGCGGCGGAGGGGGCGGCGGCGACGATGAATGGAAGAATCAGCGCGGCGGCCCGCGCGAGCTTTTGCACCGCATCCGCTTCTTTGTCCTCTCCGCCCTGGCCGCCGACATGCTCTTCTTCGCCGTGCTGGTTGTCTTCTTCTTCGCCCGCCAGGCCGGCATGCGGCTGGATCCCCGTACCCACGAGTTCATCGGAGACTGGCGGCCCATCCTGCTGCCCTCCATCCTCTACCTGAATACCGCTCTGCTCATTCTCAGTAGCCTCACCGTCGAGCGCGCCCGGCACAATATCTTTCGCGAGATCGACGTGCTGGAAGAATGGCTCGGCCTGGGGCGCCCCGCCTTGCGGAACACGCTGCCCTGGGTGGGAGCCACGCTCGCGCTCGGTCTGCTCTTCCTCGCCGGCCAGGCAGTCGCCTGGAAGCAGTTGACCGCGCAAGGCTTTGCCTTTGACCGCTGGTCCACGCCCGCCAGTTATTTCTTTTACGTCATCACCGGCCTGCACGCGGCTCACCTGCTCCTTGGCGTGCTCGCCCTCGCCTGGTGCCTCTGCGCTCTCGGCCTGTTCAAGCGTGTCGAGTATCGGCAGATCGCCATTGACTCCACCGCCTGGTTCTGGCACACCATGAGTGTCGCTTGGCTGGTGCTGCTGGGCGTGCTCGCGCTCGGGCAATAGCCATAAGCGGCCGGCCTGAATGTCTACATCTAGATTGAAAATTTGAGTCGACACCCACCCTGATGGGGTTCTATGCCGTGTGCAGATGCAGCGCCGCGCGAATCTTCTGCCCCAGCGTCGGCAAAACCGGGCACTCGAAATACACCTGGCGGTTGAGCCCCATCAACATCCGCACCGCTTCCAGTTGCGCATTGCGTGCCGAAAACTCCGCCCCGCTCTCCACAAACTCTTCGGTCAAATACTCGATCGCGTGGCCCAGTACCTCCAGGGCGTGCCCAGCTTCCGGAGTGATCCGCCGCCGGCTCGGGACACGCTCGTCCGCGTGAACGGAGGCCTTCGGAAGAGCGATGGAGCAGTCCGAGGTTAACGTTGCAGCCATCTCTGTGTTTTCCTTCCCCTTTTGCTTCGACGCCGGACCGCGTCTTCCCGAGAGCACTAAGGTACTGAGTCCTGCCAGGAGTGACGCCAGTTTCCCTTATCGGCTTAGCGTCGAAGAGTGACCGCCATCACGCTCTTGGAGGATCACGCCGAAACGCCAGCACTTCCGGAGCACTGTGTCGCGGAGGCCGAGCTCCGCGACGTCTCGGGCAAGAAAAATCCCCTCATCGTCTTGGATTGCGGCTTGCTCACCTCGGCCTCACGATCATCCTGGTGTGTCCTGCCTTAGTGCTTCGGTCTACCCTCGTCTTGGAGTACGTCCTCACGGCGAGGGTTGCTTGAGCCGTGGAGACGTTCGCCCGCTCTTCTCAATTGAACAGCCCCCGCAATTCCCGTCGACGCTCCAGGGAATCCACACCGCCAGCCCACAGCACCTTGACGGGATGAGGCTGAAAACCTAAGCTCAAACCAGCGTCCTGTTCGATGCGGATGCATCGCTCGGCGGGGCGGGCGCAACTCAACCAATCCTTTCGGTCAGGCGGCCATGGTTCCTTATTACTGGCAATATCTTCCGCTTTTCATGCAGATTGTGGCCGTGATTTTGCTGGGCCTGGGCATGGTTGTGGCCTCCTGGTTTGTGGGCCGCCATCGCAACACCGCCACCAAGCTGGCTGCCTATGAGTGCGGCATTGTCGCCGTCGGCGACGCCCGCGGCCGCTTCAGCGTCCGCTTCTACCTGGTCGCGGTGCTCTTCATCCTGTTCGATGTGGAAACGGTCTTCATGATGCCCTGGGCGGTGATCTATCGCAAACTGCCCGCAATCACCGGCTCCCAGTTCTTCGGCTTCTGGGAGATGGTGGTCTACCTCGGCTTCGTCGCTGTCGGCCTCTACTACATCGTGCGCAAGGGCATCCTCAACTGGAGCCAGGACAGGGCGGATCTCTAAACATGAGCCAAACTCCCAGTGCACCCCTTTTTGGCAAAGGCCCCGTCCTCGAAGCCCTTCCCGATCATCCGGCGGTCCAAGCCATCCTCGCCTGGAAGCCGGAAGCCCTCGTCGACGCTAAATTCGACTTCGACGAGCTGACTCTGACCATCGCTCCCGAGGAGATTCGCGCCGCTTGTCGCGCCGTCCAGGCCGCCGGTTACAATTTCTTTGAGGATCTGACCGCGGTCGACTGGTTCCCCGCCTCGCCTCGCTTCCAGCTCAGCTATCACATTCTGTCGCACCAGTTCAAAGCCCGCATCCGCCTCCGCGTACTACTCCAGGACGCCAGCCCGGCGGTGGAATCCATCGTCCCCGTCTGGGCCGGCGCCAACTACTACGAGCGCGAAGTCTTCGATCTGTTCGGCATCCGTTTTGAAGAACATCCCAACCTGCGCCGCATCATGATGCCCGACGAGTGGAACGGCCATCCCCTGCGCAAGGATTACCCGGTGGAGGGCTATCGATGAGCAACCCCGCAGGCATGCCCGTCCTGGAACCCGCCGTGGGCGCCAAAGATCAGCACATGGTCATCAACATGGGCCCGCAGCATCCGGCTACCCATGGAGTGTTGCGCCTGGTGCTCGAGATCGACGGCGAAATCGTCGTCCGCATCTATCCCGAAATCGGCTACCTGCACACCGGCATCGAGAAAACCTGTGAGGCCAAGTTCTACCACCAGGTTGTCCCGCTCACCGACCGCATCAACTACCTCGATCCGCTCTCCAATAATCTCTGTTATGCGCTGGCCGTGGAAAAGATGGTCAGGCTGGAGATTCCGCCCAAGGCGCAGTGGATGCGCGTCTTGCTGGCCGAGCTCAGCCGCCTAAACTCGCACCTCATTTGGCTTGGCACCCACGCCATGGACATTGGCGCGCTCACCGTCTTCCTCTACACCTTCCGCGAACGCGAAGAGATCCTGCGCCTGTTTGAGGCCGTGGCCGGTCAGCGCATGATGACCAGCTACATCCGTATCGGCGGCCTCTCCATGGAACCGCCCCTCGACTTCCTCGATCGCGTGCAGTCCTTCATCAAGACCCTCCCCGAGAAGATCGACGAGTACACCAACCTGCTCACCGGCAATCCCATCTTCCGCAATCGCCTCAAGGGAGTGGGCCATCTCTCCGCCGCCGATGCCATTGCCCTCGGCGTCACTGGGCCGCCGCTGCGCGCCTCGGGCGTCGACTTCGACCTGCGCCGCGACATGCCCTACTCCGGGTACGAGAACTTCAAGTTCCATGTGCCGGTCTCGCAGGAAGCCGATTGCTGGGCCCGCTACGAAGTCCGCCTCATCGAGATGCGCGAGAGCGTAAAGATCATTCAGCAAGCGCTCGACGGCATGCCCGAAGGCCCTGTCAAGGCCGACGCGCCCAAGATCGTCCTTCCCGATCGCGAGAAGATGAAGACGCAGATGGAAGCGCTCATCCATCACTTCAAAATCGTGACCGAGGGATTTGCGGTTCCCGCCGGCGAAGTGTTTGTGAACATCGAATGCGGTCACGGCCAGACCGGCTACTACATCGTTTCCGACGGGACGGCGAAGCCCTACCGCGTGCACATGCGCTATCCGTCGTTTCCGACTTTGCAAGCGCTCGAACCCATGTGCAAAGGCCGCATGTTGGCCGACGTAGTCGCCGTCGTCGGCTCCATCGACATCGTCCTCGGGGAGATCGACCGGTAGCTCAGGGACTGAGGGACTAGGGACTGAGTGACCGGGGACCAGTAACTGGGGACTAGGGGCTGAGGGACTAGGGGCTGAGTGGCAAGGGACTAGGGACTGAGTGGCGAGGGATTGACGAACCGAGGACGAAGCGACAGCCTGGTTTTGTAAAAGGGCACGACTTTAGTCGGGCCGCAGCAGCAGACAAAATGAACCGGGGCTCTAGCCCCCGAGGGAATGCAAGTTGGGATCCACAATCACGATCGGCGCCAATGAAGATCAGCTCTACGCCGAGCTCTGGGTCTCCCTGGCTTCCCTGCTGCGCAGTTACACCGCCGCCCACGGCCTCAACGGCAATCGCCAGGCCACGGTCGAGTTAGGCGAGGAACGCATCCTGGTCCGCCATGGCGACGATTGGCTGGACCTCAACCGCAGCGGCGCGGAAGTACGTTGGAAGCGTGAAAATGGACGGCACGGCACGCTGGCGTTTACTGAGCACGGAAGGCTCAGCCAGCCAGGAGAAGACGAGGAAGAGATGGATATGGCAGCCGAACGATGGGCGCGCGAGTTGATGCAGGAGCCGAAGCAATGAGTCCAGAAACCATGAGCATCTTCTCGCCGAAGGTGGCGGCACGCTTCGACGCGCTGGTGGAAAAATATCCGGTCCGCCGCTCGGCCCTCGTCCCCATGCTGCTCTACGCGCAAGACGAGATCGGCTACCTTTCCGACGCGGTCATCGCCGAAGTGGCCGACCGCATTGGCATTACCGAACTCGATGTGCGCAACGTAGCCACGTATTACTCCATGCTGCGCTTCAAGCCCGCCGGCAAGTTCAATGTGCAGGTGTGCACCAACATCAGCTGCATGTTGCGCGGCGCCTACGACCTCTACGAGCGCTTCCAGGAAGAGCTCCACATCGGCCATAAGGGCGTTACGCCGGACGGCGTCTTTTCTCTCGAAGAAGTCGAATGCATCGGCGCCTGCTGTTGGGCTCCTGCCATTCAGGTCAACTACGACTTCCACGACGAGCTCACCCCCGATCACGTGCCTGGCATTCTCGACATCTACCGTTCAAAATCGCTAGGGAGCACCGACCATGCCTAGACTCGTCTCCCATCCCGATGAAGTCAAAGTTGTCAGTAAGCGTTTCGGCCAGGGCGCGGCCAACATCGATCGCTACATCGAACTGGGCGGTTACGAGTCCGCGAAGAAGTGTCTCGCCCAGGGCCATGAGTGGATCATCGAAGAGATGAAGGCCAGTAGCCTCCGCGGACGCGGCGGGGCGGGCTTCCCCACCGGCCTCAAGTGGTCCTTCGTGCCCAAGCAGTCCGCTAAGCCCAAGTACGTCCTGGTCAACGGCGACGAATCCGAGCCCGGTACCTGCAAGGACCACCTCATCTTCCTGCACGACCCGCACTCGGTCATCGAAGGCACCATCATCTCCGGTCTGGCCATCGGGGCCAAGACCGGCTTCATCTACCTGCGCGGCGAGTATCGCTACCTGCTCGAGATCATGGAGAAAGCGGTCGCCGATGCATACGCCAAGGGCTATCTCGGCAAGAACATCTTCGGTTCGGATACCGAATTCCAAATCATCACCCAATCCGGCGCAGGCGCGTACGAAGTGGGCGAAGAGTCCGCGCTCATGGAGTCTCTCGAAGGCAAGCGCGGCGTTCCCCGCATCAAGCCGCCCTTTCCCGCGGTTGTCGGACTATACGGCGGTCCCACGGTCATCAACAACGCCGAGACCATCGCCACCGTTCCTCACGTGATCGAAATGGGCGGCGCGGCCTTTGCGGCTATCGGCTCGCCGCGCAACGGCGGGACTCGGTTATTTGGATTGAGCGGCCAAGTCGAGCGCCCCGGCGTCTACGAGCTGCCCATGGGCTACAACCTCAAAAAGATGATCTACGAGGTCGGCGGCGGTGTGCGTGGCGGGCGGAACCTGAAGGCCGTAGTTCCCGGCGGGAGCTCCACACCGGTCCTGCTTCCCGACGAGATTGAAAACTTGGGCATGGACTTCGACCAGGTGGGCAAGGCTGGCTCCATGCTCGGCTCCGGCGGGGTCGTCGTCATCGACGACCAGACCTGCATCGTCGAATTCGCTCTGCGCACCATCAGTTTTTATCAGCACGAGTCCTGCGGCTGGTGCATTCCCTGCCGCGAAGGCACCGACTGGCTCAAAAAGTCGCTGACTCGTTTCCATGCCGGATTCGGCGTGGCCAAGGACATCGACAACATTCAATATCTCGCCGAAAACATGATGGGCCGCACCTTCTGCCCGCTCGGCGACGCAGCAGCGATGCCCACGCTCGGGTTCGTGAAAAAATTCCGCAAGGAGTTTGAAGACCACCTGAACGGCAAACCCTGCCCGTTTGCCAAGCACCTGGAAGTCGCGGTGATTTAAAGAGCACAGCGCCGCATCTGCGGAGAATTGACTATTCGTCTCCAATAAATGCTAATCTCCCGCGAAGCAAAAGGAGATTGGGATGAAAGTTCGGGACTTGATCAAGATGATCGAGAAGGATGGATGGCTCTACATGTACACAACCGGAAGCCATCGCCATTTCAAGCATCCTGATAAGCCAGGCAAGGTTACGATTCCCGGGCACCCTTCCGATGAAATACCTCCGGGTACTCTAAAATCGATCCTGAAGCAGGCAGGTTTGCAATGAAGCAAAAGTTCTTGGTGGTCTATGAACACGGCAAGCGAAACTACGGCGGCTTTGCGCCGGATATTCCTGGTTGCATTTCGACCGCGAAGACGTTGCAGGAGATGCGCCGCCTGATGCGGGAAGCTCTGGAGGCCCACCTTGAGTTCATGGCCGCCGATGGCGATCCGATGCCCGTACCCGTAACCACCAATTTTGATTTATCCACGGTGTACGACCCCGAAGGCGACGTGGACCACTACGTTTTGGAGATGCTGGAAATCAATGTGCCGGTCTCCCGCCAAACCAGAGAAGCGATGACGGCATAAGCGCCGCAAGAGGATTGACTAGGTTCAGCGAATGGCAGACGTAAACTTCACAGTCGATGGAAAGAAGCTCACAGCGCCCGCGGGAATGCTGCTGATTGACGCCTGCCGCAAAGCCGGCATCGAAATCCCCGCCTTCTGTTACTACCCCGGCCTCTCTCTCCAGGCCGCCTGCCGCATGTGCGTCGTCCGCCAGGAAAAGGTCCCCAAGCTGCAAACCGCCTGCACCACCACCGTCGCCGAGGGCCAGGTCTTCGTCACCGAGTCGCCGGAGATTGCCCAGGCGCGCAAAGCCACCATCGAGCTCCTGCTCGGCAATCATCCCCTTGACTGCCCCGTCTGCGATGCCGGCGGCGAGTGCGAACTCCAGGACATGACCTTCAAGTACGGTGCCGGCGAAAGCCTCTATACCGAAGCCAAGCAGCATCGCGATGAACAGCAATGGTCGCCGGCCGTCTACTACGATCGTCCCCGCTGCATTCTCTGCTACCGCTGCATCCGCATGTGCGGCGAAGGCATGGATGTCTGGGCCCTCGGCGTGCAGAATCGCGGCGTCAGCTCGGTCATCGCCCCCAACGACGTCACCCCTGACGGCCAGTCCGGCCAGCTCGATTGCGAGCAATGCGGCATGTGCATCGACGTGTGCCCGGTAGGCGCCCTCACCAGCGGCAGCTATCGCTACAAGACCCGGCCCTGGGAGATGAACCACGTGTCCACCGTGTGCACCCACTGCGCCGACGGCTGCAAAGTCACCCTTGGCATCCGCCAGGTCAACGACGGGTCTGAGATTGTCCGCGCCGACAACCGCGACAAGAGCGGCATCAACAACGACTTCCTCTGCGCCAAGGGTCGTTTCGGCTTCGATTTCGTCGAGAGCGCGGAGCGCCTTTCCAAGCCACTCATCCGCAATGCCCAAGGGAAACTCGAGCCCGCCACCTGGGAACAGGCCCTGCGACTGGCTGGCAGCCAGCTCAAAGAGATCCGCGACAGCAAAGGCGGCTCGGCCATCGGCGTGGTCGGCTCCAACACCTCCACCAACGAAGAGAATTACCTCCTCCAAAAGTTCGCGCGCACCGTCCTCCAAACCAACCACATCGATCACGAGCGCACCACCGACTACGCTGCATTCGCGCGCGCCCTGGCCGGGCGCAAAGCCAAGGCCGCCAGCCTGCGTGACATTGCCGCGGCTCCCGCCATCCTGCTGGTCGGCGGCGATCCCACCGAGGAGCATCCGCTGCTCGCCTGGGAGATCCGCACCAACGTGCGCCTCAACAAGGCCCGGCTTTACATTGCCAATTCCAAATCGATCAAGCTCGAACGCCAGGCCCGCGCCGTGCAAGGCCTTCCTCCCAACGGCTTCAAGGACCTCACCGCCATCCTCGACCGCAACGAGTCGGAATTTGCCAAGGCCGTCATGGCCGAGGAGTCGCTTGTCATCGTGTTTGGCCAAGAGTTCCGGGGCTCCGCTGTCTCGGCGCTCATCGACTGGGGCATCGCTCGCGGCAACGTCCGCTTTGCCTATCTGGGTGATCACGCCAACTCCCGCGGCGCAGCCGACATGGGCCTTCTTCCCGACCTTCTTCCCGGCTACGTGCCAGTCAGCGAGCCCGGCGCCTTCTCGGAATATCCAGGCTTGCCGCAGACACCCGGCCAACCACTCGCCGAAATCTTCACCGCGGCGGGCAACGGCACTCTCGGCGCACTCCTAGTTGTTGGTGCGAACCCCGTAGCCTCACTCGGAGTGAGCGCTGCCGCGCTGAAAAACACCTTCGTCATCGTGCAAGACCTGTTCCTCACTGAGACCGCCTCGCTCGCTGACGTTGTCTTCCCCGCCGCCAGCCTCTACGAAAAAACTGGCACTGTCACCAACACCTATGGCGATGTGCAACTGGTCAAAAAGGCTGCCGACCACGCCGGCGTGAAGCCCAACTTTGAAATTCTGGTTCGCCTCGCCGGTTCAATGGGCGTGGATGTGAAGACCCTCGTTCCCTTCGGCAAAGGTGGGGTTACCGCCGATCTCGGACAATCGCGCGGGGCGCAATCCGGCGAGGCCGATCGTCACTCCGTCTGGCTCGCCGCAAACAACCTGGAGCCCAAGCTCAGCCCCTTCGATCCGCTCGCTGTGCTCGACGAGATTGCCCGCCTCGTCCCCGGCTACGCTCTCGATCGCATCAACCTGTTCACCGGCAACGACGTGCGCACCGAGCCGGGCTTTGTTCCCGTCTCCGCCCTGGCCGCTCCCGCCAGCAACCTCATTCAGCCGGCGCACGACACGTTGTTCACGTCTTCCACCGTGGGGCGCTACAGCCCTGCCCTCAACCAACTCCAACAACACCAGGCCCACGAATTGGCCGAATCCGCCGCTGACTAGAGAACCAAGAGGCAAAACGCACGTGACACTTCTCGCATTCTTTCTATGGAGCCTGCTCAAAGTCGCCGTGGTGACGGTCGTCCTGCTCATGGGCGTCGCCTACACGGTTCTGCTTGAGCGCAAGCTGGTCGGCCGCATCCAAAACCGCTGGGGGCCTACGCGCGTCGGACCCTTCGGCCTACTCCAGCCACTCGTCGACGGAGCCAAGTCCTTCCTCAAGGAAGACATCATCCCCACCGGCGTCTACAAGCCGCTCTATCTGCTCGCGCCCATGATCTCCCTGGCCTGCGCGCTGCTCTCCATCGCGGTAGTTCCCTTCGGTGAGCCGCACGTCGGCCCCGGCGGCTTCGATCTGTTTGAAATCTCCAACATCAACATCGGCCTGCTCGTCATCCTCGGCGTCACGTCCATCGGCGTCTACGGCATCGCCCTCGCCGGCTGGTCCTCGAACAACAAATATTCGCTGCTTGGCTCGCTGCGCTCCTCGGCCCAGCTCATCAGCTATGAGCTTGCTCTCGGCCTCTCGCTGGTCGGCGTTGTCCTTCGCGCCGGCTCGCTCAATTTGAGAGTGATTGTCGAACAGCAGGCCACCAAGGGCATCGCCACCTGGAACATCTTCGGCGGCTTCCAGTTTGTCGCCTTCTTTATCTACCTCATGGCCGCCTATGCGGAAACTAACCGCTCGCCCTTCGATCTCCCCGAAGCCGAAAGCGAACTCACCGGCGGCTATCACACCGAGTACAGTTCCATGAAGTTCGCCATGTTCTTCATGGCCGAATACGCCAACATGATCATGGTCGGCTGCGTGGCCACCCTTCTGTTCCTGGGCGGTTGGACCAGTCCCCTCGGCGACCTGTTGCCGCCTCCGGAGAACGTCTTCGTTCACGCGCTCATGCCCATCTTCTGGTTCGTGTTCAAGGTCTTCTGCTTCCTGTTTCTCTACGTGTGGGTGCGCGGCACGTTGCCCCGCTTCCGTTACGACCAGCTCATGAACTTCGGCTGGCGCTACCTCATGCCGTTGGCCATGCTCAACATTGTGGCCACCAGCCTCTGGCTCGCCTATCAGTAGGTCCGGCTTTTCTGCGGAAGTCGACAACCACAGTGCGAATGGCGCATCGCGCCCGGCGAGCCGGATGGCCACATGCGCACACAATCATCTAAGGCATTGCGGGGAGTTGTTTTGACAGCGAATCAACGCACACACGAACAGAATCTGGATTTGCTGGCCAAAGTGGCCGTCAACGTAGGCCTCGGCCTCCGGGCCGGGCAGGATTTGCTCATTACCGCCTCGCTTGACGCCGTGCCTTTGGTCCGCCGCATCACCGAGCATGCCTATCGCACTGGTGCTTCCCTGGTCACAACGTTTTACAGCGACGACGAAGCCGCCCTCATGCGCTATCGCTCTGCCTCCGACGCCAGCTTCGACCACGCCGCCAACTGGCTCTACGACGGCATGGCCGCTGCCTTCAAGTCCGGCTCGGCCCGCCTGGCCATCACCGGCGGCAATCCCGCCCTGCTTTCCAACGAAGACCCCGCGAAAGTGAGCCGCGCCAACCGCGCCGTCTCCCAGGCCTACAGGCCGGCTCTCGAACTCATCA
>Ga0302320_10004832_pt1 | contig 30419 bp, 32 predicted proteins | sample Bog_T0_3_FD_202130 | JGI IMG/M metagenome (GOLD analysis project Ga0302320, IMG submission 202130) | Peat permafrost microbial communities from Stordalen Mire near Abisko, Sweden - Bog_T0_3 | ecosystem: Environmental > Terrestrial > Soil > Wetlands > Peat | place: Sweden: Abisko, Stordalen Mire... | reverse complement strand
GCTAATCGCTATATGTTTGATGTCGGCTGGCGCCCTTCAGGCGCAACGTGCGCCCAAGGAACCGCCTAAAGCCTCAAATGCACCGGACGATAACGGCGATTCGCTTCCTGATACGCCCAAACTCCGCGACAAGACCGCTGAACAGGATCAGCCTGTAGCCACATTTAAAGCCAATGTGCAGGTTGTAAACCTCTACTTCAACGTCAAAGATAAGCGCGGTGCACTGATTCCGAACCTGAAAAAAGAAGACTTTCAGATTAATGAGGATGGGAAGCCTCAGACGATCAAGTATTTCTCGGCGGAATCCAACCAGCCTCTCACGCTCGGCCTGCTCATAGATACCAGCGGCAGCCAGCAACGCGTACTGCCCATGGAGCAGGAAGTTGGCGCAGCATTTCTGCGCGACGTGCTGACCCCGAAGGACCTCGCGTTTCTGATCAACTTCGACATATCCGTGGACCTGATTCAGGACTATACCAGCGACGCCGCGCAGCTCCGGCGCGCCATGGAAAAGACCAGGATTAATGACGGGGCGGGCAGCGGCGCGGGAGGGATTGCCGGTGCCGGTCAGGGAACCATTCCGGTCTACAAGCCCAAAGGAACCCTGCTTTATGACGCAGTTTATTTAGCGGCCAACGAAAAATTACAGAAAGAAGCCGGACGCAAGGCAATGGTTCTGCTCACCGACGGCGGCGATCAGGGCAGCCAGGAGACGCTCGCCAATGCCATTGAAGCCGCCCAGCGCTCCGAGGTTATCGTCTACGTCATCATGCTCGCTGACCGCATGAACTTCCGCGCAGGAGACAGTGAGATGCACAAACTCGCCGAGCGGAGTGGGGGACGCGTCATCGACGTTGGCAACAATCCCAAGAAGCTGCGCGCCGCTTTTGACCAGATACAGGAGGAACTGCGCAGCCAGTACATGGTTGGCTACGTTCCGACAAATTTAGTTGCCGATGGCAAGTATCGCAAGATGGAGCTGAAACCGGTCAATCCGGAGTACAAGGTTCAGGCTCGCAAGGGCTACTTTGCACCGAAGAACTAGAGGGACTTCAGCTATTGCCTTGCTATGGGAGCGTAATATCCCCGGCGCGCCCGGATCTTCACATTTGTTCTGCCCGGAGCGTCGAGCGAGATGGCCCGATAGCGCCCATCCTGATCGAAATTCTGCGGCTTGTAGGCGATCACATATTGGCTGCGCAGTTCGTCCTGTATCTCCGCAAAGGCGTTGGAGACTTCTTCAATCCGCAACGGGAAGAAAACCCGCCCGCCGGTTTGATCGGCATACCGCATCAACACCTTGTCACCTTTTTTGTCGGAGCCACTGATGTTGGTGCTGATGACGTAGATGATCACGTCCGCACGCAGCGCAGCTTGAATGGCTTCCTCGCGTGTGTGGCGGCTCTGGTTGTCATCGCCATCACTTAGCAAGATGATGGCTCGCCGTGAAGGGCCGTGCACGGCAGTGCTGGAGAGCTTCTCGCTCGCCTGGTAGACCGCGTCATGCAATGCGGTTCCGCCTCCCGGGCGCAGCACACGCACGCCGCGCGACAGCGCATCCGTGTTATCGGTATAGTCCTGCGTCAGGTCAGAGAGCGAATCAAAACCGATCACAAAAGCCTGGTCAGACTTGGGACGCACCACCTGGTGCAGAAATTCCACCGCGGCATCCTGCTCGAAGCGGAAGCGGTCGCGAATCGAATTGCTGGCGTCAATCAGAAGGCCCACGCGCAGGGGGAGCCCGGTTTCACTCTCAAAGGCCTCCACGCGAATTGGCGGCTTGCCTTCGTCAAGCAGACGTAAGTCGTCTTTCTTCAGGTCCTTGATGAAGCGTCCACGTTTATCGGTGGCGGTGAAGATCAAATCCACAAGGTCCACGTTCACGCCAATGCGGAAGTCGCCCTTCTCCACGGTCTCCTGCGGTTTGTCTTCCGGAGGAGCAACCGAGCTCGGTGCAAATGCGGTAGCGGGATTGGTGGCTTTCTGTGTCGATGTTTTCTGTAAACCTTTGCCACTCTCGGAGCCCTGTGCAGCGGATGCGCGGTCAGGAACGCTAGTAGATGGCGGCAGGGTGGTCAGGGTCGCAGCATCGCCCGGCGTGCCTTCCGGCGAAGATGCGGGCGTGGCCTCGGCAGGCTTTTCCTTCGGCTGGACTGGCGCTCCTGGAAAGCGCGGCTGCACTGCCGACGGGGCCGAGGGCAGATCTTGCGAATTCTGGGCCGGGGCCACCGAGCAGAACATCAGGGCGGCACTAAACAGGGCTGCAACCAGCTTGGTCATGCCTCCCAGTGTATAACGCCGCAGAAAAGCCACGTGAAGGGGAATTCCTCAAGGTGGACCAGAAAAGTCACGTAAGAGAAACCGCGCGGCCCTAGCCCATCCTGATCTCGAGTTACTGATAATCCGGTTATTCCGCCGTTCGCCGCAGCTTGTCCAGAAACTTCTGCAAGTCTTCGGGTAGCGGAGCGCTGAACTCCACGGCTTTCCCACTCTTTGGGTGAGTAAAGTTCAGATGCGCAGCATGCAGAAAATTGCGCGGCAACGCCAAAGTCGCCGCACTTTCGCCGTGCGCCCGAGCCTTCTTGGCCTCCGTGCGAGAACTGATCGCCGTTCCCTGACGTTCGCGCGAAAGAGTATTCGGCAGCAGAATTTGCGGAGCTCCGTACAGCGTGTCGCCCACAATCGGGTGCCCAATGGACGACATATGCACACGAATCTGGTGCGTCCGCCCGGTCTCGATCCGTACCTCGCACAAGGCGAAGCGTCCATAGGGCGTAAGCAGGCGTTCGATCATCTTGTAGTGCGAGACCGCGGTGCGTGGATCGATGCCCGTAACACTCATGCGTGTGCGATTGCGCGGGTCGCGTCCCACCGGGTCGTTCACCGTGCCCTCCTCGGTCTTGGGCCAGTTGTGGACCAGTGCAAGGTAAGTCTTATGCACCTGTCGTGAGGAAAACTGCTCTACCAGTTTGCGATGCGACAAATCGTTCTTCGCCACCACAATCAGGCCGCTGGTGTCTTTATCCAGACGATGCACAATGCCGGGGCGCAGTTCGCCGCCTATCCCGCTTAGCTTGTTGAAACGGAAGAGCAGCGCATTGACCAAGGTCCCACGATTACGGGCGTCTTCCGCGCTCCCGGTGCTGGCGTGTACCACCATCCCGGCGGGTTTATTGACCACCGCCAAATCCTTGTCTTCAAAGACCACTTCCACGGGAATGTCTTCGGCGAAAGCCTTCAGCGGCGCGGCTTCTACGTTACCAATGATCTCAATGACTTCGCTGCCCCTTAGCTTGAATGAAGCCTTGGAAGGGCGTTCATTCACCAGCACCTTGCCCTGTTCCACCAGTAGTTGCACTCGCACCCGGCTTACGTCCGGAATGCGCGCCACAAGATAGTGGTCCAGACGTACCCCGCTATCTTCCTCGGTGGCGTTGAAAACCGTTGGAGCCGCTGGTTCGTCCGCTGCCGGAACTTCCGCCAGGACTTCTTCGGTTTCTATTGCTTCGGGTTCGGCTTCGATCACTTCGGGCGGAGCTGGGGGTGCGGACTTGCGCGCAATTTTGGTTGCCATTCCTTTGAGGATAGCAGGTGAAGACCACTCCAGCACTGGCGAGCCGCCGCGCGCCTTTAAGCTTTTCTCTACTTTTTGCCGATGGAAGAGTTGCAGCGCTGCTGTTCGCCTATGGACTCCGTACAACTTATTTCCGCGCAGATGGGCCAGCCCTCCCTGAAGGCGAGCCGGTCCACAAGCCTGGTCCACGTTCCCCGAATCGCTCTAGCCACCGTGTCCCGCAGCGAATCGGCTCGCCCCAGCAGCAATGATGTATGGACGGTTTCCGTCAGCGACAATGGCGCATTCAATTTCTACGCCGTCCCGCGCTCGGGCAGCGAAAAGAACGCTTCATCGCAATCGGATTTTCCCAAGCGGGGATCAATTTCCGATTGGGCCGCTCCGCAAAGTCAGGACGTGGTCGCACAGTACGCCTTTTATGCGACTCTCGCCTCACCGGCTAACGGGCAATATCTCAACATTTATGCGTAGCGGGCCTGAACACCTGACCCTTAAGCCTGAGAGATCGACGAACTTTCCGCCTTCGCGGCCGGGGCTGGCCGCCGAGTGAAGGCACGGAGGGGCGTGCAGCGCATGTAGATCACAAAACCAGCCAACACCAGTCCCAAGGCAATCAACTGAGTTCCTGTAATCAGCCCGCCGAGCACTTCACCGCGTCCCGGATCACCACGGAAGAACTCGAAGACGAAGCGCTCGATGCCATAGATGATCATGAACAGAGCGATAATTTGTCCTTCAAACTTCTTGCGCTTGCAGAGCCAGAAGAGCAAGGCGAAGTTAATCAACTCGGCGGCAAACTCATAGAGTTGCGTCGGATGCAGCGGAATATTCAGCGGCGTGCCGGAGAAGTCCGCTGCCCACTGATTGTGGAACGTGATAGCCCATGGCACGTGCGTTTCACGACCGTAGCAGCATCCCGCCGCCAAACAGCCAAGGCGCCCAATGGAGTGACCGAGCGCGATGCCGGGGGCGAACACGTCGGCCGCGGAGAGAAATGGAATCTTCTCCCGTCGCACATACCACCAACTGACGAAGATCGCCAACACCAGCCCGCCAGAGAACACGCCACCGGATTGCAGGGTCGCGATGCTGAAGATGCGCCCGGGTTCGGCCAGGTAGTCGCGCCAGTCAACCATGAGCATGAGCAGCTTTGCACCAACGATGCCGCTGAAGGCTGCCAGCCCGCCAAGATTCCACATCTGGTCTGGGTCAAGTCCGCGGAAGCGAGCAAGGTAAAAAATCACCGCGAGTCCGGAGGTCATGCCCAGCGCGGCCATCAGGCCATACGTGGGCATCGCAAAAGAGCCGATATGAAAAAGGTGTGGGAACACTTCCCTATTGTAGATGGAGCGGAACGCTATCCGGTCGCAGCGATACCGTGGATTGCCAAAACAATGGCCAGAATAGCCATCTGGAAGAACTTACACGAAAAGCTATAGCGCCGGCCCGCGTGGCCGTGTGGGGTGGGGTTGCTGTGAACCGAGAAGCACCAGGTGGGCGCCCTCCGTGGTCCATTAGGCCGATCCGACTGGGGATCAGCACACCGGACCAATTGTCGAGTCGGGCACCCTAATTAGAAATATCTGTTCGCAGTGGTGTTCCACCCCAGCACTAACTTTGCAGGTCGGCGCCGTAGTGAATTAGATGCTATGGGAGAGCAGCGAGTAGCGCAAGTTGCCGTCAGCAAAATGTTGGAACCGAACGTGCCACATAAAAAATTGTGCCGCGATGGGAACGATTTTGATTGACTCGTGCAGCATACTGCGATCCTCAGGAAAGCGTTGGAACAGAAAAGCCGAAAAGTCTTGCGGCGTTCCCAAAAAGGTAGCAGTGCTTCGCTTCAGGGTGAAGCGGCATCCCAATCGCCACCTCCGCTGCGGCAGCCCAGTTTTGCGGATGGGCCCGGAACATCACGCGCTCGCGTCCCTGAACCTCCACGTATTCGCACAAGACGGGCCCGGCAATCAGATCCTGCGCACCCAGAATAATTCCGATGTGTGGAAAGCGCTCCAGCAGACGGATGATGCTGTCTGCCCCGCTGCGTGGTGGCGTCGCCAGCAGGATGTCAAGGTCTGGGAAATCCGCCGCCAGCACCTCCACTTGTTTGCGGTGGTGTTCCCATCGTTCGATGCTTGAGCATTCCAGCACCAGCGGCGCTCGCAACTTGGCACAAAGGCCGTACAGCGGATACATCCGCGATGCGTCCAATCCGGAAACGCAACCCTCGGCCTGGGAATACACCCCGGCCAGACTGCCTGCGTTCACCGCTTCGTCAATCCATCGCAAACTGTCGCCAATGCGCAGTGGATCGTAGGAGGCGAGACCACGCAACTGCTTCGGATTTCTCGTAACAACATCCACCGCCTCCTGCGTCCGGCGGTCCGCACAATTCCACTGATTTTGGCATTGATGGCAAAGACAAGGTGCGAGCACCGCACCGGCGATGCCGGCAGCTTGCATCAGTGGGGAAAGATCCTGGCTAAACGGAATGCAATCGGAGGCTTGGGTGATTCTTGCATCTTTTGGGATGCAGAAGAGAGCATCGATGATTGCCAATGTGGTCATGACGCACCCCTGACCCCTGCAAGCTAGCGCGACCGCCCGCGCTTTGCAGTGACAGCGATCACGTACACACGTCTACCGTAAACACAGAAAAGGGTGCGGCATCTTGCCGCACCCTCGTCCTGCTGGCAGTTGCACTACTTCGAGGGGGTCGTACCTGAGGTGTCCGAAGAAGTGCTGGGAGTGTTGGTAGTCGTGGTGTTCGACTCCGTCGTGGTGGTGGTGGTCTTCTTGTGGTGATGCTTTTTCTTGGCGCTTGTGCTCTGGTCCGGATTCGTGCCGGAATTATCTGCGCTGCTCGTACTGCTGCCCGTATTTCCGCTCATCGAACCAGCACTCGGGTTGTGCTGTGAATCCGGGTTCTGGCCATTATTCGGATTCTGCCTATCCATGGAATCGGAAGAGTTGGTCTGCGGAGTCGTGGCTGACGGACTCTGTGTTGTAGTCGATGACGTGCTCTGATCTGTGCTGCTGCTCGATTGCGCCATAGCCATGCCTGCGCCAAGCAGCATGATCGATGCCGCATATAGAAACTTCTTCATTTCAGGGTCTCCTGGTTTGTGAAACGTGATTCGACGTGTGGCAGCACTTTTATCTTGGAGGCTCGGTTGGCAGCAGAGGTTGACCCAATTCGCAAGCTCGATTCACAGAGAACAATCGTGCCGTCCGTGGCCCACGCAGCATCGAAACCCGTCATTCACGTGGCGGGAGAGTGCAGGCATCAGAGAAGATTTTCAGGGCAAATTGGCGATATCAGCACCGGGCAATGCGCTTCCCATGCTGACCATCGTAGCCGCATTAATCATGACCACGCGTAGTCTGCGGAATTCCGGGAATCCGAAAAAGATTGCCTGACCGTGCTCGTTAATGCAAAAAACACGCCCGGTTTCATCCGGGCGTGTTCGTTATTCAGGCTGGTGTTGTTGCTATTTGTCGTAGTGCAGCAGCGAGAACACATCATACGGAACCAACCGCTTGCGTCCATTCAGAAAGTCGAGCTCAACCACGAAGCTCATTCCGCAAATGTCTGCTCCCAGTTTGTTGGCCAGTTTGGCTGCTGCCTCGGCGGTGCCGCCAGTGGCCAGAAGATCGTCAACGATCAGCACGCGCTGTCCTGGCTGAATGGCGTCCTTATGAATCTCCAGCGTGTCGGTGCCGTACTCCAGTTCGTAGGTGTAGCTCACGGTTTCGCCGGGAAGCTTCTTTGCTTTGCGAACCGGAATGAATCCTGCGTTCAAGCGATATGCCATCGCCGGGCCAAAGATGAAGCCGCGCGCTTCCATACCCAGAACCAGATCCACGTTCCTATCCAGGTAAGGCGAAGTCATGTAGTCCACCACGCGTGCGAAGCCTGCGCGGTCTTTGATCAGCGTTGTGATGTCATAAAAGAGAATGCCCGGCTTGGGATAGTCAGGAATCTCGCGAATCAATTTTTTGAGATCGTCAGAAGCCATTACCGTCTGTGTCTGTAACAAGGGAATCACCGCGATTCTTCAATTTGAAATGTCTTATATCCGTTGAACGGCGCTGCGTCCTCTACTGCGACTTCATCGATCCGGGCCGCGCGTGGTCCTTCTTTCAACTTGTCATACAGCGAGCCCAGCTGTGCGTTGCTGCCACTGGCCATTACTTCCACTGCTCCATCGTCGCGATTGCGTACCCAGCCGCCAATTCCAATCAGCCGTGCCTCGCGCTCCACAAACCAGCGGAAGCCAACGCCCTGCACGCGACCTTTCACCAGGTACCTGCGAAAAATACTCCCGGCCATCACTCTCCTTGCAAGTTTGGCGCCTTACGCTCTCGCGCTTTTATGCCCTCGAAAGATACACGCCCTCGGCCGTATCCACCCTGATTTTTTCGCCCTCGTTAACAAATGGGGGAACCTGCACCACTAGTCCGGTTTCGGTCTTGGCAGGCTTGGTCACGGAAGAAGCAGTCGCCGACTTCAATCCGGGCTCAGTCTCAATCACCGTTAGCTCCACCGTCTGCGGGAGGTCAATGCCTACGGCCTTACCGTCATAGAACTCCACAACGATGTGCAGATTCGGCGTCAGGTAGTCCACTGAATCACCTAGCGTGTCGTGATTCAGCGCTGTCTGCTCGTAGTTTTCGAGGTCCATGAAATAGAACGTATCGCCATCGTTGTAGAGATACTCCATCTTGATTTCATCCACGGTGATCTTGTCAATGGAATCACCCGAGCGGAAGCGGTGCTCGAACATGGCACCAGTGCGAAGGTTGCGCAGCCGCGCTTGAATGAAGGCGCGCAGATTACCCGGGGTGCGGTGCTCTACGGCAAAAACCGAGTGCAATTCGTTGTTGTGCTTAATGATCATGCCCGGACGCATTTGTGTGGCAATAATCGCCATGACGGATGGTGCTCCAATCTTTTCTTCTGAAAAATTTCTGGCCTCGGGAGGTACTGCCATCCCAACAGGCGGATTCGTGCCCCGGCCAGAGAACCCCGACAAACCTGAAATTGGCTCATTGGGGTTGAGAGAACCCAGCCACGGCGAACAATCAATTTTACCTTGGCGGCTGCCCGATTGTGAATTGGGGATGTCTGGAGTCGCTCTTAAGTCCCAGCGGCATCGCAACAATCTGGTCCAAGTGGTGCCCCAGATGCCACACATAGTTCTCCACCATAAAAGCCAAATCTGCGGCGGGTCTTTCGCCGATCAAGCAAGGCGTATCCAGCTTGGACTCCGGAAAATGACTTATTACATGGGCAAGATAGCAATTGTAAGCCGCCCACAATGTGACCAGCATCAGCCAGTCAGCATCAGGAAGCGCCTGCACAGCGACGCATCCCACCTGCTCGTAGTCAGGAAACTCCAGCGACGGCTGCATCAGCGCTCGCACAAATCGCTGGTGATTGTTGGAGGCCGAGTCGATCAAATGACCGATCACTTGCTTACGCGACCATCCGCCAGCGAGCACGGGTTTCGAGCTTTCAGACTCACTCATCTCGGCCAAATTTGGCTCGGCGGCGGCTACCATCGACAGCATCTTCGCCGTCAGCTCCTTCATCGATCTCTCCTCGGCCACGCCGTCGCGCATTACTTCCTCCCGCTGGACCCGAATCCGCCGCCCTTACGGCTGCTCTCCGCCAGTTCTTCCACCACCTCAACAGGAGTCGTCAGCACCGGGTATGGAATCAGGTTCACCAGCTTATCTCCGGCGTGAATCTCCGCCACATGGTCGCCAAGGTTTTCCATCAGCACGCGTACCTCGCCGCGATAGCCTGAATCAATCACGCCTCCTGTGCAGGTCAGCCGACGCGCCGCCATGGAGGACTTATCACGCAGCAAGGCCCCTAGTGGCTCACCCGTGGAGGTGGTCAATTCAATGGCCACACCTGTCGGAACCACGGCGTTTCCCTTGGCCGCAATGGTCACGGTCTCGCTGGCATAAAGGTCATATCCCAGGTCTTCGCCCGGATGTGCAATGGTCGGCGCCTTGGCCGACACGGAGAGCAATTTCACTTTCAGCATGGGTCAATTATCAGCCCTAACCTTGAAACTTTGAAACCTTGAAACTGCGAAACCTTATAATGAAATCCATGTCTCACTTCCGTCCCGTTGACGAGCAACTGGCCTACCTGCGTAAAGGTTCGGTCGAAGTCATTCGTGAAAACGATTTGCGCGAGCGCCTGGAGAAGTCCTTTCAGAACGGCAAGCCTCTGCGCATCAAAGCTGGCTTTGATCCCACCGCGCCCGACCTTCATCTCGGCCACACCGTTCTCATCCGCAAGCTCAAGCACTTTCAGGACCTCGGCCACACCGTCATCTTCCTCATTGGAGACGGCACTGGGCTCATCGGCGATCCCACGGGACGCAACGCCACACGCCCGCCACTCAGCCGCGAGCAGCTAGACGCCAACGCTGAAACCTACAAGGCGCAGGTCTTCAAGATTCTCGATCCACAAAAGACCGAGGTTCGCTACAACACCGAGTGGCTGTTCAAACTCGATTATGAAGGCTTCGTTCGCCTGGCCGCCAAGTTCACCGTCTCGCAAATGCTCGAACGCGAGGACTTTAACAAGCGCTTTAATGAAGAGAAGCCCATCAGCGTTCACGAGCTGCTGTATCCCATGATGCAGGGCTATGACTCGGTCGCTCTGGAGTGCGATGTAGAGCTAGGCGGCACCGATCAGAAGTTCAATCTATTAATGGGACGCAAGCTCCAGCAGGACTACGGGCAGCCGCCGCAAATAGTGCTAACCATGCCCTTGCTCGAAGGCCTCGACGGCGAGCGCAAAATGTCGAAGTCCTACGGCAACTACGTCGGCATCACGGAAACCGCGCAGGAAATGTTTGGCAAGCTGATGTCCATCAATGACCTGTTGATGTGGCGCTACTACGAACTGCTCACCGATCTGACAATTCCCGAGATCGGAAAACTGCAAGCCGACGTGAAAGCCGGAACCCTGCATCCCATGCGCGCAAAAAAAGACCTGGCCAAGCGCATCATCGCCGATTTCCACTCCCCCGCCGATGCCGAGGCCGCCGAAGAGAACTGGGCCCGTCAGTTCCAGAAAGATGAAGTGCCGGAGAACCTCGAAGAGGTGGTGATCGAAGCCGCAACGGTCGGCACCATCACCGACGGAGTGGCCAACATCAACCTTGGAAAGGTGCTCGCCCACGCCGCGCTCGCCGACTCCAACAGTGACGCGCAGCGCAAGATCAAAGCAGGCTCGCTAAAGATCGATGGCGAAACCTGCAAAGAGGTTTACCTGCAAACCTCACTTCCCGCCGAGAAGGTTCTCCGCGTGGGGCGCAAAATGAAGAAGATAGTTTTGAAGTAACAGAATGCCCCAACCTTCCCCAGTCTGATGGGGCAAGGTTGGGTAGTTGCACTGCTTACGGCGCTAGCAACAATCCTTCACCTCGGCGTTCTATACTGTCTTCCATGTTCGCCCGCAAGATTCGCGTGCAGTACGACAACGCCGGAACTCCCACCGCTGTCCCCCTCAAGTGGCTGGACAACTTCGCCATGCGCAGCTTCACCAACGATCAGATTTTTGACGACACTCTCCCTGTCGCCGACGGACTCATCGAAATTGGAACGCGTGTTCCTCTAGCTCTCCTCGACGAGCGGCTCACTGACTGGTTTCGCCGCAAAGGCTACCTCGCCGCCGGAGCCACTCTCCACCTCACCGAACTCTGAAGCGCGCTTCCGTATAATCGAGCGCGTAAGCCATGTCCGCATCCAGCTGCCTGTCGGCACCATCCCGCGCTTCTTGCCACGCGCTCTGTGTGGCCCTCATCGTCCTGCTCTGGCTTGCGCTCTACGTTCCCGGCCTATGGTCGCCGCCTCTGCTCGACGATGCCGATTCCGTGCATGCCGAAGCCGCGCGCGAGATGATGCTGCGACATGACTGGTCCACGCTCTACGTCAACGGCCTGCGCTACCTGGAGAAGGCACCGTTGCTGTACTGGAGCATGGCTGCCAGCTACGAACTCTTTGGAGTCACCGACTGGGCTGCCCGTCTGCCGCTCGCCCTTGGAGTGCTCGCCCTGCTCCTCGCCTGCTATGCCATCGGCCGCCGTCACTTTGACGATCAAGCGGGCTTGTATGCCGCGCTCGCCCTCGGACTCTCCTTCGGTCCCTATATCTACACCCGCATTCTCCTTCCCGATATTCTCGTCGCCCTCTGGCTCACTCTCGGGCTGCATTGTTTTCTACTCACACTGTTGCGCCCATCGCGAATCGCCTGCTGGATGCTGGCCTTCACCATGGCTCTCAACGTACTCACCAAGGGACTTATCGGCCTCGTCTTTCCCGTGGCGATCATCGCGGTCTATCTTCTGCTCACACGCAATCTGCGTCATCTGCTGCGTATGCGGCTCATCTCCAGCGCTGCGGTGTTTCTCGCCGTTGCCGCGCCGTGGCACATCATTGCCAGCCTCCGCAATCCTGCTGCCGGCGAGGCTCGTGGATTCTTCTGGTTCTACTTCGTCAACGAACAGTTTCTGCGCTATCTCAACAGGCGTTTCCCGCGAGACTACGACACGGTCCCGCTGCTGCTCTTCTGGGTGCTGCCTCTGCTCTTTCTGTTGCCGTGGTCGGCCTTCGCCGCCAAGGCTTTCGCGTCCGTGCCGCATCGCTGGAGCCAGCTACCTCACCTCGACGTGCGTGCTCGGGCCATGCTGCTATGGGCCGTTGCCCTCGCCGTCATCATTGGATTTTTCAGCTTCAGCAGTCGCCAGGAATACTACGTTCTGCCTGCTCTTCCGGCCTTCGCGTTAATCCTCGGCGCATGGTTCAGTCAGGAGCAGCATTCACCAGCCGCATCGCACGCACGTCGCGCCGGACAGCGCATCGCATTTGGAACATTCCTCATTGCCACTCCGCTGGCATTGGCCGCGTTTGGCCTGCTGTGGTTTTCGCAGAGTGTGCCACCAAACAGCGAATTGGCCGATCTGCTCACGCGCAATCCTTCCGAGTACGCGCTCTCCTTCGGACACATCTTCGATCTAACGCCACGAGCTATGGGACTATTCCGCCCCGAGCTGTTTTTCGTCGGTATCGCTCTTCTAGTTGGCACTTTCGCGAGCTGGCGTCTGCGCCGACACAACCATCCAGCATTGGCAAACGCCGCGCTGGCCGTGATGATGTTAGTCTCTCTCCAGTGTGTTCACAGCGCGTTGGTCAGCTTTGCGCCCATCCTCTCCTCGCGCACACTAGCCGTATCCGTCGCGAGCCTCTATAGCCAAGGAGATGTGATCGTAGTGAATGGCGCTTATGAGGATGCATCCACGCTCAACTTTTACGGACACCTCCCGCTGCACGTGTTGAACTCGCGCGAGAATGGAAACCTCTACTACGGCTCCCTCTTCCCGGATTCGCCAGCCATCTTCGAGGATGATGCATCGCTCGCGAAGCTCTGGCGGGGCTCCGGACGCGTCTTGGTCTTCACTCCGCAAAGTGACATCCCGCCGCTGCTCCGCCAGACAGGCTACCTCATGATCGCCCGCAGCGGGGGCAAGCTAATCCTGGCGAACCGCCCATGACGCTGCCGCCCACGACTTACGCATCCTTGGCCTATCCACTGCTGCTCTGGCGTACGCTGCTCTCCGTTGCGTGCCTGGGAACCATCTCGTCCACCGTCTTCTTAGCTCTTGCCCTGATCGCGGCAATACGCAATCTGCGACTCGCACGCATCCAGTCCCGCGCCGCCCTGCTCACACCTTCGGAGGCCCTGCCCTTCGTATCCATCCTCAAACCGCTCCACGGAGCCGAACCGCGCCTCGAGGAAAACCTCACCAGCTTTTTTCTACAAGACTACCCAGCCTTCGAAATCGTCTTTGGCCTCCGCAACGCCGCCGATCCTGCCCTGCTTGTGGTCGAGAATCTGCGCACGCGATATCCGAGGATTGCCGTCAAGGTCGTATTCTCTGGCGAACCACGGTGGCCCAGCGCCAAGGTATGGTCGCTCGACAAGATGATTAGCCAAACTACCAGCGAATACCTTGTCATCAGCGACAGTGACATCCTCGTCTGCCCGGATTTCCTGCGCAATGTAGTTCCGCCGCTGCTTGATCACGCAAACGGACTTGTCACCTGCCTCTACCGAGGTGTGCCTGCCCGCGATTTCTGGTCCCGCCTGGAGGCCCTCGGTATGTCTGTAGAACTGCCTTCAGGCGTCCTCATTGCGGACATGATGGAAGGAATGCAGTTCGCGCTTGGTTCGGTGCTGGCCGTTCGCCGCGATGCGCTCGATGCGTGCGGTGGCATCCGTTGCGCCGCCGAATACTACTCCGACGATTTCATCCTCGGTAATCGCATCCACACCGCCGGATATCGTGTCGTGCTCTCGCATTATCGCGTCGCTCACGTACTCTGTGCGCAAACCTTCCGGCAAACCTTTGCCACCCAAACGCGCTGGATGCAGAGCACGCGTTATTCGCGCCCAAAAGGGCATCTGGGGACCGGCCTGACCTTCGCCGTCCCCTTCGGCATCCTCGGCCTCATCTTGGCCCTCGTGTTGGGCCATCCGCAACTCGGCGCAACGCTGTTTGCATGGAGCATCCTCAATCGCATCGTCCAATGCGTCGTCATTGGATATTTTGTAGTTGATGATCGCCGCGCCCTCGTCCGCGCCGCGCTTTACCCCCTACGCGATCTCTTGGGCTTCATCGTCTGGGTGTCCAGCTATTGCGGCGGCAGCAGCTTCCATTGGCGAGGCGAACTCTACAGCTTCACCCCCGGCGGCAGAATTCTCTCCATCTCCCGTGAGGGGGTGGCCCGCTCACACTAAGCGACCCTCGTTAATTCCAGCAGCCGAACATGCAGTCCCAAGGTGCTTCCAGATACGCCATTCGCGGATAGCAATACATAAAGAACACCGCCGCTCCCAGCACCAGAAAGAAACAAATGCGCCCGGTCCGTACTCGATTCGCACCTGACTGGTGCAGCGCGACCACAATCGCAGGCCCAAGAAACATGGCAGCAGGATAATAGTAGTAATAGATTGGCGTTTTGATGGGAGTAATCGCCCACTGCAGCAGGTTTGCCGCGTACAGCAACACCACCACAATCTCCGCCAACCGGAAGCCCTTTCGCAAACGCACCAGACAGATCAGGAGTGCGACCAACCCGGACCACATCACAACAAAATTGCCCAACAGGTATGACAGTCCCCGCATCGGACTGGTCCGCAGCGGCCAGCTATACCAGGGTGCGCGAATGCTGGCCAGCCCCGGAAAGCTCTTGCTCACTCTGTATATCGCGACATGAAAATCCAGAATCGATTTTAGTGAGACTGCATAATGCGCTTCCCTGAATTCCGCCAGAATGGTCGCTATGTAGGCTAGCGCAGGGGCCACAAGAATCCCGAGCACGAGCGTAATCCAGCCGACGGATCGAGCCTTCCGCGCCGCCTCCGCAAAATTCTCATTCGGAGTGATCGCTGGAATTATTGCACCCAGGAATAGAACGACAACAACCGCAAACATCACCGCGAGCGTGTCAACCGCGATCCATTTGCACGCCATGCTCAGTCCGAACATTACGCCGGAAAACAGTAGACAAACCCGCCGGAATCCGACGCGAGCTTCCAGACTGAAAGCCGCCGTAGCCCCTACCACTCCCCACATGGCGAATGCGAAGCAGAACACATCCAGCATGGCGAGTCGCGAAATCACGAACCAGAAATTATTGAACGCCGTTAAAAGCATGGCCGCCAATGCCAAGCGGTAATTCCGCACCAGCAGGTAGCTCCAAAGAAAAATCGCCACCAGGGTCAACGCGCCGAAAACGATGCTGGCCAACCGCCAGCCCAGCGGATTATCCCCAGCCAGCGTGATTCCGAAAGAGATCAGGTAACTGCCCAGCGGAGGGTGATGCCAGCCCGGAAGTTGAGACGGCAATGCGGGAACCGTCCCATGCAGCAAGGCTCTCGCCACCGGCACATAAGACAACTCATCGACGCAAGGTGTGCGCGGCCGCTCCACTCCTGCGGCCAGAAATAGGAAGGCAAACAATCCTCCCAGCACCGCAGTGAGAATGACCATTGTCCGCTCACGTCGCCCACCGCTGCAGGATTGAGACGGGGCGTTTTCCACCGGGCTGCCCGGCGCGGTCTTGCCCGCTACGAATCCTATAGTTTCTTTATGTGACGGCTGCACGGTAGCGAAAGGGTAGCGCATCGCAGGTGCGCAAGCAAAGCCAATTACCTATAGCAAGCGGGCTACGCGCGCGTCAGGCGCCCATCCTTCAGATGAAAGCGCTCTCCGCGCCAGACAATCGTGTCTCCGCCAAAACTCGCGAACCATATCGCCACTCCCACCACGTCGCGCGCTGGAATCAGCCATAGGTCCCGCAGTGTCTGCCGGTCGTCAAGAATCTCTCCGCACAATATCCAGCCCGAAGTGAACCGTGCCGCAGCCACCGTGCCCAGCAGCGCCAGTGACCATCCTGCGCCGCCCGCGCATAGCGCTGCGGCCATCGCCCAAGGCAGCCCGAAGGTCATCAGCACTCCCACGTAACCCCACTTGCGCAAATCCCGCACCGTGCGAGCCCAGCGCAACTGGTGTTCGAACATCGCACGGAAGCTCTGCTCCGGCAAAAAGGTTTCCACCACCATGTCGGAGAGCACAACCGCGTAGCCCGCCTCGGCAATCATCCTTCCCAACTCATGATCGTCGGCCAGATAATCCGCCAGCGTTTCCAACCCGCCAATGGCCTCGGCAGCCGCGCGCGGAAACGCCAAAGTAGAACCCAGCCCAAAGTGTAGTCCGCCTTCAATCTCCATCGCGCACAGCACGCCTCCGGCAAAGTCGGTAGCAATCGTCACAGCCTCCATGCGCGAAGCGAAACTGCTTCCGGCCTCCGCTCGATACAACGCGGTTACCAGTCCCACCCGCTCGTTCTGCATGGGTGCCACAATGTGGTGCAGGTAATCGGGTGTAACGCGAATGTCGCTGTCATTGATGACGACGTGATCGTACTTCGCCTCGCGCATCATCTGCGCAAGATTGCTAACCTTGCGATTGCTGCCCAGCACATCGCCACACACTATCAGCCGAATCTCGCGCTCCGGAAACTCCCTCTGCAACCGCTCCACGTCCGCTACCGCTGCATCGTCCGCACTGTTTACGCCAAAGATGATTTCGTACTGCGGATACTCCTGCAGGCAGTGCGAGCGAAAGCCTTCATACATCTGCCGGTCGGTACCTTTTAGCGGTTTTAAAATGCTCACCGGAGGTACAAATCCGCCCGCCGCGCACTGTCTGGCGTTGCGCCTGCGTCCGAGGAAGCGCACCTCGCTCCAAATCGAAAGTCCCAGGTATCCCAGCCCACACAAGGCCAGTAGCGCAAACGCATAAGAGGCGAGATGGAAGAAGTTTGCGAGCATGGGCGCCGAATAGAGCTTATCGGAAGTAACGGCACGGCTCAATGTGCTTTGCCAATCTCCAGGCCTTGGCCGATCTTCCCACTTTTCCAGTCCTGCGCTTTCAGGCATACTCAATTAGCTTTGAAGCGAAAGCGCACAGGAGAGCGGACTGTGAAGTTTCGGCCATGGCAGGGAGTCGTGCTGGTGATCTGCGCGTTGGTGTACGCCGCAATCTTCTACCGCAATTACCAGATCACCGAAGGCCGCAAGGCTTTCGAGCGCCTTAGTTGCCCAAGCTGTCACCTCGCCGGCGGCGCGCCCTCACTTGAGCACGTGGGCGACAAGTATGACCGCAAGACCTTCGTGGATTTCATCTCCGACCCTGAAACGGTTTACGCGCGGATGGGACGCAAGCCGCTGAACGCGGGCTACCAGCCTATGCCGCGCCCCCAGGCCTCGCATCATGAGATCGAGATGCTCTCTTATTTTCTGTCGGCACAGCACTAACCGTTCGCGCCCGCGCGGTGCAACATCATCTGAGATTGAAGGAGTTGGATAGTGGGGAAAGCTGTGAAGTGGGTTGTACTTGCGGCAATTGCGGTCTTTGCGCTCTGGGCTGCCTATCACGCGTATGAATTGGATCTAGGCAAACGCAGCTTTGCCCGTCTCGGCTGCGCCTCCTGCCATTTCTCCGGAGGCGGTCCCAACCTCGCATATATCCTGCCTCAGTACGATGAAAAAACTGTCGAAGACTTCATCCGCGAACCCGACGAGGTTTACCGCCGACTCGGTCGCAAGCCGCTCAATCCCGGCTTCTCCGTCATGCACAAGGTAAAAGCCACCAATTTGGAAGTCACGGCCATGGCAAAATATCTCAAGAGCTGGTAGCCGGAGGCCGACCATGCGAATTCGTCTAGCGCTGCTCTCGCTCTGCATCGCCATTCTGCTCTGCGCCGCCGCAGCCCAGGAAGCGAAGCCGGTTGTCTCGGCGCACGCCCGGCTCCTGGCAGCCCGCCGCATTTACATCGAGCACGCTGGCGGAAGCATCCCTAACGATGTTATCGGCGACGCCTTCCAGGGCTGGGGACACTTTCAGCTTGTCTACAATCCCGAGGACGCCGATCTCATCGTCTCCATCAACGCACCTTCCTCTGACAGTGGAGTCTCTGTCAGCGGACGTGCCGATAGCCGAGGCTCAGCCTCTTCCAAGAATCTCTCCTCCGCCAGCATCACGCAGATCCGTCTCCTGATCCTCGATGCCCATGACCGTGTCGTTCTCTGGAGCGGCAACGAGCAGCCCAAGTCCGCTATGAAAGAAAAGCAGCGCGAGGATAACGAAGTAGAAGCCTCCCTGCGCCTCTTCCGCCGCTTCCGCAACGTAATCGAGCCCGAACCTGGGCCCGAGCCAGCGAAATAAGGGTTGGCCAGCATCCGCACCGCCGGGCACCCTGCCTCGGCTAATGAAACGGTTCCTCAAAAGAGCCAAGCCTGCTCCCATTTGAGATAGGTGGACGAAAGCCCTGTTATACAGAGGTATCTTGTGGACAGCAAATATTCTGGCGTAAGATGCTGGCACGGCGCAGGAAAGAGCACTCGCTGTAGCCGCGTTATCCGCTCGATCGCTGGGCACGATTCGCATCGTAGACAGCTTGCGCCGAGAGGACTCATCCGCTTATGCAGAGATCTCTTGCCATCTTCCAAGCTGCAATTCTCAGCCTTTCCGCATTCGGCGTCGCGCAGAGTCAGCCTCCCGCGCAGGCCCCATTGCCCGAGCACACCAGGGAGGTGAGGATGTTTGCCCAGGACGCCAACGGCAACATCTCCGAGGTTGCGCGCGAGGTCGCCAGTTGCGACAGGGACATCTCCGTCGCCCCAGGCCGCCGCAAACCCACCAATCGCGTGGTGATCGGCCGCTTGCCGCAACCCAAGGCAAAGCTGCGCTTCAAGCAGGGCGAGCCCGTCGCACTGCTCACCTGGATGCCCTCGAAGGTGATGCCCAACGATCTGGAATTACTCCTTTATCGAGTGGTTGGCGAGCAGCGGGTCACTGACCTAGCACCTGAAGGGGGCCGCTTCCGGCGGCCTGCCGCAGATAGCATCACATTCAAGGTATTCAACGCCGGAGTGGAGCGATGGAAGCTGGCGCCAGCAAAGCAGCTTGATCCCGGTGAGTACTGCTTCTCGCCGCTCTTCAACAACGACAACTTCTGCTTTGGAGTGGATGCCAGGTAGCCCGCGCGCCGTGCTGCTGATACAAGTCGATACATGTGGACCAATCGCCAGTACCTCCAAGGCCGCACCGTAAAGCGAGCCCATCTGCCTGAAGCGTAGCTTTCCCGCCTGAAAGCTTAGAAATCTTGCGGCCCTTATCGGCCAATCTCGGGTGCCCGCGTTCGTGCCGAGTCTCTTGCGTACGGGGCGCCAAAAGCCCCGCGTTCCGGGTCCCACCCGGCTTTTCCACAACGTTCCACAGCATTCCCCTCTTACAAACAGCATTCCCACAGCACCTCTGCCGATTTCCCACCCAAGCCGTCTCCGTCTGTTGCACTCTTCAAATAACGCAGCGGTGTGAATGACGCTGCGTGGTGCTTCCCGGCTCGGGAGGCGGCGAAAAGGTACTACAGAGCCAGGCAGGCGGATGCTTCCGGGGTTTGCGGCAACGCAAACTTTGCTACCGGCGACGGCGCGAGCAATCGCAGCCGACGGTGGCGCGGAACCCCAGCCAGCCGATCTCTGCCGTACCCCTTGGCAACAGGGTCGTCGCCATTCGATACGGTAGGGGAGCCGGGCGCAAGCCTCCGGTAACGGACCAAAGTCCGCGGAGTCCACTTGCCAAGCGCCCGCGGCCGGTGCGGCCGGCGTTGCGACCGGAGGGCCATTCGTTGGCCCGTACCCGGCGCAGAGCCAAGCCGCGTACCCGACCGTGAAGCGTTGCTCAGGCTCCCAGGTTTCCGCAAAGGCGGCGGAAGCGAGTTACCCACGCAGCAAAACACACCGTAGCAGGCCCGGAGAGGCGGCTGGCTTCTCCGGGCCACATTTTCATCAGGATTTTGTGAGCCTTTGGCTGGAAGCGCTTACATTCGCTCAGCCACGTTTTCCGAGCCTTCCACAGCTTGATGGCATTGCGACTCACGCTCTCGCACACTACCATCAGGAAAGCGTGCTCCATTCTCAAGCGCTTGTTGTTGGGACCATCTGTCACCTATGCCTGCTACTGATTTCAGTCTCGATCGCGGTCTTCCTGCCAGTCCAGAGGCGGAGCGTTCCATTCTTGGCGCCATTCTGCTCGACAACAACTTGCAGAATGAAGCGCTCTCCACCCTCAAGTCCGACCATTTCTTTCTGGACGCGCACCGCCGCATCTACCAGCGCATCGCCGATCTCTCTGAAAACAATCGCCCTATTGATATCGTCACCCTCACAGAGGAACTGCTACGCCACAAGGAGCTTGAAGCTGTCGGGGGAGCTGGCTATTTAGCTTCGCTCACCGATGGCGTGCCTCGCCGTTCGTCGGTCGAGCATTACGTGCGCATCGTGCGGGACAAGGCGATGCTGCGCAACCTCATCCATGCCGCCAACGGAGTCATCTCTCAGGCCCTTGAGCAGGCCAGCACCGCCGCCGAAGTCATCGACTCCGCCGAGTCCAGCATCTTCAACATCTCCGAGGAGCGCAGCGGACAGCAGCTTACCGATATCAAGACCATCGCCATGGAATCCTTTGGCGGCGATCTGGACAAGCTCTTCCAGCGCGGCGGCCGCATCACCGGCCTTGAGACGCACTACTCCGATCTCGATGACATGACCAGCGGCCTGCAAAAGTCCGACCTCATCATCATCGCCGCCCGCCCGTCCATGGGCAAAACCGCCTTTGCCATCAACATCGCAGAAAATGCCGCCGTCCTCAGCGGCAAGCAGGTCGCGGTGTTTTCCTTGGAAATGTCAAAGGAAGCGCTGCTCAACCGTATGTTGTGTTCGCAGGCCAAAGTGGACGCTCACAAAATGCGTACCGGCTTCCTCGCCCGTGAAGACTGGGGCAAACTACGCGTCGCCCTCGACAAACTGATCCAGGCACCCATCTACATCGATGACACCCCCGGAATCTCGCTCACCGAGTTGCGCGCCAAAGCCCGTCGCAAGGCCATGGACAAAGAAGGCCTAGACCTTATTGTTATCGACTATTTGCAGCTAATGTCGGCATCAGCTCCCGGCGGACGCCGCTATGAGAACCGTACGCAGGAAGTCTCGGCCATCTCGCGCGGACTCAAGGCCATCGCCAAGGAACTCAAGGTCCCTGTCATCGCCCTCTCGCAGTTGAGCCGCGCTCCGGAAACCCGCGGCGGCAAAGACAGCGAACCCAAGCTAAGCGATCTCCGCGAATCCGGCTCCATCGAGCAGGACGCCGACATCGTCATGTTCATCTACCGCCCCGAATACTATGACCGTCAAAATCCCGAGCTCGAGGGCAAGGCCAAAATCATCGTCGCCAAACAGCGCAACGGTCCCACAGATACCATTCAGCTAGCCTTCATCAAGGGTTCCACCCGCTTTGAAACCCTCGCCCGTGAGGACTGGCTGCACGAGTAGGCAGCGTGCAGCCCTGCTCCACGTCCGCTCTTCACCCTATTTCCCCCACGAACCCCGCTTAGCACTCCTCTGCCGCCTGCATCTCCGGTCTATACTGGAATGGATGGCGGCCCACATTCGCCAGCTTTTGGCGAATGTCGGAAATACCGCAGTAAAGGTCTTATTCTCTTGTCATCGACTCAGCAAAAGTTCTCCGTGCATACTCGTCCCAACTGGGCAGAAATTTCGCTTTCCGCGCTGGCGGAAAATTACCAGGTCATCGCCCGCCACCTCGGCCCGGCCATCACGCCCTGCTGCGTCATCAAGTGCGACGCCTACGGACACGGTGTCATCGAATCCGCCCGCGCCCTTGAAGAAGCCGGAGCTGTCTTCCTCGGCGTCACCTCTACGGAAGAAGGAATTGCCGTTCGCGACGCGGGAGTCAAACTGCCCATCCTCGTCATGACCGGCTTCTGGCGCGGTGAAGAAGAAGCGCTGTTGCGCCACCACCTCACCCCGGCCATTGCCACTGTCGAACAAATCGAGGCCCTCGAGCGCGCCCACTCCGCTATCGGCCTTACCCAGAAAATTCCTGCGCACCTCAAGGTCGATACCGGCATGACCCGGCTGGGAGTCTCGCTCGCCGAACTTCCCGCGCTCGCCGCCCGCATCGCCTCGTCGCCTGCTGTCGAACTCGAAGGCGTCTTCAGCCACCTCGCCGAATCCGAAATCCTCGACTCTCCCTATGTCGAACAGCAGCGCGCCAATTTCGAGCGCGCCATAGAAATCCTGGCTGCCGCCGGACTGCATCCCCGTTATCGTCACCTGGCCAACACCGCCGCTACCGTCGGACGCCCCGATACCTGGAACAACATGGCGCGCCCCGGTCTGGCACTCTACGGATACAACCTGCAATGCGAAGGCCCCGGAGCCGCCGCCGCGATCCTGCCCGTCCGTCCTGTTCTCACCTGGAAGACGCGCATCATTGCCCTGCGAGACATCGCCGCAGGCACTTCCGTGGGCTACAACCGACGCTGGCACGCCGACCGTCCCACCCGCCTCGCCGTCATTCCCGTAGGCTACGGAGATGGCTTTAACCGCCATCTCTCCAATACCGGCAAGGTCATCCTGCACGATCAGTACGCACCCATCGCAGGCAACGTCAGCATGGACCTCACCATGATCGACGTCACCGACATTCCCAACGCCGCAATAGGCGATGAAGTCCTGCTCATCGGACGCAGCGAGCATTGCACCATCGGAGCCGACGATCAGGCCCGCCTCGCCAACACTATCGTCTACGAAATCCTCTGCGGCCTCTCTCCCCGCGTACCAAGGGTATATGTGGAGTAGCACACTTTTTGACTCTGCCCCGCCCCGCGCCCCGTCCCATTGAGGCGCGCTCCGCTGCATTTCAGCTCCCAATGTCCACCTCTGAATGCACGCAACTTCCATGCTCCGCCCTGCTTGATAAACTCGTTACAGCTACCCTTATGATTCGCTCTCGTTATGCGCGTTGGATGAACGACTGGGAGTTCCGCCTTGAGACACGCGATAGCAACCGCATCGTGCGGCCTTTCGATTGGGGCACCGAGTGGACTACCGACTTTCCTGGCGTCCAAGCGCCTGCGGCCGGCAGCGACGCGTTAGCCGTCGCACCGCTCCCCGCGTCCGCAACTCCAGAAGAGCAGAAGCGGTACTTCTTCGAACTGAACGACCACATGGTAGCCAACAGCGAAGAGTTTTTCGGTTACAAGGTCCCTACGGACTTCCGGCTGGAACAACGCCCCGTGCGTGTCTACGGAACCGGCAGCCACGCCAACCCTGCGATTGACGATCTCCCCTACGCGGGAAAATGCGGTACGTTCCTCCGCTTCACCTCGCCAGTCAGTTCTCCCTATCCAGAAAATGACGTGGTAAACGCTCGTTGGTTTCCTGCGCCGCCCGCCAAAGGCAAGCCCAAGCGCGCCATCATAGTCATTCCGCAGTGGAATGGCGACGCCATCAGTCACAACGCCTTCGCGAAAATCTTCCGCTACTTCGGAGTCTCTACCCTGCGCCTCAGCATGCCGTATCACGACATCCGCATGCCCGCCGAACTCCATCGCGCCGACTACTCCGTCAGCTCCAACATCGGACGCACCATCCACGCCGCGCGACAGGGAATCATCGATATCCGTTGCTGCGTCGATTGGCTCGAGCAGCAGGGCTATACCGAGTTCGGAGTCCTCGGTACAAGCCTGGGCTCCTGCTACGCCTTCAACGCCAGCGCTCACGATTCGCGCATACGCGTCAACATCTTCAACCACGCCTCCACCTACTTTGGAGATGTAGTCTGGACCGGCTACTCCACCCGCCACGTTCGCGCCGGAATTGAGCCCGTACTCAACGCCGCGGAGTTGCGCCATGCCTTTGCCTGCGTCAGCCCCATGAACTTCTTTGACAAGTTCGAGCGCTGGCCCAAGCAGGTGCTCATGATCCACACCGCCTATGACCGTACGTTCCTCCCCGAGTTCAGCCGGAAAATCGCTGAGGAATTCCGCTCGCGCAATCTCCACGCTGAAATTCGCTGTCTTCCCTGCGGCCACTATACGCTCGGCGAGTCGCCCTACAAATACATGGACGGCTATCTGGTCACGCGCTTTGTGGCCGGAGCTTTCAATCGCGCCTATCCGCAAGATGGCGCTATCGAGGCCGCTTCGCTACAAACCACTTCGTAGTTTCTCGCTCTCAGCGCTTTTCGTTTCGGCCCCACCCAGAGTCGATTTACAATATTGGTATGAAGATTTCCCTTGGTGCTGACCATGCCGGCTATCTCCTCAAGGACCGCATCCGTCAATACATATCCGAGCGCGGCTACACCGTCGTCGATGAAGGCACCAACACCTCTGATTCGGTGGACTACCCTGACTATGCTCTAAAGGTTTCCGAGGACGTGGCAGCCGGACACGCCGAGCGTGGCATTCTCGTCTGTGGCTCCGGCATCGGTATGGCCATCACCGCAAACAAGGTTCCCGGTATCCGCGCCGCCAACATCAGCAGCGCTTATGAAGCGCAAATGTCGCGCGAGCACAACGACCTTAACGTGCTCACTCTGGGTGCCCGCATCCTTAATGAAGAAGACGCCATGCACATCGTGCAGATATGGCTGGACACGCCGTTCTCTGGCGGGCGCCATACCGGCCGTCTGGATAAAATCGCCCACATCGAAGCCGCCCACCGCTAACAACCCCTTATCGAAAAAGCACTGAAGCAAAATCGGCGGAGCTCTGGAGCTGGATCGCTGCTAGCGCTCGATGGTCGCCTCAATAGTGCCGTGCGGCTCGTCAATGGGCACAAAAATATGATTGGGATTATCTTGTCCGAAGGGGCTGAGATCCGCCAGCAGGTGATGCAGGTTCGGCATCGTGAGGTGGATGCGCGCAATCTCGGGCGCAGCGTCCAGCGCGGCTTTGCCCATGTCGAATAATGTGTGTTGAACACTCATGCTGTTATGCCGGGCAAATTCCTTCAACAGGACAGCAACAACCCGGGCCCGCACATCAGCATAATCTGGATTGGCATGATCATAGTCCCACTCCACCGTTGCAGATGTCCCAAAAATGCGATCGGTAGCCGGTTTCAACGTGGTCAGATTGTCCTTGATGTAGCCGGTGAAAGCTGAGTTCGTAGTCTTCAGGATTGTTAATCCATCCACGCCAGAAGTGATCGCCCACGCACCGCGACTGGCGCGAGTTGCAGCAATGGTTTGCAACTCCGGCCCGCCCAACTGAAAGGTGGTTGACTGGGGCGCACCCTCCAGTATCATGCGCTCCCAGGCCTTCTCTTCAATCTCCACTCTGACCTTTGATACTTGCGCATTGTTGTCTAAAAGGTAGTCGCCCAACTCGATTGCAAACTCCTCGATGGTTGCCGCCTTCGAGTTGCGGGCAAGGAAGTAAACAGTGTTCTTCATCGTATCCGTAGGAAGAATCTTGCTGTTGTCCGCAGCAGTGAAGGAGCTATCGAAGTCCCCCTCCAGCAGTATGTGTACGGTCCACTCGCTAAATTCATGAACATCGCCGCGTCGTGTGATCCGAGACAGCCGCACCCGCGATTTTCCGTAGCGATTTTTCCCTAGTCTTGCCATCTTTCAGCTTCCCCTGTAGGTTGTGTAGCCGTTATCGCTCAACAGAAGCGGCAGGTGATAGTGCGACCCCTCAACGCAGACAAATATGATCGAAATCTCAGGGTAGATGCTTGAGCGGCCATTGCGTGCCAGATATCCGCCAGTCTCGAAGGTCAGCCGGTATATACCTGAGGCCGCATTCTGCGCCAGATCGCGGCAGCGTCCCTCCTCGTCAGTGGCACTCACTGCCACTGCGACCCACGTCTCGGAATCGTACCATTCCAATCGCACGGCAATGCCGGCAGCAGGCTTGCCCAGAACGACATCCAACACGTGTGTTGTAATTGTGCTCATTCCGCCAACCACTTTCTCAAACGAATCTGCAAAATCTGCCGCTGCTGTTCGGCAGCTTCGCGGAACTCGCTTGCACGGTCGCTGGTAAGGCGACGGTTTAGAATTGCAAGCATCTCTTCGGCGCTCTTGCCGGTAGCGCACACAATGTACGTAATACCAAAACGTTGCTCATAATGCAGAGTGCGTTCTACCAACTCAGACAACACTTTCTCCGGCGCATTTTCGGTGGCCGCTTGTTCTTGCCGCGACCACACCTCCGCTTGTCCTTTTGCATGAGTGGTGGTTGCCTTGCGCTCGCCGATACGCGGATGACAGGCAAATGCTTCCACCCAGTCGGCCTCTTCCATCGTGCTCCACACGCGGTCCGCAGTGTCGCATAGCTCCGCCGCACTTGTGATGGGACGCTGGGCGACCATCGCAGCGGCCCAACGCCGCGCGCCGCAGCAGGCGATTACCGGATTGAGCGCCGTGGAATAATCAGCTTCGTTCCATGCCGCAAGGGTCACATTCATCGCTGCGAAACCTCAAAATAAAACAGGAACTTTTCCAAGCAGACACCATGATCTACCCGGCCAGTTTAGCGAGCGTGCGCGCCAGCACATCTACGCCACCAGCGATCCACTCCGGAGAAGCGTACTCGTCCGGCCTGTGACTCACGCCGCCACGGCAGGGAATGAATAGCATGGCCACAGGTGCTATGCGGGCCATGAATAGCGAATCATGGTAGGCGCGGCTTACCATTTTCTTGTATGTCCGGCCAGCTTCCCTCGCAGAGGTTTCAAGGGCCTGCACAATCGCCGGATCGCATTTGGCGGGTGGATCGGCGTTGACCAGTTTGGTCGTGACGCGTACGCCACGACGCTTTGCAGTATCGGCACATGCGGTGGCCAACGCATTCAGCACGCTGTCCCGGCGAGCGCCGTCCGTATCGCGAATGTCGGTCTCGAGATGAACCCGGGAAGGGATACTATTCACCGCGCCCGGAAAAACCTCGCACACTCCAACGGTAGCCACCGTGTCAATGGCGCCGCTCGACTTAGCTGCCGACTCGAGCGCCAAGATCAACTCCGCGGCGGCGGCCAGTGCGTCCTTCCGGCCAGGCATCAGGCGTGCACCGGCATGGCCACCTTCGCCTTCGATGATGATGCGAAGACTGGCGGGAGCGGCGATGTGGGTGACCAGTCCAAGGTCGATCCCTTCCTCTTCAAGCAATGGTCCTTGTTCAATGTGTAGTTCGACAAATTGATGAAAGCTTCCCGTGGGCAGCGCGACAGATTCCAGTGCACCGGCGAACCCGGCCTGCGCTCGCAACTCCTCCAACCCTCGGCCCTCCTTATCGAGCAGAGCCAGCGCCTGTTGTGAACTAAGGACGCTGGCCATCATGCGGCTGCCCATGCACCCTATCCCGAAGCGGGTCGGCTCCTCAGCGGTAAAAGTCACCAACTCAATCGAACGCTGCGGACGGAAGCCCGCGCGTTGCAGAACACGAATCGCCTCCAGGCCGCCGAGCACGCCAACGGTCCCGTCATAGGAGCCAGCGTTGGGAATCGCGTCGATGTGCGATCCGGTTCCAATCGGCGCAAGTTCCGGATCGCTGCCTTGCCAGCGGGCAAAGGTGTTGCCGATCGCGTCTTCCTTGATCGAGAGTCCAGCCTCGGTGCACAAGGCCTTCACATAAGCGCGGGCGCGCAGATCCGCTTCGCTGAACACCACGCGCGTCACCACCGGGGGCTCGGCCGCAGAGATTTGTGCCAGAGCTGCCAACTCCGCAGTGAGAGCGTCAAATGTAGGTCCGGGCCGAACGCTCATTGTTTTCCTCCCAGCGGATGCCGGCGGAATTCTTTGTAAACGAGATACTTGGCCGGATGCTTGCCCAAAGCACCAAACCACTGCGGGCAATATGGGGACATCCAGATAAAATCGCCAGCCTCGACCGGATACCAGGAATCGCTCAACTTATAGATGCCGCCGCCTTCGAGCATCAGCAAGCCGTGCTCCATCACATGCACTTCAACCATACTGAGTGCGGCGCCGGGATCGTAGGTCATGATGTTGACGGCAAAGTCATAGGACAAACCGTCGGGCATCAGCGGGCGCACACGCAGAGCTTCGTCACCCATCAGCAGCACGGGATCCACTTTGAACTCACTGCCCACAGCAACCTCGGGAGCTGAACCGCCAGCGAGAGGCTCATAAATTTTCTCGATGATTGCCGCACGCGTAGCGGCCAACGCACGCACGATATGCGCTGTGCCTTGCGGCAGATAGGCGAATCCGCCGGGCGCAAGAACGTATTTCTTGCCACCAGCATCCAACTCCAGTTCGCCTTCGGTCACGTAGAGAAAGCGTTGCGCGGGCGCGGGTCCAAGCGATCCTCCAACTGCAAACTCCGCAGTCATCTGCGAGAAGCGCGCACCTAGTTGCGGCGATGCGTGGACGATGAACTCCACACCATCCGCACCAGGCAATGGCGTTCGTACGAAAGTGTCCGGAGTCTGCAACAGGTGATCCGGTTTCAGGCTGCTTCGTGTCGCTCCCAAATGGTGCAAAGGCTACCTCTCGTTTTCCGATCTTAGCAAGACTCTTTCGCCAGACGCCCAAGAAACTTGCGCCCCACTTGCAGCGCGGCTTCCACATCGTCTTCGCGTACGGCTTCGTCAGGATTATGGCTGATGCCGCCGGGACTACGCAGGAAAAGCATGGCGGTTGGAACTCTGGCAGCCATCACCATTGCGTCGTGACCTGCACCGCTGGGCATGACCTTTGCCGGGTATCCAGCCGCTTCAATCGCCTCCATCATGAAGGCCGTGAGCCGCTCATCCATCGGCACTGCGGGCTGATCCGATTGCCCCTTCCACTTCAGTGTCACCCTGCGGCGGCTGGCAATCGCGTTCGCCTGGGCAAGCAACGTCTCAACAGATGTAGCGCGCACACCGTCATCTGGATGGCGAAGATCGAGACTCACCTGCGCGCTTCCGGGAATCACATTGCCTGCACTTGGCTCCACGGCGATTTTGCCTACTGTCGCCACCAGCTTTTCAGTTTGCAGGGCAAGCGTCTCCACAGCAACAATCCATTCTGCGGCAGCTGTCAGTGCATCCTGGCGCAAGTTCATGGGAGTGGTGCCAGCATGATTGGCCCGCCCTGTAAATTCGAGACTGAGGCGCTTCTGGCCTACAATTGCGCTAACCGCCGAAACGCTCAATCCTTCCGACTCAAGCACCGGACCCTGCTCAATATGCATTTCGACAAAGCCGAGTTCGTCCTCACTCAGAGCCGCGTCCACAATCTCTTCCGGATTCAGCCCGAAGGCGCGAATAGCGTCCTCCAACGTGACTCCCTCTGCGTCTTTAAGGTCAAGCAGCGCAGGATCCAAAGCCCCGGCAACCGCGCGGCTACCAATAAAGGGAACGCCATAACGCACGCCCTCTTCTTCCGAAAACGCAATTATCTCTATTGAAAAAGGAAGCGCCATTTCCTGCGCTATCTCTACCAATTCGAGCGCCAGCACAACGCCGAGCACGCCATCAAAAGCCCCAGCATTGGGCACCGTATCGATGTGCGAACCGAGTATGAGACGCTTGCCGCTCTCTTCCCGTGGCTGCCACAGCCCGTGCAGATTGCCGACTCCGTCCACATGAATGGTCATCCCCAGGGCCGCCATCCGCGCACACAGATGCGCGTGAACGTCGTGAACCGGTGAGGTGAGGAATCGGCGCGTAGTGCGGCCCGGCTCTTCGGTCATACAGGCTATGCGCCTGCATTCGGCGATGACACGGCGCGCGCGATCTCTCATGACCGGGTCAATGTTCAACACCGGACCAGCTCTCGGCCTTGGGCTTCGCTGGCAAAACCCTCGTGGCTGAAAACCTGCTCGCCACGCAGCCATGTCTCAAGCACGCCTCCTTGCAGTTCCGCGCCCAGATAGGGAGAGAGTTTGTGGCGAAAGTGCAGATGCTCCGGTGTTACTATCCACGCCTGATCGGGATCGAAGACAACGATGTCCGCGTCCGCGCCAGCGGCTAGAACGCCTTTTTGTCCGGTCAGGCCAGCCCTTTTCGCAGGAGCCACGGCCATCCACTCGCCCAGGCGCGCCATGTCTGCATTACCGCGCCGTTTCATGGCCGTCCAAACTACAGGCAGAGCGAGACCGAGGCTGGACACACCGCCCCATGCACGGTCCCATCGTCCTTCGTCGCGTCGCTTCATCGCGGGCGGGCAAGGCGAGTGATCGGTGACTATCATGTCTATGAGTCCGGCATCCAGCGCTTCCCACAATGCATCGCGATTGGCTGCATGGCGGATTGGCGGCGCGCATTTGAACTCGGTCGCACCATCGGGAATCGCCTCTGCGGCGAACCAGAGATAGTGGGCGCAGGTTTCCACGCTGATCGGCACGCCTCTTTTCCGCGCCTCCA